>Ga0228710_1001323_pt1 | contig 36783 bp, 16 predicted proteins | sample MedpolnodulmetaG_FD_177995 | JGI IMG/M metagenome (GOLD analysis project Ga0228710, IMG submission 177995) | Root nodule microbial communities from Medicago polymorpha collected in Santa Monica, California, United States - pink nodules | ecosystem: Host-associated > Plants > Roots > Nodule...
TGCCCTTCATCTTAAACGTGTTTACACCGACACCGAAGATTAACTCGTGTTCAACTCGTACTATGTCGTAAAACATTTCTCACCGTAGTGAGTCTCATGAACATTGTTCTCTGGTGTACCTTCGATTAATATAATTCCGATGCTGACGAGAGGGATATTATAGTATTTGATTTGCAAAATAGTAAGTATTGAACATAACATATGTTTGGACCTGCATTTATCAATCAAATACCGTGTCTCAATGTATGTTTATGTGAATATCATTAACCTACTAAATGAAGCTTTTGCATTGCTAAGTGATATTTCAAATTGATCCTTTCATATATGAATATTTTTTATATCAAGTTACTGATTAATTTTTTTCTATTTTGACAAGATGACCACTAATTTTTTAAATAATGAACTTATTGGTAAATATTTATCATCCACACCAAAGAAATTAAATTGTACTAAATGATCCATTGAATTAGAAACCCCTCAATTTGTCGTGTTAAGATTATCCTAGTTATATCGTAGTCAAATCAAATTAGATTAAATTGGTTGAAGAACAGTTGATTAAATTGATTATACTAAATTCTTTTACTTTTTGCACGATTTACTTTTTTTTTTTCGTTTAATTCGATCGTGGTTAAATTAATTGGACAAATCGAACGTACCACACTTTATTTTTTTTTCCATAAAAAAGCAGTTCATTTGTTTGATGTCATCTAATTCATTCATACCATCTTGACAAAAATTTCTAAGAATAATGTACAAATTTACAATTAATAGAATATTCTTTTGAACCTCATCCTAGATCTTGTTTATCTATTAAAAATACAGGAGTTTAAAAGCCAAAGAGATAAAAAGTTGACAAAAAGACTATTCTATATGCATGGTGGATTGTTCAACCTCTAATATAAGTCAGATTATATTCACAAATTTTGTACGATCAGACGTAACGATCAAATAAATTTGCAAATCAATCCTAAACAAACAAAGCATTAAGGTCCAATCTAATTGAAGTTTGACATTAGATGAAAACACAAATCACACTTGGTTTTTACCTTGCAACAAAGAGGCAAGAAGTTTCTTACACTTTGGTCAAATCAATAGAATAGAATCATAAACCCAACAAATTAAGTTGTTAATTAATCACTTAATTAAAATACTCAACAAAAGACACTTTTGAACCCATGAAAGTGAAAAAGAAAAAAAAAAGTGGGTCCAATAATTCCTTTCTTTCTTTCCACACAACACAACAAAACAAATACGCGCAGCAGGCATGATCGTTTCTTCCCACTACTTATACCTTAAAAGCGTTACTATCATAATTCACAACTAATTAATATTCATTCCTAAAACAGTTACAAAAACAATTCCAATTCCAATTCTGAATCTTCCTTCAACAATGGCGGTAATAACACCACACTCTCTCTTCTTTGTGTTTTCATGTATTAAACTCTAACCCATTTTTTGTTACAGAAGAAGAAAAATAAAGGAGGAAATGGCGGAAATAACGCTGAAAACAACAACAATGGTGAAAACAAAGAAGAAAACAACAACAACAACAATGAAGGAAACAAGGAAGAAAACAACAACAACAATGGAGGAGAGAAGAAAGAAGAAAACAACAAAGGCAAAAACAACGCAACGGTTTTGAAAGTTTATATGCATTGCGAAGGTTGCGCTAACAAAGTCACCAAACACCTTAACAGCATCAAAGGTTTCATTTTTCTTCACACTCCTCTGTTTCTACTCGTTTTTTCCGATCTGGGTTTTCATCATTGTTCTTCAATTCATTTTTCAATCGTTAAAATTGAACAACCATGTTTCTGTTTTAAGGTGTTGATACGGTGAAAGCAGAGAGTGAGACCGGAAAAGTTACCGTCACCGGAAATGTGGACCCCACAAAACTGAGAGACAATCTAGCTGAGAAGATTAAGAAGAAAGTTGAACTCATTTCACCACTTCCCAAGAAGGATAACAAGAAGGAAAATGAACCAAACAAAAAATCTGATGACAAGAAAAATGAAGACAAAAAGGAGGTTCTGTTTTTTCTCTTTTTTGTTCTTGTATTTTTCTAATTTGTATCATTTTTATTTTTGTTTTTATGGTTTTTTTTAATATAATTTTTGTTTAATGTAACAGTCAATTACAACTTCTGTTTTGAAAATGGTACTACACTGTCAAGGATGTATTGACAAGATTGGGAAAATTGTTATGAAAACTAAAGGTGGGTTTTTATTTTTCACTATTAAAAAAATGATTTTATTATTTTTTTTCTATGATTTTGATATGAAGAATATGATTTTTATTGTGATTAGGAGTGCTTGAAATGAAAGTTGATAAAGAGAAGGATAATGTGACAGTGAAGGGTACAATGGATGTGAAAAAGCTAGTTGAGAATTTATCACAGAAGCTTAAGAGAAAGGTTGAGGTTGTTAAACCAAAGAAAGACAAGGAAGGTGGTGGTGGTGGTGGTGGTGGTGGTGAGAAGGAAGGCAATGAAGGAGGAGGTGGGGGTAAGAAAAAGAATAAGGGGGGTGGAGATGGTAATAACAATGAAGGAGGAGGAGGAGAAGTTAAGATAATGGAGTGTATGGTTCAACAACCCTTTGGTTTTGAGTATGGAAATGTAAATGTTGAAGGGTATAATGCTGCACAAGTTTACCAAGAGATGTTAAGTATTCATATGCAAACACAACCACCACAAATGTTTAGTGATGAAAATCCTAATGCTTGCATTGTCATGTGATGTGAGTTGTCACTATGTCAGTAGTTAATTTCATTCAATTCAACATGATGGAAGATAATGGTGATGATGATGGTCTTTTGTTGATTCCATGAGACAGGGAAAAAAAAGTGACTATAGTATAGTCAGTGAGTGTCACTACTAGAGTCTTTTCTTATTATTTTTTTTCCACTTTCTTTATTAGATGTTTTTTGGTATGTAAGGAAGGGTTTTGATGGAATTAATTAACAATACAGTAGACATCATATGGAAATACCAATTTTAAGAATTTGTTTTTAGCTTATATGAGTAATGTGAATGATGATGATATGGGAATGAATGAATCTCTCTTCCACCACTCTGTTTTTTATGATATGGAATTGTGAATTATGAGATTTGATGATATGAATTATGAGTAATGTGAATTATGAATTGACTCTTCATTTTTCAAAATGTTTTGTGCTAGGTAAAAAGGGTTTTTATGCTGTCAAATTAACCAATACATTTGAATATTACATCATATAGAAATACCAATTGAAGAATTTGTTTTTATTAGCTTATATGAGTAATGAATATGTTCAAATTCTTTATCGATCATATTTTACTTGTTTTGATTGAAATAATAGTTATTGGTCATACTTTACTTAGATTTGTTTTGGCCGAAATAATGATTATTGGTCATATTTTACTTGAACTTATTTTGGCCGAAATAATGATTATTGGTCATACTTTACTTTCTTTGGCCGAACTTTAAATTATGAAGACTTTTTTATTACAAACAGTGGTTAAGAAAAAATAGGTGGAGTGAATATTATGAACCATCTAAATTATTATGATATTGAAATTAAATCTCTCTTGCCCACTTTGTTCTGGTGGAATTAATTTTCTGCAACGAAGTTGCTGACAATGTTCCGATAAATTAATGATTGTAGATGGATGTTTGGAGAGAGTGACAGAAAATAACTAGGCTATTGCGTGTCGTTATTAGGTGAGTGAGTAGCTAGAGTCTTATTCTTTCTTTCTTTTTTCCAACACTTTCTTTTCCCTTTTTCTAAAATGTTTTATGCTTTGTAAAAGGGTTCTTTCTAATGCAATTAAATTAACCAATATAGTTTTTTTTTTGTTGAGGGAATTAACCAATATAGTTGATATCATATGGAAATACCAATTTAGGAATTTGTTTTTATTAGCTTATAACAGTAATGAAAATGTTAGAATGCTGCCTTAAAAAGTGTTTGTGTATGCTTTACTTACTTTTCAACTAAAGTTTAGATTATAGCATCTTCTCATCACAAAAATTGGAAGATCTAAACAATCAACAACCATTTTAGTCGTTAAATTTGAGAGATAGTGTCACTAGACTATTTGAATGTACCAATCTTACAAAAATGTAATTTATTGTGTCTTCTTTTTTGTCGATTAGGTCCTCACATGCGTATTTCGTTAAATAGATTGAAACTCATATTCCTCTTAATCAGTTTGACTCTAAAAGTTTAACATTTAATTTCTTGATTGGAAATTGTGATCAGAGTTTGAATCTCAACTCTAATTATGTATGCGAGTTTTTAGTAGTCACTATCGTTTCACCTATTTAAACAAAACAAAAACTTTAAAGTACAAGTTAACAAGACTCTATTGATATATTTATCGATATATTTCAGAATTACAATTCCATCCTTCACGCATTTTAAAATGAAAATGATTATTAACTCTATAAAAAAACTCAGGAGTACCGAATATTTTGATTATGAATTGTGAGTAATGTAAGTGATGATATGATATGAAAATGGAATCTCTCTTCTTCCCCCACATTATTCTTCATTTTGTGGAACGAAATTTCTGACAATGTTCCTATAAATAAATGATTTGTAAATGGATATTTTAGAGAGTGACAGAAAAAAAACTTGATTTTTGCGTGTCCTTATTAGGTGTCTTGTGTTATGAATTCAACCAAGGTGTTGTTTGTTGGTGTACTCATTATTCACTACTCTTATTCCTGCAAGTTTCTTCTCTCTGTCCTTTGGTTTAGTACCAAACTTGTCCTCTGCATCAACCTGTGCTATTGTCCATTACCGTGTAGCATGGTTCGTTAGTGGGTTTCAAATTCGTCCTTTTCCATGCCTTTATTTTTTGTCCCTTTCTGTTAACTGATTTTCTTCACCTACCCTTTCCAACTTGGCCATTTCTTCTTTAATTCCACTTCAAATTCAAGATGACCCCACTATAATGCTAGTGAAAATTATGTAGGGTATAAATGTTAAATGTTTGGTCTAAGGTACAAAATTAATTTAGTAACTAGGTATTTCTAATTTGCACTGCATTCAGGTGAAAATAACTTTTACTATGTTTCTTCTTGATGTGGAGTGGATCTTAGACCATCCACAATGGTCGATACTTAACCTATTTAACACCACATTAAATAGGAACCTCCATTGTGGAGTAAAATATATGGATGCCTGCGGAGAAGGGTGGCTATGGAAGCACCTTCTCTTTCTTCATTTTTTGTTGGTCCTATTTAATAAAATCTTAATAAATTAAATAAATCTTGTTGAAATGTAATGATATAAAGTTATTTGTAAGACCTATTTAATAATTTTTTTAGGTGCTGGATTGGAGAAAATTAGTACTTATCAAGTATGATCGTAAAATTAATGATGTAGACACAAGGGGGCCATTTAAGCATCCAATTTGGAGTGCTCTAATGTGGATGGTTTATAACTTGGTAGAAAATCATTTTAGTTCTTAAATGTATATGTGTCAGGTTTTGTCATTATAGTTCTGAAAATATTTAAAATTACAAAACCTCATAAATTATTACAAGAACGAAAATGTATGATATATTTAGATTCAGTCATTTTTAGCCGTGAATCAATATATTAAAGAACGAAAATGACTAACAAAATACAATTTTTTTTGTTACAATCTAACAGTTTGATTGAGAAGAGAAATTTGTGTAAATTCCCAAGTTTAATTCTGAGTCACCACATTTTCCCTCAAGGTGTGTATGTATTTTAGTATGTGTGATTACTAGAACAATAGCCAAATGAAAAGGAAAAGGAAAAAACTAACAAATGACACATTTGTATATGATTTTGTAACTTTAATATATTCAAGACCATTGCGACAGTCCAACACATTTGAGTATCAAAAGACAAAACCACCGTTTACTCTCATATTATTATAAAGCCAAATTTGCTTGATCCTCCCATAGTTAATGTGGACAAATATCGGATACAAAAAAGAAAAGGACAAAAACAAAGACACCATGACATGAAAATAAAATAGTAGAAAATTTATAGAGATGACATAATTTGTTGTAATTTGAATTGGACAATAGTCTTATTCTTGACCAACATTGCAATAATCATGTGGGGCTATTCATTTAAAAATTTAGTCAAAATCTGAATCTATGATAGTTCTAAGCAATTTCCAAACGCTACATCAAACTATTTACATAGAGGAGTAGTTCACTTAATTGCTAAGAGAATAAAGAGATATGGAATAAAGAAATAAAGTTCGAATCTCGATCACAGTAAATATATTAACATAACAATTAACATATAAATGTTTATTATTAAAAAAAAGACTAACGAGTGTCTTCATGATATTCTTTAAAAATTATAAATTGTAAGTATTTTTGAAAATGCGTGTATTTAATGCATATTAAAAATCAAAATATTTAAATTTTTTAAAAAATAATTGCTTATTTTAAAATGGTACCCTAAGACATACTCACTAACGATGCCCTTAAAAAAATGCTTAAAAACAATTCCTTAACTATCACGTGTAGGTCACATATTAGTTAATTGAAAGTTTAGTTTCAATTCAATAAAATGATTATTAACCTGTCTTTGCATTTATATGTGCACAAAAGGAAGTTAGAAATTACAATATTACTATCTTGTATGAGATTGAGCTGGATTGTTTGGGTTGCATGTGCTAAATCATGATGACTATATGCATTGGACTTTATGCATGGAATATGTCTTTGGTTGTGCATGATATGATGCCTATGCATGACCACACCACACCATGCACTCAAAGCCCCTTGATTTTTCCTCTGCCTTTGGGAAAGACACAATAACTTTCATAAAGGAAGGGAAAAGCCAAAAACTAGTGCAACAATTGTATTGAGAAAGACACTGACCGCTTCACTCTCGATTCAAAATCTGATGGTGTTTCAACCTTTTTTTGTTGGGCTGGGAAATGAACCGTAGTAATTTGGAATTCGATTGAAAAATAAATCAAGTTTGACAAAAAAACTATTTCATCTAAAATTGAATCCAAGTTCTCTTAAACTATTCGATTTTAATAGAATTCATTAAATACATTTGAGTTCAATCATTTTATTAATGGTGTTGTGTTCCTACAAACATAAATAATCATCATCTAACCAGTATTACAAGAAATAAATTCAATACTTCGAAATCTTACATTAGACAATATTAATTCAAGTATGTCTATAATAATTATTAAGATATTATCTTTCCTTTTACTTTCTTTGATCTTCCAAACATACCCTAAGATACTGAGAATACATGTCGCCTCTATCATAGGTCAAACATTTTATTTATTCATAGTCAATGTGAGACTGACCACTCATACTTGAACGAAAAAAATAAACTTCTTGAGTGTTGTCTTATACTCCAAAATATAATAGTTATTCTGAGGCATCTTTATGACAATGTTTCCTTTACATTTTTCAAAACATAAATATTTTTTAGTTTGAGAAATATGTTCCATCTATATGAGTTGAAATCCTCTTAATTTATCATATGAAATGGAGGTCTCCATTTTATATTGATTTGAATCTTAACACAATATATTAAAGAGCTAAAGTATTGATTTGTTTGTATTATATTTTAGCTCCTATATGATTGTCTCTATTATACAAATCATACAGACTTATGCATAGCTTATGAATGAAGATAAAGTTATAAAAGAGCTAATATATGATTTTTTTTTATTTTAGGGAAGCTAATATATGATTTTTAATTCAATTGTTTTTAATAATACAATATTAATTGAGTCTATTCTACAAATAATAGACAATATAACAAGAAATAATAATGGTCTTGTGTAACTAATTGTAAGATTTAATACATTAAATATATGTCAATGTGTGACTTAGAAAGCAACAACTAGGAATAAATTATATTTGAGACCTAGAATTAAAGCAACAAGTATAAGATCTATCTACTTAAAATTTGTTTTTGCAAGTGATCAAACATTGAAATTCCACTAAAGAGTATTCATACACTCACTGTTTCTATTTGTTATGCTTCAACTAGGTTAATCTAATAAGACATTTTGATACATAGGAAATGATCATTTCCCCGTCCTCCTCTTTCTATATATGTGTGAATCATAAGTATTGCAACTTAGCCTTTCATATTTTAATATAAAAGTTAATCTTTAATTTGTAAACTATCCCCATTTTTTAAAGTGTTTTAAAATGTTAATTTTAAATAAATAAGGTGAATCATTTTTTTTGAAAAAAAAATGTGAAACATTTTAATATTCACTACAATAACAATCAATTGATTTCCTAAAAAAAACATCAATTGTTGTTTAAGTTCATCCTTATCTTAAAATTTAAAAAATAATTATCGATGCATTTCTCACTATTTTTTAAGAGTTTAATTTATATACTACGTTTAGTGTAAAAAAAAATACATCGGCTGCAAATCACAATTAATCATATATGTGACTTTAGAAGTAGTTATAATTAAAGTGAAACATTTGTAATAATCTAACAATTATGATTGTTTGTATAAGTTTTCTTCACCCCAATTTTTATGTCTCTTTTCTCCTTTTAGAATACATTTTTTTCCTATTTTTAATTTGATTTTTTAAATTGTTTGTTAGTTCATGAATTATTTTGTTTTAATGTGAAATTCATACATGATAGCTTGTTATGATTTTCACATTTTGTTACATTAAAATAATATTAATTGTCATGGTAATAAATTTTAAAATGATTTGAAAACAAGTTAAATTTTAAATAATTTTAAAGGTGACATTATATTTCAATGGTCGTTAATGCAAAGAAAATTTAACTTGTTGTGGAAAATACGTGCGCACGTACACTCAGTCAAAGCATGTAGTATAATAAGACCGTTAACATTACAGTTGTCGGTACCACCTCCAATATTATTTAAATTTACTACCATATCATTTTATATTATTTTAAGGTGGTAAAATTGGATATTCTTAAGATACAACCATGCAGGGATATCACTTTAAAAGAAAAAAGTTTATGGTTTAATAAACATTTTAAGAATCAAATTATTGATAGAGTTAATGATTTCTAGAAGGATCAAATTGATTTGTAAATCGGTGAATAAGAAAAGAAATACAATGAATGTTTACTAATCAAAAAGTGTTGATCAATGTGAAAACATGCATTGTCAATGTTTACCTTTTTAAGTGTGTCGATGACATATGCAATTCACCAAATGAGTTTTTAGTGTTTATGTTCTTCGGTTAGAATTTAGTATAAATATGACCCTTACCGCCCCCAATTAGATGCACAGTTTCAAAGTTAGAACCAATCACTTGTATTGTTGCTCTCAAGTATAATTTCATAGCTTTTTTTTTTCTTTTTAGTTTGAATTATTGTAATTTAGTTTGATTTGCATTATTTTTTGTGTTTGTAATTGATTATTTGGATTAAATGGGTCAAGTTTTTTTTTATTCTTGGTAATTGAATTAAGTTTTTATTTTTCATCAATTTCTTGGGCTGATTTTGCTCTTGGTACTGAATATTTTTGGGAGAAATATTTAATTTTGGGAGAAATATTGTGGTTTGGTTATAAAATTTCTTTGGATGGGATTGGTGAATGATAGGCCTTGTTGTCAAAGAGGTGTGAGCTCTCTTGATAAAAGAGCTTGACTCTGTAAACCTTAATGGGCAAGATTCAAACCATCCCACTATAGAGAGTTGTAAAAGTACTTGACTTTGGCGTATGAAACATATTCTTGTGTTGTGTTTATACCTCCCATCAAAATCACTTGAAGTTGCAGTTACATAGGTTATGCTAGTGTTCCTGGGAACACCCAAAGAACACTGAAGTCCCAATATATACATATTTCCATGCTTTTATCTACCATAAGAAACAGGGCTTATCCCAATATCATGTTTCAAATCAATGACCATTATGCAGAGTTGATGGTATATAAAGTAACTCCAATTGATTTCTTTGTCTTAAATGATGAAATATTTCTAATGTAATATGTCGTGCTTATGCAATCCAATAAGATTTCTCGTGACGATTGATTTTCTGGGGAAGATGTGGTTGATTGTTAGAAACAATATATCGAGATTTGCAATTACTAATATATTTTTTCAAGGAAAAAAATATTAGTAATTGCTGATCTCAATTTATTTATTCTAAATAATGGGTTGTCCAGTAGTTACATAATTTGCCGACATGATTCAAGATTAGGGAGTTTTTTTTTTGTGGTGGTCGGGGTTTGAACCCCGGACCTTGCATATATTATGCATTGTCCATACCAATTGAGCTAAGCTCACGAGAACCAAGATTAGGGAGCATAATAACCCAGAATTAGGGATTTTGTAGAGTAATATTTGATTTTATTTATTATGAAAGCGAAATATGATTTGATTTTATAAATAATAAATAAAAATATGATAATCTGAATATTAGGTGGAGGGTTATGAGTAAAATTGGTTGACATGTCGGTATTCCATCAACATTGTTCAAATGTTGACTAATGAAAGTTTAACTTAAAGAACTAATTATAAAAATATAAAATAATTCAAAGATTCGATTACACTTTTTTTAAAATAGTTCATAAAGTTAGGAGTGCATCCTCTTTATAAACTTTTATCAAGAGTTTTATTTATCCGACGAGGGATTTAGATTTTCCCAATGCACCCCTCACACCCAACACTCTTTTTAGGTTCAATGCGTGGAGAGGTAGGTGGCCCTTGTTGCTGATTGTTGCAACAAACATTTCTTTCCTCCAAACCGCATGTCGAACACAATGGTGGCTGATACGGAAGAGAGAAGGAACGATCCAAGTCCCAAGTTTTCCTAGCTATTCCCCCTTTATTGTACAAATAGCAAAAGGAGAAATCATAATTCTTAGTTCTTACAAACATAAGGGTTTTGCTTTCATTTGCTTCCACAATGTTTAAAAAATTGTTGACTAATTTTTTTCCAGCTTAATTAGTTACTCCTAAGCAATTTCATTAGAGAAAGTGTTGTAGCAAAGTATGATCTATTTCCTTTTATGGCTCTCAGTTGAAGAAGAGAGACATAATCAACTTGCTCTGAAAAACTTCGATGAGCCATCAAATCCATAGCATATCTTCTCTTAAACTATAATTAGTCTATAAATAATTGAAATTAAGATGGATAAGTAATTAAAAAACTTAATTGTTCTTTCCAAAAAAAAAAAACTTAATTGTAGTACGGAATGTGGGGTTCAACTGGAGGAAATGATAGCATATGGAACGTGCAATTTTCCAAAGTTCATTGTCACCTTTTCTTTTCCATCATACCATGGGCCATGGCAAACAAAGTCATTGGATACATATTTTTGAGGTCAATGGATTTAAGAGGCAGACATGACTTTTATCTTAGAAATTAGACGATAGAAAAGAAACGCAATTATATAGAGATGGCCCTTTTCCATAAAGTTTTTAAATAAATGTCATGATTTTTTTTTATTCTCTTTTTATGATTGTGATTTAAATTAACCAAATCGGCAAGTGCACAAACATATGTTAGTCCTTTTCTTTAGAGGGTACAATTATTTTTGTGCTAAGTGTACCACGGACTAAATTCTAGCATTCCTCAAGTTGGTTTTTACATGCATCATCACCAATCAAATCCCCGAGATCAAATCTCTATTAGAGTTTGATTAATATAAGATGATTGTTCGTCTTACCTCTCATATACTAAAATCTATCAAAAAAGATACATGGAGCTTAGTGTACATGACTCAAGTTGGATTGTTTTTATCAAACTGGTCATTCGGTCCAATCATATTTAAAAGGTTTATCAAACTCCTAAATCTTAACCAATTTAACCAATTAGAATTAGCATGGATTGAACATGAGATGAGAAATAAACAGATCAATTGATGATAACCACCTCTCATACAACTCAAGAAGAAGAGCCCCCTAAGATCGCCAGACGAGTCGGTACTGCAACGGCAACACAAAGACGAATGGTGATGCAGTGGCGTTATAGATACGGGTCGGGTAGTCGGTAAAAAATGGGTTTGACAAATATCTCATTGGTCTCCTCTCTTTTAAACTGAGTTCTATTCTCTTTAAGAGATTATGAGGATATTGACCCGTACAAATATATGTAGTAGGACTTACATTTGTTAAAACATCAACAATAAAATTCTTTAAACGTTGTCATTCATAGCTACTATACCAAAGAAGTTTTCTACTTGGGATTTGATTCAATTTCTAAATAGGCATTTATAAGTTGAACATTTTAAAGCATGTACTTTGTTCTTGTTATAATCATACACGCTAAGCATGTTTATAAGGTGTGAGCTTAGTGGTAAGACTTTAAATATATAATTAGAAAGAAAAAGTCTTCTAAAAACTTATTTATTATGTGTTTGTCATTGTTTGTCTTATTTTTCAAGTTTTGTTGGTATGTCAAGTGTGAGTAATATATCTTTTATCGCATGGAAAAATGAATGTTGAAAGATTTATAAGTGTGGGAGGACACATAAACTTAATGCCTTGAGGTTTTGGGTTAAAGTGTGGTGTCTCTCTCACTTGTATGATTGTTCAAGGCTTGATGTTATGATATCCCAGACCCCCTCATGATCCAACAACGGTATCAGAGTCGAGGTTCGAGCGGTTTCTTTTGTCGAAAGTCTTCTTGATCAAGGATGTTTAGGCAATGTGTCTCGTTGAGCGTGACAACGGCGGTACAAGTACAAGTGGATGAAAAAGCTTATGTTTGAGAGGGAGTGTACCCATAAAGAATAGATGAACTCGCCTTGAGGGGGATTTCGTTGGTATATCAAGTGTGGGTAATATATCCCACATCAGATGGAAAAGTTATAGGACCCATAAACCTAATTTTCTTAAAATGTCTCATAAAAGTCAAAAATTTATGGCCACAAAAGAATTGAACTTGGTTTAGATCAAAATCATGAAATTTCTTTGTCTCAACAAACAACTATTAGATATCTCTTTTTGGCATTAAGCACGAGTACTATTATATTGCATATGTGTCTTATGGAATCACTAGACACTCAAAAACATTCAAATGCAATAAAATAATCTTTAAATAAAGATACCAAATGACTAGATTGCAATTTTGTATTTTAGTCCTTGATAGGGATAGTTTGTTGTATGATCCAATCTATTTTCGTGGGTGTACACCATTATCCATATAAATGAAAATTGATTTTATATGACAAAGAAGACTTAAAATGACTACTTGCTACAAGATGAGGAAGATCCAATAGGAAATTGTAGAAGTGGAAAAACTTTAATCCATAAAACATGATTACGCCCATTAGTAACAACCTCTTCAACCGCTGTCAAATAATTGTATGCACTTTTGATTGTGTACCGTTGGGAGGAATGAGGTTTCCAAACCCACCGGTCCACCATCTCATCCTGCAAAACAATGTTAGATATACAATCCACACACTCCCTCACTAACTCATCCTCCCATGCAAACAATCTCCTTCTCCAATTCCACGTTCCCACCGTCTACTCCCCAACCTAACACATACATCTCAGCCACAATAGCCAATTTGTTAGTAGCCAAATCAGAAAGTCTGGAAAAACGAAGATCAAACGGTTGACCATCAAGCCACACATCTCTCCAGAAAAACGTCGACCTCTCGTCTCCCACCTCTCTAATAATATTATCTAACAGCCACCTCTCCTCCATCATTCCTCTCCTTGAAAAAATGATGATGTGGCAGAATGACTAAATTGAAAACTTTTACAAACTTACAAGACTTATATGTGACCAAAATAACTTAAAGGACCAATCTGTTACAAAAATTATGACTGTTTGTATAAGTTTTCTTCACCCCAATTTTCATGTCTCTTTTCTCCTTCTAGAATACATTTTTTTCTATTTTTTTATTTGATTTTTTGAATTGTTTGTTAATTCATTAATTATTTTATTTTAATGTGAAATCCATACATGATTGCTTGTTATGATTTTCATATTTTGTTACCTTAGAATAATATTAATTGTCATGTTAATAAATTTTAAAATGATTTAAAAACAAGCTAAATTTTAAATAGTTTTAAAGGTGACTTGTATTTCAATGGACGGTAAGGCAAACCTAATTTACCTTGTTGTGAAAAAACATTTGCACGTATAGACACTCAAAACAAGTAAGATAATAAGACTGTTAACATGACGATTGTCACTACCACCACCAATATTATTTAAATTTACTAACATGTTATTTTAAGGGAGCAAAATCTGAAATTCTTAAGAAACAACCATGGGATTTTACATTAAAAGAAATGTTTTTATGGTTTGATATTTTAAGAATCAATTAATTAATAGAAATAAATGCTTTCTAGAAGGATTAAATAGATTCCTGAATTGCTGAATAAGAAAAGAAATACAATTAATGATTTGCTAATGCTTACTCATCAAAAAGTGTTGACCAATGTGAAAACATTCATCGTTATTGTTTATCTTTTTAGGTGTGCGGTGACATATCCAATTCACCTAGAGAGTTTTTAGCGTTCATGTTCTTGGGTTAGAATATAGTATAAATAGGACCCTTATTGCCCACAATTAGATGCATAGTTTCAAAGTTAGAACCAATTACTTTTATTACTGCTCTCAAGTATAATTTCATAGCCTTGTCTTTGTTTTTTTGTTTTTTTTTTAAATTTTGTTTGAATTATTTTAATTTAGTTTAATTTGCCTTTTTTTGTGTTTGATTGTGTTTGTAATTGATTATTTGGATTAAATGGGTCAAGTTTTTTATTCTTGGTATTTGAATTAAGTTTTTTTCCATCAATTTTCCGGGCTGATTTTGTTGTTGGAAGTGAATTTTTTTTAATATATTTAATTTTGGGAGAAATGTGGTGGTTTGGTTATAAAATTCTTTTGGATGGGATTGGTGAATGCTAGTCCTTGTTGTCAAAGAGGTATGAGCTCTCTAATAAGAGCTTATAAAAATCATGATTTTCTTGCGACATATCAACTTAAAAATGCACGGGTTTTAAAATCATAAACTTGGTACATGAATCAAACCAGATATGGATCTTTTTCTTCACTTTTCTCTTCGGACTTTATATCTCTCTTAAAAAATAAAAATATAATTAAGAGAGAGTTTATTTGGTGAAAATTGTAACATTTAGGCTAAATTCTATAATTTAAAAATTTGGTGTCTAAACTAACTTGAAACATTTTTAGATTCCACACAAACGCTTTCAATTACATTAACAAAAATAAAAAATCATGATTTTCTTCCGACATATCAAGTTAAAAATGCACGGGTTTTAAAATCTTAAACTTGGTACCTGAATCAAACCAAATATGGATCTTCTTCTTCACTTTTCTCTCCGGACTTTATATCTCTCTTAAAAAATAAAAATATAATTGAGAGAGAGTGTGAAATTAAAAGAAAGATAAATAATTAGGAGAAAGAATAAGAGAATCCGATTTAATCTATATATAAGCTACTCTTGGTGAGCCATACTCTCTTTGAGACTTTCTCCACTTAACTATTTTGATTCTTTGACCCAAAATAATATTTTGATTCTTTTACTCAACAGAAGAAAAGAAAAACTAATTTTGATTGAACAATTTTATATATTTATTCAGGAAAATGACACAATCATATCACTACTTCACATTACATTAAAATATCCTCACAAATTAAATCCTTAATATTCTAGTGCATGCTTAGTGTATTTCATAACTACTATATCCTCACAACATTACACCAAAAATATCTTCTTCGGGTTGGTATTTCATAACTACTGTACCAAAGAAGGTTAACTTATTTTCTACTTTAGGATTTGATTGCATTTTTAAATAGGAATTGATAAGTTGGATATTTTTGAAGCATGCACTTAGTTCTTATTCTAATCATACACACTAAGAATGTTTATAAGGTTTGAGCTTTGTGGTAAGAGTTTAAACAGATATAATTAGAAGAAAAAAATCTTCTAAAAACTTATTTATTATGTGTTTATCATTGTTTGTCTTATTTTTTTTTTTTATGTTTTGTTGGTATCATGTGTGAGTAATATGTCCTACATTGTATGGAAAAATGAATCTTAAACATTTCATAAATGAGAGGACCTATAAACTTAATGTCTTAATGTTTTAGGTTAAAGTGTGGTTTATGTCAGTTATATGATCGTTCAAGGCTTTGGTTGGACATGAATGTATATACACATATAGAAGTTGAAATAGATGCACATAAGATGTGGAATAACTTAAAAGAGTTGTATGAACCGAAGAACGTGCAAAATAAAGTATTTGTTTAATTGAAAGTTAGTAGTTAACATGAATTACAAAGTTGGTGGTTCAATGGCAGAGCATATGAGTGTATTTCATAACACTGTAAATCAGCTCACATCTGTTGAATGGAAATTGGATAATGAATTACAAGCGTTATTATTGCTTAGTTTCTTCCCTCATAACTAGGAAGTTCTTGTTTTTACACTTACTAATTCAACTCCACATGGGGAAGTCGGTAATCTATATTCTAATACTATATATAAAGAAAACTATCTCTTTTATCATTTTTTGGTTGAATTTTTCTTTCCAAAAATACCCTCAATTTTCAATACAAATAACACATGTAATAAATAGATAAGAATAAATTTAAATATTAAAACAAATGTAACAAATATGATATGAATATATAAATGTTTGCTTTTTTTTCTTTTAGCACTTAAAAAGTGTAACAAACTAGATGAGTATATAAATGTCAAAAATACCCTTGTGTTAGTTAAGTAACGCAAGTGTTTAATTCTGCGCAACTTAACTAACGTTGCATTAGTTAAGTAACACAAGTGTTAAAAAATTTCTAATTAATTTGTTCATTTTTATTCAAATTTATTTATTTACTTTATTCTAATTAATTTGTTCACTTTTGATCAAATTGTATTTACTTTATTCTAATTAATTTATTTAATTTATTCAAATTAATTTGTTCACTTTATTCTAATTTATTTGTTCACTTCATTCTAATTTATTTGTTTATTTTATTCTAATTTATTTATTCACTTTATTCTAATTTATTTATTTATGTTATTCTAATTTATTTATTCACATAAAATAAATATTTATTTGAATTTATTCATTAAATAAATGCAAATATAAATAAAAAGAAATAAACTAAATTAATATTTATTCAAATTTATTCATTAATACAAAATTAGAAAATAAAAGCAAATATAAATAAAAAGAAATGAACAAAATTAATACATATGACAACGTCTCATTTTATTAATAGAATTCATACAATAATTGATACATTCATTCAAATTCACTAAATCTACTTATTTTCTTTTTACCCTCTTGGGGTAATAAGTGATCAGCCTTGGGGCAAATAGTGACCAACCTTCTTGGGGGAAAAGACATCATTAACCCTTGGGCTAAATCTAAATTTGGTTCTTTTTAAACCCCAAGAAGATTCCTTTTACCCACGGTAAAAAGTTTTTGGGGTAAAAAGAAGAAAATTTAATTTTATCCCAATGGTTGATCTCTTTTTTCCCAAGTCGGCTGGCCACTTTTTACCTCAAGTCTGACCACCTTATACCTCAAATGGGTAAAAAGAGACTAGAGACTATTGAAGAAAAAAAGAAGAAGAGAAATAGGGGGAGAGAGTGAGGAGAGCTTGAGTGTGAGATGGTGTGAGAAAATGGGGAAGTTTAGAGGGGTATTTATAGGTGGGAATGATAAAATAAGTTATACCTACCATAAATGTTGTAAAAAAAATGTGAAAAACTTAAAAAGAAACGTGTAAAAACCATTAAAATGCATTGACCAAAGTCCAAAAACCGTGTGTTCTTGAGCTCTAACCAACCGGTCAACCTGCGTGAGTTAACTCGCACACCGGCCAAAGGAGCGTGACTTAAGTAACGCAAAGCTATAAGGTGTGTGAGTTAAGTCACGCCGCGTGACTCAACTCACGCGTATATATGGTATTTCAGCTGGGCGCGATGTTTTGTATTGGGAGAAGAGCAGAATTCCTCTAGTTATAGAATCATGAGGGAGAAGTTAAATTAGGAATTTTCATAAGTGTGACGAGTCTGATAATCCCAACGAGTCTCGAATTACAAAAAAAAAAGAGGGGGGGCGAAAAGGAATAAAAGAAAAAGAAATGTGTGGCATGTGTTTTTAGTATTGGGCCTAACCCATGTTGCTATGTGAGAATGAAAAGAGATAATTGAATGGTTTTTACTTTACCCACCTTATGTGTTTCTCATGTGTCATAATTTTTTCTTTCCAAAATACACTTTGTTTAGATTATACAATCCGAAACATATTTCAAATTTTATAATTCGAACAGTGTGAAAATTGAAGGTAAAACTATAACTATAAAGATGTTTGTACAATGCTTGTAAATATATGATTCGACAACTACAATTTGAACACCTTTCAGATAATATATCAAAAATTCGTCACACACCCCATAAGACCATTTTATAGGCAAATCATAGTATATAAATTGACACATTTCAGATTATAAATCTGAAGTGTGTCAGCAAAGGAACATAATAATCACAAAATTTGTGTTGTTTAGCTGACACCTTTATTTATTTATTTTTTGGCAAAATGACGAATCCGGATTGATTTGAACATGCATACAAGCAAATTATAAAAAAAAATAAAAAAAAACTTAAACCATATGAAACAACTCAGGTGAAACATAGATTGAACATAGTAGTACCAATATCCATGGTTACGTCTAAATATATAAACACAATTTCAAAACAAAAATTGTTCAAATTCTACATTAACAAGATAAAACTACTTGGTAGCCTTACCACCCCTACCATGCCTACGATGATAAATCTTCCCTCCTTGAACCTCTTGCAGAATCACATTCAAACTCTCCCAAGTTGCACTCCTTTGCTCCCCACACCATCACCCATGATGACTAAGACATGGTCTCATATGCACCCTAATCGTCCGGTTATGAAAACCTCTAAAATTTCTCAAAGAGCTTCATTGTCATTTGTCAGCATAAATCCATAATAGTATAAAATACACTTCCCTCATACCCAGTAACATGAAAACCTTTTAGCATTTGTCAATAGAATATGACATGTTAATCATTAAAAATCACACAAAACCAAATTTGACATCCCAAACATGAAACTTTTATGATGAAAGCGATATTATATTATAAAATCTAAATACAATTTCATGTTACCTTCAATCTGAAACACCAAAAAGTAGATATTTGGTCTCTAGGATGGAGTGGATATTCTATGTTTTACGTATTGCCTCAGTGATTTACGTTTTACTTCTAAGTTTTGTATTTTGGCTAATGAAATGTTCAGGGTGAAAATGAAAGCGTTGGGTTAAGGGTGTGAAAATGAAATGTTGTTGGGTTGTAAAAAAAATGGTGATACGATTGATGGCTTGAATTCCAGTAAATCTATAGGCCCTCTTTGCACTTATTGCTATATATACCCACTATTACCCAAATAATGCTGCATACGCCTTCTCCGTAAAATTTATTTTTGGACGCCCTACAACCATGGGCCCTAGGTCGTCGCACCCCAAGCCTATGATTTGGGTTTGCCCTGATACTAGTTAAGCTGATACGACAAACTCCCACAAAATGGTATACACTTATCTACCATCACAATACAACTTTCAACGAAGTAGACGGAGAAAAAGGGTATAATGACAGTGTGCGAGAGAAGAGAAACCTTGGTGCTGGGAATAAATGCGGAATTACACGCGTGCATGTCTTAGAAAGATACATGAATGACAATTTTAAAAGAAAACAAGATCTCAACCGTCAATTCATATCTAATGGTTAACATTTAAAGCTCTCGCCCCTCACAATAACACTTCTTCTCATTTGATATCAGCCACACACTAGTTTATTTCAGCAATATAACAATAAAAGTTCAAATTTTCATAATTCTTCATCGGACTTAATTTCTCATGACTTAACTAAAAAATAACTTCTACATAGAGAATGACATACAAGTATAAAACATATTGTCTGAAATAAATTTAAATGTCATGTTTGTTATTTTAGTTTCAATTATATATGATATCATAACTTAATATTAGCTGCGTCATATTTATCATATATTGATTTAAGAGTTACGTGGTGACATCAATCAAAGTCCAACTCTTTCTATACTTTCATCAAAAAGTCATTCATCATAAGATTTAGGTAATTATATTCTTTAGATCATATTAAAGTGTCATACACATGTAGATATTGTTCATTTAAAAATAATTATTCAATTATGTCCCCTTATATAGCTAGGTCTTTTATATTATTTTTACTTTTAATGTACAAAAAAATAAATAATGCTGACATTAAATTTGTAGTTGCCGCAAGCATCAAAAAATTTCTAAGAAATGAAAAAATGTCTAATGATGATAGAAAGAACATATACAAGACTCTATTGGAAAAACATGTTGGAGTCAAATTTAAAAAAAAAAAAAAAAAATATAATAAAAAAATATAAATCACAATTATTAGTTTCTATAAGTATTGTTCAACACTTCAACATATGTGAAAATAATGGGAAAATGAATGTATATATGCTAATATGTCTCATAAAATGTCAAAAATTTATGCTCACAAAAGAATTGAACTTGGTTTAGATCAAAATCGTGAAATTTCTTTGTCTCAACATACAACTATTAGATCTCTCTTTTGTGCATTAAACACGAGTATATTGAATATGCGTCTTATACAATCGACAAATACCTAAAGACATTCAAACGCGATAAAATAATCTTTAGAAAAAGATACTAAAGAGTCAAAGTGCAATTTTGTATGTTAGTGTTTGGTAGGGTTAGCTTTGTGCATGATCCTTTATTTTTTTATGTACACGATTATCCATAACAATGAAAATTGATTTTATATGACAAAGAAGACCGAGAATAACTACTTGCTACAAGATGAGAAAGATCCGATAAGCACATGTAGAAACAAATAATTCATCGTTAAAGTCATATTTTTAATTGCAAAAGCTAGTCCAAAGCTTGATATGCAACTAAAAAAAGTCTTCTTTAAAAAAATTGGTGTATTTCTCTTCATTACATATGACCCACCTGAAAGGGCTAACATTGGTAAAAACATAGAAGTATTAGAAACCAAACTCATTACTTTCACGAATAATCAACTTATAAATACATATTTGTTTGACGAAGTCTTACTTGCCATCAAGTAACAATGATCAAGCGAGGATATATGCTTTTAAATGTTTATTCAACAAGAAATGCAAAAATATACATTGATTATCATGATCTTGATTTCCTACAAATGATAATTAACAAAAAAATATATATGAATTACACTATTAATGATTGTGTGTTTTCGCCAAATTTTTTTATTTGAATATTAAAATATTTTTTATAACTACCTTAGTGCAAATCATGTTTTTCGTGATTTTGGTCGTCGTAGTAAGTAACATTACTGTTTTAGTGCAATTCAATCACCATACTCTCTATGTTTACATGTTTTTCTCTCAGTTTTTTAAGTGCAATTCAATCATTGCAATATAAACAACCACTTAAATCAATTGATGATTGTATCACCCTTGAATTTTGATAGTAGTTAAGTTGATACGACAAACTCCCACAAAATTATGTACACTTATCCAAATCTACACAAAGCAGTAAGGTGATGGTTTTCAGAAACCATTTTTTACAACCCACCCATATATACATTTGAAAATATCTAAAACTGGAAGATAATATTATTCGTTGTTGTTAAAAAAATGTACGGGTACAAAACACAAAATCTAACATACCAAAAATATTCATACCCACCAAACTAGTTAAATATACCTCCCATCACAAAACTGTTATTGATTTTTCTACACACAAACTCCTAGTCCAATACGTAACTATAACAATAGCCCAATACACCATTGCGGCAATGGGAAACCCAAAACACAGTGACACATGTGGTATAGGTTTGACAACTTCTCAGAAGCAATGAGAGTATAATATGTACAAATGAAAAAACTTTTATAGCAGATGAAAAATATCTAATCAATTTATTAATTTGATGATATTAACTATCAAAATCAAAACCGGGAGAGGAAACAACATTATATCATTAAGAAAAAAGAAAAAACTTTATATGTGGCGTTCTCGTTATTTCTTTTCACATGATTTATATATATTTATATATATGATGTTAGCTAATTAGATTATTAGGCATATATAATAATAACTAGTGGTAAGACTCAACTTGTTTTTGAATTGGATATATACATATATGCTAAGCCACACCTCCTAAATTACATTCTTCAATTTTATTTTAAAACAATTCTACCTTTAATTTTCCTTAAAGCAATTAAGTTAACTAATACTGAAATAAATTATTAAAGCAAACACATAAATGAAAACACAGAGAAATCTATCACACAACAATCAACACATTTATAATAATACTTTATCACAATATCAAAAAGATGTAATTGAAATTTAGGATGTTACAAAAGAGTGAAATACCTTTTGTTGTGAATAGATGCAAAAATCAAACGCATGTAGGTTGGAGAAAGATACATGAATTGCAGTTTTAAAAGAAAACAATATCTCAATCGTTCATTTATATCTAATCTATTGGTTAATTAGCATTTAAAATTTCTGTCTCTCACAATAACACATTCTCTCATTTGATATACACACATACACACATTTGCTTGAATACACTCACTAATTTTTATAAACGAATATTTTAGCATCATGTTAATAAAAGTTCATATCCTCATAATTCTTCAACAAACTTATTTTCTTGTGACTTTATTAGACAATAATTTTTCCATGGAAAATGACATACAAATAGAAGATATATTGTCTGAAACATATTTAAATAATGATATATGTTCATTATTTTAGTGTTTATTGTATATTATATCATTACTCAAGATTAATTACGTAATTATTTATCATATTTCTATTTAAGAGTTACATGGTGACATGACATCAATTAAAATCCAACTCATTTTATACGCCAGAATTATTCCAAAAGTCATTTATCATATGACTCGGATAAGTTGTAATCTTTTGACCATGTTAAAGTCTCTCTCTCTCTCTCTCTCACACACACATATATATATATCATTCATTCATTCAAAATTAGTTATATTATTATTTACCATTATATAATTAGGTCTTTTTTATTATTTTGACTTCCAATGTGCAGAAAAATGCTGCTAATGACATATTAAATTTGTAACTGTTACAAGCACCAACAAATTTTCTTAGAAATAAAAATATGTCTAATCAAGATAGAGTTGTCATATGCAAGACTCTATTTGAAAAACACGTTGGAGTTAAATTGAAAAAGAGGTTGATTAAATGATTGAAATCACAATTATAAGTTTCCACACATATTGTTCAACACTTCAACACATATGAAAACAAAGTGGAAATGATTATGTGTATATGCTAATATATCTCATGAAATGACAAAAGTGTATGGTCACATAAGAATTGAACTTATTTTGATCAAAATCATGAGATTTCTATTCTCAAAAGACAACTATTAGATATCTCTTTTGTGCATTCAACATGAGTACAACAATATAACATGTGTCTTATACAACTGCCAGAGACTCAAAGACATTCAAAATGCGATCAAACATTCTTTAAAGAAAGATAGCAAAGAGCCAAATTGCAATTTGGTACGTTAGTGCGTGATAGGACCAACTTGGTGCATGGTCCAATTTTTTCATGGATGTACAACATTATTCATATCGATTTGAAGTGGTTTTATTTGACAAAGAAGATTAAGAATGCTACTTGCTACAAGATGAGGAAAATCCAAAACAAACTTGTAGAGGCAAAAATTTCATCGACAAAGTCATGTTTTTAATTGAAAAAGCTGACCCTAATTTTGGTATTCAAGAAATTGAAGTCTTCTAAGAAAAAATCGATGTATTTCTCTTCGTCACAAAAGACCTACCTGAAAGGACTAGTATTAATAGAAATATAGGAACATCAGAAACCAAACCCATCACTTTCACGAACAAACAACTTATGAATACATATTTGCTTGATTAAGTCTTACATGCCATCAAGTAATAATGACTAAGCAAGGATATATGTTTTTTAAATATTTATTCAACAAGACAATGCAAACATATACATTTATTGCGACAGTCTTAAATTTTTTGACTAACTTCACAAATTAGATTATATATATTTTTCGACGTGTCAATCACCTTACTCTACGTATTTAAATATTTCAGATCTTGAATTTCTTAATGCAATTCAATCATTGCAATTTAAGAAGCCAACTATATCAGTTGATGATCGTAATACACCATAATACTAGTTAAACTGATACGACAAACTTCCACACAATTGTAAACTTCTCTAAATTAACCCAATACATCATTCCAATAAAGATGAATGAAATAAATGAAATAAGATTTTTCAAAAACCATTCATACATACACCAATCAAAATGTTTAAAGTTAAAAGAATAAAAATCCAACCCCTCTTGCTATAAAAAATGCTTGAATTATAGAACACAACCCAACTCAAATCTATGAAAACCCATCATAAAAAGCCCATGATAGAAAACCCATCACTACACCTCCCAGGAAACACCATGAAAATATCAAAATAACTTCATCAACATTTAACTGCCGATTGATTTTAACCGACAGTAGATAACTGTCGATGAAAATTGAGGTTAAATTTACTATTTTATGATTTTTCTTAGGTTTGTACAAAGCTTTCAACCAACATTACAAAATTATTGACTTTTCCACACACAAACTCCTAGTCCAATACGTAACCATAACAAAAGCCCAATACAAAAAAACTTTAACCAAACTTCACTTTTTCTCATTCTCTCTCCATATATATTCCACACCAAACTTCACCACTCATACTCCATCTTCCTCTTTCAAACCACAACCCTAATCTCAACCCTTCGTTCGGCTCCATCTTTTCATCGGAACCGACTTAGGCCAGATCTATCTTCTCTCTCACTCTTTTCTTCCCATTAGGGTTTGTGTTTGAATTTCGAAGATGGTTTCCGACGCTAGCAAGAAGAAAGCTGCTCAGAAGAAAGCCGCCGCCGCCGCTAAACGTGGTGGTAAGGCCGCCGCCGCCGCTTCTTCCAAAGCCGCTGATAAGGTTGCTGATAAAATCAGTGATATGAAGATTTCGGATCGGACTTGTACTGGGGTTCTTTGTTCTCATCCTCTCTCTAGAGATATTCGGGTTAGTAACAATATCGAAATTCTTTGAATTTATCGTTTAATTATTATTATTTTGTTTATAATAGTGAAGAATTTATTTGAGCATGTTGTTCAAATCTGAAGTTAATGGTGATTATGGATTGGATTAAATTAGATTAGTTTTAGTCATGCTTAGTTTGAGTTAGTTATTAGTTATAAATCATTGTAAAATTGTATTGTTTAGCATCGTTTTTTAATCAAATTAATATTTTGATCAATATCTTTATTGGTATAAATTTGGTTTCTAACTATATAGATCTTAATCGTTTTGATTTATGAATGAATCGGTGGCCTTCGATGATGAGGAAATTATAAGGAACCCTAAAAGCTTTAGTTTTTTGCTACGGGTTAAATAAGTTGTCAAACAGCATAATTTTCAACTTAAGAGAATTTCTACCTTGGTTTAGCGCGGTTCAACCTAAGAAGAAAGAACTCAAGTTTGATAAGTATGAGATTATTTGAAAATGTTTAGTAATTCGCGGTTTAGTGAGTCTTGCTTCTGGCTTAATGTTGCTGGTTTGGTGAGTCTTACTTTTAGTTTATTGTTGTTAGCATGGGTGCATGTGTTTGAGCGTCTAGCCGAGTGGGAATTCTACCATGTTGTGAATGTAACCATTACTCGCCTATTCCAATTTTTGCGGAGGTAGGTTGTATCATGCAGTAAACGACAATTATGGCCAATTATGGCGTATTGATTATAACTAATTGTTGTTAATGCTAAAAATGATTTTGTATTAATGCATTTGGCTGTTTTTATTGCAGATAGAGTCTTTATCGGTTACTTTCCATGGACATGATCTCATTGTTGATTCTGAATTGGAGTTAAATTATGGAAGGTTCGTTGTTGTTACTGAATAAAGTCTTTGTCATTACCGAGTACAGCCAAATTTTATTATGTACTTTTATTTAAACCTGGAACTCTTTCCAATGATTGCGATTTGCGTTGATTTTCTTCCAGACGTTATGGTTTACTTGGATTAAATGGTTGTGGAAAGTCGACCCTGCTTACTGCAATAGGAATGCGGGAACTTCCGATTCCTGAGCACATGGATATTCATCACCTTAGCAGGGAAATTGAGGCCTCTGACATGTCTGCATTGGAAGCTGTCATAACCTGTGATGAAGAAAGGTTGCAATTGGAGAAAGAAGCTGAAACTTTGGCTGCTCAGGTTTGTTTAAGTAATAAAACATGTGATTTTTAGCAGTTTGTTTAGTTATTTTTATGGTTTGCTAACTTTGAATAAATTTGGTTCCAGGATGATGGAGGTGGTGAAGCCCTTGAACGTATTTATGAACGTTTGGACGCCCTAGATGCATCAACCGCAGAAAAGCGTGCTGCTGAAATCTTAGATGGTCTTGGTTTTGACAAGCAGATGCAGGCAAAGAAGACTCGTGATTTTTCTGGAGGATGGAGAATGAGAATTTCATTAGCACGAGCTTTATTTATGAACCCCACCATTCTTCTACTCGATGAACCAACTAATCATCTTGGTAACTTCTCTTCCCTGGAAAGAACTCCTCTTGTTTGTCTGAAATTTATTTATCACCTTGTCCTTTTTTTTGGGCACACATTAGTTTTGGTAGTTTTCTTTGTTGTATCACAGTATCGAAATGAACTGTGTATGCTTTTAGTTGAATTTTAATTACTAAGAGCTCGTTATAGTTTTTTTGCTTGTCATGTTTATGCTTTTTGTAGTTTTTTTTGCTCCTAGTTTTTTCCTTTGTTTATGCTTGTCATGTTTATGCTTTTAAAAGTTTTCATCCATTTGTTACTTTTTTTTAACTGAGAATCTGAAAAAAAACAAGAAATTGTTTTAAACGAAAACGAAAGCTGTTTTGAGTAGCTTCTCTAGAACATCATTTTTTGCATAACTATTTTTTTAATGATTTGAGTTATGGTACTAACTCAACAGTTTCTGTTTTTTTAGTAAAATATCTAAAACTGATTGAATATCAAAGACACCTTTTTTATAATCTGTTACAAACGGCCCTAAATCCTTTTGAACAAAATATTTTGCCATTACTTTGAATAATGTAGTGGATGCTTCATATCGACATGTTTGATGCTATTATTAATGCCAGACACAATCATTTGCATGTAGTCATTGTATATATGCTTTATTATGTCTTTTTCTGTGAACATTTAGTCATTTTATATGCTTTAACTATGTCTTTTTTGGTGAAGATGTAGTCATTGTCTCTATGCTTTACTATGTCTTTTTTGGTGAAATATGCTTTATTATTTTTGTTATATCATTTATGACATTTCTTTATCTTCCCCTTTTATGTCTGTATTATGCACTATCATTTTATTTAATGTGGGGGCATTTTTCTTCTAGCACAATGATGCAATATTTCCATGACTGGTTGGGGATGTTTCTTGTTTCACTTTAAAATTTCTTATGTTTTAAGTTGACTTTTGCAGTTTGTTCTATCATCATCGTCATTTCTCTCGTCTACATCTCTCAGAGTATCCTATACATTTATCAACTAACTACTGTTTGTTTACAGATTTGGAAGCTTGTGTGTGGCTAGAAGAGAGTTTGAAGAAGTTTGAACGTATTTTGGTTGTGATATCACATTCCCAGGATTTCCTTAATGGTGTCTGCACAAATATTATCCACATGCAAAGCAAGAAGTTGAAGATTTACACTGGCAACTATGATCAATATGTTCAGACTCGTGGTGACTTGGAAGAGAACCAGATGAAGCAGTACAAGTGGGAACAGGAGCAGATTGCCAACATGAAGGAATATATTGCTCGATTTGGTCATGGTTCGGCAAAACTAGCTCGCCAGGCACAAAGTAAGGAAAAAACACTCGCAAAAATGGAACGAGGTGGACTCACAGAGAAGGTAGTCAGAGATCAAGTTTTAGTATTCCGCTTCACTGATGTGGGAAAACTTCCCCCTCCTGTTCTCCAGTTTTCTGAAGTAAGTTTTGGTTACACTCCTGAGAATCTCATCTACAAAAACATTGACTTTGGGGTTGACTTAGACTCTAGGATTGCTCTGGTTGGACCGAATGGTGCTGGAAAGAGTACACTGCTGAAGCTTATGACAGGTGATTTGTTTCCTAGCGATGGCATGGTCAAACGTCATAACCATCTTCGAATTGCTCAATATCATCAGCACTTGGCTGAGAAATTGGACTTGGATGTGCCTGCCCTTCAGTTTATGATGAGTGAATACCCTGGAAATGAGGAAGAGAAGATGAGGGCTGCTATTGGGAGGTTTGGACTAACAGGTAAAGCCCAGGTGATGCCTATGAAGAATTTGTCTGATGGGCAAAAGAGTCGAGTAATCTTCGCGTGGTTAGCTTATAGACAGCCTCAATTGCTACTTCTGGATGAGCCAACTAATCATTTGGATATTGAGACAATTGACTCTCTGGCTGAGGCATTGAATGAGTGGGATGGCGGCATGGTGCTTGTTAGTCATGACTTTAGGCTCATTAATCAGGTGGCGCATGAGATATGGGTTTGTGCTGATCAGAAAGTGACCAGATGGGAGGGTGACATTATGGATTTCAAGAAGCATCTGAAGGCAAAGGCAGGCATATTGGACTGAAGCTGTTAGCGATGAGATATAGGGATAGAACTAGGCCAAACCACCACCCTTTGGAGACTTATGGCCTTGCTTACATCAAGTTTATCAAATAAACCAGGTTTGCTTTGATATTGGCCGTTACCATATATTACTAGCTAAGGACTTTTAGTACAACCAATATCTTGGTGGGTGCCTCCATTTTTTGCAATGGTGGTGATTGTTGAGTTCAATGGCAGAATTGGAAGTGCTATCATTTTTGTTTGGATTGAGATACATCTCTCACCTTGGTGGACTTATATATTTTTTTTTTACAGTTATTATTTGTTGTGCTTATCATTTAATTGCTTGGTTCTTGACCAGCAAGATGGATAATGGGACATCATCTCAAGCTAGATGTGATCCTTAACTGAACCTTAAATGATGCTTATTCTATCAATTTGTTGTACTGACAATATTATATTTATGATATTAGTGGCTAGTATTATTATCAGTTTCTTATGGGACTTCATTATTAATCTAGAGAAAATGACCAATAGTACGGTCCAATATGATAGTGAACTTTTTTCTAGACAGAAAAAGCAGTCTTGTAGGTCCAGACACCACCAGACACAGAAAAAACGAATCAAGACAAACTGCAACAAGCTGAACAACATGACCTTTACTAGCAAGAACAAGAAAGCGACAAAGTGAAGTGTCTGAAGTATGAAGATAGAGAAGAGAAATGTTCTCGTTAAGAGGCTGAAGAAAAAGAATATGCTTGGGGAATCAACTTGTGTTCTTTGCTAAAAGAATACCACAAACCTTGTAGACTGGTCATGTTTCTTAGTAGGCTTGTTGTCTTAATACAAGTATCTGTATAGAGAAAAGAATGAGTGAACTTAGGAATCACGATATAACAAATGTGGAATCTCTAACAACCAGATGATGTTTACTTTATCCTAATAAGAATTCACATTAGCTCGCCAAGTTCTAATAGTCTTGTGTTTGAGGTTAGGAACACAGTTTAAAATAGTATTTAGCCCCAAAGCTTATTTCGACTAGTAAGCATAGTTCAAGAAATCTTCATCATTTGAGCTTGTGTAATAACAAATTCTTGAACCCAATGCCACCTCCCTCCTTAGGGTAGCAAAGCCTATCCTAATAAATTAAGTGACATTTTCTTCTATTGCTAAGAATCTTAGATAAAATCTCTCAATCTTTTTAGCTACATCTTCAACTTATACACGGATCAAAGAAAGTTAAAAAAGATATCAAAGATGTTAATTAAAGAGGTTTGAGCGAGAGTGACCCTGGGTGCAAAAACCCGGTGAAATAATAATATCTCAAAATAAGTATAAAATTTTACATAAAATCATTGATATTTTAACATCTTGATAAAGAAATTTTCATTTCCAAGAAAACTAGAATTTCTGAAAGATATTAGTTATAAATACAATTATAATAGTTATAAATTATCAAAGTTTATATTCAAATTATTTGTTTTATTATTTTTTTAGATTTATATATTTTTGACAAATATTTTTTTGATTTTTTTTTATATTTACTGTATTGTGGAAGATTTGCCCATTTTATTAAATCCACACTAATCCATATAGTTTTAAGTATAGCACAACGTGGAGAAACCAACACTACTAGAAAACAAATTTAAGGTTTAAATTCAATTTCGATCTACTAATTATTTTATTTTGAAAGGTTTCGATCTACTGATTATTCTCATTCACGATTTTGAATACTCATTTCTAAATACAAATAAAAAAATAGGCACTTTCACATAATGGAGAAAAATAAATGAGAAAAAAATTAGTCATATCATGCAATTATTTTCTCTCTCTCTATTTTTTTTCTTCTTCCATTTTTGGATTTAAGTATGTGTCTAAAACTTTTTTTATGTGTTTGTGGCCAAGTAAACATTTCTCGCAATTAAAACCCCTCTATTTATCAAATTAGATTATTTTTATCAATCCATTAAAGTGACATCTAATATATCCCCGTAAGCTTAGCTCAGTTGGTAGGGATATTACATTTTATATACAGGGGCCGGAGTTCGAATCCCGGACACTCCACTTCTCCACAATTTAATTGTGTGAGCTCTAGCCACTAGGCTACTTTGATATAAAAAAAAAGTGACATCCAATATGTAACAATTCTACATTCAATAGTTCTACTACCAGATGCATCAACATCTTCATGTCTGCACGATTTGTAACAGCCACATTAACACATACTAATGTCCACACACTTCATCCCCGTTAGGCAATTTGAGAATTACAGAGGCAAGAAAAATCACATATTTAAAAGCAAAAGGACCAAAACTTCAGTTAACCAGCAAGAGAAATTTAGAAAAGAAAAATATAAAACCCTTAAATAAATTTAACCACAAAACTAAGTGATAAAAGAAATATTTAGGAATTTATTTTCTCTAATTTAATGTTGAGATACAATTTGCTTTAACTTGAAATATCCCCTAGGTCGTCTATGGTAGCATTTAAACATGACTTGACCAGAGAAATAGTTTCCTTCTTCCTGCATTTGCTGCACCAATATCATCTGAAGTTCATTAGGCCTACAAGGAATAGTTAGTGCACCATCTCCATTAAATCCATATTTTTCAGCTGCTTCTTCCAATAGCCTCACAAATATTGGGTTTGTTAAACAACTCAATGGCACAACAAATCTCTTTGCTTCCTCTTCATCCTTAGCAATCACAACAAAATGTCCTTTTTTCACATCCTCTGCAACATACCTTGATGTATGAACATTTCTTCCCATTAATAGGGTTTTTTGGAGCTTTTTGAAGACATTATTCTTGAGCTTCAAAATTCCACATACAACAGCCATTTTGATTACTAGTTGTTTTTAAGATGTATATGTGTACAAGATAGATTTGTTTTTTTTGATGATTTGATTAATTTAAGGGTTAATACCTCTTTTAGTCCCTGTAATATGAACGAGTTTCGGTTTTAGTCTCTGTAAAAAAAAAGTTTAGATTCTGTCTCTGTCATTTCAAATTCCTCCACTATTGGTCCCTCATTTAAACCAGTCAGCAGAATCTGCTGACGTGTCATGCTGATTGGGAAATTATTTTTGTTTTCATTTTTTTAATTAAAAACAGTTGCCACTTGGATAATTTTATTTACAAAATTAATTATTATTTCAAAATTAAATAAAAAGTTAATTATTTATAAATGAATAATCCAATTAAAGTTCCATTTTCTTCTCATCCTTCTTCTTCTTCTCCCCATCGACATTCTTGTTTTTCATACTCCTTCAACCAGATTCTTCAAACACAAACTCGATTTGCCTTTCCTTCACCATTTCAATCGATTTCGTTTTCAAACACAAATTCGATATCCAATTACTGTTTCTGTATTTGTTAGGTTTAGCTTCAGATTCAAATGGGTGGGAGTGAGATGTCGAGCGTTGGCAACTCAAATGGAGGAAATCTTCCACTTCCAGTTTGTGGGTCTAATGCAGTTATGAAGTTGTGGTTATCAAACATTGATGAGAACCCTAAGAGAAAATTTTGGAAATGTCGGTATTCGAACACGAATGTGCAAAGTTGCGAACTTTTCATATGAGATGATGAATTGGACAAGTTTTTTGCCAGAAACGGCTATCCCTAGAAGAAGATTGACAATGGTTCCCCGAAGAAGATTGAAAGTGGCTGCAATGGGTGTGAGATGACGACAGAGTTTTTGAAGAAATTTGGGAAAGGTTTTGGGAAAGAATGCGGACAAGAAATAGACCAGGTGCTTGAGTCGAAGAAGGTAATGAAGTTGAAGAAGAAATATGAGGCTGAGAAGAAGAAGAACAACTGGTTGTTCATGGCATTGTTAATGTCTTGGGTTTTCTTTGCAATTGCTTTCAAACTAGCTTAATATCTATATGTTGGTTCTTGTGTTTTGTTGTTCAGAGGTTGTATTTTGGTTCAATTGTTGGAACAAATTTGATGTCTATGTAATGCCTTAACTTTGTATGATGCTTTACTGAATTATGTATCACTGATTATGAATGAACTGATTATGTATTTTGTCTACGTAATGCCTTAAATTTCTCCATTTGTATGATGCTTTGTATTTTGTTAGTTATATATGAATTGGAAGAAAAATGTCATTGCTAATTCAACTTGTTTCAAATAAACATAACAAACATAGTTATAGCATAATAAAGCACATTATGTGCATAAGTCTCATTACAAATTAAAGCACATCAAGTGCACACGTAATGTAGCATAAAAAAGAAATTAAAATGCAAGCATCTAGTTCCAAAACATAATGCACACCAAGGGCATATGACAGACCAAAAAACAACTACATAGTAGCACATCTAGTGCATAAGTCAGACCAAAAAAGTACATCAAAAAGCAAATCACAGTCAATACAACTACTGTGTAGATCTTGTAGATAGTTCTCCCCAACCCTTCATCAGGTTAAGGCAGGCACCAAGTCTGGCAACATCAGGTACTTTAGCACGAACAACAGCAGCACTCTCTTGGGTCATAACACCAGCTTCTTCCTCATTATCAATTGTCATAGGTTGATCAGCAGAACATCCAGGTCCATCAATACTTGGCTGGGACACAACATTGCTGACAACAACATCTAGTTGATCAACATTGTTGACAATTACTTGATCAAAAAATGCATCATCAGCATCATCAAATGTAGCATCTGTAGCACCAATAACAGTTTCTTCTGTAGCACCAGTTTCTTCTGCTTCAGAAACATCATCTTCAGTTGCAGTGGCATTTTTAGCAGGTTTTCTCTAAACAAATCATGAATACAAACCATGAATATATAGTCAGTCAAATCAAAACATGTATATAATCAAGTTAAGTGATATTGTAAACATATACATATACCTTTCTTTTTAGTGCAGCTGGGTTCTGGTTTTCTTTACATCTCCTAGCATTATGCCCAAATTTGTCACAAGTAGTGCATCTATAAGCTACTCCTGGCCTCCTAAATCTTCCACCACCTTCACCAAGTTCCCTGAACCTTAGTTTTTTAGGTCTACTTGGACCCTTTTTAAACTCAGGAGGAAACAAATCTTGACCGTTGATTTCCAAACCAAAATCGAAAGTCTGAAACTTGGTTTTCTTTCTTCAATCGAGTTCCAATCGTTGCCACGCCTTCTTCTCTGATTCACGTTTCTGGGTTTTGCAGTTTTTCGGAAGAACAAGAGAGAATGAGAAGAAGATGGAATTTGAAGGGACTAAAACTGAATCTAGGGTTTTGACATCCAATTTATAATTTCAAATTTTAACTAGATAAAAATTAAAATGAAAATGAAAAGTAATTATCCAAGTGGCAACTGTTTTTAATTAAAAAAAATGAAAACAAAAATAATTTCTCAGTCAGCATGACACGTCAGCATGACACGTCAGCAGATTCTACTGATTGGCTTAAGTGAGGGACCAATAGTGGAGGAATCTGAAATGACAGGGACAAAATCTAAACTTTTTTTTTACAGGCACTAAAACCAGAACTCACTCATATTACAAGGACTAAAAGAGATATTAACCCTTAATTTAATATGCTTTATATTTATAGTGTGCTTCTTAACAAAGACACCAATAATTTGGGCACTATATCAAGTTAGAACATACCGAACATAAGTGAAAGCAAAATAATTGAAGTTAATGATATAGCAATTCATGTATGTGTTCGGTGCAGTGTTTTCGAACAAGCATTTTATTGTTGTTTGTAATTGAACATATAATTGAGATCACAACACAATTTTATTAATTCAACATGATTTGATAAGCAATTTACATTAACAACAATTTTTTTTTTTTGTAAAAATCAAGACATACGTTGAATAAATCCTATAATATCAATATTGCGGAGAACTAATGCAAAGAAATTAAAAACAACTAAAGCTAACTCTGCAGTACATGAAGAAAAAAGAAGAAAGTGGGAACAATTTCATTTTCAAACTTATTTGAACTACAAGTTGGTGTGAGACAACCCACTTTAGTCAATCATACCAACCTCACAACCACTGATACGAATGTCTTGGTTGACCATTGATGATGGAGCAACATATGAAGTTTTTAGCTATGATTTTAGTTATTTTCTTTGTATTTAAAAGCAAATTTGAAGTCAATTAAAGGAGTTGTCAATGGTTTGAGGAAGTTTTTGTATTGTTTTTATTCGACTCGTTGTAATTCACTTTTATCCTAAATCATTCAACTCCATATGTGTTTTAGACTTTAGTGAGAAATCATGTAAATCGGAAAAACAAGACATCAAGTGAAGGATCGAGGATATGAAGATTGAAGTTCAATGGTTCTTAGAAGATATTTGAAGTTCCAAGGCATTGCCAGACGGAAGAACGCTTGAAAAAGGGTAAAAAACTGCATAATTCGCACTGAAGGGGTTGCCTCATGCAACCCCGCGCGTGAGCCATGCACCTCTGCACAGCAAACCATACACCCCGCACATGGACACACCAATAATTGCTGTTTGCTTGTTTTCCAAGGCATTTTTGGTGGGAAAACCTTATTTTCACCCTCTTAACCCCTAAGTAATGATGCACTATAAATAAAGACCCTTGCACACTATTATTCATTTAGAAAGTTTGCGGTACAAGGCAAGGGTCAAGCATTAGGAGCTTCAAGGACGAGGATCTCCATCCTCCTATTGTTCTCTCTAGGGTATGTTTTATCTATTGTTTTGTAATGATGTTGGTTGCCATGTGCAACTAAACCTCTTCGATTAGTGTTCCACGACGAACCCCTTCTTAATTGTTGGATTCTATTAATAAAGTTTTTATTAGTTTATAATCTAAAGTCTGATTTAATTTCTATATATCCTTTTTTATACCATATCTTAAATGGAGCCAGTAGGATTGACAACCCAAATTCCTTTAAAGCAAGGCAATATTGAATTAATTAGTTTCTAAAATAATTGAATCTAAGTATGAATTTAGGGCTATAACTCATCTTAAGGGAACCCTGTAATTGTAAATGGTTCAATTGCGGGGATATTAAAATAAACTTCCACTGATTCTTCACGGGGTCATGCTCTACTTTCATAAATCCAAACATAAGGCAAGTTATAAACTAATGATTACTTGATTTAATTTCCAACAAAGACGAAGGGGGATTCAATGATTCCTTAATCCCCGTTGCACATATGAATCACAAAATCCCAATCTTGCATTGGGTATGACAATTAAAACCTTGTAACCACCTTCAAATATCTTCTTTTATTTTATTTTTTAAATAGATTCCTCTAATTACCGAGTTGAACGACAATCTTTTTAGATTTATATAATGGGGGTGGGGGGGTGGGTTGACCTTCTTCGTGTTAAGGTCTTAATGGTGTAGTAATTTACCAACAAGTTTTTGGGAGTTCTTAAGCCTTATCTCTTTTATATCCGTGTTCGTTTGTGCAGACTATGTAGTGACACCATGCTTCCTTATTTTGCATAAAACTGATTTTGTGTGTTAAGTCTATGCTGAAAAACCTATCATGTGATAAGCTACCAAATCTGCATAGCTTTAGCTACCAATCTGTATATTTATTCACTATAATAATTATGTTATTGTTTCTACACATAAAAATCAGCTCCAAAAATTTAGCAGCAAAATTGTAGTTAGTGCTGTTTTATTATTAAAAACTTACTAAAATGATTGGCAAAGATTTGAGATTGATTAATGAAAGTATTTTTAATTAATTTTCAATCAACTTAAAGTTGTTCTAGACGTTAAAAGCATACATTGGGCTTATGAATGTTTTTAAGAGAAAAAGAAATGTCTTATGCATGATTCCTTGATGAAGATTGTATATTCTTATTTGATATTTTAGTTTGTTATTGATTTTCTTTTATGGATGTTGAAGATTAACCCTTACACCAACATATTAGGCAAGAAAATTGAAAGATGATGCGCGTGGGAATAAATGTATGTCAGATTCGATGCACATGGGGATAAATTTATGGGACATTAGAAGAATAACATGTCACTCTTTGATGACACTAGGTCATATAGCACTTTTGTTATAGTTTTTATGTAATTTTGGTTGAGTTCAGGTGATTATGCATGAGTTAGAAGCTGCAAAAAGACTGATTTTTTATGCTGAAACAAAGGAGAAATC
>Ga0228710_1001324_pt1 | contig 36778 bp, 12 predicted proteins | sample MedpolnodulmetaG_FD_177995 | JGI IMG/M metagenome (GOLD analysis project Ga0228710, IMG submission 177995) | Root nodule microbial communities from Medicago polymorpha collected in Santa Monica, California, United States - pink nodules | ecosystem: Host-associated > Plants > Roots > Nodule...
GATTTTCTTTTCGTTAATAAATTATGCCATCAAATTTATATGTCATGTTACCGTAACAGGGTTGATGTCATGGAAATTGTTTAATATTGTATATTAAAAACGTTTGCGGCAATTAATTTTATGAACTGAATCATACTATTTTTTCGATTCAAGTAAAGTTTTTACTTTCTTATTTCCGCTGTATTTGTTCTCTTATATGACCCGGGCGTCAGCACGGGTCAATGGTCTAGTTTAATATGTTTACAAACATAATACCCTAATTTCCATGCAAACTCGGCTATATATAGCAAACCCTAAACCGTGTTTCTCTAAAAAAAAAACCCTAAACTGTGGTAAATTACACAGACAGCAGAAGAATTATATATTTTGATACTTTGATTTTTGCAAATGGAAGGACGTGACCTTACAACCTTCCTCTCATACCATTGCTTAACTGGTATTCTAATTTATCATGCATAGGATTACCGAATTTTCTTTTATAATATTTTCAGATTTTATACATTTTATGAATTGTTTTATTTTGTCTAATATGGATTATCACCTGTTCTTTTTTTTCATCGTTACCAATTATATATTACATTTTATTATTCGTATGTCAATCCTTTCACAATAAACCCGTGCGGCGCACGGGTCAATAATCTAGTTTTATCATAATACTAAAATAACCCTAATTTGTTTTTTATTTTGTTGAAAGAACCCTTTGTTTCATATTCCCTTTACAAATAATGCATTTTCATCTTCCAATCTTACGCTTCACCTCTCTATCCCATAATATATTCGTTGAAGGTTACAAAATTGATGAAAGATTAAAAATCAAATCTTCCATTTCATTGCATAAGTTAATATTTTTAACAATTTTTTGTTCATTTTTCCGTACTTATGATTCTATTGGATCGTCTGCTTGATCAAAATATTTTCCAATTTCACAACATGATTCAATTTTACTTGATCGTGTGCTTGATCTGATAGTGCATCCATTAGGTCACTGTCACTATGTTTTTCCAATTAATTATCAAATATTGCATTTCTAATTTTGGTTGATCTTCAATTGTCGTGTGAGATTCATGATTTGATTGTTACTGATATGCATTCCATGCTCTTGGTAATTTGGCAGGGATGCTTAGATCTTCTTCCTGTGAAACCAACAACAACTATGGTCTCATCACAATTACAGGTACGTATAGCGGATCCACATTCCTCACTAACAATGAAATAACGAAACACCGAAGACTTAGAAGGAAAATTGAACACAAAAAATGAACATTACAAACTGAGTTCGAATTCAATAGACAGAGAAATAAATGAGAAGAATAAAGAGACCAAATAAGATGGAAATGAGGAAGAAATTAGAGAGGCCAATGGTTGAAAATTTTAAAAGAGTTGAATGACATTTTTGTCAAATTGAGGTGTAACTAGAATGAATCAACAAAAAATTCTTAGAGGACAAAAACATGCAATTTTTATTTTTAGAGACTAAAATCAAAATTCGCTATATTTTTTAACGGAAATTTAACAAAAAATATAATAACTTCTTAAAAAAATAAAAATACAATGACTTATTTAAAATCTTGACCAAAATAATTTTTGGTTGGCTTTAAATTTATTTACTTAACTGGTTGAACTCTAAATTATTAAAACCCTTATCCTGACAATCGGATGATTAAAAAAAAACAGTAATTACTCGTCATTTATAGTTTGGTCAAAAATGGAAAACACAATATTTTAGAATTTGGCTAATTTAAGCGAAACTAAAATTTAGCAAGGCCATGCATTTCATTATCCACAATATCTTACATACATAATAATAGTTGTTATTCCAAGATGCAAGCAGTGCGTTTTTACAACAATCAAGTATGTATTACATTTCCTCTACGCAAGATTACACTTGTTTCCCAAATTTGAATCATCATCCAGAAGGAAAAAGAAATTTGGAGGTGCCGCAAAAAGTGAAGTAGATACTTTATTATTATCTCACAATAAGGTAAGGAAAAAGAAGTTCAAAGGATTGTTTGTGATAACCAAAGGCCAGTGTTGGAACTAGAAAGACAGAGAGCTCGGCAAGAGTGCAAGCAAGCCTGAACACCTTGGTACCGAGGAGGGATTAGACGGATGGTTTAAGTGCACGGTATCATGGTTATATTCAAACCCAGTTTTGAATTTGATGTAATAAGCCTTTGTTTTCTTCTTCCACACTAAGAAGAATTATGCTTTCATCCATACCTTGGTTGCGAAACAGTGAATCCGCTTGCCATGATGCAAGGTATTTACCCTAGAACATAAAGATAGAGCAAGACAAAAGTAAATATCTTTAAAAATAGAGTATTAATAGGAATGAACAAAGTAATGTACTATCAATTGAAATAAAAACTGAGCTCACCAGATTAATCGAGGAAATCACAGTCGTTGAAATAAAAACAAAGCACAATGTAGATGACTAAGAAATAAAACCGCCTTTCCTTACTGAAGGCATTGGATCCTCAACAGTAGAACAGAAGCTGAATCTCACAGTAGATGCAACAAAAGTATATAGAAAATTTGTTTGACAACAATATATTTAGAACAGTTGATGATTAATCCATTCTTCTGGTGTGTTAATGAAGTTCACACTTGCCATATTTTCAACCGTTGCTAAATCCAATTTCTTAGTCCAACTCACTCGGATTATATTGTGTTGGTGTTGTGATTAGGTAATAATAATTTTCTTTGATTATATTGTTTCGGTGTTGTTATGAGGTAGTAATAAGATATTTAGGATGAAATAATGAAGGGTTGAAGAACGAGTGTGGTGAATCGAGGGTGTCATTTACCGACCAAGCAGACATCCTTGATCATCCAATTAGCCAGGTCCACTCATGATCAAATCCTTCACATACCGAAAATTTTGATCCATTTATCAATGGCAAAATATGGATCACTTGGCGCCTTCGATGTCCCTTGAATTTTGACATTAGTCAATCCATTGCATGAACCAATAAATATGACCTGCTTTCAAAAATAATGCCTTTACAAGAGAGTAACAAATTAGTTAGCTAGATGTAATCAAAATTTTAAGAAATAAAAAGAGGAGGGAAGATGGTTATATACCGCGTTGTTATCTGTTCTTCCATCCGCGATTGCACCGTAGTTTAAGACATTGATAGGCCGTCTGACTTTAGTTTGTGATTCCGCAATACAAACTACTAGTAATCACAACCTAACCAAAAACTTTGAAGTCATTGCTATGTTCTTTATACCAAACATGTTTACTTGGTTCTCACTTTTTAGAATATCAACATTCCAGTAAAATAAAAAATAAAAATAGCACTTGACCTCCATATATATGTTATGTTAAGAAATAAAAATGATTTAAAGTTGTTGATTTCCGACTGGTTTACTTTTAGGATTTGATTATTATGAAGATTCTATAAGAGAATTCAATGCATTTTATTTTTACACGCATATTGAAAATAAACTACACAAAAATATACAAGCATATGAAATAAAAAAAAAAAATCATACCCAACGTGAAGTTTGGACGGCAAGGATAACCTAACATAGAAGTAAAGCAGAAGAGTTAGCCTTATTATAGGGAGCCTTTCACAACTACAAACACAATTCTAAATAAGAACACCAAACAAAGAAAATAACGCACCAAATTAATCAAGGAAATTACACTTGTTGAAATAAACACCACAAATAAAGGACAAAATAGATGACCAAGAAATGAAACCATCATGAATGATAGCATGAGAGAGCTTTTCCCTGGAAATAGAGACTGCAAAGTTAGCAGAGATCAAAAGAACATATAAAAATAACATTAATATAGATAGATGCAAGAGATTAGATGGAAAAAATAATTATTTGATGCAACAAAAACCTTTCTCTTTTATATTTTTCGGTGGTGTTGTAGTAAAGGAGAGGGAGTGATGGAAGAGGAATGCGATTGAGATTGCAGTTGTGGTTGGTAGTTGACGTGAGGTAGGAGTATTATTGCGGCGGGAGGGATAGACAGAGCACGAGGGAGTGTTAATATGTTAGGGTTTGAGTGTTAGAAGAAGTTTGTGAGGATGCGGGTTGCTCTAGAAAGATGAAAGTGAACATTTTAATTTATATCTAAATGTTGTTGACTTTGTCGGGCCAATTTGGGTAGTAGTAAACTTGGACAAACATTAACAATCACTAAAATGATTATTAAATAGACCCCTCAAATTGTTCATTTTTTTTAAATGATTGGAAGTTACAATCGATCGAAATGTTTACATGTAAAAATGTTGATTTGGAGTTACAGTCCGATAGGTTGAAGAGCGTGAGACATATTAAACAATGATCACTTAATTTTTATAGTATTTGAGAGTTCAACCATTTTTTCTTCTTTGGATCATTCTTGTATCTATTTGCATCACAAAGTACACCTGGTACCTTGTGATGTGTTTATCTTTAATAAATTATTTCTTTGTTTCTAAAAAAAACGTTTTAGTAAAAAGTCAAATTGATGTCCAAATTATCACTCTTTAATTTAATTCTTAAAGTATTAAACGAGCTAAAAAATTTCAAAACAAACTATGAAAAAGAGTAAATACATCAATTTAATCCTTCAACAATTTTTTTTATCGCAACCGAATTAATTTAATCATTTTTAAAAAAAAACTTAAATTAGAGGTTTCACTTGGGTGACATAGTTTTTTGTGACATTGATGATATTTGCCTATTTTAAATAAGAGAAAATGATTGATGAATAATTAAAATAAATTATTTAGATGAGAGAATGATTAATTAAGAAAGATATAAAAACGATGTCACCAATATCACAAAAAACTAGAGAGTAATGATAATAAATAAATTTGTACCAAAAAAAAATTGATAATAAATAAATACCTTGCGCACTCTCTCTCTTCTCTTCTTCTCAAACTCTAGTCGTCACCCTTTCTTCTTCTTCTTTTTAGAGGGGTGATTTAGGGTCAATTTTGAATCAAAAATCACCCCTCCAAATTGTTTTTTCCTTCTATCCTAATTGAATAAGTGATTTCACGTATTTTCTGTTTTCTTTCGTTTGTTTTTGTGATTTTGTCGTTTCTGAACGGCTTTGTTTGTTTTGATTTCCTGTCTTTGTGCGGTGTGTTTTTGATTTCCCGTCTTAGTGCGGTGTTTATTTGATTCAGGTTGAAAGATTAGCTTCGAGCAAGTGCAGATCCGATCAATGACAATGACTTTGGCGTCGTCAACGTTGCAAATCCGAAGACATGATTATTTCGGAGACATGAATATAGTCATTAGTCATATTTGTAGACATAGGTACTTTACCGTTTTATGCTATCAATTTGAATGAATCAATATCGTTTATTTTTGTCAAAAAAAAATATATCTCTAAAAACTAAAGTCACCCAAATACAATGCCTATTATTAGTCATTATTACATTTTTATATGGAGGATAAATTAGTTCTCTACTCATCATATTATAACATATAATCTAGTTTATCTCCTATTTAAAAATGTAGATATTATTTTAATATTATTTTTAGTGCAGTCATCTCTTACCCAAACAGACTCAATTATTTGGAAGCTTTTCTGAGTATTTATTTCTTTTGACCCGTTTTGCATTTTCATCCTCTGGAAATCCAGTAACTAAAGATGACCGAAGCTGTACAAAACCCTTGTGAGTTATTTCTTTTGAAATTTGATTTTATTATGTCATATGCAAACTATGAAACTGAAAAATGCTTCCATTTGGGTTAAATGTTTTCTGAGTGCTTTTAAGTTGTTCATAGGCTCTGTATGTTTGGAGCAGATTGAGATTATAATTTTGTTTGCTAGTTATCTCGATTAAAATACATTGTGAAATGTAAATTTACTAGTTAAAATAGCAGATTCTAGTAGAAAGTTTGTTATTTGAGTATGTTTGGATTGACTTATTTGAGCTTATATACTGGTAGCATAATCATTTGTAAGACCGTTTGAGAGAGCTTATGAAAACAACGTATTACATGTCCATAAACTATTTCAGCTTATTTCTATAAGCTCTTATGAAAGTATAGCTTGCAACTTATATGAAAACAATTTGACTTTATTTGGTCTTTTGTTATAGAATAGTTTATATATAATGCTAAAAGCGTTTAATTAAGTTGTTTATGCAAATAGAGCTTTTATGTTCAAAGGTTTTGGGTCGTTTTCAACTCTTCAAACTCTATTGTTTACATATTGAACAAGAAAAAAACTGGGTTCTTAACTCTCTTTTAGTAAGCACTACAATGCTTGATTGGATTTTAAGAACTCATACTAGTTTTCACTTCAATGGTATAACATAATTTGGACTCCTAGCTTAGTTTCAGTAGGAAAATGGTTCTTACATATAACATTAACATCCGCAGCTTCCAATGGTCACACATGAGATTTGAGAAACCTTCGTTGGAGATGGTCTTAGCCGTAGCATGTTGTAAGAACACACCATCTTACATACACAAATCGATGTGCTGCTAAACCTCATTTGATTGATATATTATCCTTCCTAGCTATCTGTATGTATTAGATAATTACAATTCTTGCTTAAAAGCAAGCTTCTAATCACATTTTAATTATTTTTTATTTCTTTATATCAACATTGGCATCTTCAACTTCCTAGTTACACGCTCATTAAAGAATATCTCTCAATACTAGTGTATTTTCTATGTCAATACAAATAACATGCAGGAAAATATTGAAAGATGTTTTTGAAAAATATGGTATAGTAATGCTGAGTTACGTATATAAAAAAATTATAGTAGTATTTGAAATAGAGTCACAATTATTAACCTAAGTAGCATTATGAATGATCAATTAGTTTTAAGAAAAAAAGACTTAAATTGTTGAATTACTTTCTCAGCCATTCAACAGCCAAAAATCATAATACCCAACAAGTATGGAAATAAACTAGTAGGCATATTACATGAAGCTGGAACCAAAGAGATTGTTATCCTATGCCACGGTCTTCGAGCCTCCAAGGTTAGTTTCTCTGATTTTATGGATTATGAACTCAACATTTCTATGTCATCTGATCCCTTTCAAAGATAAATACATTGATTTAATATTTCTCATTGATTGATTATGTTTTCCAATATCTAGGAAGACAATATCATGACACAACTTGCTGCTGCTCTAGAGAATGCAGGAATCAGTTCTTTCCGCTTTGATTTCACTGGAAATGGGTATGATTTTTCTCCCAGAAAAAAAACACATCATTAGGCAATAACTACTATATATTTTATGCAAAACTCGGTTTCTATTTGATAAGGGAATGCAGACACATACTTTTGTTCTTTGTATATATAACAAAGTAATTATTTTCCTTTCACAATAGAAAATTTACAACAAATGGGGTCAATCTCTTGTCCTGATGACAGAAGTCAGGGTTTCATCCATTTGCAAAACTTATGCTATCTAATCTCATCCACTAGTATTGTTTAATTGCTTCGTTTTGATTTAGGTTTTGAGTTTTTCTTCCAGGGAAAGCGGAGGTTCATTTGAATTTGGCAACTTTTGGAGGGAGGTTGATGATATACATTCTGTAGCTCAACATTTTCATGAAGCAAACCGTAGAGTTATGGCAATTATTGGGCACAGTAAAGGTTTGTCGTGTTACAATGGTTTTTCTATTTCCAGATACTTGCTGATTCTTCAACCATACATTTTAGTCCATACTTATGAATAAAAAAACTTCACTTAATCTAATGAGCTGATCAGCTAAATTACGAATATGAAACTTTTATCTTTCATCTGCCTATCATCCTGCAAATAGTTTTAATGATGATGCGTGGGAATATATAGGATTTATGTGAAATTTGATTGTTTGTTTTAAAGTGAAGTCTATTTGAAGTCTGTGAATCAATATCTTTTGGAGGAGACCGTCCCTTGTTGAGTGTCACACTAGCAAAAGAAAAATAATACAGTATTTCTATATAAACGCCGCTTTACATTTTCAATGCAACATTGGTTATTTTAAACCAATTCTCCCCCCCAAAAAAGAAATATAAACATCACTCCAAGTTCATTATATTTCACTATGCATTTATGTTAATAGTTAACATCCAACAGTTAATAAGGGACATTCAATATGACTAGTCAAAGAAGATCTTCATATGTATGCTAGATCTTAACATTATTTCTTCATTTTGAAAAACTTAAGAAGATCTTCTATTAATTTATGCTTTTTGGGCTTTAATATAAAATGGGAAGCAGAGATTTCAAGCATGAATAGGACTAGTCAAAGAATTCTGTCATGTTCCAATGTTTCTTAGGAAGTGTGTAGGTATGTTGAAATTGGTCTGAATTGTTTCTGTATCTTGAGGCAGGAGCTAATGTGGTGCTTCTTTATGCTTCAAAGTATCATGATATTAAAACAGTTGCCAACCTCTCTGGTCGCTATGATCTAAAGGCAGGCCTTGAAGATCGTCTTGGAAACAACTTTTTGGAGAGAATCAGAAAGGAAGGGTTCATTGAGTTGAAGACTAAGTCAGGTGACCGTCCATTTAATCAGCCATGCGTTCAAATACCTAAATTAGAGTAGAAGAATGTATTTGAGAAATGCTTTCAAGAAATTCAGGATCCATATAAGTTATAACTTATTATTTCTCTACTTTGAACTTCTTATTTATTGAATGCATTTACTGAAATGAGCAAGTCCAAAACCTTGCCTTGATTTATCTTACTCTATATTCTTGTTCTAAGGCTACGAAACTATTTTCTTAAAAAACTTGGAGCTCTTTTTTTGTTTAAACTTTTGATGCAATGCTCCAACAACATCATTCTTAGCATCTTACTTCACGGTACCTCTTTTTTTGAAAGTGAAACAGCACATACACGAGAACGTGTAATTTTGTTTACAACAAAAAAATGTAATTTATATTACTTGTTTTCAGTGTTTGAGGGCATCACATCAATCTTCTTTTGTAGGAAGTGTTGATTATCGCATAACCGAGGAAAGCTTGAAGGATCGATTAAGCATAGATATGCACGAAGCATGCCTGCAGATTGACAAAGAATGCAGGTGAGGGAAAAATTGTCTGATACTTTGCTTCTCCTTTACAGTTTCACCCTTTCATCTTCATTACAAGAGTTTCATTACAAAAATCTATACAGTGGGATCAGTGGATGGTGAAGGTTCTTGGGTACAGCGATGACGATTGACATTTTACCTCTATAAATCTATTTTGTTCTTTTAAAATTTAAATCATAAGAATTTCAAGTGTTCTCATTCAAAAATATGCTTCTGCAAAGTTTTGAAACAAAACAAAATCCTTATCAATTGATCATGTCAGAACTTTTTATTATGGAAAAGGGTAAGAATTTTGGGAGTCTAAAGAACTTGTCATAATAATATGTCGTAGTATGTCTTACTTTGATCTATTCTCTTATTTTTGATGAGATGATTTTTTCTGTTATTATTTAGTGAAGGAGATAATATTTATATCTAAATTGATGCTAGGCTCGTGCTTTTTAAAATGTAAGATGCTACGTTTGTCTATATGTAAGATGCTACAACATGAGTTATGATAATTTTTTTAATGAAAATTGATATTTTTTAATGAAGTTATGGCATTTCCATAACACATGGACATGTAATACAGTCTCATAATACATGACAGGTTCCTTACTGTTCATGGTGACGCGGACACAATAATTCCTGTTGGAGACGCACTTGAGTTCGCCAAGATCCTACCGAATCACAAGTTACATATCGTAGAAGGAGCTGACCATGTATATACTGAGCATTTAGCTGAGTTAGCTTCAATTGTGGCAAATTTTATGAAAGAAACTTTTGCAAAGGGACAAGTTTAAGGCTTAGTTAGTTATCTATCTACCTTAGCCTGCATATTAAGTTTTTGCTGTAGTATTGAAAATTACCACAAGAATTTCCTAAAATAAAATGGTAATTGTTCATCTTGCTGTCTTGAGTCCACAAAAATTTGAAAGAGTCACCGGTGACAAACTTGTTTCCTGCAGCAGGTCTAATGAGCCTGCCCGTTATGCTATACTGCATGGTGGTTCATTTCAGAAGTCTGCTTTGAGAGTGCTTTCCACTTTGTTCCCATTATGCCTTTGATCTATCAATTTTCTTTTCTTTTTACGAATTATCTAGCCAATGTATATTTAGTCTCCTAATACTATTCAATGTAATCATGAAAGCATTTGTGTTTGTTTATTGGATCGACCTACAGCAGATTAAGAAGATTGCATTTTTGACATTCATTGTGTTTTAGTAACACAAGTAAATGACCAAAAAACCCAACGGCAGTTAACTGCCGGCGTGTTTTTTAGTTATAAGTCAGTGGTAGTTAACTACCGTTGGGGGTATTTTAGTCTTTTACTTGTGTTTTTAGGAAGTATTGAAAGTCAGAAAAACAATTGTCGCAGATTAATCCCTCTCCTACTTTCTGGTCATCACCACTTTCTTAGGGATGAACTTTTCCCACCTCCATATCACTTCACTTCAGATTGTATACATTTGAAGAAAACAAAATTGAGTTGTCTGGATATGTATTTCTAGAATCATGTGTGATTTTTTTATAAAATGTGATGTAGGTAAAGTTGCACCCTTCTATCGTAGCAACTATAACTTTATATTTATGCATGTAGATTATTAAAAATGATAGCAAATATTTGTAGAGACAAAATGAGAATAGTAAAATGGATGACACGGATAAAAACTTAACCACATCATTTTTAAACTGAAATAAATATTTATGCATCTATCGAACTGAACCGATTAATCAATTAAGCATCCATACAACCTGAATTAAGCATCACATATGTTACATCAATTCAGAGTATTCCTACCACTGAGAAGTTGGATAGAAATCTACTATTATAAATGACTCCGACAATGGAAGTAACGATAATAGTCTCCTTATTTACTGGCTTGAGAAGTTCTGATGGAGACATCATAGGCATGGGTCAGGTTTTTCTGCTTGGTAGCTTAAACTGCACATTCTTGTTCATCTTCTCAGTTACCCATAATGCTCAACCTCTACAAGCTATTGCAATGTATTACAATACCAAGTGAGGACCATAGCTTGTTTTGATGTTTCAAGTTATAGTCACCACTGTCGTCTTTGTCAAAATAAATGTGGTTCCTTTATTCTAGTTTTGCCAAAGAATAATAGGGCAAAAAAATAAGAGGAACAAGGACAGTAAATTAATAATCATTCCATGAAAGTTTTTTAATATTGCTACTGTATAGTAAATGGCAAAATTAGTAACTACTTAGTACATTACAATCACCTGTATTAGTCTATGGAAATAAAGAATTTAGGTCTTCCAAGTCATCGTGAGAAGAAACATGGCTGTTATTCACTGTTGACTACATAGTTTTGCCACCATCAGTCACCTTTTGATTTTTCATATCCTCCTGAAATCAACAACAAAAAACTTATGATAGAACTTATACCAAAAATATTACAGTAGAGTAATATAGAAATAAAATGTCATACTAGCTCAGATTTGAGCAACTCAATCATCTCCTGTAAATCTGATATATGGTGTTTTAGTGCCTGAAAAAAAAATTAGAAACTTCATAAGATTCAAGAGCAATTAAGAATCTCAGTTTATTAGAAATTATTGCTTTATTACCTCTCGTCTTTGAAGCTCAACAGATCGAGCCAATGCCTGTCTTCGTGACAACAAGCTTTTGGGTCGCATAACCTGTGGACGGAAGTAGTTCTTCCCACGATAAATAATGATTATATGGCCCTTGGTATCCTTGTCTACAGATACTAGCACCCCACCACTCTCAGCTTCCAAAGATATCGCAATATGCTTAACTTGGGCTAAATTTTTCCCTTTCACAAGTATTTTTACCAACTCGCGATATTTCCAGTGTAGATGCATGTTTTCAATGGTGCCAGCATAAACATCTCGCCTACCTGAAAATCTCATGCTTTTAACATTTTTTGTATAATAAATTTGCACCAAAGCAGCTAAGCATAAAGCTATAATAAATTTGTCGTTCTTACCTAGAAGTAAGTATGGCTTCATACTCAGACCCATCTTCCTAAACAAAGATCTCTCTTCATTAGTTAATGTCTCCAAATCAGTTGGAAGGTCTGCTGGGTCAAAATCACCCTGTATTTTAGCTAAATCCTTCTCAGACTTCCTGAACCTTGTTTTCGCCTATAACCATATAATTTATAAAGTTAGATAGATATGGTAACAACAGATAGTCTTTGAGAAGTTATTTCAGTTGGTCTCTTGTAACTTACTAGAGCTAGTTTACTCTCATGATTTCTGATCAAAGAAGAAAGTCTATCCAAGATAGATTCTCTCATCATTTTCCCAACTTGTTTACTTGGTTGGTGTCCCCAATTGGCGGTTGCTGCCCTAGTCTCAGCAAGGGTTCCAGCAAGTAACGGCATTTGAGATGATTTGCTATTTGATAAAGTAATCGACGAAGCATTTTGACGTGCTTTCTCTTCCTCGTCTTGTTGGAGAACGGTTAGTTTTTGTCTCTCAGTGAGGGTTTTGGTGACGGCAGGAGGCAAGAAGTCATTGCCCCTGTAAATTACAATATATTCCTTATTTCTAGAAAGTAAGGTTCCCCCAGTCAATTTCTGTAAATGCATGAAATGCAAACACCATAAGTTTAAAGAAAGGAACAATTTATTGACTTCAATATTGCCACAGTATAAATTATGAACAAGAAGGACTGTCAAAGCATTTAAGTGTCGAGTGCTAACAATTCTTACAAGACTTAGAAATATGGTGGTTAGCTTCCAAAATGCACTAATGCTACAAAAGTATAGCATCAATCTTTTGGGTATTATTAATCAAACGAAATTTTTTATGGGACCCAAAACTCATTAAAAAAAGTCAGAACAATATGGGGTTGCATGCAAGAACCACATTCAGGCTTATCCTTCAATTGCAGCAAATCACTTGTCGTTTGAAACATAGCAACTCACTCCCATGAATATTATCAAACCGTGAATATTGACCACCTATAATGTGATTTTCTACATGTGGGTTGATTTCACTCGAATAAGCACAGTATGGTCTCTAAAAAAAAAAAACACAGTATGGTAAGTTCAAGGAGTCAAGTTGCTGATTTCTGAACCAAGAGTTTTTTGCAATTTAGAAAGGGGCTGTTTTCACTTTAACCCTGATAATTTTACAAAAGAAAACAGTAATTTCAATGTAATTGTGATCCAAAACAAAGGCAGACGCCATGAAAGTCACACACATTGTTATTAAGAGTACCTATTCCATTGACTTAGGTCATCTGATTCAGTTAGCATTAACTACATACAGCAGACATGCAGCACTTATACTGCTTTTTTACATTTCATTTCGTACTTTCAACTGATAACACACTTGAAGGAAGGTTAACAAACTTGTTAGTCTTATGATATAATGTTGGAAAATCCCATGATTCAAAAGATTTTCTGTTTTTATTTCATAATATGCTCTTTCTATTTCCTAAAATTTCTCCTTGAGCCAAGGAACAAACATAATAGCATTCACCCTATTTCTTTCTACATATAGAATATCATTTATTTACCCAGGAAAATATATCGTGCTTGTTAATGAATTATGTAGTCAACTTGCCTGTGTTTGGCATTTTTTATTAACTTTTTATGTAAGTGGCATAGCCTAACTTTCTCAATTCCCTGAAAGCTTCAAACTCGCTTGTTGCTAGAGCAAACAAAAATGTGTTATACTTATGTTATGGCCGTTGTGGGCAGTTTTAGGTAGTTATTATTTCAGCTATGTTGCTTAATTTTAGGAATAAATAGAGCAATGAAAGGAGAAAGTGACTACAGGATAGTTTTTGAATGACTTTAGGAGGGAGAGACCAAGAATCTCGAATATCTTGGATAAGAATTTTCCTGTAATAGTAAATTATCTATTTCCTTAGTTTACATGTGAATTCTGCATTCTCTATAGTGAGTGTATTTCTGTTTCTGTTGTAATAAACATAGTCTGCCATAAAAAAAGTCTGTTTCTACAGTTAAATCGTATTTCGGTACCAGTTTCTAACAAAATGATAAAAGAATAAAATAAACATTTATCAGAAAATGAAGTGGATGTTTCACCTTTGCTAGTTTCAGATGAAAATAATAAAATCCAGATAGTCAGATACACTTAACGATGCTAGACATGTCTCATTTTTATTGATCCATCTACCTATATGCTCATGTTTCAATTGATGCATTAGACAAAAGTTTAAAGGGTTTGAAATCCTAATAGCATTTCTGATATTCTCATTTACAAGAAATGAAGCTCTCAGTAAACTTAACACTCTTTTAATTAACAGCCAAGGAGCAAGGTAGTCAAAATCGGGATCCTAAGTAAGATCGGGGAAGGGTCACAAGATCATAAATCGTAGAATCGTAACACGGATCGTAAGATCCTACCAAATTTAGAAATATATATAACAACTTAAATCGTATCAAGTCAGAAGCAAATCACATTTAATAATAGTTAAAAACCACCAAAAACATGAGAAACCCCACAGAATTTTATAAAAACAACAAAAGGCTTCCAAATAGGGATAATTGAAACCAGGCCGCATGACCCGACCAGGAAAACCCAGAAATAGCAGAACATGTAGAATCGTAACAGATTCCACCACCTAGCATGGAGATTCCACCGTCTGCTAGCCATTTACGATTCCAATCGGCACGGAACACGGTAATAGGGAGCAACATCGTAAAATCGTAAGATTTTAAATGCTAGCAATAGATTTTGACTACCATGCCAAGGAGGTCGCCGAGCAGATGGGTTGTTTTATATACCTTTTAAGCATGATAAAATTCCGATACAATTAAATTAAACAGTAATATTGTCCAATTTCTAGCGGTTTATGAGATATACCTTGAGTTCTTCAGCCATCCTATCATTAGATGTATAGGGAACACCGCGTTTGATGGCTATTTTTGCAATAGCGCTTGTTTCCCACAGCTTTACTATAGCTCTTGCTAGACCTTGAAGTTCTCTACTTCTTCCTGCAGCAGTAAAGAATAGTAAATCTTTTGGAAAGAGAAATTTGAAGACATGAATATAACTAGAGAGCTTCTTGCATACCAAGAGCAAAGTGTGGCGCCGTTCTTCTAGCAATCCTACGCATGTCAGTCATTTCCTTGTTGGATAAACAAGGTTTCACCCCATACGGAAGAAGTCTGAATGGTGTTTTATACCCTGGAACCACAGCAGGTAATTGATCAGCATCAACAGGTAAAGGCTCACGGCCTGTCCAATCTTTGAAGCGCGGACCTAACTCATCTAACAAAAGGTTGAGTTCGATCAATTCCATCGATTCTTCTTCACTCATGTCCTTCAAATACTCTGCAGAGTCTTGATTAAAAGATTCAATAGGTCCAACCATTTCTTTCACACTTATTTCAGCACTTCTCCCACTCCCAACATCCACTGAATTATCCACAGCATTCTCCTTACCATTGTATACTTTCGTGTAAGATTCTATGCAAGGCAGCTTGTAGGACATTCCTCGATATAACACTATGGAACTTCCCGATCGCCACACCACAATACCTCCAGTTTTACTCTGATTAAGCAAGAAAATAATACTATGAATATAAATGCTCTAGCAGTTCAAATATTCTCTGATAAAGGACAGGTTATATTATAAGCAAGCAATCACACTGCAATGAAAACGATTGCTTCGTTGGATTGTGAGGTATGACCCATTTTGGACAATCAACTTAATTAAGCATCTATATCATAAGTGATCGTCATATAAGTTCTTACTATAAGTCGTTTCTATAACAAAGATAAAAAAGACTCAGACTGTATTCAATTATTCATAAGTTGTTTTCATAAGCTCTTTCAAATAGTTTCAGACATGTGTATTTCAGTAGATAAGCTCAAATAAGTAAACTGATAATATGAGAGGGAATGAGCATTAAACCTCGAGAATTTGATGAGCTCTTTTCATATTAGCAGAAAGAGGAGAATCAAACTTAAACTTAACAACTTCATCTACCATCCATTTTTCATGAATAGCATCCACCAATTCCTGAGTAATACCAGCAACTCCAACACTGAACCTCTCCACCATTCTCAATGCCATATTTCTTAGTCTCCGCAACTCATGTTCCGGAATCAACTTCTCCGCCAATTCAGTAGCACTTCTCCTTTTCTTCAAACTACTAGTACTACTTTCTGATTCTTCGACATCTCTTTCAAGAACAGAAACACCAGAATTTCGCTGTAACGGTTTCTCATTTTCTTCGTCTTCAGAAGCATCAGATTCTGAATCATTTTGTGGAAGTTGTTTAGGGTTTTCTGACACGTGCCAAGGGGATAACCGCTTTGGAAACTCAAAATTCAGAGGTTGTGGTTGTTCCTCTTGGGATTGTGGTTGCTCCACTAGTTCTGGTTCGTCTTGTTGATGTTCTTGCCAAGGAAATTTTTGTCTTAGTGAACCTAATTTGAGGGACCATTTATGTCGAATTTGGTCAGAGAAACTTGGTCTGTGTTTTTTCTTCTTGACAACCTTAATTTCAACTTTGGAATTGGAATTGGAATAAGAAAGTGCGAATTTGAAAATGTGGTGGGTTTTGGTTTGGGGTTGGAAAAACTGAAAATGCAGAGAAGAGATTGGTTGTAGCGCCATGAAATCAAAAACCTCTACCCTCTACCTCATCACAGAGCAAAACGGACAGACTTTTTATTGGCTTATACTTTTACAGTGTTTTAAAAAGCCGGATCGAACCGGCCGGTTGGACCGGTCCAACTGTGAACCGGGAAGGATAGCGGGTTAGTCAGTTAAGAGGACCGGAAATGCAATCAACACGGTCGAAAATTAAAATGAGATAAGTTGAAAAAGATAAAGAATGATGAATTAATTTAAAATGGTTTTAAGCTATGTGAAATTAAATATTTTCTTTAATTATTAAAGAAATGAATTTGTTAGACTAGTTGAATTTTTTTTGGGAGAAATTAGCTGAAGATTGTCAATTGTCATAACTATTTCTTTTTCATTTTCAATATCAACTAAGTCAATAGTCATGCTGTCCGACCAACGACCCACTTGTCCGATCAGTCAACCAATAACCCAGTATGTTTATCGTGTCGATCACCAGTCCGGGTTTTAAAACTATGCTTTTACACCCTAAGTTGTTTTTTTCAAGAGTAATGATATTTCTGCAACCATTTTTTCTCTTTTCTCATCGGACAAAAACAATATAGAGAGAAAGAGAAATGATATTTGTACAACCATTATTTGACAACTTTTGTTACAACAATCTCTTTCATACTCATATAATGTTTTTACTTTCTCTCTCTATTGCTTTGGTTTTTGTGTCAATACTTATTTTTCTTTGTAAAATTATGGTTGTTCCAACAGTTGTCAATCAAATGGTTGTTCAAATAACACAACTCAGGAAAGTCGAGAGAAATAATAGGAGAAGTAATAAAAATACATATGAGTATGAGAGATATGACTATTACAAAAGTTATCAAAAAGTTGTTATTCAAATATCATTTCTCTTTTTTCAAAACATTATTTCTTCGGATTATATAACTTCATTTCAATATTTTTTGGATTATATGGTCTGAAATATTGTTTTGTGACATATATTATTAAGATGAATTAATTGATAACGACAAAAAATTAATTAATAAATGTAAAGGGGCTGACATGATACACATTCTTATTTTATTGTTTACATTAGAATAATGCTTATTACAAGAAATTATTAGATATATAAAATTAAATCTCTAGTGGAAGAAGGTGGAGGGAGAACGAGGTTGGGTAAGGTTTGTTTCCTCTCGCATCCTATGAAGGGAGAAGACGAGGGGTGAAGTGAAATCTGGTGGAAAAAAGAGATTCGGATGATCAACCTTACACCCAGACATATGGTGCCAATTTACAAAGTGAGAATGTTGTTCTTTATATGAAAAAAACCTTGTATGAAAGGCCAATGGTGGAACATGATAGCAGAAAGTAAAAAAAAAAAAAAAAATGTGAGATGAATGAGGATTTGTGAAGGATGTGAGAGTATTTATAGGGGAAATTTGTGAAAAATGAGTGCATATAGTGTAACGGTCAACGTGGTCAAGGAGATTTTGACTAGTCAAGTGTTGCTGACCAACCAAAAAAATGTGTCCAATGACTTAGTCTTGGTGAACAAGCCATCGCCTATAGTCTGAATAGGTTTTGATCATATGATTTGAAGTCATCCCATAAATATTTGGACTATATAATTCAAACTGGTCCAGGATCGAGTTAAAACCCGTAATTTTTAGGGTGGTGGATATTTCATATTTTATTATCTGAACTTATGAAGTACAAGATTTTTTTCATGGTCCACATTGCATCGACAGTTTATGTGGTCCACGACGCACATATATTTCTATAAATTGTTGTGTTTGGTACATTTGCTATAAAACACAACAAATAACCATAAACACTTGTCTCGTAGATCTAAACACCAAGCTAGCCGCAATTTACAACAATGGAGAAAAATCCAATCTATTCAAGGTTCGGGTTGATGTCACATTGTATGGCTTGAAGGATTAACTCAACCAAATCAATTGCCTACTCAACCATAGAGATAGGACGACGCTGGACAATGTGGAGTATCATCGTCCATCGATCTACTTAGATGGAAGCGTACAACTCACCCCAGATGAAGCATTGGAACGTCGACAATGTGAGAACCATGTTATCGTTATTTGGTCAGTATAATACTAAAAGACCGATCGAGTTGGACACTTCGTTGGTCAGATCTTTCGAAGATATTAAAAAATGTTTGATTTGACCCAGTATCTACGAAGAAATTAGGGTTATCATGGATATACTACATGAAGATTTAAGTTTAGTCGATCAATGACCTTATGCATGTGTTTTATTATGTTGTTTTACGTGTTAAATAATGTTGTTGAATTAAGTTTGATGTATGTTCTTGTTGTTGTATTGCATGGATATTGGGTGGTCTTGGCCAATTATGATATGAACCACTGTCTCATCTTTGAATACCCATTTTTGTGTGTTTAGAAATGTATTAAGTGGTTTTATTTATTATATTGTTCAAATCAAATTTCTTGTGTTCTGAGCCCTGCCAAACCCTCAAAACCTTAAGTTTTGACTCAGTCTGGGTATGGTTTGAAATATATCATTTGAATCATCCCATAATATGGAATGTGGCATTACAAGCAATATTTGGATGGTTTGTGGCGTGTTTAATGTAGTCTTGACCGGTTTAGACATTCTAAACATTTAATTTGACTATAGTTATGGTCTATGAATGTTTTATGGCTATAAATAGTCTTGCACCCTTCAACATTTTCATTCACTCTTAAATTTTCTTTCTTAGTTTTCAGTTGGTAGTGATTCATCATACCATGGTCACTAATGACCATACGTACGATCATTGAATTTTCTTTGCAGTTTTTGTGAGAATCGTATGCTGGTCAGCAGAGACATTTGATAACAATTCATACACCATTTATGGGTATCAAGAGGTTTCAGATTTATATAATCCAAAAATCATTCCATAATAGTTTAGATTATATAATTTGAACACATTGTATTTTGGAGAAAAAGGAAATGGCGCGCAAGAAACATATAGGGTGAAAGAGGAATGCTAACAACACTCACTTTTAAACACTTTATCTAACACTCACTCTTTTACTAGATGAAATACATGTATGTCCCACCACTTTGTGTGAACTCTATTTTCAAAGTGCAGACCCACAATGATTTAAACCAGTAAGACAGTGAGTATTAGAGAGTGTGTCGAAAAGAGAGTGTTGCTAGCACTTCTCTAGGATGGAAAAAGTAAAAACCATTTTTTTGTCGATTGATTCGCTGTGTAATGGGTCAAGCCAAAACTTTATGATTTCTGCTCTTCTCCCAGCACATTTTGCTCGCGCCCAACATAATTTCTAGTTAAGTCACACTGCCTGACTTAACTCACGCACCTTATAAGTTATGCGTGACTTAAGTCACGCACCACTGGCTTGGGCGCAAGTTAACTCACGCATGTTGGCCGGTGGTCAGGACTGAAGAACACACGTTTTTTGGACTTTGGTCAGTGATAAGTGTCAAAAAGGAGTTAAATAGACTATATATTTTAGGCACTTTGATTACTTGGTTTGCAAGTTATATTGCGAAAAGCTCACAAATACTGAAGAATCATTCAATTATGCTTTTCACATCTAATGTCAACTCTTTGTAGGAAAATGCACGCCTGGACACTTTAAAAGCAAGAAAACATGAAGAAATGCAAAGGTCAACTCGCCATGGCGAGCTCAAAGGCGAGCTGAGGTAGAAAGATGAAGTTACTCGCCTTCAACTCGCAATGGCGAGTAGCAAAAGCACGCAAAGGCAGATAGGCATAGTTACTCGCCTCCCATGCGCCATGGCGAGTGCAGGGCGAGCACAACTCGCCATGGCGAGCATATTTACTCACGAGGCGAGTTAAGGCGGCCTAACCCCTCAGAGCTGCCGTGGCACAAACCCACTGGTGAAGAAAGCTCAACTCGCCATGGCGAGCGTTTCTACTTGGGAGGCGAGTTGAGACAGAACAGACCATATAAAAGCCCATTCGTTCTTTTCAAGGGGGGATATATCAGATAGGATACCATATTGTTAGATGCCACTCTAGGAGGAGAGAAAACGGGGGAAAACACAGAGAGAACCAAAGGAGCAAGGAGCACAAGGATTGAAGGAAGACACAAGATCAGTGAGACATCATGGCTTGGTTCCATTCCATCTCTTCCTTTCTTCTTGTAAGGTTACCATGACAATGAGTAACTAAACTCTTTTTGTTGGGATTAAATGTAGTTAACTCTATTAGTATGTATTCCCTTTGATTGGGATGTTGTGTGATTCTAATTTATCTTATGATATTGATATTATTCTTGCTTTCTATGTTTTGATCTTATGGATTTGAATTGTGATTGAAAAATACCTTTTGAATCTAGTTTAGAATAATCTTCTATCAATACTTTTGTTCTAGATCTGGAACTTAGGTTGGTAATCACTTTGAATATTGGAACTTAAAACTTTTGTATCATTGTATAGTGCGAGACATCGACGATACAACGATACAATCGACTATTGGACCGTTTAATAGTGTGAGATATCGACAATTAAACGATCCAATAGAAATCACGATATTATTTGGACACGAATGATGTTGTTAAGCAATACGTGATAATATCGATTGATAATTAGAATCCGCAACCCAAATCCGAGAATACGTACAAGTAGGTTGGTGAAGTTTAATCCCAGCACAATCATTTTCCTGTTAACTCTCATACCTTTTACCATTTCATAGTTCATTAGTTCATGAAACAAAACCATCGGAAAACCCTAGCTCAAAACGACACCGATTGTTGAACGGCTTAGAATATCGCACCAGTCCCTGTGGAGACGATACCATAAATACTTACTTTTGATACTACATCAGTCAGTTTTTCAAAATTTAATCTACACGTTTTTTTACCAAATTTACACATTTTTTTGACCACATTTATGGTAGTTATAACCTATACTACCATTCCCACCTATAAATACCCCTCCATACTTCCCTATTTCCTCACACCATATCACTTTCTCTCCCTCCTCACTCTCTCCCTCTATTTCTCTTCTTTTTTTTCTTCAATAGTCTCTAGTCACTTGCAGTAAATGGTGGTCAGTTTTGAGGTAAATGGTGAGTAGCCAACTTGGGGGAAGTGATCAACCCTTGGGATAAAATTAAATTTGTTTCTTTTTACCCCAAAAACATTTTATCGTGGCCAAAAAGAATCTTCTAGGGGTATAAAAAGAACCAGATTTAGATTTAGCCCAAGGGTTGATGATATATTTCCCCCAAGAAGGCTGCTCACTATTTACCCCAAGACTAATCATTATTTAACCCAAGATGGTAAAAAGAACATTTTACCCTAAGAGGATAAAAAGAAAATAAGTAGATTTACTGAATTCAAATAAATGTATCAATTATTGTACGAATTCTATTAATAAAATGAGATGTTGTTATATGTATTAATTTTGTTCATTTCTTTTCATTTATATTTGATTTTATTTTCTGATTTTGTATTTAATGAATAAATTCGAATAAATATTTGTTTTAAGTGCATAAATAAATTAGAATAAAGCAAATAAATAATTTAGAATAACATAAATAACTTACATTGAATAAAGTAAATAAATAAATTAGAAAATAATTAAATTAAAATAAAGTGAACAAATAATTTAGAAAATAAATAAATTAGAATAAAGTGAACAAATAAATTAGAATAAAGTAAATAAAATAATTTGAATAAAGTAAATAAATTAAAAAAGTGACTAATCAAACTTTATATTTGCATACTTTAGAGTTGGCCCATTAATACAACAAACTTTATGAATTTCTTGACGTTATTAAGTAAATGTGGAACGATAGACTCTCCCATCATGTACAAACAAGCATTATATTTAATCACAAAAGTTAAAAAGAGATTCACATTTGATATCTTTTTTCTTCATTTGATAATCTTTTCTGCTTGGAACATAATATAAGAGGTGAAGCTTCGACTAATATCTATGAGTTTGATCATTTTTTAGGCTTTTCTCTCTCTTAATCTTAGGCTTCTTTTACTAATATATAGTATTTTATCTTCTAAATTTATCAATTCTTAGATAGAATTTTTGTGAAATCTACAAGTCGTTTTGATTTTTTGATTTTTGATTTTTGCTTTTTGCTTTTTCAAAACCTATTTGTTTATACAATTAAATTTACTTAACCTGGTTACTCTTTCTTAAGGAATTATAACCTAATTACTTAGTAGCTGCATAAAAAAGATAGTTTGAACAAATTGATATGAAGGCATAGTGATAGGAATATTATTGTCTTCATTCTTGCATCTTTTTTATGAAGAAATGGGATGGGGGGGAGAAACTGTCATGATTCTTGCTTGTGATCGTTCAAGAGAGTGTTTACCCCACCAACATAATACATGAGAGTGTATCTTTTTTGAGAAATTTTCGGAAAAGGGAGAGTGTATACTAAAAGAAAGTTATTTAGAAGATGAACAAAGAATTGAATTGAATTTGGTACTACTTATGCACACTATTTATTGAGTATTGGTTGAGACCACAATGTGTTTTACTCTTTGGAATTTGAAAAATCTTGAATCGAATTTAGAATTTGATCTTTGCTATTGACTTAAAGGGTCGTGCACGCTAATGCAACAAACAAGGATCCTCTATCTTTTGGGGTAGCAATGGCGCGACTTTAGATAAAAATTGGTGAAAATAAGAGATGTAATGACGTTTAAAATGGAGGGAAAAAGAAGTGAGAGAAAACAAATCAAGAGAGAAATAAAGAAGAAATTAGAAGATCCAAACTTGTAATGCACTCATGCAATACAAGAACAGTTTAGACACATCACACAGCTTATATAGTACATCAAAATAGATACTCCATCTATCATTGAAAACAAAAACTCACTTTAAAAACTCAATTTTTCCTCCTAAATTATAAGAAGAAAAAAAAACTCACTTCAAATCTACATTTTATTATATTGTTTAAAAAATAACCATGAGTTTAAAACACTTTATGACCATGAAATTGTTATATTCAAGGATTAGTAATAAGAAATCATTTAGTTCCAAGCATAATTTAGAAAAGAAAATTATGTTTTTTGGTAAATTTTAGAATAATAAATAAAAATAACTATTTTTTTAATAAGTGTGAATTGTTATTTTTTTTACTTATAATTAGTGAGTATATTTCAATCCAAGTGAACATAGATCAACCGATAGTGATATTACATTTAATATATGGGAGTTAGGATTCGAACCCTAAATTTTTCATTTATTCACCTAGTGGGGGAATATCTAGCCACCGAAATTCTTGTTGACCCAAAAAAATGAAAAAAATAGTACATTTCAAACAATTTGGATTTAGAACACCATCTGGCTAGAGTAACTCTTATGATTATCTTAAATCGTATAGCTCTCTTGATAACATAAGTGAAATTTTTGGTTAATTTATTAGGTAGGTGGACTTCAACAACACAATCATCAAATGTTAATGTTAATCAAATAACTAGTCACTGTAATGACACCATAAAATTAATAAACACAGAGAAATGTAGAAAGACCTTTCAGAAAATATTATTTTTCTACATCCTCTAGGCCAGGTCGATATTTGTCTTCTTCTTTCTTTTCATCGTTTTCCAATTTTCAAGATTTGTCCAACTTGCTAATAATGTGGTCATATAGTACATGTAACTAAAATATGTTTTATACTGTAATTGTATAGCTTGCATTACAAGTGGGTGAAACATTCATTCCTGATTCAGCTAATTAAACACTGAGATCTTACAAACAAATCACTCACTTGTTCCTTTTCAATAATATTCTTTTACTATTTATTCTTTTGAATAATGCTATAGTATAGTTTCATAGTAGGAAGAATCTTAGACATATATAGAAAGAGCAGCTGTAGAAGGTGTACAAAGCAATTCAAGCATTGTGTTGGCATATACCATTACATTATATGTAGTGCCATGGCCCATTGTCTAATGTCAATGTATTTCATGAGAAAGTCTAGCTAACACGATCATGTGTTTAGTGTGGTCCTAACTCTTACTCTAGCTGAAAATATTGTCTTGTGATATAGTAGTATGTCGTAAATGTGAATGTGAACATATAATATAACATTCTCATTTTGCTTTTTGAGTTAAATTGTTTGAGTTCAGGTCCACACGGTAAAAAGATTCCTTTTTAAAAAAGGAGACCATACTACTAAGCATAATATGAAATTATTTCAAGCAAGAAAAATTAAATTAATGGAAGACAAATTATTCTAGCTCTTCCCTCAAAAAAATAATAATTATTCTAGCTCTTAATTAATGGCATTCCATGCATGTGATGCATGCATGTTATTTTTGTTCTGTTCCTTGTTAATGATGATAGCAGCAATAGAATCAAATTTGTATCTTTTAACTTCACTCGTGTATGATGACCATCTAACTTAGAATATATATATCATCATTGCAAACGAAGATTTCCACGTCAATTATATTTTTCTACACCGCAACCTATTAATCCAAGACAAAATAATTACTAGTAAGTTTGAAATCTATATATGAACTGAAAAATGTGATGTCATATGTCAAACTTTAGTATCCTTAATCGAATTTTAGAAGACAAAAGATACCTCTCAGCTACCTAGATATATGTCTATAAAACAAAGTGAACATGAAAACAATTTTACAAAGCAATTTGGATTTGATGCAGTCAAAATTGCATGCAATTAGGAGAGGTTTAGCTGTCTGATTAAGATCAGACATTTTAAATTTAAATCAAATATATTTTTAATATTTAAACTATTTTAAATTAAAATCATCTGATCTTGATCAGACAACCATATCTCACATAACTATTTGATTGCATGCAATCCAAATCCCATGCATCTCATGGGGTAGGTTTGGTCCAATTTATCAATGAAAAAACGCTAGAGAAAATATAATTAGAAGACAACCAAAATCCTTATTACACTCCCTTTACATGTCAAGATTTTCTACCGTATGTTTTTTTTAGAGTAGTGATATTTGTACAACTCTTTTGAACAACTTTCATGACAACTTTATTTTTCTTTCTTTTGATTGGTCAAAAATAATAGAGAGAGAAAAATGAAGAGAGAGAATAAGAATATAATGTAACTATGAGAGAGAAAGTTGTCAAAAAATTGTTGCAAAATGGTTGTTCAAATATCATTTCTCTTTTTTTTAAGAGGGAAGAGTGTTGGGCATCTCGTAATTGGTTGATGGAGGAAAGGCCAGTAATTGATTGAGGGTAAAATAAAACATGAACAATTATGTTATAGTCATCTTTAAAATTCGGATACTCAATTGATTCGACATTTAAATTAGCTTATTTGACCCCAATGACTTGCCTAACTGAAACATGCATCAATATATTTAGTCATACAAGAATTTGCTTGTTTTTTTGTCCTTATTTATGCCACTGAAGTAACATCATTTTCATTGTTTGCTGGCAAGTCCAGAATATTATGATCCGATTAATTTCCTCTGGCCCGCAACTCTCTTCTTCGGATCCGATTTGATATGGAAATCCTTTTTCATGGAAGTTAGCCTTGAAATTCTTACTTCATACACTTTTTTTTTCCTGTTATATTGTTGGAATATAATGTGGTATATTGTAGTGAACTAGTTTGTGTTCGAAAGTGTTGGTCCATGATCCAAAAATTCGAACCAATAGACCGAAACTCTCAACCACTTATAAACAAACACCTTAATACCTGAAACTTTTAAATTTTAAGTGTGTATATATATATATATATTTTTTTTTTAAGTGTCTGAGATTGTATTATTTTCTCTATTATGTAAGAGATATATATTTCTTTCCTAAATCTAAGAGTATAATCATATGATTCAATTATGTTGGTTCTATCATTGAGAACTGTATAATTTAAATATAGTTGATGTTTTTTACATGTTAGGCAAGATGCCAACAAAAAGTTCGTCCCAGTAGCTATTATACATCTAAACCAATCTCATTGGAGATTGATTTGAATTGAGTGTAGTTGAGTGCACACAATTGGTTGGCTTTAGATCATTCGATTAAAATAGGGCTGCTCAAATTTCAGGTACGATTTTAATTGTTTTTAAATCTAAAGTTCAAACTTAAAATATGGGACGTCCGATCTTGATCATATATTCACAATATATGATTGACTTCAATGCTGTCATATTCTCCTAAATGCACATAAACTCAGTCCCAAGGAGAATGTTAGGACTTAGGAAATTATGAGGTAAACTCTCTCCAACTATAAGCAAATCTGAAGATGATGTTAGGACTTGTGAGGTAACTTAATATCGGTGACGGTGAATATTTCTCCTCAATTACCAATCAAATCATGGCACCGAGTCGAACATATCTCTATTTTATTTGAAAATTGCTGATGACACATTTGAGAAGGCTGAGAAACACATGTAAAAGACTAAAATGCCCTTCGGCAGTTAACTGTCGAGGAATTCATAAACCGGCTGCAGTTAACTGCCGAGGAAACATCAAACCTGATTTTATTTTATTTTTGCAAAAACCTTAAATTGTCATTATTAATATTTATTGATTTTAATTTTTCAATCATTATTTTGCTACGTTTCAAACAATTGCAATATTATACTTATTCGTATATATATCTTAATGAGAATAGCATTTAAATCCTCTAAAAAAACATTTCAATGAGTATAAAAATTAAGTATTTGAATATTATTTTGCACATTAAAAAATAGTAATAATATTTTGTTATATTATATTAAATAAAATTGTTATTAAAGGGATTATAATTATAATTATAATTATATGTCAAAATTTAAGGGGTTATAAATTTGGCAGATACTATTTACATAATTATTATTAAAAGAAAAAGATATGATTTATGTCAATAGTAGCCCAAGTTTCTAATTACAATAACTAATTGTTAAAAAAAACGAGTAATAACTAAGAATCCTTAAAAAGAAAACTAAGATTTAATAGTAATAAATTAGTAATTTCAAAAAATGCAAATGCTTCCAATTCCACTATACCGTAAACCAATTATATCTTCAATTCAATATGTGAATTCATTTTCAATAAATACCATTAATTAAAAAAACTGAAACGTCTTTGTCATTTGTAATTTCAGATTTCCTCGGCAGTTAAACTGCCGAGGTTTTCCTCGGTGGTTAACTGCAGCCGGTTTTATTTTTCCTCGACACTTAACTATCGAGTGGTATTTTCGTCTTTTACATGTATTTCTCAACCAAACAACATGTGTATACAACAATTTTCATTTTATTTTGCTATCAACTATTTAATATCTTCATTCAAAGGAAAATCTTACGGAAGTGACATAAGATCAACATTGCCTAAAAAAAATAACATAACATCAATATGGTGGGTATAATCACAATTTCATCTCGTTGTTTGACTTTTCATTGATAAAAAGAATGTTACCTTAGATGCTCACAAACAAAATCTTGGCCCGAAGAAAATCTGGTCCCCTGTCTCCTTCAATTCCCATTGTTATATACCTTTCCATGCATGAACCAGAAAAGTTTAAGTACAATTTTTTTTCATGAAATAGAATGACTGATCCCAAAATCAAATCTTTAGAGATCTTCTGATATAATTACCTAATTTTTGACTTCGTCAATCCTTAAAATAAGAAATACAAATACCAATGTGGATGTAGGATAATCTATAAAAGATCTTATATAGAATTCGAAGGACAAATATAAAGAGTTTGTGGACTTGACTCACTCTTTCACAAACATTTCTAGAAATAATTATGGTCCTTATAAATATACTTCATCCGGTCCTTTATATAAAAAAAATTCTTTTTTTTTAGGTATATTGAATAATTAATATATCTCGTTTACAATGAAGACTAGATACATTAATTATTAAATGTATTTAAGAAAAGAATCTTTTCTTATATATAGGACCGAAGGGAGTATGTTTTTTCTGACAAGTCCTTATAAATATATTAAATTTTTGTTTTAAGTCTTTTAAAAAATTTCTTCGACTTTTAGTCCCTATCAAATTTTCCAACTCATGTATTTTTTAAAGAAATTGTGCAGAAATATGTAGAATATTGTATCCTTAAAAAAATGTAGAATATTGTAAAAATCTCTCCAATTGTTTTTTCAATAAAACATGAATTAAATATGAATTTTTAACCGTCAAAAATATAAAAATTCATATTTAATTCATGTTTTATTAAGAAATTCTAATTTTTTTCCGAAGAAAATCTTAAAAAATATTATAAACTTTTCTGCAAAATATTATTCAAAAATATGAATTTTACATATGAGGTTGCTTAAAAGGAGGGTCCAAACATGAATATGGAAAACTTTTTGGACTAAAAGTCGAAGAAATTTTTATAAGGACTGATACGAAAAGTTTGTATATTTATAAGAACTAAAAATATATTTAACCTTATTTGTAATTTTAAAAATACTGAACACAATTGTGAGTTTAATGTGTAAATTGCGTGATAACAAATGTTGTCCCCGATTGAGATGATAATCAACGGCCAAAATTTAATCCAATTTTGTAACGTTGACAATGGTAAAAAAATCTATGGGTTCAATTCAAATGTTCGATTGCTGGGAATCTTCATGATTATGATATATTATTCATGCAAAGATCCCACGATGTAAGTACACCCTCCGGTTATTATTATAAGCAAAAATCAACATTTTAGATTCATTCAATTAATGATGTATATGGTCTTTATTATAGACCATATACATCATTTAATGCATGAATCTAAAATGTTAATTTTTGCTTATAATAATGACTGAATGTTGTAATATTAATTGGAGAATGTTAACCAGTGCCCTAAAGACATTGGTGAAATATCCAAAACAAGTAAGTTTTTATGAAAAGTTGTGTAATCATTACTCTATCAAAAGTAACATCTTATATTTCCAAGACACAATTTCTATTTGTAAATTCATTAACGAGTGCCCTGAGGATACCAGTTTGCAAGACCCATATTAATTAAGGTTAAATATATCTTTCCTCCATCAAGATATACTAACTTTTATTTTTAGTTTTATCATAACTTTCCTTTAAACTCTGGTCCTCTAAATTTACTATTACATATTTTAGTCTTTTATTTTTTTGTCATGTTAACCTGTGTCCTTTAACACATGTTAATGATTTCATAAGTGATAAATATTTATTACAAAACGTTAATTTTTAATCTCTAGAAGAATAAATTGACACAATTTCGTAGACAAAATTTCAAATTTAAATTCCTTAACATGTACCCCAAAGACTCAAGTTAACATTTTTCTTATTTTTTTATACAAGTTGTCTAATGTTTCAAATGACTTTTTTCTATGACATGTCATTGATATGACTTTAAAACATCATTAGTTTAATGATTTAGTTATTTCATCTTTAATCTTTATTGACTCATCTATGACTTCAAATTAAAGATTGAGTTGTGTTATTTGAACATTCATATCTGTGACAACTTTTGCAGCAACTAAAATTTTACAAAGGAAATGAGATATTGGCACAAAAACCAAAGCAATAGAGAGAGAAAGTAAAAAGATAATGTGAATATGAGAGAGAAAATTGTCACAAAAGTTGTCAAAAATGGTTGTTCAAACATCATTTCTCTTAAAGATTACATCTTTAAATTAAAAATTAAATGGTTGAGTTATTAAGTTAATGATATTTTAAAAGTTTTAGTAATGACATATATTAAAAAAAGGTCAAATAGCTCTTTTGGTCATTTCAGTTTGAGAAAAGTATCGTGTTAGTTATTTAAGTTTTTTAAATTTTAAATAGGTCATTTAAATTGTTAATTTAATACATCTATTTGAAATTTTTTAAGTTTCAAATATGTCCTTAAAAGGATAACGCTGTATTAAATTAACAACTTAAAGGATCTATTTAAAACTTAAAAAACTTAAAGAACTAATCCGGTATTCTTGTCAAACTTAAAGGACAAAAAAATGTATTTGGCCTAAAAAGACTATTTAAAAAAGGGGAAAATGACTAAAATTCTTAACATAAAATTTAGAAGGATCAAGGTTAAAAAGGTAATTTTTGGAGGAAATTAAAATTGTTATATATAAAAGAATTAAAAACATATTTATCGTTATGCCTATTAATTAATTTTTTTTAGTATATTGTAACCTCACATGAAAAATATGTATTTTGTGTGGAGAGAACCTCACATGAAACTTCATAAAGTTTTACATAGTACTATAATCTACCATCTGGTTCCACCGTATCTTTGAATTTGACATTATAGCCACCCATTACTGCCCAATAGTAGGAAAGTAGAATGTTGTAGTTTTTTTTTTTTTTTTTTTGGGGGGGGGTATGTCTTTATTTCTTCTTCTTCTACCCAATAGTCTAAGAAATTGTTCGGTAGGTCACAAATTAGGTTATAACTTATAAGATCGTATGACTAAAAAAAACTTTGTTTGAAAAATACCATTTTATTATGAGTTTATAATTTATTTTATGAATTTATAGTTTATTTTTCATACGTTGTTTCAAATAGCATTTGAACTTATAATTTATAGTCTATAATTTATCATTTTTTTTCCTTCCATTTTTACTCTTATCAATTCATCTCAGATCTATTTTCACCAATTATAATTTATTACTCCTATAATTTAAAATAACACATAGTTCGGTAAATATGCCTCGTGCCCTGCCAAAAAACTAAATATGTTTTTTTTGAAGAAGTTAAAATGGAATTAAATAACAAAAGGTCAAGACTTCCCAACACAAGGTGTTCCAGCAAGAAAAGGCTAAACCAAAGTGTTACAAAGTTTGGGTGTCGAAAGAAGCAAGCGAAAAATCAAATTACAAAGCGATGGCACCCGAGCATAAAATTGGGTTAAGCCACCAAGAATGGTACTCAAAAGAGAATGTAACGTATTTCGGTTTCAACCACCAGAATGTTTGTAGCTTGATTTTTTCAAGCAATTGATGCAAGGAGGGACATTGCATTCTAAATATGTCTCGTTAATATTTATTTGTCTTCATCCCCGTGAGCTTAACTCAGTTGAGAGAGAAATTACATAATATATGCAAGGGGTCGGGATTCAAACCTAGGACACCTATCCACCTTAAAAAATTGTGAATTTCTACTTGACAAAAATATATCTATTTGCCTTCCAAACTTTTTTAATAATATATTATTACAATTATATTTCGGTAACTGTTACAATTAATTGTTTTATAAAGTATAACCATTTAAATAAAAATAAATATAAAATTTTAGTGAATAAAGTTTAATTTATATTATATAAAATATATATTAGATTAATAAATTTAAGTTACTTTAAAAAACAAATTGAACGACAAAATTCTAAATATTTAAATATCAATTGATATAAATTTTTATTATGAAACAAGAATATCATCTTATGTTATTTTACATTTATCAGCTAGTTGAACAATTAATTTTACAAAACACTTCAATTAACTTATCAACTATAAGTCATCAACCATAAACTATCATCTATAAATTATCAATCATCAGTTATTAGCTATAAGTTATCAGATAGTTTATCAGTTATCCACTATTTTAGCTAAACAGAGCCTAAAAGTTATGATGCATTTCATCATTTTTGTGACAATTTTTCTTACAGCATAAAAATATATACCCTTATGATAAATAAACATTGTGTTTTTGAGCTTTTTTCTTTTGCTTTTACAAAAATACCCCTATGAGAATTTTGATTACATCACGGATTAAATAAGCTTATATACCATAACAACTAATTAGTGTAATATGTTTCGTAAGAGGTTTCTTTCATTAAAGATAATCTTAATCGAGACGTGTTAGACACACACTTAATGTAGATCCTTCGTTCATTTATACTTGTTAATTTGTCCTTGTCATCATGACTCACGACCCTTTCTCATGCAAGCTCCTCCATTCTATTTATAGCCCTTGCATTCTAGACCAGTACCATACCATAACTTTTCCATCTTCAATATATCTTGCTCTCGATCTAAACAAAATGGCTAAAAATTACCCTTTTTTCACCTATTTCATACTACTAATAACTATAACCCGTTTGATATCCACCGTAGGAAAAACCGATCAGTGCAAAACTCTGCTACCACCAGAGCTAGCCAATGTTAACACGATATCAACCAAGCTCCATAATGACCCTAAAACCATCAAAATTGCTTCCAGTGACTATGGCAACATTATTCATGAATTCCCAATTGCAGTTTTTCATCCATCTTCTATACAAGACATAATAACCTTAATTAAAATCTCATACAATAGTTATGTTCCTTTCACTATAGCAGCCAGAGGACAAGGTCACTCCACTAATGGACAAGCCATGACTCATGATGGAATTGTAGTTGACATGGCTAGCTTCAGAAAACAAAGAAAAGGGGTTGCAATTAGTGTCTTTGAAGACCCTTTGATTGGTTACTATGTTGATGTTGGAGGAGAACAATTATGGATTGATGTTTTGTATGCAACTCTTGAACATGGACTTGCACCTGTTTCTTGGACTGATTATCTTTACCTGACGGTTGGAGGAACACTTTCCAATGCCGGAATTAGTGGCCAGACGTTTCGTTATGGACCTCAAATCACCAACGTTCATGAATTGGATGTGATTACTGGTATGAATCATCATCATGAAAGTTTGCGCATAATTCATTGTAGAGATTGTTTTTTTGTCATTTTTTCAAATTTGGCTTTTTCTCTTCTTACTTTAGTACTTATGGACCATTATTTCTGACTCAATTATAAAAAATAAATATTCTCACACGAATTTTTGGAGTTAATATATTTAATTATTTTAATTTCATGTAAAAATGAAAACTCGTTTACTAGTTTATTCTAAATTATAATTGTCATCTCCTCACAATACTTTTTTTTTTTGAAAGACTGCCATCTCCTCACAATATTGCAAAATCTAATCTAAGTTTCTTTTATTAAACCGTAACATTAAATGTGCATAAATTAATTAAATTGTTTTTCATTATATTTGAGTCAAACTTAAAAAGAGGGACTATGGTAATCTAAAATTGAGGCGAAAGATAATTTAAGTCTAATAGTTATTTCAGTCAGCATTACTAATAATAATTGGTAATAGTCATTATGTTTTTTTGTTTGGACTCCATGTCTTTGTCTATTCTATAGGTAAATGATGTAAAATGTTTCCATATAAGTTTGAATGATTTCACACTGTCCTGTCCAAGTCTTCCTTTTTCTTTTTCTTTTGGGGTACTGCGGTCCAAGTCTTCTATTCTTGACAAACTTGTGTATGTTGGTCCAAGTCTTAATTAATTATTTGTCAATCATTCATATAGAAAAAACTTAAGAAATATACTAAGAAGCAGCATGGTAAAACATACCGTTAGTTCTTGATATATGCATGCATATTATACTCTTAATTAAATACTTAATTTAATAATAGTTGTTGACATCTATCAGATGGGTTTGTTTGATTCAGGAAAAGGAGATTTTGTGACATGCTCTTCTGAGAAGAATTCAGAGTTATATCATGCGGTTCTTGGAGGTTTAGGACAATTTGGAGTTATAACAAGGGCAAGAATTTCTCTTAAACCAGCTCCCACAACGGTACGGTTATACAGAATTGTCAATAACTTTATTTTGTCTCCTTATGACATTTTTCCTCCAACAAATGTACACCAAATCTACCTAGTTGTCGATCATATATTTTGACCACATCATTCTTATACATGTCCTTGTCCATAATCCACTAGTATTGTTAACATTCTTGGTAGTTACGCGTCATATATTTCACTTCGTACTGTTCCATTAGTCATCCATGAAAGGCACATATTCACAAATGAATATATAGGACGAGTTATATATACGTATGAGTATGAATCATTGATTTTTGAATTAGTATGAATCGTTGAATGTGGACTTAAGAATATATATGAGTTTATAAATAAAAATATTCAAAATATCACTCTTGAAATTAATACTCGAATCTTGTATTCTAATTTTGACGGTTGCATATAAGTATGCATTATAATATATTCCGTATTGTTTATTTATATACATTAATAAATTGATTATCAGTATAAGACATTAGTAATGGTGAATTTTGGTTGGCATGTATACAGGTTAAGTGGATCAGATTGCTTTACAGTGACTTTTCTGCTTTTACCAAAGATCAGGAACGGTTAATCTCAATCAATGGAAGGAAATTGAACTTTTTGGAAGGGATGTTGCTAATGCAACAAGGCTCCATAAATAATTGGAGATCCTCTAATTTCTTCCCTCAATCTGACCATCCTAGAATAGCTTCATTAATAACCAAACACAGTATTATCTACTGCCTTGAATTTGCTAAATATTATGATCATCAATCCGAGAAAATGGTGGACAAGGTACTGTCTATTCTACTTAGGCTTTACTTTAACAGTAAATAATAATAACCCTCCAAGGAAGGAGTGGTTAACATACACAAGGAAGGAGTCAATGATTTCAGAAAATTAAAATACTTATTTTGGTACTTGATAAGTAATATAGATATTAGGTGGATCCTGATGTATAAAATTGGTTGAAATGTTAAAATTTAAAAACCTAATTGAAAAAGAAAATAGTTAAGAGTTTAATTACAATTATATATATATATATATTTTAATTTAGAAATCGATTTAAAAAATTTCAAATAGTTAAGTAATCTTAAAAATTAATAGCAATAACTTTTTGCTGTTGGCCCTAAAGTTTAATTTTATGATTGGGGCAGCAAACTCAATAACCCTAGATCTTTAATCTTGGCTAGCTATACCAAAAGATAAAATATATTTTTTTGACAAAACCAAGAGATAAAATATTGTAATTGCATATTGTAGTTTATAAATATCATAACATTATTATTTTTTCTTTTCTTTGTTTATGTAGGAAATTGAAATTTTGCTTCAAGGGCAAGCCTATATCCCTGGACTTCATTATGAGAAAAAGGTCTCATATGTTGAGTTCTTGAATAGAGTCCGAAGTGGAGAGTTGAAGCTTCAGTCACAAGGATTGTGGGAAGTTCCTCACCCATGGCTTAATTTATTTATACCAAAATCTCAAATATTGGATTTTAATTCAGGTGTATTCAAGGATATAATTCTTAAAAGAAACATCACCAGTGGAACTGTCTTGGTTTACCCAATGAATAAAAGCAAGTAAGTCTTTGAAATACGTACCATCTACTTTGATTCATCATGATCATTTTATTGTTTTCAATTATTATAAGTATAATCATATAATAACAATCAAGAAAATTTAATCATTAATTAATTACATGAAATTTAAATCCAGGTGGGACGATAAGATGTCAGCAATGATACCAAACGAGGATGTCTTCTACACAGTTGGATTCTTACACTCAAGTGGATTTGATAATTGGAAAGCATATGATACTCAAAACAAAGAAATTTTGAAGTTTTGTAGTGATGCTGGCATTGAAGCTAAGCAATATCTTCCTAACCACAGCACACAAGAAGATTGGAAAAAACATTTTGGCACTAAATGGAAGAGTTTCTTGGAAAACAAGCACAAGTTTGATCCTAGGATGATTTTATCACCTGGACAAAAAATCTTCAACATATAAAATTATAACCAGCGTTTTAGATATTTTTTTCTATTGAGGAAAAGGGACATGTTTGTTTTGGGACCATCTCAGCTAGTTAGCTGGCATAGATATACACACTATGACCAAAACCTAAGATAAAGAGATGGTGTTTTAAATATGGACGTGAAAAATAAAGGTGGAACTTTGAGGTTAAATTATACTAGGCTAATAATGCATATTTTTATTTTTATTGAGCAAACTAAATATTATTGCAAATCAGTATGAATTAATAAAATTACTTATTATAGCAGGTAATTTTTTTTGGACAAAATAGCATGTGAAATTATGAAGTCCAATGTTGACCTTTATGATTTCGCCTATTACTAAGGGTGTTCATACTATCCAAACCCATCCAGATAAAAAATGTAAATCAATCTCCAAAAACTAAAAACAACTCAAAACCATATATTATTGAATATATTTGGATTGTCTTGTGTGAAATAGGCTTAAGTCTAGTTGGACTTATATTACGGGTGTTCATAGTATCCAAACCTATCCAAATAAAAAATGTAAATCAATCTCAAAAAACTAAAAACAACTTAAAATCATATATTATTGAATGTATTTGGATCGTCTGGTGTGAAGTCCGCTTAGGTCTAATTGGGTTTATATTACTGTTGGAAAACCGCACAAAATCGCGTGTATAAATCTTGCAAAATTGTTTGATATCAAATTCCTCTATTTAATATAAAAAAA
>Ga0228710_1001326_pt1 | contig 36758 bp, 17 predicted proteins | sample MedpolnodulmetaG_FD_177995 | JGI IMG/M metagenome (GOLD analysis project Ga0228710, IMG submission 177995) | Root nodule microbial communities from Medicago polymorpha collected in Santa Monica, California, United States - pink nodules | ecosystem: Host-associated > Plants > Roots > Nodule...
AAGAAAGAAGAAAGTCCGCAAAATAAACATGATAGTAGAATACAAATCATCGGTGATGTCTTTCCTTAACTGTAAATTCAGGGTTGAAGAGAGTAGTCCACAAAATAAACATGATAGTAGAAGACAAATAATCGGTAATGTCATTCCTTAACTGTAAATTAATATATTTTGACGGGACTGCAACAGAGGGTAGATAAGTATTAGGTACCTATAGCAATGGCCAATGTTTTGTTGTATATGTCTCCTTGTGAATGTTTATGACCAAAACAACAATTAGTAGTCACTCAAGAGGCAGCGAGCTTTGACTGGTAACAATACAAAAAGGCTAAGAGCAGCTTGGAAGAAATATTTGTAATTAAAAATTAGATTTGCTAGAAATATAATTTTGTATCTTAAATAAAATTTGATCTGTAAAGTGATTCTAATTTAAACTCAATTGAATGCGAATGCTCATTTGAAAAAGATATCATACAATAATATATTATGGAATTATTAGAAGCGTCTATGTGATGATAATTTGAAATAGCCGTTACCTGTTTTCTTGTAATGCATCAAAATATGTTCATATCTAAATTAATTTACTCTCCCTCATTGATGTTCTGTCTGATGACAGGGTCTGATTCAAGATTGAGATTGTGGGATGTTGAGTCAGGCTGCGACACACTTGTGAACTTCGAAACAGTCCGCTTGCAAACAAGCAAACCTATTCAATTAGCTACAACTCAAGACTCGACCGTCGTTTTTGTTCCATGCATGAGGGTTGTGAAAGTAAGCGGTTCTTTTAGTTTATTACAAATTTTAACTTTAAAATTACCCGCACAAATACAATCAAGATACTTTTCTTTTGAAGCATCAAAGAGGTAATCAAATATAAAGAAGTGCCCAAGGGTACTCAAACCCAATTCCACCCATCAACCACTAAGTAACTAATTTCTAAGAATACAATGAGGAATACTGATCTCACTTCTTGATTATTCAGGCATTTGATATGTGGTCTGGGAACGCACGTACGATACTACGTGGCCACTATGAGTCTATAAACTCCTGCTGGTTTAATCAACAAGATCAGGTATGTTCAACAGCTGGTTATTCATAATTTTTTCCCTGCTCTATTATAAGGGGTCTGTCAAAGTGGTGGAATCTATTTGGTTGTCCGGTCTGGCTGTTTGGTTTGTCAGCTCCAGCGTGTTCATTTTACAGTTCAACATATTTTTTCTTCCTGCTCTAATCAACTCATTCGCGTATGGATGGCCTTACTTTCCTTCCCCATTTTTTTATTTACATTTTATCCTCCCATTCTATTTTCACTGTTTTGTAGAAATGAAAATGGAAAGTGATACAGACACAGTCATGGTAAATCAGTAAATTGTGTGTGCATATAATCTTCGGTCCTTTTTCTTCTTTTATTGGACTAGCATCATTACGAAGAATAGAGACCTGAATGAGGATTTTCTAAAATATGACTGTTCTATAATCATTTTTAATGGTGGAACTAAATTTTAAGAAAAAAGAAATGATAGGATAAAAGTAGAAGCAATTTATGACATAAATCAACTTGAAGCCAATCAATGATCCTAGGTGAGCTGTACTACCCCACCACAGCCACAACAACCGACTGATTTTACCGAGAAATCATTCATTATTAATGCTCGTTATTCCAAGGTCATTGCTTGTCTAGTTGGTATTCTTTTGGTAAAAAGTGAATGAACCCCAAGAGGAAATATTTTCATGTTTATACAAACGTCCAATAAGAATAGAATGTGGTAGTTATTTTGAAAAGACAGTTATAAAGTAGGCCTACATAGTAAGATGATGAGTTCCTATTGGATGACGCTGTAAAACTATTTTACACCGTCAGTGCATAGCCATTAAACTCATAATTTATTCCAGGATGAAACAACAACCAGTAAAGCAGCGTTAGCCCCAGATATGGATCTCAATTCATGACATAAATTTGCTATAGATTATATGATATTATTCTCCAACCCTATTGGATTGAAATATTGAACAATGCTTGATACGCAAGACTTGCTCAGAAAACCTAAACTTTGTATACTTTTTAATGATTTTGTTATTGTCTGTCATAGGAGTTGTACACAGGTGGAAATGATAGACAGATTCTTGTATGGTCGCCTGCAAGGTCAATTGCCAATGAAATGGTGCACTCTTTGAAACAATTTATTGAGATTATCTTTTTATATATGCATGGTGAAAGCACCTTCCAATATGTCTGACATTGTGATAAACTGCAGGGCGAAGGAGATCCCGACGACCAGGATAGCTGGAGTAACTGAGATTCACCTTCATTTGTGTTTCACATATTTTCCTAATTTATAATTGGTGTGCAGTTTGTATTTTGCATGTTTGTGGGATGTGTAAATAAGGTTTGTTCTGGTTTTGGAGCATATGTTAAACACGTAGGACATAACTGCAGAGTTGTATACTAGTAGCCCATTGCCTTTGTAGATAGAATTAGTTTTCCCTTTCTCATCCTGTAGACTTTGGCAATGTAAATATTACACGTTTGTTTCCTTTAATTTGTTTTTTAGGGGAGTTTCCTTTCTTTAATGTTTTTTCAAAATAAGGCTGTATACACATGTCTGTACCCAAAAAAAAAAGGTGTATACATATGTGCAATTTTAAATTACTTTGATATTAACCTTTTTTTCTTTGTTGCAGTAATTTGCTATTGACCTATATAATAACTTATCAGTTTCGGTGGAGTAGTTTGACTTATTAAAAAAAATACTTTATAATGATTTATACGTGTTACGAATTAACTTAGAATTTATTCTAGTCACACTTCAAAATAATCTTGTTACATCCAAATTTAATTAAATTTAATAATAATACCGAATTTGCCTTGAAATTTAATAAATGATGTGTTTAATACTCTAACAATGTTAACCTTATATTCAAGAGAATTTTTTTTCTTTAGGGTGTGTTTGGTAAAAAGAAGCTATAAGCTAGCTGATAGTTGATAAGATAGCTGAAAAGCTAACTTATGGCTGATAGCTTATACCTGAAAAGTTAGCTTATTAGAATAAAAAGTGTTTGGTAAAATTAACTGTTGAAGTGACTGATAAATATAAAATGATGTAAAAGGGCATGTTTGTGGGTTTTTATTTTTTTATTTTTATAAATCATATATACAATTTTTATTACTTAATGTATTTCTTTTTAAATGTTTAAATTTATTTCAAAATATTTTCATCTCCCAGATGATAAATGTATTTATTAATTCAATTGACAATTTTTATTTAACAAAACTTTCTTTTTATGAATTTTACTTAACCAAAATTGCATAGTAAATTTTATATAAAATTATTTATTACTGAATTAAGAGCAGGTAAAAAAGAATGTGAACAAGAAAATTTGAAAAGCCATATCATGATGCTAAACGTGGACAGTTATGGGTAGTTGGTTTAATTAAAATTAAATAAAATAAATAAAAGGTTAAAAATAACTTGAATTAATAAAAGCTATAAGTTATAAGTTCAAAAGCTACTTGAATTAGCTTATCAAAAAACGTTATAAGCTAATGAGAAAAGCTTTTGAGTACTGCTCTTTACCCAAACGTTTTTACTCATTCCCAAGTGAAATGACCAAAATGCGTTGTAGGGGCATTTTGGTTTTTTCACTTGGGAATGAGTAAAAACGTTTGAGTAAAGAACAGTACTCAAAGCTTTTTACCAAACACGTTCCATTCTATAAAAACAAGCTTATAAGCTAGTCCAACAAGCTATAAGCTTAATGGATTATTTTGCTCTTAAGACACATTAGCTTGACTTTATTTTTAAGTCAATATATATATACTATTTTCTAACCCCCCAAAAAAAAATGGATATGCCACCACTTGTCATGATAAAAATAACTTCTACCTGAATAAGAGCATGTTGTCGAAAGATGGAACCTTGTAACACATTTCAGCATTTATAATATGTTTCCTTTGTTGTAAAAAAAAAAAAAGAATTTGTTTCTCTTGTAATTTAATCAATTTTAATCAGAGTTGTACCCCTCTCTCCTTTTGTTTGGCGATGGTGCTCTAACGCCAAAAGGACCGTAAGAGTATCAACATGATCAATTGATCAAAATATTTAACACTATAATTCAAACTATGATGAGTGATGATAACAGACAAACATGAATGATTATCTATTTGAAAAATGGGAAAAAAATTATTTGCAAAGTATATTATAAAAAATGATGGAACAATGTGTAAAGATTGAATGAAAAACAAACACTAAAACTGTGTACAAATTGAAGAAGATGAGATTGAGATTCTAGGGTTTCTATGATTTTTTGTTATGAGAGAGAGAGAAATACTTGTGTAATTTTATTGAATGAATTGGAATACTTATTTACAATAGCTATGGAGTATTTATACACCAAGTGATGTAACAAAAACTGAAACAAACTCATAACTTGTCATGCAAATAACTTGAATTAGTTACTTCACATGCAAGTTTCTAAACAAACTATTAAGCAAAGATAAAACTAATTCTAACTAAAATGAATTACTAAACCAATAAAAAACACCTCAGAAGAAACTATATAATTCAAAACATATTCAAATGAAATTAAACCATCAAAAAATATTTTTACGATTGTCATGATAAAACTATAATCAAGTACTCTCCTTCTTAAACAAAAAAAATTATCATCGAGCACTGTAAGGCTATATTGGTCTCATTCAGTGACTTAGACACTATTTTTGTTAAGTGGCTTAAGGCACATGATAGTGTCCTGAAATTCAAAGAAAGTATAATGAACAAATTTACACTTGTCTTCGTCCGTCATCTCAACAAAATGAAATGATTTTTTCCAAGTGTCTATAGCATCCTTGGAGGAATGCAAAACCAAGCTCCCAACTCCTAAGTTAATCAACTGTTCCTCAAGCCCCTTCATCAACAAACGACACATTCCTTGTCTTCGATATATTTTTTTGGTGGCCATGAAAACAATCTCAGCAACCTTTTGACCATAAATCCTTACGGTTGCCACAGAACTCACTTTACCCCCTTTCTCCATAATCGCAGTATAGAAACCACGAAAGTTCAAACGTTTCTCTTTTGAGGATCTACTAAACACAACATCTTCAATCAAATCTTTTTTGGATAAAGGATCAATAGTTTCACCAAAACTCTCACGCAGTACACTAAGAGCCACAGTCAATTTACGCTCCCTTTGACTAAACTCCTCATCAGTAAAATCTCCATCATCACAACTCACATTATACTTCAACAATGTCCAAGTTAGATCATCATTCCCAAGCTTATTTGGTATTCCTAGTAGTTTCTGTAGACATAAGAACATGTTCCCACAAACTTCATGACAAAACCAATTATTTTTTTCAATAATGTTGTCCATGTGACTAGAAACTTCATTTGGTTGTCCAATTCTTGTTGCCTTTACACACCCAAAGTGAAATTTACGTTCACATTGAACACAAGCAAGAATATCGTCATCAATATCATTTGCAAATTCTTGTTTGCATTTGGGTTGACGACATATTCTACAACAGCAACTCGGACATAACCACGTACCATCTGGACCATCCGGATCTCGATTGGGACCTAAACAATCAGAGTGGAACGAAGAACAACATCCATCACATAATATTAAGTCACCCCCAAAACCACAAACAGAACATGTATCATTATTTTCTTGAGACTTTTCTTCAGCAACACAACTATTCTCTGCTTCAGATTTTGCTTCAGCATTACATTCATTCCCCTCTTGATTGGCTGAGCTCAGAGCTTTCATTCGACTATCCAAGTCCAACAATGAAGTTCTGTCTTCCAAGAAGATACTTTTGGATGGTCTACGTTTTGTACAACAAGCATGAGCCTCAAATTTGGTGAGAGTGAATTTAACATGACAACAATCACAAGCTATACCTTCACAAGATATACTCCCTCTTTTGATAACATCGTCTCTACCACGGCAGAAAACAATAGTCCCAGAAGCCAAAACTCCATCCTTTATCAACTGAGAACACTTTCCTCTTATACCTTCCCTCTTTAATACTTTCCCTCTTTTACCACTACCCACTGAATTAGAAACTTCTGATTCAGATTGACTCGCATGTTTCTCATTTTCCTTTGAAGTTGATCTTGATACCGTAGTTAGTGTAGCTTTTTTAACAGAACTGGAACTAGAGGCTTTAGAAACCTTACCAGAAGTTGATTTATCCGTTTCCTCAGATTCTCTCGGGCGATCTTTTGACTGTAACGGAGATGAAGAAATTGTTGTTGTTGTTGTTGTTCCTTCCTCGGATTCTCTTTGTCGCTTTTTTGACTGTAATGTAGACGGAGAAGTCATTATACCAATCTGCACAAAAACACAATTTTGTTGTTATTAAAATTTCAGATACGCCACTGTTTCTAGTAGAAATCCAACAATAACTATATCAACATACCCCAACAAAATAAAATCCATTTCCACAGCAAATGCAAATTAAACCATTCTCCCAAATAGCATAATGTATCATGCAAAAATAAATAGCGTACCTAACTAAGTTTCGATATGTTTAGCAATCTGTGTTAGCTATACAGTGGCATGCAATTCTCTTGGTTGTGGCTCTTTTTGCAGTGTGGTAGTCAAAGCTTTCAGGTATGCAACCAACAACTAGTAATACAGTTTTATGTTGCATGAATTTGAATAAATTTCTTATTATGATCACTCAAAGAAATTTGGCTATCCACTTTTGTGTGATTTGATCACTGGTTTAGTGAGAACCCTCATTTTATTGTTGCTTCCTATTTTATGAGTATTTTTGGTTTGTTTGTTTTTTTACTAAAGTTGATGGTGCATATGATAGCCTTATAAGATGAAAGCGCAATACGATTAGGCTAATAACTTGACTTTATTACAATTAGAAATTACTTCATGGTGTTTAATTATTTGAGATTTTATTGACTTCTAGCCATAGCATATACTAATATGATTGCCTATTTTTAATTTTTAATTTTGTAGGAATGACACAAAAAGCCATTTGATCAAGTCACATATAGATGGTTTTTGCAGTGAACAATCGTGTCATGTGACTAAGGAGTGTGCACTCTTGGAAACACTGAATATAGTTTTACAAATTTGTATAATCATTCTTGAGGGCCTATTATTATTTTTTATCTGAATTCAGCAAGAAAAGTGGAACAAATAACAATGGCAACCAAGCTAAATAGTCCAAACAATAATATATTCAACCAAGCAGGGGGTTGAGTAGCTCAAGTGGTCTAAGCTAAGGGTTAAAGAGTTGGAGGTTCAGGTTTCAAGTTCTGACAGAGAAAAAAATACAACAATTAAAATACTAACATTTGTCATTAAAAAAAATGTAGAATCTATATGTGTAATGCAAATCCAAACAATCAATTCAAAGACAAACAAGATAAAGAGAGTAGAAGAAACAAACACACCAAGATTGTTTACCCGTTTTGACCCAAATTGACCTACAAATGGGAGAAAGCAACTCTCCGATCCACTATTAATGAGTCTTTGCCAGAAATACCAAAAGAGCTACAAGAAATTAACTTCTAGAGTTCTCAATGAACAAACCTTACTTTCTATTGTTACCCTTTCCCTCTCTCAAGAGAGTTACTAAAATGACCAAAAAATTATCCCAAATTCAACCCCTCAACAATAATCTCAAGAAAACAAGAGAGAAATATCCTTCCTCCAATGAATCCTTGCTAACGAAGGTGTTTTGAATGTGTTTGTAATTCTGGTTACTCAACCAAAGTCCTGTAACCTTAACCTCTAGGTTTCTCGAAAAGTTTCTTATTTTGATTCAAATAAATAATGAGGTAAAATTATGCTTTTAAAGATAAGTTTACTATGTAACTCAAATTACTATTCCCACTGCTTTACCACAATTCGAATTAGCACCCACATAAAATTCATGATCGAAAAATTGTTTTTGAGACACTTTATCCACAATTATCCCCCTTGACTCCAAAACATTGATGATTTCAATTTACGCATCAACCACCATATATATTTCTCTCTCTCTCTCTCTCCCTCTCTCCCTCCTGTAACTACTCTTCACGAACCATGATCAAGACCAAGCCCCGTTTGAACCTTGCTCTAGACACCAATCTTCACTTGCACCCAACTATTCTTGATAGACTCTCAAGTTTTCAGGGATGATTCTTCTCCATTAGCCATTTATGACTATCCTTACATCCAACTACACTCTGTAGTCCCACAAGTTTTACCCTTAACTCTTCAACCCCTTAAATGTCTTTCGTCATCTCGAAGATCAACTTGCATCCAACGACACTTTGTAGTCCCATAAGTTTTACCATTACCTCTTCAATCCTCTTTATGACTTTCATACTCTTGAAGATCTATTTGCATCGAAATATCCTTGAGCTTTTAAGTAGTTCCACAAATTTTGTCATCACCTGTTCAAACCCAAAAATAACTTCCTACTCTTGCATATATGTTGTATGTGACTTATAGTTCTACTCATCAAGCAAAGGATGAATATATTTTGATAAAAAAACTTTGGTTATGCCTCGTGCGCGAGGCACATGACACCACACAAAAGGGAAATGTATTTGTGTTTGTGAGCAATTTTGAAGACGTTACAGAGGTTGAAGAGGTCATGGGAAAACTTATGGAACTACCTAAAAATTCTAGTGCAGTTGGATGCAAGTTCTTTAAGATGGCGGAAAGTATTTCGAGGGTTGAAGAGGTAAAAGTGAAAGCTTGATCGATTTTATGGGACTACCGAGGATGGTTGGATGCAAGTGGAGGTCAATGTCCAGCTCAAGGTTCAATACTTGATCAATTTTGTCTTGAACATTAGTTTAAAAGGTGGAGAGAGGAACAAGGTGGTTGATGGTTAAATTGGAATCACCAACGATTTAAAGTCAAGGTGGAGAATCGTTAAGTGTGACTTGAAATCTGACCATGTATCAAGAAAATGATGGAAACATTTTGATATATGAGTTTGGTTTTGCCACATGGATTGTGTTTCTAAGCAATGTTGATTCTGCCTCATGCAGAAGGCACATGGAATCATGTGCGAGGTGCACGGTGCATGGTGTTGTGCATGAGGGTAAAGGAGAGAAATTTAGGGATGTTATTAGAAAACATTAGAAACTAAATTTCTATGTCACTTTTGTAACTCTCTTGATCAAGAGAGTGAAAAAAATGGGAAATGGTAGAAATTAGGTTTGCTCTTGAATAGCTTGTTGAATCTAACTTCTTTTAACTCTTTGTAATGACTCTCTTAAATCCGACTATCAAACTCTTAGGAAATGAAATTCTATAAAAAATAACAATCCTACAAGCAACAACTCATATGATATTTTAAGGAAGAAACTATGAAATCTCAATGTTCCTCCCAAATATATTAATCTCACTTGGCGTACTCTAAATAATTTTCTTCCTACAAATAAAAAACTTAATCAGATAAGGATCTCATGCTCAAGACATTGTCCCAGATATGATGACAATAATGAAGACATTGATCATGCCTTTAAGAATTAACTGTGTATGAGCTACCCAAACTTGGTTTGGATCTTAAATAATGATTAGAATTGATAATAACCATATGTCTTTTATAGACTGAATATGGAACATTATCTATAATAAAGACCCAAAATTGAAGAATCCATATTGCTATTACATACAAGATCTAGTATTTTATAAACAAGCACATATCTGATAATTTCATCATGCCAGTTCATACCTGTATTAGCCGCTTTTCAGAATTTCTGAACAAATACCAACTCGATTATAATAGGTGCAAAGATTACGTGCCAAAGAAAGCAGATCTGCATAATATTGATCATCACATTATAAATACTATCAGAATCCAACATAATCATAACTCAACATAATCATAATCGAGAGAAGAAAAGGAATGACAACCCTGAAATATCTATGTAAAACACGAACCTACCAAATGAGGGAAGATGGGGATGGTGTATGGTGCTATTGTAGGAACACGACACGATTCTAGCAACTACAACCTGGGGAATGTTTGGGTTCCTTGTAGTTCTAGTAGTGGAAGCGTTGGCAGTTTTGAAGACAATAGAGCTTATCCACAAATTTCAAGATGAGAAGATGAAGATTCACTCATATGTAAAAACCCTAATTTCGGCTTAGGATGGCAACAAGTTTCGTAACAACTATTAGGGCCTAATTGCGAAAAGGAGCGGGCTTTTACCTCGACCCGAGTCTATGTCATTTTAGGATGTAGAAAGATCTAAAATTGGGCCGCTTTCAACTTAACTAGAATAGCCCTTACCAAATCTAATTGATTTATTCTAGCTACACCTCAAAAAAAATCAATCACCCCCAATTTGACAAAATACCTTTTGAACTTATTTTAAATTTTCAACCATTAACCTCTCATCTTTCTTCCTCTTCATATTCTTTTATCTTTTTATTCTTCTTGTTTTTTTTCCTCCTTTATCTTCCCTCTTAATTATATTTAAATTTGAACCCATTTTATATACATGAATTTGTCTCTCCTGATGCTATACATGGTTTTTATTTTCTTGGCAAGAAGAAACTTGAATTGCTTCCACGATACCAATTCATTTTTTTAACAACAAAATTTATTTAATAACCAGATCTCTGCTCAAGACGAATAGGAGCCGGTGATTCAGCTATTACAAAAAGGCATCGTATATAGGCGGAACACCCAAAATAAACACCATAAAAACACTCATACACCTAACCAAGCCCTGTCTTCACCATCCACGAGAAAAACACCACCCAATAAGCTTCACCTCCTAAATCAGACTTCATCACGAACTACCGTTGAAAATGATATCCATAACCACACATCGCCAAGACTCACCCTAAAAAACACCCCTCTAAATCAAACAATTTGTATGCATCACCATAATTGAGTCACACCCAAAAAGGTCCTATACTAATACTTATTCAGCTTCCACCACCTCTCATCCTCTAGTCCCCCGAAAGAACACCAAATTATCCCAAATCAAAACTTAAATCGAAGAACTGACTCCTGATCTCGAATCAAAAGTGATCGGCCCACCAGACTCCAGAACCAAATCAGAAGGGTACCCCTCACCCCCGATCTACCAGAGAAACGCCATAACCAGCCAAACAAGATTGCGACTAGATACCAACTCCCGATCTCGAAGCAAAAGCAACTGGCCCACCCGAATCCAGAACACAAAATTGTAAGGCATTTAACATGATGCGAGGTGATGTAAACATAAATCAAATCATAAAGGACAAAGACTCGGCTCAAAGGACCGCACACTCTAAACACCCAAAACACCAAAACAACCCAAACGCGACAAGAGCTAGCGACGATAGATATTGACCCAAAAACAAAGGCGCCCTACAACAGAAGCACCAAGAACTCACCACCCACAAAAACACCACTAATACTACCACCTCCTTACCTAAACAACGTCTACCACCCCCTCTTAAACAACTCATGTCCGCTAAGCGTTCCGACACCAAATCCAAGTCCACTTTATCCACGACTACCCCATCCAAACCACACCATTACAATTGATATGGTATGCCATACGAGAATCAAAACACATATTTGAACACTCATAAGAAGCCATATGTGAATTGAGAGCAGATTTGATTCAACAAATAAATTCATGTAACTCTACATTCTATAAAAATCGAATAACACAAAACCACTAAAAAATTCAGTTTTATTCTATTAAGGTGATTTTTTTTTATGAAAATACATATAACAAGTAACGACTCCATAAAGTAGTTGTGGCCCCAAATATAGATCTATATTTACTCATCATTCTCCAACCATGGGAAGGGATTGAACAATGGCGGCTTCTAAGGTGGGAGAGCCTTTCATATCCTCCACGGTGCATAACTTAAATAATCAATCAAAACCGTTCATTGATGAAGTTGTGCTATACATATGTCACACCTTATCATATGTCCCTCTCTTCTCCAACCCAGTGACGGACCCACTTTGGCTACTATGTAGCCAATGCCCTCACTTCATTTCTCATTGAGAAATGATATTTGTACAATCATTTTGTGACAACTTTCTCTCTCATACTCACATGTTATTTTTACTCTCTCTCTTCCTTTTTCTCTCTCCATTGTTTTTTACCGACAAGAAGAGAGAAAAATAAGGTTGTCACCAAAGTTGTCATTAAATAGATGTACAAATTTCATTACTTTTTCTCGTTTACTTGCTGAAACACGTCTCATGCTTAATTTCTCAAAAAAAAAAAGTCTCATGCGTGAATTTCGCACCACCTCTAGAAGAGAAAAGGCAACATACATACCACCTTTAACCCTTCTGTTATGTTTTTACTTAATATTTTAGTTATTTATAAGAGTCTTAGTGAGATATGGTATGATAATATGTTTATAAGTGTGTACAATCCTCATCTACAAGTGATTTTGTTGGATTGAGTTAGGTCCAACTCAAATTTTAAGATGATATTAGAGTCTATTCAAGATTTCCAACAATATTTTTATTGCGTTAAGGGATGCATTAAGAGTTCCAACAAGATTTCCAAATGTTGAGTCATAAGTGATGCATTAAGAGTTCCAACAATATTTTTTTTGCGTTAAGTTGAGTCAATCCAAATTTTAAAAATTATAAAATTTGGCCTCATACAAAAGTTTTGGGTCCGTCATTGCTCCAACCCATCGTCATAAACTCTTCTTTATCTTCTCATTCCACCATACAACCTTGTTACCGTCCTATACATTAGAGTGTTTTCTTGTTAGCAAATGAAAATATTCACTTATATATAACTATTATATCTGTGTGTGAAAATCCCAGGACACCAAACATGTTAAATTTTGAACTTCTTTTTCAACCAGTTGATCTTGAAATTAAATGCCAAAGCAGTAAAAGTATGAATCATAACAAAAATAAAAAGAATAAAATCAAACCATAAACTTGAGAACAAAATCATGACACTAATTAGCACAAAACTATAAATAAAACGGTTCAAATATTGCATTTAATTTCATAAAGACATCTAGTATTCAAACAAGCAATTGAACGGAAAGTAGTTAAAAAGGGAATCACATGGATCAAATAGCAGAAAAAATGTGGTAAAAAATTAGAAAGAATCATGGTTGAAGAGTGCAGGGAGAAGACAAAAGGAAAAAAAATGACACATACACCTTACAATAAGATCTATAGACCTCTTAATCTAACTGCCTTTAAAAGTTGCCCACAGTGAGAGATATGATATGGGTAATATAACTATCATCAAGCAATACAAGGCCATTTAGGTCTATTTAGGGATTTAAGGCACATGGTAGTGTTCTGAAATTCTAAGAAAGTATTATCAACAAATTGACACTTGTCTTCTCCGGTTATCCTAGAAAAACCAAACGCTTTTGTCCATGTGTCTATAGCATCCTCGGAGGAATGCAAAACCAAGCTTTCAACTCCTAAGCGTGTCAACTGTTTCTCAAGCTCATGCATCAACAAACGACACATTCCTTGTCTTCGATATTGTTCCTTGGTAGCCACGAAAACTATCTCCGCAACCTTTTGACCATAAATCCTAATAGTTGCAACAGAAATGACTTTTCCCATTTTCTCTAAAATCACATTATAGAAACCATGAAAATTCAAGCGTTTATGTTCGGAGCCTCTACTAAAAACGACATCTTTAATCATTTCTCTTCCGGATAAAACATCAATAGTTGGGCTAAAACTCTCATACAATACATCAAGAGCCACATTCAACTTTCTCTTCTTTTGACTAAGCTCATTTGAAGTAAAATCTCCACCATCATCAACACTACTCACATCCTTCAACAATGTCCAATTTATTTTATTTGCAACCTTAATTGGTTTCCCTAATAGCTTCTTCAGACAGAAGAACATCTTCCCGCAAACTACACTGCAAAACCAATTCTTGTTTTTAACATTGCTCTCCATGTGACTAGATCCAAATCTTGTAACCTTTACACATCCAAAGTGAAAATTTTGCTCACATTGAACACAAACAAGAATATTGTTATCATTTTCATCTGCACATTGTTGTTTGCATTTTGGGCGATAACATATTTTGCAGCAACAAGTTGGACAAAACCAATCACCATCCGGAACTCGATCAAGACCTAAACAAACAAGGTGGAATGCAGAAGGACATCGACCACATAGTACTATATCACCTCCCAAACCACAAATAGAACAAACACTATCATTATTTGCTTCGGAAACACAATGATTCCCTACTTCAGAACTTGCTTCGGAAACATAATGATTCCGTGCTTCAGAATCTGCTTTGGCCACACAATGATTCCCCTTTTGATCACGCAAACTCATAGCTTCCCTTTGACATTCCAACAATGACCTTCCGTCTTCCAACAAGATAGTAGTGGATGGTCTATGTCTTGTACAACCAGCATGAGCCTCAAATCCAGTGATAGTGAAATTAACACGACAACAATCACAAACTATGCCATCATAAAATAAACTCCCTCTTTTGACAACATTGTTACTACCACAACAAAACACAGTAGTCCCAGAAACCAAAACATGATTCTCTATCAACCAAGAAACAAGTGAATACCTTCCCCTTATACCTTCTCTCTTTGATACCTTCCCTCTCTTACCGTAAACCTCTGAATTCTTCATTATACTCATCTTTAATACTTTCCCTCTTCTACCACAATCCTCCGAATTCTTCTTCATTGTACTCATTTTTAAAACCTTTCCTCTTTTACCACTACCCGCCGAATTAGTAACTTCTGGTTCAGATCGAGTCACACGCTTCTCATTTTCCATTGATGTTGACACCGTAGTAACCGTAGATTTTTTAATCGAACTGAAACTTGAGACTTCAAAATCCTCGTCAGAAGTTGATTCAGAACTGCAACCAGAGACTTCAGAATCATCATCATATGTTGATTCATTGGATTCTGAAGAAATTGCTATTGATGCTGCTTCCTCGGAATCTCTTGGTCGCTTTTTCGACTGTGATAGAGACAAAGAAATTGTTGCTTCTGCTGTTTCCTCGGATTCTCTCGATCTCTTTTTCAACCGTAACGGAGACGAAGAAATTGCTGCTACTGGTGCTGCAGTTGAATGGTGTTTGAGGGAACACCCTCCTTCTTCAATGCAACTCTCGCAGGCTTTCATAAGAGAAATGTAGTTTTTGGCATTGTTAGGTTCTGGGCAGTGCTCATATTCTATGTTGAAAACAGGAGGGTGTGAACGAGAATCCATATAAAAAAACTCCAAATCTGCACAAAAACACAACAAAAATAAAACCCACTTCTGCAACAAATGCTAGTTATGCCATTCTCCCAAAAAAAAATGATCATGCAAAAATTAATAGTACGTAAGTAAGTTTTGACATATTAAATTCTAGCAGATATGTGTTGGATTTCAACAGATTAGGAATTTGGTTTGTGCTCCATTCCGAAGGAGTTTCAATTTGATTTTTTGCTTTCTTAGTTTTTGTGGAGTGATTCAAAATTGTTACTGTAATAGCTATAGGGAAACACTGTTTAGTACGGGAGAAAACCAACGAAATCAAACGAATTACACTATCACCACCCCATGATTTCCACTAAAAACTAATATTATATAATGTTGGTTTTAAAATTAAAAAACTGCAAAGGCATGTTTCTCTCTGTCGACAAATTTCGTTGCTTCTCCATCCGTACTAAATAGCATTGCTGATAGCTATATATAGTGGTTTAGAATCCTCTTGGCTGTGGCTTTTTATGCAGTTAAGGAAGTGGTTGTCAAAGCTAACAATTGTGGGATTAACTACTAATCGTATTAGACCTCAAATACGGTACCAAGACCACTCATATTTTAATATTAAAACCTGTTAATTATTGTACTATGACCACTCTACTATGATATTGTGACCACTCAAATATGATGTTATCACCATTCTAACTTTTAACTTCTCAAAAAATGGAAGAAGAATATATTCTTAAGATCATTCTTAATTTTTGAAGGGACCTCAAAAGGGACTATGATCTTAAAAATTCTATTTATTTCGAAGGGACGTTATATGGGTCTATGGGCTTAAGAACACTCTTAATTCCGAATGGACAGAAAAATAAGATGAAGGGAAGAAAGGTTCGTCAACACAAGCCGGAGAGGGAGAGAGAGAAGAAAAGGATTTGAAGTTTCAGAATATTTTTCGGTGTGTAGAATGAATTATGTAAGCTCTATTTACATAGAAAAATCACAACTAATATGGGAGAAACATTAAGAACAAGTAATTCAAATATTACTTTGGGATTAAGTAATGCACATATTAGATCTAATACAAAAATATCTCAAAGTACCAAAATATATAATATTAAGTACACAAATATATTTCAGATCAAGTACAAAAGTATATTAGATTGCATACCAAAATATTCGAAAATTTTGTACCAAAAAATTTCAGCAAAACTTGATAATTAAGAAAACACTTTTAATTCCAAATGAACAGAAAAAATGAGATGAAGAGAAGAAAGCCGGAGAGGGAGAAAGAAGAGAAGGATTTGAAGTTTCAGGATACTTTTCGATGTGTAGAATGACCTATGTGAATTCTCTATTTAGAGAGAAAATTCACAACTAATATTGGAGAAACTTTCGGAACAAGAAATTCAAATATTACTTTAGGATTAAGTAATTCACATATTAAATTTAGTATAAAAATATCTTAAATTGAGTACCAAAACATATCATATCGAGTACAAAAATATATTTCAGATCAAATACAAAAATATATTAGATTGCATGCCAAAATATTCCAGATTGCGTTCCAAAATACTTTAGCAAAACTTGAGAACTAAGAAAACACTTTCTAATAACGATTAAATTATTATTTATTTAATTTAACATTTCGAAATAAAATATATAAATATATTTGTGCAAAAGTGTTCTATCAATAAACAGTACTTTCTTCTACCTTTTGATCTACACTTCTTATCAATTAGTAATACTATTAAAACGAATGTATCGACATACAAGGATGTTGAAGTGCATCTTTTTGAAACTACCTAGATCACATATGGAGTCATAAGAAAGACAATAGTTTGAGATCCTGAGTGAGCACTAACATAAATATTTACAAATTATTCACTAGATCCTCACGTTAGAAGTGAGAGTTGAACTACGATCTATAAATCAACTTATTATCAATTGAGTTAACCTTTTTTAATGATCTTATTATAAACCGACAATTACTAAGTAATACTAATATTGTTTGTATTGAAAGGGAAAAAAACTAAAAAACCAAAACATACGCTAGATACACACCAAGGCAAAACACTCATTGACGACTAGAATCATAAACAAAGCACAAGCAATAAGAAATAAGAAGAGAAGTATGCGTACATGCAAAGTGAACTAGAGCCTCACGTGCAGAAACTGGAGCGAGGAAGAAGACGACAAAATACTGCACAAAAAAAAAAAATTAGGAATTGAAAGGGGCCATGTTAGCGTTTTTATATTGATGAGTAAAAATATATAGCTGTAAAACCTATTTTTGTAAACAAATCAAATTAGTAAAAAAATATCAAATATTTTTGTATCAAAATGTGCTATTCTAATTAATTAAGGATATTATCTTACTACTTACTCTTTAAAAAAAATACTATTTTACTTTTTTAATTAAAGGATATTGTAAAAAATACACTAAATGAATACTATAAATTTGAATTGTGTTCTTGGTTTAAGTTATTTATTTATTTATAATGATGAGGGCAAAAAAGCCCGAAGAAAAAGAAGAGAAATTACAGTTCAATAGAGCGGTGGTAATCCCAAAGACAAATTCTGGTCTGAGTCGGATATAACCCATGAGTCCATGACACAGCAAATTATAGTACAAACAACAACCTATGTTTTCCTTAAAAAAAATAAAAAATAAAATAAAACCTATGCTTAAAATGTTTTACTTGCACTGCAAAAAAAAAAGTAGTTGTCTTTTTTGAGAATTTTCATAAACACTTTTTGTTTTTGACAAGATAAAGAATTTCCTACCACATCACACATATATGTAAAAGCAAAACAAAAAGATAAGAGAAATTTACCTGGTCACACTTAAAAACAATGAATTTAGCAACGGCTAGAAGTCTATAACCAACTAAACTTCAAATAATCAGCTAATAATTTGATCAAATATGAGGTGTGAAACGTGAAGCAATATAAAAAACTCTAAGCATAACCTTTCTGCACCAAAACTCTAAGTAATATAAAAATCTCAAAATCTGATCAAATAGAAGTGTGAAATCAGAATTTTAGAGAATTTTTTTTTTTATAGGAGAGTGATAGAGGTGGATGTTGCGCTTTATAGGGTTGAAATTGAATCTTATTTCATATTTTAACTTTCTTTTCTTTACAAATCTTTGATTTGTTTTCTTGATTAGAAAGATTCTTTATTTGTTTTTTTTTAAAGCAAGTTTTTTTTCTTTTTTGAATATTAAAGCAATTCGAACATGAGACCTAATGGCATCCTCTCAACACTTTGACCACTAAGACACTAGCAGTTTTCTTAATTAATTTTGTTTCCATTAATTGATATCCAATATCAAATGCCATTTTTAACAAACCATTAAATCCCTTTTTTGTTTTTCACTATCACATTATCCAAAATCCACTAACCACCTATTAATTTCTATTAGCACAACCCACACATGATTCTTTCAATTCTTGCAGAAAATTGTTGCTATAGATTAGACTTTTTGGAGACCTAATGTAAAGTTTATTTTTTATTTTTATTTTTTTTACAAACGGAGACATAATGTAAAGTTAATAACTTCCAATGTGGATTATATGGGTGTTATCATTATCATTTTGTAAATGAATATAAACAGGTAATAAGTGAACCTTAATGCATGACTAAATTTTTTGACAAATTGTCTACATAATTTTAAGATAGCCACTTATATCATTTCTATAAGCAATATATATATGTCTCATTTCAAGTTAGGGAATATATATGTCTGATTTCATATTCTTTATTTTTTTTTTATGGAATATATACATCATATAGTTAGTTAATGAATCGATTTAGTTTTTTAAAACACTATTGTATTTCATTAAATGTTTCTAATAATATAATCAATTTGATACTTATACATGAAACTCTAATAAATCCGTGCATCGCACGAGTTAGAGTCTAGTTTTATATTAACTCTACCAAGTTGAGCTACCCAACCCATTTTAATATACATGATTATCTTTCTAGAATATAAATGTGCGACATTATGTATTTAAAATATCCTTTTCTCCTAATAAAATGTATTTAAATATCCTTGGTAAAATTGGAGACCGATTGCTATGCACAATGTGCTTTATAAATTGGTTAAAAAATGCTGGCTAATCGACTGATGGAAGTACTTTCTAAATTTATTTCTAATAACTAATCGACTTATGTACCTGACATATCAATTATAGATAATGCATTGGTGGCAATCGAAATTGTGCATTATATGAACATTAAGACAAAAGGCAATGTTGGGTGTGTGACTCTTAAGCTTGAAATTGATAAATCATATGATCAAATGAATTGATATTATCCAAGAGAAGTGATGGATAAAATAGGATTATATCAACAATGGTGAAATGGATAATGATGTGTGTTGAGTTAGTTGACTATTTGGTAATTGTAAGCAATGAGTTGCTTTGGACCAGTCATTCCAGGCAGGGGCCTTCACCGGAGAGACCCCTTGTCTCTGTACCTTTTCATCATTTTTGTCGAAGGAATATCTTCTCTATTCGACGAGCTGAGGATTGTGGTGACATACATGGCCCAAGTTTCTGTAAAAATGCACCTGTTATTTCTCACATTTTATCTGCGGATGATTGTTTTTATTAGGGCCAAATATAATGAATCACAGTGAAGAGTATCTTATCCACCTATGAAGCAACATCAGGTCAAGCTATAAGCCTTTCAGATTAGAATATTTGATGCAGTAGAAATGTCCCTCAAATCGTCCATAACTCCATCACCAACATTCTGGAGGCCGTGTTTAGGCTGTCCTAGGGACCCATAAATATCTTTGATTGCCTTCTATGATAGGAAGAAATAAAACAACTACTTTTAACTACATTAAAGACAAGGTGTGGCAAAGAATTAGCTATTGGAGTAGCAAGTGCCTGCCAAAAACGGGAAGAGAGGTGATGATCAAATCAATGCTTCAAATCCCATCTAATATGATGAGTAACTTTCTGCTGCCTAACTCTATTATTATTACCATTGAGAAAATGATTAATTCTTTTGGCGGGGTAACGGTGGTTCAAATAACCAAGGTATACATTGGATGTCATGAGAGAAATATGTTGTGCATAAATCTCATGATGGAGATGGAATGAGCTTTAAGGATCTTATGACATTTAATCTAACTATCTTAGAAAAACAAAGGTGGAAATTCTGAACTACCACGGATGCCTTGGTGTCTCGGCTCTTCAAGGCCAAGTACTTTGGTAACAGATTTTTTTTTTTGGTATCGACTCTAGGACGCAATCCTAGCTACGTGTGGTGCAATATTTCTAATGTCAAGTTCAGCGGCGAAGCTAGCAAAAAATTTACACAGGGGCCAACTATAAAGAATTTTTTTTTTAAGGGAGCTATAAAGAAAAAATTAAAACAAATATATATAAATTTAAAGATAAAATATGTTTTGTCTCATTAATTTTAATTTTTTAGGTTTAGTCCTTACAAAAAAAACTTATTCAATTTTTGTCTCAACTTTTTAAAAATTTATAAAAAAAAGTGTTTCTAGTCTTGCATTTTATCTCTAACAAAAAAATTAAGGACAAGAATTAAACAAATCTTAGGAACTCAACACAAAAATCACTATTTAGAAACTTTTGACAAAATGTGATTTAAGAAACCAGTTTTTATCCATAATTGATTGTTTACTAAATATATTAATAATGTCTTTTTCGATGTAAATAAATAGGTTGTTTGCATGAAACTCTTGTCTATGACAATTGTCTTCATAATTTTTATTGTTGAAATAGTTTTCTCTATAGTTGTTATTGAGACCGGAAGTATCAAACCAATACAAATAAATCTATCAATCATGTAATAATTTTTCAACTTATTTATGTTAATTTTTGACAATTAAACTTATTTGGGGTAGCTCAATATTTATTATTTAGGGTAGCAGAATTTAAATACATACCAATTAATTAAAGAATACTTTTTTTTTTTGGGGTAGCCAAGGCCACCCCTCCTTGATGAGAGGCTACGCCCCTGGTCAAGTTCATTGTTCGAGGGGGCTATAGATGGTGAGTTGGATCAGGTATGAATATCCCTATCTTGGAGGAACCTTAACCAAATAACGGTAGGTTTGCATTGTCCTTTTTGAAGATAATCGACATGATATTCTTGTTTTTCCAATTTACATGATCAAACGATCTACTTTTTGGAACAATGCATCCCTTAACTAATTTGAACAACACTCGATAGGGTTTCTTCAGTTGAGCCGAAATTTTGGAAACTTCAATATCTTCAAAGAGTTACTTGTTAATCTTTTTGATTCCCATGGTTTTCTCATAATTTTTGTTATGAATGATATCTTCATGCATGCATTTTGTTACGGCAACAATAGTTGATCTTGTAATCTTAATTAATTAATTTCACAAAAAACGACTTAAAACTTCAATCTTAGTAACTTTGGCAAATCTCCAAAATTCCTTTATGAGTTCCTTCTAAATGGGGAACTCCTCAGTGATGAAGCAATTGTACCAACCTATCTCAATAAGTTTTCCCATGAAATCAAAGCCATTGTCTGAGAGGTTGATAAAGTTTACTTGCATTACACCAAGTACTTTCAGTTCATAAGCATTGACTGACATGGTAGAAGCGAATTTGGTTGGGGTTGCCACTTAGAGGAATGAGAGAATGTTATATTATTTGAAGAAGAGCAATTGATATTGCAATGAGTTATAAAACTCATTATTTTGCACAACAAAAATTTGCAGTTGACTCTATGTCTTATCGCATGAGAATTCTGGAGTTTAAAATGCATTTTTGGAGTTTCCATAGGTCACTGACAGATTTTGTAATAAATAACATTGACGGTTTCTGTTGTGAATTCGATGAAAAATCACATCAATAACAAACTTGATGTGTGGAGCAAGTGATAATCAAGCAATCAAAACAAAGTGTATGGAACAATTATAAACACAAGCCAAAAGTAGAAAACAGCGAGAGAAAGAAAAAGAGAGAACACAAAAGAATATGTTTACCCATCCGTTTCACTATAATGATGAGTAATTTTACAAAAGAGATATCAATGGGTTACAAGAATAAGTCTCCCACCTAATTCTATCAAGAGCCCCAATCTCTTCCCGTGACCAAGAGACTCAATCCTAATAGTGTTTCCTAAGGTGAATCAACCCTCAAACCCTAGTGTTTGTTGCCAAGAGACAAACTCTATACAAACTCTAGTTTTGTTGTTGCCTTTCTAAACCCTTGTTTCACCCCTCTATCTCCCGGTCTACACTGATACAATGTCTATATTTATAGTAAAAGTATCTCCCATAAAATTGGAACAAATCTGACCCAAAAATACGTTTCCAAAATATGTTGATGCGACAATTCGGGCCCCGAATTCCTCCATTGAGGCGCCGATTTTTTACGCGTGCCAGGCTGAAAAAACCAATGTCAATTCGGGCCCCGGATAGTACCATTCGGGCCCCGAATTGGCAGTTTCCAGTGAAGGTGAGAAAAAATACAAGAAGGGGGGTTGAATTGTGTTTTCAAAAACTTCTCCTTCTTACATTATGAAAACTGTTCCCAGGGTCAGAGTCTGATAGAGTTCAGAGTCTTAATGCAGCGGATAGATAGTAAGAGAGCAGAGAAAGAGAGAACACAAACAATTATACAGGTTCCTTCCATAAACCGGAAGTAGTCTTGTCCCCCCTGCACTTCCAAGGAGAGTTCCACTAAAATGTAATACCAAATTACAAGTTGCTCAAACACACAATAAGAGACTTCTCAATGCTCAATGACAACTCCAAGAGACTTCATTTGCTCAATTACAACTGAAAGAGACTTCTATGCTCAATCACAAAAGAAAGAGACTTCTATGCTCAATCACAAAAGAAAGAGACTTCTCTAAACAATTACAAAGAATTGAAAAGGGTTTTGAATACTTGATATACAATCAGAGGTATTCACAAAACAATGCAAACAGAACAGACTCTGTTTTTCTAGACACTTAAGAATTCTAAGATATGAACTTTTGTAAGAATTCTCTAAGTTGTTGATGTGAAACTTTGCAGCGTTTTGGCTCAGAGAGTATTGGTCTTATGTTCTTGTTCTATATATTCTGTTCTAGTCTTCATCCCTATTTATAGAGGATTTGAGAGACGTTGAGAACTAACCGGTACATCAACTTGTCTTGACTGAAGCTTTGATTCTTCACCATTGATCTTTTGCCTGATTTGATATCATAACTTATATTGTTGATTCTGCACAATACATGTTGTTTTGAAAGGAACAATAGAACTTTCGAGTGAATGCTTGAGAGCTGTCGTTTAACAAGATTGAATTATCCAATTTCAAAGGTAAGGCAACTGTTGTACTTGGAAGGTGCATTCCCTACCTAATCACGATCTTCTGGCGGAATCAAACTGTTGAGAATATCTTCGGTTGATCTCAGTAACGTTACACACATATCGATCCACGGTAACATGCTGTGCTCCCAAAACATGCTCGTCACGTCGTCGTCGTTCGTTAATCCACCAAACTGAATGATATTCTCCCTTCGTCGAACGTTTATACCAAACGTATTCCACCCTCCTTGTGTCTTTGGGGTTGACTCCTTGGTTGAATTCATTCAGTTGATCCTTGAGACCTCTTAACGTGACACCAAGGTACCGAACCTTCAACCTCTGAGGTTCTCCACCGTTGAATTGTGCTTGAACGTCGAACATATCGACCATTGCTTCAAATCTACACAATAAGAAATTAAAAACAATCAATGAAAAGCTCATTCAAACATTTCATCAAACACTTGGAGTGCAAATTATACATAAACTCTAAAAATCTAAAATAAACCCTAAAAAAATTATAAAACTAATAAACAAAATAAATAAGCAATACAACTTCATTATAACAAGTATTCATAATATTTGTTAATAGCATTTCAAATCTACAACATAACTCTATAAAAAAAGAAAATCAAAATTTAAAAATTAAACTACAACTAAAATTATAAACATTTAAACGTATATACCAACTAAAATTACGACAATAGCCTAAGTGATTACTTACTTGTGATTTAGTGGCAAAAAATTTGGATGATTTGGTAGAGTTTTTTTGATAATTTTGATTTTTAAAGAGATAGTGGCTGGAAGGTTGCTTCTGACTTGAATATGTATCACACAGAAGTAGTCAACTACGGTTGGGGGCAATTAAGTATTTTCCATGTGTTATTAAAAGCAACAGTCCCTCCACTTAAAAAAACCTTTATTCTCTTCAGTCTTCTCTGATACGCGTACCTTACGTTCCATTTTCTTCTTCTTTTCAGCTTGCGACATATTCTCTTCAACGACAACACTCAATCGTTCCCTCCACATCCGACCTCCATCTCTCAACCGTTTCCTCCGATTCCGACCACCATCTCCGACATTCGTTTTCTCCTTTTCGAAACGACACCGTTAGGTCAGTTGTACCTCTCTTTCGTTAATTTTTTACAACCTAAGTTATTTGAATCAATTAGTGTAATATGGTACTATCAATTATCACCATGATTTCTTCAAAAGAATATATCAGGACATTCAATGAGAAAGAAATGTTCTATTTGATTGATTTCCTAATTTATAATTGTATTCGTACGGTATGGGAGATATGTTTTTAGAGGTTACTTCTTATAAACAATTATTTTGTTTGGTGAATATAAATATTCAGTTATGTGATTTACCATTTCATCAGGATACCACACCTTGGCTATCCGTAAGTCCATTCATCTCATTTCAATTCAGTTTATGTAGCAATTTGTAGATTCTGTATTAAGCTGATGCAATGCACTTGGCTGGTTTTTTTTTATTTTATTTTATTTTTATTTTTATAATGATAGAGATTAGTTAAATTTCACAGAATCACAGTAACCATATTTCATACTAATTATAATATTATATCTTAATTTTATTTTATGGTTCAACCTCAACATTGTATGTCTATATGGTTTAATTTCAACATTGCCGAATTGCTCAAGAACAGTCAAGAATTTAAGGTTCTATATATTTTCAATCTTCCTCTATGCCTCCTAAATTGCGTTTTAAAAAATAAAATGTGTTTTTATTTTATTACAGGCCTCGTTTTAATTACAGAGCCGAGCCACAGATTCATAGGAACGGCCCTGAAAAGAATTGGATGAAGAAGTACTCTGCTAAGAAGAAGACGATGCCTTCCTGTGATTCAAATTCAGAAGTAGTTTCGACGATTGAGTGTTTTCCTGACGATGTTCGGTGTCACATTCTCTTATTCCTTCCAACAAGAGATGCTGCTGCTACAAGCCTTCTGTCAAAGAGATGGAAACCACTCTGGCATTCGCTCCGTTCCTTCGACTTCCATGACAAATACTTTCCAAACTTCCGCAAGTTTTCCGATTTTGTCATCTCATTTCTCTCCTCACCAGACTCTGTCCACATCCAATCCTTACATCTCTCTTGTGGCTCTGGTGTTACCTTCCGATCCTACTCAGATGATTTCGATCTCTTTTTTAATAGTGTAGAGCTAAAAGGTGTTCCGGAACTTGATCTCCGAATGGTCTTTTCAACCAGATTGCCTAGTGGCTTCTACAGTTGCAAGACTCTTGTCACCCTCAAGCTAGGCAATGTTATTTTGGATTACTCTTCCTGTGTTGATTTTCCATTACTTAAATCGCTAATTTTGAATGACTTCACCTTTGAAAGTCAAGCTATTATGTTCAACTTTTTATGTGGATGTCCCAATCTTGAATATTTAGATTCAAGATCCGTAAGAATTGGTCGTGACACTCCTCCACAAGTGGAAGAGGAGGCTAAGTCCTTACCCAAGTTGGTCAGAGCAAGAATTGGTTATTCAAACTATACCCCGTTTCCTGTTGCACTAATGGTATAAAATGCTTCTCTAGTATTAATAACTTGTTTTTATTTCTTTATCAAAAAATTTCATTACTTTTTTTCATTAATTTCTAATAACAATTTTTGTTTTCTTCATGTATATAGAGCATTAATGATTGTGTCTACAGTCCCATGTTTCACAATCTAATCCATATGGACCTTACCTTTGCGTGGGGATGCTGTAACGTCATGTGGAACTGGTTTGCACAAGTGCTGCACAATTGTCACAAGCTTCAGAATCTTACCATTTATAAGGTTTGTTTTAGTTGGACTTCTATTTTAAAGGCTTAATTACATAAATGGTCCCTCAACTTATTTAGTGTTTTCGATTTGGTCCCTTAACTTTAAAATTTTGCTTTTCGGTCCTTCAAATATGCTCCGTTAGTCGGTTTGATCTGTTAACTTTAACCCCAAATGTATTAGGTGGACCAACATTGTAGGTGGTCCACTGTATATCTTATTAATTTTTTTATTTCAGCCCTTTGATCTTTTTTTCAAAAAGGGGACGGCTAGATCATATAGACATATCGTATTTTACGGTGAACCTTCAACACATAATTTTTTTTTCTCTTTTTCTTCATCTTCTACCCTCCTTTTTCCTTTTTCACGTTCTTCTTCCTCCTTTAAAAATTATCTACCCAGAAAAATAAAAAAACAACAATCATGGAAGTAGTAAAGGAGATATGCTTTGAGCATCAACGAGAGATGCGAAGGCCTTCAGGATCAGCACTGCTTTGAACATCAACAAGAGAACCAATCTTGGAAGTAGTAAAGGAGATATGCTCATTCCCCATCACAATCTCAAGTTCCTGGCGACTAACACGGTCTGGTTCCAGCCAGTTGTTATCATCTTCCTTCATGATCTGTTGTTCAATAAATGAATAAATTAAAATTAAAATTAACGAAAAGGGGGAGAAATTAGGGTTAGGGTTATTAAAAAGAAGGGTCTTGTTAACGAGTGCCCCCGGGGCACTCTTTAAGCATTCCAAAAGGAGAAATTATTCTAAAAAAAAGTCAAATATTTCAATTTCCAATGCATTCATTACACAACTTTTCAAAAAAAGTTACCTTTTAAAGGTCTTAGGGCACTCGTTAACATCTTCCTAAAAAGAATAGAACTGTTAGAAATGATACGAAGAACAGCAGGAGTAAGATAAACCTTCCCATCGTGATGATTCACAATAAGCGGCTATCGATTCAACCAGCAGAGTGAGTTAATGTGTTGGTGAATCTTGTTGTGTTGATTGTGTTTGTTGTTAATAAATTTCTAGATTTATAGAATTGAAGGTGTAGTCATGAGATTGTGGTGATGATGATTTTGTTGTTGATGAAATTTTGGTTTGAAGGATTGTTGTTGTTGATGATTTTTGAATTTTTGGATTTGTTATTGCTGTTGTTGTTGATGAATTTATGGATTGAAGGATTGTTGTTGTTGATGAAGATGAAAAACATGAGGGGGAAGATGAAGAAGAACAAAAAAATTTAGTGTTGGTGGTTCACCATTACATACAATGGTCCTGCAATCTAATGGCTGAAATCATATCTAAGATATTAGACATTTAAAAACTAACGGAATGGACCAAAGTCACTAACGGAGGTGTACATGAGGGACCAAATTGAAATTTTTTAGAGTTAAGGGACCCAATCAAAAACAATAAATAAGTTGAGGGACCATTTATGTAATTAAGCCTATTTTAAACTATACTCTCACATATTTTATTTTATTTTTGACAAATGAAAATTTACATATTGTACCAGAATTTCAAGTGTGTAGATGAAACTGGCAAAGAGCATTGGAAGGATCCACAAGTTGATTCAAAATGTCTTTCAACGCAGCTTAGAACATTCACACTCAAAAATTACACATGCTTAAATTGTGAGGCTCAATTTGCTAAATATGTTATGCAGAAGTCAAAAGTACTACAAAATATGACAATTCACACTACTTTAAACATTGATCTAGAGCATCCAATGTTGGAAACTTTCTCTTTGTGTCCAAGGGGCTCTGCGACATGTAAACTTCACTTTGACTTACAGCCGGACATGTAATCTTCACTTTAACTTACATTCGACCCTACACCATTTTTAATTATAGTTGTGAATTGTGATCACAAATGCAATTACGCTCATTTATTATAATTTTGTTCATTTTGACGCAAACTGCAGTTGGTGTAGCGGACAAATTGATTCTGATAGCTGCCAGGGCATTATGTGGAATAAAACTATGAAAATACTGCCTTTTACTCCACGTTGTGGAGTAATAACGTGGAGTAAAAGGCAGTATTTTCATAGTTTTATGTATTCAAACTCAGTCGGCTTTTATTATTATGCAAAAAATGTCCAATAGCAACGCTTGGTAGTTTTAAAGGCATTGACTCTACTGCATTTTATTTATGTAGTTTTTTCATTTTATCTCCCACCTTTTTTGTCCTTTTTGATTTATATCAATGTCTATTCATTGCCTGACAGTTACTAGTATTTTTCTGTTGTTTAGTTTAGACATGAAAATTCCGGGGAGGGAATTTGTCTCTCAGTGTATCAATGTTGTACTAGTTTTGTTTGAAATTTGGTATAGGGATAATACACCTGGCTTTGAGGATTTGTGATGCTGTGGTTTTTCTGTAGTCATATCATGGTCGTTTTGCTGTCATATTGCTTTGGATTAACAATATTGAATAAGATATGATTAGACAATGTGTTCATAAGTGGTGGACTATCCTAACTTTACATGCTGATTTTGTAAGGATTGAGTTATGCCAAATCCAAATTCTAAGTTGGCATCAAAGAGTACCTATTCAAGGTCTGTTGAACTACTTTCCATCAGGTCACCACTATCAGGCTACTCGGGGGTCATGCTCTAAATGTCCAGTTCTAGGCATGATGGGTGTTGATAATATGGCCTGAAAATCTGTTTCTAAGTTGTGGTTATTCCTCACCTAAACCTATTAATTTGTTGTTACGTGTCCAATGCAAAATTCGGCTGCATTATGTTTTTCTAATTGTTGGTTTCTTCCGCATAATTCACAATGGGGAGCCGTTTGTATTTCTGTTACTTTGGGAGCTTTGCTTTTCTTTGGAAGAGGGGAAGGATTCAGTTTTGTATTACTCTTCTTCTTCGTCTTCTTCCTCTTGCATTGTCCTCTTTCTCTCTCGCCATACTCTTTTCCTTCACATCTCTGCTTCAATTTTGTGCTTCATTTTTTTAAGTCGATCTACTTTTTTATTTTTTGATTCATATGATTTACTTGACCGATGTTATTGACTGGTTTTTTATATTGATTTGCGATTTACTTGACCGATGTTCTTGACTGGTTATTTCTATTGATTTGCTATGATGATCGTTGTTTGCTGATGTATTCTGTTTAAATTCTTGCATAATTTTCATGGATGAGTTCTTTTTAAAGTTACTTGGCAAATCAAAATCTTAAATTGTTAATTTTCACTGATGCATGCTGTTTAACTTCCTGCATAATTTCCATTACTGCAGTGTTGTGTTCCTCATATAATGATCTCTGTTTCTGTATGATCTGCTGCTGCATATTGTTCTGATTTGCCAATATGTTTTTTGCGCGTGGTTTCTGTTTTAGAGCATCTTTGTTGTGTATGTTTTGTTGGCTGTTTTTGTTGTTCTATTTGTGCAAGATAAACCCTTGAGAGCGTCCTAATTATTTGTTCCAATGCCTTTGATGAAACTTTTTAAAAGAAAATGTTTCATGTAATATGAGTTCAAGCAATTCACTGAGATAGATACTGTCAGATTACTTTGAAATCATCAAATCATTAAATGCCCCTTAAAAGCAAGTTAATCTTTCTTTAAGTTTTTCTATCTCACATTTCTCTATCTACTACTTATCCCTACTCCACCCTATAAAATATCATTCATTCTTATATTCTACTGTTATAATATCACCATGTAGGTAATGTACCATCTCAATTATGAAATCCTTTACTTTTCATTCGTCCTTTCTTTATGTTTTGTTGCCCTTTTTATCAGTTACTTCCTAAAATAATAACAAGAAACAAGTAATATTGGTTGCAGGATAGAAGCAGCTGTTAGTTAACGTTGTTTTCAATTTTGGGCAATGCTATTTTCATTTTAAAGAGAACAAATTGAGGGTTTTAATTGAACACTACTTGTTAACAATAGTTAATATGCTGGTTCAAGTTATTATGTATATGTTTCAGCAAAATTTGCAATTATTATTCCCTTTCTAATTTTACGTAATTCCCATCTTGCATTGGTTTTTCATTTGTTATGTTTGCTTCTGTTTTGTTTTTTTGGTTTTGGTTTGGTAATAAGAGTAAGTGGGATGTGCTTATTAGTATTACTATCTAAAAAATTACGCAATCCTTCTCTACTATGCATGGAACGTTGTTCACTACTGATCAGTTTTTATTTTATGTACAAATATTGATTTTAAATTGCTCTTATGTAAGACTGAACAAGATATAAACATGGTAGATGATGTACACTTTTCGGTTAAAAATAGGCTCATTGCCAAACCCAAACTCTAAAATTGGGACGTACAGTTTCTAAACCCTAACACAAACTTCATATTCTCCAAAAGATAGCCCAATATTTTGCATTTTCGGCCCCAACCTGAATTTCTTCCCGGCATGAGTGGTGGCTGAAGAGCGGTAGATTGTTGTCGGAAAAATATTCTTTCTCAAGAAATGTGTATATGACTGACTATATGGTATATATATACACATTGTTATATTTGGTTGGCGTGTATATGGTATATATGGAATTTGAGTCTTTTGTTAGGGGTTGAGAAATATTGTTAATTATTTTTGCAATGTTGAGTACATTATTTCTCACATTGTTGAAAATATTAAATGGTTGTCTTGCTCTTGGCTAAGATCTAGGAATAGTTGTTTTACTTATGCAGTGCGGGTGTTGGGCAAATGGTTTTTTCTTTGCTCGAGTTAGGTTGAGTTCGTTGGTGTTTATTGTGGACCGGTCATATTTTTGTGTTTTATTTTTTGGGATATTATTATTTTTTGAGCACATATTAACTAATATGTACCTTCCCTAAAAAAAAACTAATATGTACCCGATCCAATGGTAGACCTTCTTATTTTTAATACAATATTATTTTGGTTCTCAGATTTTTATTATTATAAAATTTGTTTTACTTAAAAGGGTTAAGGTCCATAGGAGGGGAGATTCTCCTAGGCCACTTGAGCAGGAGATGCTTGATGAGATTGTTACTAAAGAGATGGGGAATATGTTGCAGAGAGGAACATGTTGCAGGTAGACATGGATCCATTAGGATACTGGATAGTGGCCAAGTGGAGGAGGAGGGTCCAGTCTGACAAGGTTTAGAGCATATAATTGTTGATGCTTAGGGAGGGATGGTGTATCAGAGGAGGAGGAGGAGGAGGAGGGTATGCTACATTGTAGGGATTATAACTTTGATTTGGATATATTTTTGGAATATGTTATTGATTTGAATATTTTGTTTATAACATTTTGTACGATTTAGATATCGGTTTATATTGGGAAAAACCCCTAGCCAGCTAGAGATTACACGTTACACACAGAGTGAGAGTCACCTCTCACGCCACCATCGCTCTTGCACACTCCATTCTCTCTAGCCTTCTTTCCAACACAACAAGGATCAGGTGCTCGTCATCCTTCACAATGGCAGGGATCGATGACAACAAAACTCAACAACAATCCGCTGCAAAACCCCAAAAACAACCAAAACCACAACAATCAGGTGGTGGAAAGAAGAAGGAAGTGAAGAAAGAAACTGGATTAGGTTTAACCAATAAGAAGGCTGAAAACTTCGGAGAATGGTATTCCGAGGTAGTTGTGAATGGAGAAATGATTGAGTACTATGATATTTCTGGTTGCTATATTCTCAGACCTTGGTCAATGGCTATTTGGGAGATTATGCAAGCGTTTTTTGATCCAGAAATAAAGAAAATGAAGATCAAGAACTACTACTTCCCTATGTTTGTTTCTAATACTGTTCTGGAAAAGGAGAAGGACCATATTGAGGGTTTTGCTCCAGAGGTTGCTTGGGGTGACCAAATCTGGAGAATCTGATTTAGAGATTCCTATTGCTATTCGTCCAACTAGTGAAACTGTTATGTATCCTGACCACTCTAAGTAGATAAGGGGACATTGTGGCTTGCCTTTGAAACTTAATCAGTGGTGTAATGTTGTTAGATGGGAGTTCAGCAATCCCACGCCATTCATCAGGAGTCGTGAGTTTCTTTGGCAAGAAGGACACACTGCTTTTGCAACAAAGGAGGAAGCAGATATAAAGGATCTTGAGATTTTGGAATTATATCGGCGTATCTATGAAGAGTATTTGGCAGTTCCTGTAGTAAAGCTTAAGAAAAGTGAGCTCGAGAAGTTTGCTGGTGGACTTTACACTACCAGTGTTGAGGCATTTATTCCAAACACTGGTTGTGGCATACAAGGTGCAACTTCTCATTGTTTGGGACAAAATTTTGCTAAAATGTTTGAGATCAACTATGAAAATAAGAAGGGAGAGAAAGCAATGGTCTGGCAAAACTCATGGGCCTATAGTACTCGAACTATTGGGGTGATGGTAATGGTTCATGGTGATGACAAGGGATTGGTGCTGCCACCTAAAGTAGCTTCAGTTTAAGTCATTGTGATCCTGTGCCTTACAAAGATGCTGATACTCAAGGAATCTTTGATGCATGTACCGCAATTGTGAATTTGTTGTTGGAAGCAGGAATTCGTGCTGAGTCAGATGCTAGACACAACTATTCTCTTGGATGGAAATATTCTCAGTGGGAAATGAAAGGTGTTCCTCTAAGGATTGAAATCGGGCCCAAGGATTTAGCAAATAAGCAGGTCCGTGCTGCTCATCGTGATAGCGGAGCAAAGATCGACATTGGTAATGATGATTTGGTTGAGGAAATAAAGAAGTTGCTGGATAATATTCAACATAATTTGTTTGATGTTGCAAAACAAAAGCGAGATGCATGTATTCAGATCATACATACATGGTATCAGAGCTTGTCGAATTCAAGGGCCACCTACCTATTCACGCACCAAGCCCAAAGAGTGTTGGGCGTGAGGGGGTGTATTGGGAAAAACCCAAGTCCCACATCGGATAGATAAGACTCTTGATAAGAGTTTATATAGAGGAGGCAATCCTCACCGCACAAGCCGGTTTTGTGATGATGAGTTAGGCCCCAAATTTCATCAGTTTATGCATGTATATTATTGTGATTATGATGTGTTGATAAAAAAAATTTGTTGCAAATCGGCGTAAATTTGCAAAAATGTGTGATCTTTGTCACAAATGCTTAGGATCTCTTACACATTTTGGATTATATAATCTGAACATATATTTTATGCATTCATATTATATAATCTGAAATGAGTCAACATAAGGACCGGTAATGTTGTTAGAAAATGGTCTAATGAGGGGTTTGACAAATTTCAAATTATATAATTCGAATAATAATTATTTTTTTGGATTATGTTTTCCGAACTATTTAGAAGGGATAAACTCAAAACCTCAATCAAACTCGCCTAAAATAACGGGCTAACCGGATCCATCAGGAGAATTAGATCTGGTTTGCCATTCCTAGTGACATTAATTCCACGTTTTGTTATATATATATTTTTTTAAATATATTAAAGTTTAACGGTGCATTTGTTTCAAGTTATTTTTGTAAGTTCTTGAAAATAAAATGATAGAAATTTGTATTCCCCTGTATAACTACCTTTTAACCTCCTTATTATAAAGATTTATGAGAATATTATTATATTAATCAAACTTCTTTATTTATTTTTTTACAAAAAAAATGATATTCATTCATTCAAATTGATAGAGTACATCACATCAGACACAAACATCGCTAAAAACGTAAAGGATGAATTTGTGAACAAACTCACAGCACCTAAGTTAATAACATACAACGACAAAATGCCTACAAATAATATGATAAAATCTAAGTCATCGAAATTCCCATGCTTCCGGATCTGCAACGTTGACGCCCAAATCATAGATTGAACTTGTAACTGACTGATGTTGATCTTTCAATAGGAACTAAACGAACACCGGGACAAGACGCGAAATTAAACGCCGCAAAAGACGACTAACAACACAACGCCGCAATTAGACGACGAAATCACAAAAGGAAAAACTTGATATATGTAAAAACCACTTACTTAGATTGAATGAAAAGAGGAAAAAAGATGTAGAGGGATGATTTTAGGTCAAAAAATGACCTAAAACCACCCCTCATCGATGAATGAAGGAGAAAGAAAGTTTAGAGAGAAGTTGGAGTTTCTCTCATTAAAAAACTAGGGCCGACTATTTTATTTTACTTAAAGTTATAAAGTGTGTTGATCTAACATCTTTATAAAAAATAACTTAGAATAAAATTCTCATCATTATATTTCAAACAAAGTTATTGCTATGAATAAATCTACTAAACTTAAAACAAACACTCCCTAAATAACTTGGTTTTGTAGATGTTGAAATTGACTCAAAATTTTATGGATGAAGTATATTGTTGTTAAAAATATAAAAGATTTGTTTCAAATATATTTTGTAATTCCAGAAGATTGTTGCTGAAAATATATTTATGAACAATAAATATATTTTGCGTTGAAGGGAAAAAAAAAGAATCTTCGGGCGTGATATTCGTTCCAAATTTAGGAGTTATATTTGTCAAAAGGGGCTAATATATACGACTCGATTGTGGACTTGTGGTATTATATATAGGAAGGAAAAACCTCTTAAATAATAAGGTTTTGTAGAGCTTTACACTTGATATATAGGAAAGAAAAACCTCGAAAAAAGGGACCTATAGGAATCGGTTGTATGCTTATATATTGCAAAGAAAAACCTTAACAAATAAGGAAAAAAAGAAAAACTTAGGTTTCTTTTTCACAGAAGAAACAGCGAAGATGTCTTGTGAGGAGAAGAAGAGGCAATCTTCCGGTGATTCAGTTTCAGAAGTAGAGACGACGATCGAGTCGCATCCTGACAATGTTCGGTGTCACATTATGTCATTCCTTCCGACGAGAGTTGCGGCTGCTACTGCTCTTATCTCAAAGAGATGGAAACACCACTTTGGCTCTCACTCAGTTCCTTCGACTTCAATGACGGATACTTTCCTGACTTCCGCAAGTTTTCCGATTTCGTCACCTCAGTAATCTCCTCACCACACTCCGTCCAATCATTACGCCTCACCTGTGGTTTTCATCCTTTTGTCAACTCAAGTTTACTTGATTTCCACTTCTTTCTTAATAGGGTGGCGCTAAAACCAGATTGCCTTATAGCTTCTACGGTTGCAAGACTCTTGTCACCCTCAAACTAAACAATGTTATTTTGATTCTCCCTATACCCCGTTTCCTATGCTTTGTAATGCACAATTTTTGCGCGCAGGAGTGGTATATATCGAATGCTACTCTAATATTAATAACTTGTTTTTATTTTTATTTAGAATTTATTTATTTATCAAAAGTTCTAATTACTATATATCTACTAACAATTTTTTTTTATGTAACTAGAACTTTAATGACCGTGCTCCAATCCTAAGTTTCACAATCTAATCCACATGGACCTTACTTTTAAGTATGGACGCTGCAAAGTCATGTGGAACTGGTTCGCGCAAGTTCTGCACAATTGTCCTAAGCTTCAAAGTCTTACCATTTACAAGGTTTGTTTTTGTCGGTGTCTTCTATTATTTTAAACCTCGCTCACATATTTTATTTCTGACTAATGGAAAATTTATACATTGTACATAGAACCACACGTGTGTAAATGAAGGCGAGCACTGGAAGGACCCACGGATTGTTCCGAAATGTCTTTCAACACAACTTAGAACATTCACACTCAAATATTACAAAGGTTTGAAATGTGAGACCCAATTCGCTATGCAAAATTCAAAACTACTACAAAATATGACAATTCACACTACTTTACACATTGATATAAAGAATCCAATGTTGGAAACTTTCTCTCTGTGTCCAAGGGGCTCTGCGACATGTAATCTTTGCTTTGACCTACAACCGGCCCAACATCGTTTTCAATTGTGGTTGTGAATTGTGATCACAAATGCAGTTCTGATCATTAATTATAATTATGTTCATTTTGACGCAAACTGCGGTTGTAGGATAAATAGATTTTGATAGTTGCTAGGGAAATATGTGGATTTAAATGCAGTATTTGATAGTTTTATGGTTTCAGACTCAGTTGGTTTTTATTATTATATTATACAAATGTCCAACAACAATACTAGACAGTTTCAATGGCATTGACTCTACTGCAATTTATTTATGTAGCATTTTCAATTTAGCTCCTCCCAACATTTTGTCCCTTTCTTTTCCTTTTGGTGATTGCTTCCCACTTTAGTTAATTTCAATACGTATCTTTGCCTTGCAGTTACTAGTATTTTTCTGTTGTTTAGTTTAGACATGAAAATTAGAGGGAGAATAATTGTTTATGAATGTATCAATGTTGCTGAGTTACTCTGTGCTAGATTTGTTAGAAATTTAAATTTGGTGTAGGGAATTTAATGCACCGGGCATTGAGGATTTGTGATGTTGTGCTTTTGTTGTAGTCATGTTGTGGTTTTTACTGGTTTTTTTTGCTGTCATATTGCTTTAGATTAAAATCTGTTAACAGTTCCACATTGAATGATATATGGTGTAACAACGCCTTTATAAGGAGGGAAAGTCATGATTGTCAACAAAAAAAAAAAAATAGAAGAAAGA
>Ga0228710_1001327_pt1 | contig 36748 bp, 17 predicted proteins | sample MedpolnodulmetaG_FD_177995 | JGI IMG/M metagenome (GOLD analysis project Ga0228710, IMG submission 177995) | Root nodule microbial communities from Medicago polymorpha collected in Santa Monica, California, United States - pink nodules | ecosystem: Host-associated > Plants > Roots > Nodule...
TAATATCTCATATCTATGTCCCATGAGATACGGTCATCAGTCTACATACATAATAGTCTCGACGCTTTATTATTATCCTTATTCATATTAAAGTTTGACTACAGATATATTTAAGAATAGCGTTCTTTATAATAATGTAATCTCATGTTTAAGTCACACTTAACATATTATTTTATGAACTATCTATTATAAGGACTTTATTAACATTACTATAAATATAATAAATATTGTCATATATTTATTCAATAATAAAAGTCATGATACATAAGATAAGTTCAACATAAACTATTGGCCTCTAGGGCTTACACCAACACTAAGTCTTGTTTAATTTTCGTTTATTCTGATCATAATGCTCTGCGACTCTAGGCCTCATAAACCTAGATATCAATACAGTCCTCTAGGTTATGGTATAAGAATGACAACCTTGATCTAACCCGGACATGAACGGGTTAAGATCCTCTCCATTTAGCAAAATAAATGGAGTTTGCAATTTAGAGAGAGATGGACACACAAAAATAGATGGTGGGTCCTACTACTAAGTGGGTCATATCATCATTAATTATATTTTACTTTTTGGCTAATTTGCACTTTTTGCCCCCCTAAGTTTTAAAATGTTGCAATTTTGGCACCCTATTAAAGAAAATGGCAAAAGTGACCCCATATTTAGGGAAATATGCTCTTTTGACCCCATAACATAAGGGAGATATGCTTTTTGACCCCTTATTTTTACAAAAAGTTGCGATTATGACCCCTTTTTTGGGACACATGGCGTCTTCCCCGTGATTTTGGGAAGGAAGGAGCCAAAATTGTCATTTATTTTAATAGGGGGCCAAAATCGCACCACTTTGAAACTTAGGGGGTGAAAAATGTAGTTTAGCCTTACTTTTTTCAAGATTTTATGTGTCTTTATCTCTCCAAATTGAAGAAATGGAGAAAAACATAAATGGAGAAGATCTTAACTCAACATGAACAATATGAATGTTGCTTGATTATCTTTAATTTGTTAGGGATTTGAAGGCATGATAGTTAGATTATAATTCATCCTTTGAGAACTTCTAAGTATAACCCTCGTCTAAGCACAAATATGAAGAGCATTATATAGAAATAGAACACTCTTGTAATCAATACCATAGTTTATAAAGTTCTAAGATTATAACCAGTAGGAAACTTGCGTTAATACAACATAAACAACAATTTCTATGAAGGCAATAACTTACTACTTTATTACTTGGAACAATTTGATGCACTTGCGAAATTTGTTATAAGTAATGAGGCAAAAAGAAAAAGGAAAAAGAGGAAGAGACAAAATTAAGTTCCAAGCTTATCTCTCAGAATGAGAGATTCCATGCCAGGCGGAGGGCAGTTCCAGCAACCAGAGCACCTTGCATGTGATACTTCCTTAGCCATAAAATCTGCACACATATTTTGTTCCCTAAGAACATGCACCAATGTTGTATTACCATTTCCATGTAAAACATCTCTAATATGAAGGATGTTAGTAGCATAAGTGTGCAAGGTATGAACACGACCATCAATAATCAGGTCAACTGCTTCCAAACAATCACTCTCACAAATAATGTTGACATAGCCTTTCAGACTACAAAATTCAAGACCTGTTTGGATAGCACGTAACTCAGCTAATAACGCATCACCTCCAGCTTCATAGTGAGAAAAACCAGCTATCCAATCTCTATCATGGTTGCGAAAAACACCACCAGCACCTAAACAACCAAAATCTTCTAGAAAGCTACCATCAATATTGATTTTAAGTGTACTTTCCAGAGGGGGGATCCAATGAGCTAAGAGGCGTGATGAGTGTGAGTCCAAACCAAGATTGGGATAGTAAGAAATGCATTCATCATGTAACAAAAATGTTTTTCGCACCACATCTTGAATACGCCAATGTTGATCCTCAAAAATAGTATTGTTTCTCCAACACCAAGCATGCCATACTCCTGTAATAAACAAAATAGCGGAAGTACCCTTTGTTATCTCATGAAGCCAAACCTTGACATAAAATTCAGAGAAAAAATTATTATAGCGCCTCATATTCAAGTGGAGCCAAAGCTCTCTAGAGTGCGGGCAATCACGTAAACAGTGAAGAATATCCTCTATGGGTGAAGAGCAACGGGTGCAGCTTGGAGAAGCTACCATGTTGCAATGATGTCGACGAGCATTAATAGGGAAAACATTATGAAAACAAAGCCATATAAAGTGCTGAAGTTTTGCTGGTACTTTAAGGCGCCAAAGCCAATTCATGTTACAATTCACATTCCAATCTCTATTTTGTTGAAGAAGCCAATAGTATCCACTCGAGCAAGTATATTCACCTTTCTTTGCATGGCTCCAAGTCCACGCATCTGGAAGTCGTACATCCAAGTTATTAGGAGCTGGAAGCGGATGAATATATTGAACAATATCGGTTGGTATCATAGTGACAAGACCTTGCAAGTTTCACCTACCATCCTCCCACATATCCTTCAAACACATAACTGAATCATTGATGTTAACAAATGGGACCAATTGACAGAAGGGACCGAGTTGTGTCCAGTCAATATTCCAAATCGATGAGTCTCCGGAACCTACGCGAAAACTATATCCTGCAGCAAACTTTGTAATGGCATGTTAAATACCGCGCGAAGTGATTGATGGTTTATTATGTTTCTTATTCATCCATAATGACGTGTTGCCCATGTATTTATGGGAAAGAACTTTCACCCATAATTTATCTTTATTATGAAGCATGTTCCACACTAACTTACCAATCAGAGCTAAATTACTAGCTTTGGGGGCCTAGGTATTCAAAAAGAGAATTTGATTTACTTATTTTAGTTTGTTTAGTTAATTTGTTTTATATTTATTTATTTTGTTTGTTTTTATTTGTGTAAATTTTGGTTATTAGAATTATTTTAAGTTTATTTGATTTGTTATTATTTTGTTAGCTTAGTTTTTTTTAGGTAAGTCAGGGGTGTCGAAAGGCATCAAGAGGAAACATTGACATCCCAACTAGGTCGGCACCCGGTGAAACCTCTATCATATGCCGCCAAACTCAAAAGATTTTATTAAAAAAAGGGGGAAAATATATACAAGATGAAGGACTAGACCAAAACCCTAAAAAACAGAACATGAAAGAAAAAAAAACTGCAGATTAGGGAAATATGTAATTAGGCAATCCACATCTATCACAAAAGAAGTCAAGGTGAAGGGCCTAAGGCAAAGTGTCCAACCAGACAGAACCCTAACCGCTATGACCCATATTAGCCAACGAATCAACACAATAGTTACATTTACAGTAAATATGCGAAGAAATCACCTGAACATAAGGATTAATGGCATTATGTCATCCGTTTTGAAGCACCACAAGGACTAAAGAGGAGTTTTTAAATATCATTAGAGCACTTATTGAGTCGCTCTCTAGCCAAACATGTCTCCAACCATTTTGCGCCGCATATTCCATAGCAAAAGTGAAATCATATATCTCAGAAAGAAAAACAGAAGTGTTTTCAAGGAAGCTAGAATCCGAAGCAATGCATTTGCAGTCAAAGCGTTACCACTCATAGACAACAAGGAGTTTATTTTATTAGATGAGATAAGATTTTTTTTTTACTTTTGGTCACAATATTTCAATAAAAGATTTGATTTTTACTTGCGTGGTAGTTTTATTTTTCCTAGTAGTATCTTTTCTTTATTTGTTTGTGTTTTTAATACTAAATAAAAAAATTCAAATAATTTTATGATAAAGATCATGATTGTTGTTTTGTTAGAGTTTAATTTTTATATCCTCGCTGTATAAAAGTTTCACAGATACATTCAATGATATGTTCTTACATCAATAATGAGGTATGACAATTGTTAGCAACTTTTTTTTTTTTAAAGAAATGTTAGCACCTTTTTTTATAGACCAAGAGATAGGTGAGACATATATTATAAGAAAAGAAAATATATATATATACACACACACAAGAGAGGGGCCAAACAAAACCCTCAAAAATCAAGAAAAAAATAAATAAATAAGAAAAGAAAAAAATGGTCCCAAAAGAGAAGGTGTTGTTCAACCACCCTTGCTTGAAACAAGCGTTGTTAGCACATCATTAACTCATGCGTAAAACTTTGGTACATGTCTTTTTTCGAAGATAATATATATCCTAAAGATAATATGCAATTTTAGATGCTCAATTATATCCAAAAAGCATCCGTATATATTGATCATATCTTTAAGAGTTTTTAACACTTTTGCTTTTAAATTATATTTTTTGGAAATATCTTGGTAACAAATTTGTTCCTAATAACAACATATTCAGCGAGATATATGTGTGCGCGTGAAAATAGAACTGACAAAATCATTCTTTAAATACGATATAATGTGAAGCCAACATAGAACCACAGCCTCTTTCAACAACAAAAAAACCCTAGAAAGAAGCATGGCGATTAAGCGAGACTGGGCGACCTTAGATTCACTCGCTCTCAACATGATTCTTGAGAAGTTAATTGAACCAATTGATCACATTTGGTTTGGTTCTGTCTGCAAAAATTGGCGTTCAATTGCAAACCTTAATCATCAACACGACCACCAATTTAGGAGCAATATAATGCCTATGCTAATGATCCCTTCAGAGAAGAGTCCAGATAAGCGATGTTTGTTTAGCATACCAGCAAATAGAGTGTATCCATTAGAATCGACAATGCTTAACAACAAGAGATGTTGTGGCTCAAGTCATGGTTGGCTCGCAACCTTAGACGAAAAAGATGTCATAACTTGGGTGAATCCTTTTAAGGATGTTGCTCCTATTACTTTGCCACCCATCGATAATTATATGGTACGTAAGCATTACGACTTCAATGTGCATAAGGTTACCTTGTCAGTTGATCCTATAACAAGTCCAGATGATTATGTGGTTGCAGCAATTTACACTACCCGTGGCTGTCTAGCTTTCATAAAAGCAGGACAAGAGTTTTGGACATACATACAAGACACTGACCATTTTGGTTTCATCGACATTACATTCTACAATGGTTTGGTGCATGCCGTAACTCATTGGAAAAAAATTGTCTGCTTTGATCTTTGTTATTCAAGTGACCCTTGGGGTGAGGGAAGAAATCCAAATGTTTTGTTACAAAGAAGCGATGATGCAACTTATTCTCCACTTACTTATTTAGTGAAATCATTGGAGGGAGAGTTGTGGATGGTGAGAAGGTTTATAAATAGGGTCAACAATATCAACAAAGGTACTAATTCTTTACATGTATTTAAGTTGGAATTGAATGACAAAGGTGAGAAGCTTATGCATTTGTCGAAACTTGAGAGTTTAGGAGACAATGTTTTATTTGTGGGTGATGGCGATTCAATGTCAATATCAGCTTCATATTTCTCAAGTTATGTACAAAAAGATTCAATTTACTATTCTGATAATTATTATAACGAAGTACCGGTTCCTTATCCTAGAGGTCCTTTTGATATGGAAATATATAACGTAAAACATGGAAGCTTGGGTGTTCATTGCCCTTACAAACCTTACTTTAAGGGTATGACACCTCCCATATGGGTTGTGCCACCTTTTCAATGGAATTGATTAGAGTTTTGATTTATTTATTTTAGTTAGTCGTATTTAAGTATTAGTTTTTTCATATTTGTTTGTTATGCTCCTAAAAGTCTTGTTATGTTGACAAAGGATCAATAAAATCATTGTGTATTTATTCACTTTTTATTCATCTTTTTGTTGAGTGTATTTTAAATTGAAGAAGTATTTGTTTTAAAAGCAAAAATCGTATTAATAAGAAAGCACATGAGGTTCTCCAACCTTTGCAACACAAGTTTAGACTAAAGCATCATAGTGGAGAAGAACTATCCGCTATATAGTTTAACAAATAAACCTCGCTCATAATCTTCATTCACATACCATCACCACAGGCTGAATAACCGTACAACCTTACCCCTCACAAAGAGTAACACCGAAACACAATACACATAATATAAACTCCTTCAATTACATTTGCTCCCAGATTTTATCACCAACTATAACACTTGATACTCCCTCCGTTTTTAAGTGTCGTTTTAGAATTTCAACACAAAAATAGCAAAGTATATTTTTGTATACTTTTTTTTTTCTATTATACCCTCATTTTAATGCATTAATAATTTCCTTTTTTTTTTCACACACTTTACATTTCCAATAAATTTAAGATGCAACAAACAATTGTTAGTTGTTACTCTCTTTCTCCAACAAATTCCTATTTTTTTGTGCGCTTTATCTTTCTTTCATAACAAACAATTTTCAATTTTCTAAATATTGTGCATATCTCTTGAAATTTTTAACAAGTAATACTCATGTTATTTATAGAATTTTAACTCTTCATGGAACTATTATCATAGGTAACAAAATTTTGTTTAAATTTGAAGATAACTAGAAACAAATTTTGTTTTAAAACAAAACAAACAAACTTTGTTTAAAAAAACAAACTTTAGTTTTCCAAATATATAACATTAAATAGTTTTATTGAAAAATATAAGAATAATTGACAAAGGGTATAATTGACAAATCACACCCTTAAAAATACCAAAACGATAGTTAAATAGGAACGAAAAATTCACTCTAAAAAGACACTTAAAAAGGAATGGAGGGAGTAGCATTCATGCAAAAAAATCTGAAATTTTCCCTTCATTTAGACTTAACATGGACCTTATATGAAGAAAACAACAAAATATTGATGAATTTTGGCCCCAACGGAAAAAAGGTCTTTTGTCACACATCATAGAACCATTAAATGTGGTTGATGCTATTGGGAAAAAAATTATTTTCAAGATACATACATAATCCCTATTTTCCCATCTATGTAATAAGCTCTCCAACCAACCTAGAGACCGTTATCTCTTATTTGTACCGTAAACTAGACATGATGTTCAAAATTCTAATCCGTCAATGTCGTTCATTTTCCAAAATTAGAAGAGTTCGGTTGCATTTATTGGTTCAATTCGGATGTAGTAAGAAAGATGGGGGATGGCTTGAGTACAAGTTTTTGGAGGGATAGGTGGCGATCCGATATTCCGTTTATGCATCTATTCTCGTGTTTATTTTCAATCTCGAACCAAGGATTGTAGTGTGGGGGAGGTGGTGAATGGTAGAGAGGGAGAGAGGAGTTGGAATTTGGTGTGGCGAAGAGAGCTCTTTGTGTGGGAAGGGGCGTTGTTGGGAGAAGGGAGACACGAGTGGGGGTGGAGGCTGGTGGGAGGGAGAAATTTCTTGGTGAACTCGTGTTGTAAGCTACTTGAGAGGCTATTTTTGATTGAGGATAATTTATCCGAAGATGAGGAGTGTGTGTTTGGTGGTGTTTGGAAGTGTCGGGCTCCGTCTGAAGTGTTAGCTTTTGCTTGGACGTTATTACTTGACCGAATTCTGATAAGGGTGAACTAGCTATTAGGGGTGTTTTGAATATGGACACATTGAAGTTTTGCGTGTTTTGTGGGAGGGTGGAGGAAACGGGCTCCGTCTAAAATGTTAGCTTTTGCTTGGACTTTATTTACTTTAAATTATAAATAAAATATATTTAAGTTGTTTTAAATTTCATGTTAGGTTTTGGGAGTATATAAACATGAAATAAAACCAAAAAATAAGAGGGGTTTAAAGCTTTCATGTATATCAAAATCTACCCTTAAAAAAATGAATATCTAAATCTAAAATAAATAAAAAAGAATTCAAATACCGAGAACATCAAATTATATTCAACCCTATCAAGTTTGCAATTGCCTCTTTGATTTGGAAGAAAAACACTAGAAGGGGGTAATGTTAGTTTAACATATGGTAATTTGATAAATTTGGAAAGAGAGAATCGATAGGATCTTCAGAGAAAAATCTACAATTGTGGTGGAGGTGGTTGACATGGAGTTGGTTTTTGGTAAAAATTTGGGACCAATTTTCACTTGATTGGTAAAAACATATCTTTATCATGAATGGCATACGTTTCCACTTGATTGCACGCTAAGGCGATAGAGTTAGAACCAATTTTCGGAAATGGGAAGTATAGTACTTGTACTTTAATTCACTATGAGAATTCAGTCACTTGTTCTGATTTCCTCTTATTATCAATAATAATTTATGTCTTTGCTGTTAAAAAAATCCCAATAATGATACAAACTGCACCAATTTAGATAATCAATAAGTATAATGAATGACACAATAAAAAATATTATGATACGAAAAATAAAGTTAATTGCACTCTTAGAGTCAGCGTCAAACTCCTTTAAATAAAATAAAAGATAATGCACTCTTTGAGTCAGTGTCAAACTCCAAAGATCATTCACTAAATATTTCTTATTTCTTGATCCCCTTTCAAAAGCATCCACAAGCAGTGCAGAAACCCACTGGTGCAGAAAGCTTCGCTCGCCACGGCGAGCCAGGGTGTGGCCACGACAAGCAGTGGCCTGGGCGTGGCCGAGCCACAGTGCAAATTTTTAGAAAATATATAAATAGTCCCAAACCTAAGAACATAGATTATTATGTTATTTTTGAGAGAGGAAAATAGAGAAACACATAAAGAGAGACCTAGAGAACAAGGATTGAAGATGGATTTACAAGATTCATTGAGAAATCAAGGATTGTTGTCATTTCATCTCTTTTCTTCTCATCTTTGTAAGGTTACCATGACAATGATTAGGTAAACTCTTTTTGTTAGGATTAAATGTAATCTACTCTACTAGTATGCATTCCTTTTGATTATGATATTGTGTGATTCTATTATCTCATGATATTGATGTTATTCTTGCTTTCTATGCTTTTAATTTTATGGATTTGAATTGTTATTGAAAAATACCTTTTGAATATAGGTTAGAATAATATCTATTGAACTCTAAATTCTAGAAATAGATTTACGTTTAATATTCACTCAAAGTATTGAATCTTAATGCTATCAATTTGGTTAATAGGCTGAGAAATCGTTGATTAACCGATACGATTGAACTCACAATCTTATTTAGACATAAATAATGTTTGTCGAACAATACGTGAGAATATCGAGTGATAACCAGAATCGACAATACTGATCATAAGAATACATATGAAATAGGTTTATGAAATTTAATCCCAGCATATTCGTTTCTTTGTTAACTCTCGCACCATTTACAATTTTATAGCTTTCTAGCTTACGAAACGAGGCACATTGAAATTCTATCATTTAGAACAAATATACTTACTTTTGATACTGCAATTTTATAGTTTTCTAGCTTATGAAACGAGACACATTGAATATCGCAATAGTCCCTGTGGAGACGATATACAAATATACTTACTTTTGATACTACATCAAATGCACGAAACCCTTGCAGGCAATTGAAAATTCAAAAGAGGAGAGTGTTGAGAAAAATAAAGTTGAACAACATGAAAAAGAAACTCAGTGTCTAAGAGTAACGCCTCTTCAGATACAACACGTCAACCCCGCTTCAGCACCACCATCCAAACTCTCTACCACAACTTTGACTTCGTTACCGTGGTTGAAGTCACCGAATCCACCACTGAAACAATTGGATCCAAAATCTCTACTATAAAAGGTTTGTTCCCCAATCCCGCCATTCCCGCCACCTCCAAAACCACCTGACAACATCTCTATTTGTGGAATTACTGACCTTGAGGACAAGGTCAATTTCACGAAGCGAAGTAGTGATAGCATTAACTGAGAGGAAGCAACAACGGATAACAAACGATGCTAAAGTGAAGGGAAGAGATAACAAATGATGCTAAAGCCAAGAGTTCTTTTACTTTCTAGTTACACTAGGATAGCAAAGTTTGTTATGATCTAATAATAATATAGTTTGTTGCAATCTAGTTATAATAGGGAATTTAGTTTTATATTTTGTGTATAAATAGATTTGTGGATGCTTTTGAAAGGGGATTAAGAAATAAGAAATATTTAGTGAATGGTCTTTGGAGTTTGGCACTCACTCGAAGAGTGCATTATCTTTTATTTTCCGTAAAGGAGTTTAACACTGACTCTAAGAGTGCAATTTCTTTTATTGTTCGTATCATATTAGTACAAATGAATTTGACATTTTCTCTAAAGGATTAGATTTAAAGTTGGTTTCTTGATTCACTAATGCCCATTTTCTTTTAGACTATTCCTTTTCCCACTTTATGAGTTTCTCACACGTCCTGTTTTTTTCTAAAATACTCTTGGTACGAATAGTGTAGCCCGAACATGATTTCTGCTTATATAATCCTTAAACTTGTATTTCCCAGATTTACAAAACAATGATTTACATAACAACATTGACAGATAATATTAATAAAACATTATTGAAAATCACAAAAAAATGAAACAAAAATTTAAAGAGACAAAAATGAATTAAATTTTCATTTTATTAATAGATCATATCTTTCATAGTATTTTCATGTTGTCATTGAAGCTTATATTACACAAAATAATTAAATATATAATGCTAAACTTGTGGTACAAGAAAATGGTGGGGAAGGAGATGAACATGGAGGGGGAGGAGGTTGGCGTAAGGTTTGTGTCCTTTCTAGGGCGAAGGAGACTTTGATTGTCAACCTTACATCCAGACAAATAAACCTTACATCTAGACAAATGTCCAAATTTGCAAAGTGGCATCATGTCTGTTCACCGTTCATACAATCAATAAAATACTAGAGTAACCTTTTTGTATGGAAGATCAACGGTGAAAACACACTGTTTATAAAAGGAGAATGAGGGAATACGAGATGATGGAACGAAAATTTGTGAAGGATTGGTGAATATTTGTAGGCGGTTAGTGAAAAATGAGTACATAGAGTGTAACGGTTCATAAATGAAGGTAAAAAGACACGGTAAACTGGTCTGACTGGTCAATGAAACTAGTAAGACCAAAGAAAAAAAACGTGTTCAATGAGTTACTCTTGCTAAGTAAGTAACTGTCCAAACTCTGAACTGGTTTGGATTATATAATCCAAAAAATGTTTAGATTATATAATCCGAATTGGTTCAAGACCATATTAAAATTTGCATTTTTAAGGGTAAGGGAGAGTTCAAATTATATAATTTGAACCAATTGATTACATAATTTTTTCTGTTATCCACATTGCACTGACGGTTTATGTAGTCCATGAGACATGAAAACTTCTATTAATTAGTATGCCTCTTCTTACATGTAAGCCACCTATTTTTCCATATTGTTTGTTGGGCTCTACTGTGTGGACTCAAATCTATAACTGGTTGGGGTTGGACAGTGCACTGCTAGTGGATCCAATATCACATTTTCTTCAACATGAAGGATTAATGTTGGCTGTAACTTTGTAACGATGGCAGTAGTATGGTGTTTATAGTTGATGAGAAGTTATCCCATGGTGAAGAAATTTTTGCACATATCAAGTCGTTGTTTTGGGGCAGGTTCATGGCTAGGAAGTCCAAGAATCCTAGCATTTTCTATTCAGATTGGAGTAATAACCCTTTGGCATGCTATTATGTGTTATGGTTGGTGATATAATCCAGGATAAAATGTAATTAAAGAAGTTCATATTATGTGTATTGTATTGTGGTGTTACTGCGAGGGCATTAGTCTTACAGAGGGAAGGTTGTACTATTATTAATCCTGTGTTGATGGTTTGGAGATACATGAATAAAGATTAGGAGCAAGGTTTATTGGTTAAGGTGTGTTATAGTCAGAAGTAGGAATAAGGGAGATTTTTAGTGGAAGGTGGAGTGAATTTGTTACGGTGATATATTTTTTTTTTTGAGAGATGTTACGGTGATCTTATTAATACGATTTTAATATGATTTTGCTTATAAAAATAATACTTAATAAAATTAAAATACACACAACAAAAATATTATTAAAATGTGAATAAATAAACAATAATTTTAATGATCCTTTGTCAACATAACAAGATTTTTACGAGCATAACAAACAAATATGAAAATCTAATAATTAAATAAGACTGACTAAAAAAAATAAAGTAAAACTCTAATCAATCCCACTTAAAAGGTGGCACAACCCATGTGGGAGGTGGCATACCTTTGAAGTGAGGTTTGTAAGGGCAATGAACACCAAAACTTTCATGTTTTACATTATATATTCCCATATCAAAAGGACCTCTAGGATAAGGAACTGATTCTTCGTTATAATAATTATCAGAATAGTAAATTGAATCCTTTTGTAGATAACTGGAGAAATATGAAGCTGATACGGACATTGAGTCGCCGTCACCCACAAATAAAATATTGTCTCCCAAACTCTCAACTTTCGACAAATGCAAAAGCCTCTCACCTTTGTTATCCAATTCCAACTTAAATACTTGTAAAGAACGAGTACCTTTGTTGCACATTCTAACCCTACTTATAAACCTTCTTACCATCCACAACTCTCCCTCCAATGATTTCACTAAATAAGTAAGTGGAGAATAAGTTGAAACATCACTTCTTTGTAACAAAACATTTGGAATTCTCTGTTCCATACCCCAAGGTCACTTGAATAACAAAGATCGAAGCACACAATTTTTTTCCAACGAGTTACGGCATACACCAAACCATTGTAGAATGTAATGTCGATGAAACCAAAATGGTCAGTGTCTTGTATGTATGTCCAAAACTCTTGTCCTGCTTTTATAAAAGCAAGACAACCACGGGTAGTGTAAATTGCTGCAACCACATAATCATTTGGACTTGTTATAGGATCAACCGACAATGTAACCTTATGCACATTGTAGTCGTGATCCTTACATACCATATAATTATCGATGGGTGGCAAACTGATAGGGGCAACATCCCTAAAAGGATTCACCCAAGTGATGACATCTTCTTCGTCTAACGTTGCGAGCCAGCCATGACTTGAGCCACAACATCTCTTGCTGTTAAGCATTGTCAATTCTAATGGATACACTCTATTTGCTGGTATGCTAAACAAACATCGCTTTTTTGGACTGTTTTCTGAAGGGATCATTAGCATAGGCATTATATTGTTCCTAAATTGGTGGTTGTGTTGATGACTCAGGTTTGCAATTGAGTGCCAATTTTTGCAGACAGAACCAAACCAAATGTGATCAATTGGTTCAATTAACTTCTCAAGAATCATGTTGAGAGCAAGTGAGTCTAAGTTTGCCCAATCTCGCTCCATAGCTATGCTTCTAAGTTCTAACTTCTAAGTTAGTTTCACATCATATTTAAATACATAAGTATCTTGCTGAAATTTGAAATTTGCTAGTAGAACATTTCTTGTATAAAATAATTTAAAAGTAATTAAAAATCTGTTTAACATGTAAGGAAAAAAAGTTATAAACCTAGAGATGCTATTGGAACAAAAATATGACAAAAGGTATGACATTTATTTATGCACGTTTCGTATGACTTCTAACTTAACTTCTCAACCATCCTAAAAATATACTTAACTACTCAACTACTCAAGATTTGCTCAAAGTTTGTTATAACCACAAAAAAAAAAAGTTATTTTGAGTCAAGAACATACGAAAAACGCCAAATGAAATGCATATGAAAATATTTGATGACAAGAGTCTAACTTATTGCATTTTCGTAGATTTTTAACTTTTTTAGATGGTATGATTTTTAACTTAACTAGTCATATTTTTTTCAAATTCATAATTTTAAAACTTTGTTATAACCGCAAGAAATATATTTCAAGTTAAGATAATTTAATAGAACTCGCATGAAGACGAACGCTAACATACTCATCTATCCGTTTCTCTACCACGCTTAGTTGTATATCTAAAAAATAATTCAATATTGACATATCATGTGATCAAATATATTTTTGATAAATAAGATTAAAATAAGCCCATTTAATAGTGTCAAATATTAACCAAACAATTGTGCTTAAGTGGTTAATGAGCTCCACCAAAGACGAATTGTTCAGGAGAACCTGAATTCAATTCCTAGGTAGAATAATTTTTGACCATGCTTTACTTACTTTCCGGTCGAACTCTGGATTACCAGACCCCCTTTCTTTTGAGAAATGGAGGGTAAAATAGACATAATGTAACCTTAAACTATCAAATTCACATGTAAATTGAAACAATTTTTTCTCTCAAAAAACGACATGCATCATGAAACTGAAGAAATTGATGAATCTATTGTCTCTTTTCTATCAACATTATCCCAAAGGTAAAACAATGGACTTAATAAAAAAAGAAAAAATTTCTTCTATGCTCATCTGTCCAAACAAAATGGATTCCCTTCACTTTGCCATTCATGATACCCAATTGAAATATCTTTCAGCAATAAAATGATCTGCTCATCCACAAGAATGGAATTTTGAAAGAATTAGTAAGAGCATGGGATAAAATAAAGACTATTATTTTTCTCACTCTATAACTTTTTCAAGCGTCTTATTTTTTTTCAAAAATTCTATTTGTTTGGATTTTGTAATCCGAAACATATTGTAGGGATTTTTTGGATTGTGAAATTTGAAACATAGTAAAACCAAGAAAATGTGTTGTGATTGATATCAAAGGTCTTTGCTGACCATCGTCAATCTCAACAAAAAATTGCAAAGCAATTTCAGGGATCATATGAACGGTTACCATTGACCATGATATCATAAAACACCCTTAATTAAAAAAATGAGAAAGAAAATGAAAGAGTGGATGAGAAGTGAAGAATGAATTAATATGGTGAAGAATACAAGATTATTTGATAGATATTTAGCAAGTGTACTAAAAATGTATCGAAATAATAAAATAAATTTGTTCCCACAAGGACTGTTTTAATCTCAATTCAGGAATATGGTTATTATCCAAAGCTATCCAAAGCTTTATAAAATTTGTTCTCACAAGAACTGTTTTAATCTCAATTCAATGAAAATTAAAGAAGTACTAAATAGTGAGTTGACTTGGAAAGAAAGAAGTACTCACTATTTAGTACTTCTTCAACTTTCATTGATCCATCCATTTAATTCATAAAACCATGACCCTTGTTTTATTCTTTTACTAGCCAATAGCTATCCAGAGCTTTTCATCTTTTTCTCTTGTTTGATCATGTGGCCAATAATAATGTTGATAATACACATAATTGACTCAATAATTGAAAAACTAGATTTATTTAAATTGACTCTAAATTAAACAATATACTACTAATAATAAACTAAAAACTTAATTAAAAAGACTCTAAAAATAGTGAATGATTGATTGTCATTATTATTCATAGTAATAAACTTATCCTAGAGTGTAACTACAATCAAAGGAAACGTATATAATGCCTAAATCGACAAAAAATACATTAAACACGCCACAAACTATCCAAACCTCTGGTGTAACGCCACCGTCCACAATCTAGGATGGTTCTGAAGATGAGAAAAACACAAGAATGGGGGGTTGAATTGTGTTTGTTTATTCTTCGTTTTCTCCTACTGAAGTCACTGATCAGAAGCAGATAGAGTTCAGCTTCTGAAGTGATAATCAGAATCTAAATGCAGCGGATAAAAAAAGAGAGAGAGGGAGAGAGAGAGAGAGAGAGAGAGAGAGAGAGAGGAAAGACACAAAGCAATTATACAGGTTCCTTCCACAAACCGGAAGTAGTCTTGTCCCCCTTGCACTTCCAAGGAGAGTTCACTAAAAATGTAATATCAAATTACAATTGTTCAATGCTACAACTAGTAAGAGACTTCAAATTACTCAAGCACAACTGCAAGAGATTTCCTATGCTCCTGAACACAGTCAAGAGACTTTCAATGCTCAAGCACAACTGCAAGAGACTTTTATTCCTCAAGCACACAAGCAAGAGACTTCTAATCAAACAGAATTACAAAAAAGTTTGTTTGAGTTTGAAAACTTGATATACAATCAGTGGTGTTCACAATACAAATCAGATACAGACTCTTAAGACTTTAGAATTTCTAAAAAATGAACTTTGATAAGAAATTCTAAGTGACTTTAGATGCAGAACAATAACAGAGTTTGGGACTTTGAATTGTTGTATGAGTCTTGCTTTTGTGTGTGTCTGTATATCCAACTAGCAGGTCTTCACTCCTTTATATAGAGGTGCGAAAGATACGTTGGAAAATTGTCAACACAATAAAGAGTCGTTTAAAGCTTTGATTAAAATCACCAATGATCTTTTGCCTGATATGGTTATTGTCCTATTAAGGATCAATTTCAAATGCATTTCTAGTTTGAAGGAACATTTCTGCAGGCGGAGCTGTTATTCTTATCTTGTTGCAGAGACACGAACAGAGTAGTGGAGGAAGTGGTTGTACAATTCGTACAATTGTCCTTTGTCAACGCTCTTGATAGAACAAGCACACAATGCTTTCAAATTCTTTCACAAAAAGACCGTTGTAACACTCTTTCAGTCTAATGCAATGCTGGACGAGATTAAATCCATCACCCAGCCTTTGAAGCTTTAAGTCTCTCATCTCCTGATGAACTTCAGCTTCTGGTGATCTTGCTTCTGATGAGATGCTTTTGACGAACTTGCTTCTGATGACGTCATCACTTTAGAAGCACTTATACTTCAGATGCACTTTTCTTCATATGCTTCAAGCTTCCTTTTTGTTGATTCCTTTACTCTCTTTTGTTCTTCCAGAACCTTATAAAGATATCAAATTTTTGTCTATGGTCCTGTACACTTGAACAAATATTAGCATATCCAATTGACAATTTTTAATACCTTGTTATCATCAAAACTCTAAGGGTAATGTATGTTAAACGCATTTTGTTCCAACAGGTTCGGATTATATATGTCGAATATTTTAGAAACCTTTTTGTTTATATAATATGAATTGTCCCAAACTGTGTTTAAGCTTAATCTTTGGTGAATAAGACATAAAAAAAAGTAAACAACATAATTCAACAGCGTAAAAACTACATAGAAAAATAATTGATGAAGAAAGAGAAGGTGTTTCAAGAGGAGTTTTTTAACTTAATCAAGATGACCTGCCAACCGACATATTTCTATCGGTACGACAACTAGATCAAGTTCATAAAAACCTCTTTGTATTTAGAACCACGGAATACTGATGAAAGGGAAAGTGTTTCAAGAAGTTTTTTTTATAGTTAGATCTTACTACCTTGCCGACTGACATATTTTTATCGTCAAGACAACAAGATCTAACTCATAACAACTTCTTGATGTTCGTACTTGCTGGATATTTTTTCATAATTCTTTGTTGTGATTTACAACAAATGAACTAAACACGTCTATTTATACAAGTTTATGTGCGATGTGGACCACAAAAACTGTCGGTACAATGTTGACCACAGAAAAAACTTGTACTTGACAGATTCGGATTATATAAGATGAATTGTCATTCATCCTACAAAGTACAAGTTTTAACACATAAAATTTTATTTCATCGACATACATTAAATATAACAATCTCAAATATATCAAACAACATAATTCAACAACATAAAAAAATGTAATAAAACAAAACATGACATATCACGGATCAACCAAATTAACTTCTTTATTTGGTTCCTCTATCAGAACCCTGATATCTTCGCATGTTATGGGTTGAATCAAACTTTTCTTAATATCTTGGAAAGATCTGACCAAAGAAGCATCCAACTCAATTGACCATTTATTACTGTATTGATTGAGTATCGAGAACATGGTTTTCACGTCATCGTCGTTCATGAGCTTCATCTGGCAGGACTACACTCTTCCGCCTAAGTCAGTTGATGGACGTTGATACTCAACAATGTCCACCCTTCTTAAGTATATGTGGTTGAGTTGACCATTGATTTGATCCAGCTGATCCTTCAACGAGGAGAGTGTGACATTATTCTAAAACCTGAACAAATGGGGTTTTCCCCCATTGTAGTAAACTACAACTAGTTTAGTATCAGATCAATGACTAAAGTGTCCATGATTATTTGATTTGGTTTACAACATATAAAAACAAACATACTAATTTATAAAATTTTCTATGTCTCATGGACCACATAAACCTTCGGTACAATGTGGACCGGAGAAAAAAATCATGTAATGAATTGGTTCAAATTATAGAATCTGAACTCTCCCTTACCCTAAAAAATACAAATTTTAACACGGTCTTGAACCACTTCGGATTATATAATCCAAGCATTTCTGGGATATGTTCAGATTATATAATCCAAACCAATTCGTAATAATTCTTAAAAGAATGATAAACATCAATAAGTGGCAAACTGATAGGAGCAACATCCATAAAAGGATTCACCCAAGTTATGACATGTTCTTCGTCTATGGTTGCGAGTCAGCCATGACTTGAGTCCAGCACAATAGAGCTCAGCTAACATTGGAAAAATAGAAGGCTTACATTTTCATCATGTTAGAAAATAGAAAAGATGTGACTGTAAGGTGTTTGAGAAAGAGACTTCAAGTGTCGTGCAAGGTGTCCGACATAGAAAATGATATTTTCATTTCTCATCTTTTTATTTAACTGTGATTTAATTTTACATCTTCCTAACTTTTACAATAGCACTAATCTCGATCGATCAACCTATTTGAATAATACTAAAAGACAGAACGAACTACAAAGTTGTATGGTTGGAAAAATTTAAGCATAAACATTAAATTTTCAAAACATTGGTGAAATTCACAACTCTATGCAAAACTTAGCAAAACACTCTGGATAAACTAAAAATCCAATGAAAAAACTCTATAAAAACACGAAATATCTTCGAAGAATGAGAGTTGTCACTCGCAAGCCAGACTTTGAAGGATTGTTTTCTCTAAACACAAAGAGTGTGTTTGGATGGGAGAATGTTTTTAGAGAATGTAATGTTTTGAGGGAATTCAATATTTTGAGGTGAATTGCATTGTTTGGATGATAATTTGAATTTTTTTTAAAATGATGAAAATTTATGAAGTATTTTGTTCTAGTTAAATTTAGAGAATTTCAAATGACACCTAAAAGCCTAAGAATTTCAAATTTCTTCATTGTTATAATTTTTCAAATTTTGCGTTTTGGTCCTAAAATTTCCCATAATTTTTAAATTGACCCCAATAAATTTTCAAAAATTGCAAATTGAACCCTTAATTATTTTTTCAAAAATTATAATTTGATCCCTCGAAATTTTTGAAATTTGTAAATTGACCTCTAATTTCAATTTTCAAGTTTAGCCAAAAAAATTAAAATTTATAAAAGTTCCCCAAAAATGATGAAAATGAAATTTTGTAAACTTCATACAAACAAAAATATTAAGAAATAAAAGTAATATAATTGAATCATTTGAATTACTTAGAATTCTAAATTCTTTAAAAAAAATTCAATTACTTCATCCAAAAACACTCTAAGAGAAATTTCACCGTTATACTAACATGTTGGAGTTTATTAGAGATTATATAAAAAATGAATGAATTTTTCTTTTCACCATACTCTTAGAAAATAAAATGCTTGTGTGAATATCTTTGCGAAGTTGGGAACTAATTGCTTAGAATCTTTGATTTTTGGCCATGAGTTGCTACCTTGTTTGTCCTCAACATTGTTAGTCGACGATCTACCTATTTCTCTTACTTCATCTAGTTTCACATATAAGCAAAAACAATAATTTCACATCCCATAAGAAAAATAGTTAGTGTCATTTAATTTTCTCAAAATAATTAAAAAAAGTAATTTTGTAGTTAAACTTATAATTAAAAATTAATTAAATCACATGTTAATAGAAACGACTTCACTACAATAGATAATATAAATTAACTCTTTATTTTACTATGGTATACTCAAAAAAAAATTATAATCAAATAAGATAAAATAAACATATAATTAATTATAAAAGAAAAAAAGAAATACAAACATGTTAATGGTCGTCTTAACGCTGGTTTATCATAGAAAATAAATTTAGTAGTTTATTTTTTCTAGCTCAAAATCTTAAATAAAACCAAAAACTGGTGAACAACCAACCCTCCACCTGTTTTATAAAAAGACAAAGAACAATTAGAGAAGTGAAGAAAAGAGACAAATACAATGTCAATCAGAATTGAGGAGAAGCATCAGTAGTTGTTGTTGTTGTCAGCACTATCCATCAGAAATAACATCCGATGAGTGCGCTCACAACCTACCACCGCGTCTGAGAGTACCAAGACATGGGCTAGCACGTGGGCTTATGGCCCACGAAAAAGACATAACACTTTGCTGATTTCCAAAAAGCCCATCCCTTTCCATGGCCCATTCCTTATCTGGTTGAAAGCTACTCTTGTCTCTTAGGGCCCCCCACCTTTTGCTTCTAACTTTAACCTTCCACTATATGATTCCGCCACGTAACAACTTAAATCTCTAACATTGTGGGTCCCGCAATACCCGTTGTTTTGCTTGTTGTTTATCAAATCTTGGCTCTTCACAAGGCATGTTTAAAATGGAGACACCATAATGATAACACATACATGCATATGAAAGTTGTAAAACGTATTAGGTTTAAAAGTTTTCAACTACCACCATAAATGAAGTTTGATCTTAGTAAATTGTTGATCAAGAAACAAAGTTTTTGTTGTTGAAAATACGAGAGTTTCTCTCTTTTCAAATGATTCAAATGCAAGACGATCAAACCACTTGGAAACAAACACATTATTTTATTTAAGCATATGACAATGTTATGAACATTGTCTGAACATTTTCTCTTACCTTTACTCTTTTTTTTTTTTAAACTCGGTATCTGAAGGACTGACTAATCAGAGAGGACCAATCCCACCGCCCATTTGCGGGGGCCTCGTTCTAAGTCAGTGAAAAGCTCTGTATGGACTTGCCCACCGAAATTGGCACTAGAGGAATCGAACCTGAGACCTTGAAAAGAGCACACTCCAAAATCTCAAGCCAACCACTAGACCAACACCAAATGAGTTCTTACCTTCACTCTTTTATTGGGTGAATGTAATGAGTCTAACACTTTATAATTAAATTAGATAAACTAAGTAATCATACTCATAATTTTGACCACCTAATTTGATGACGTGACAATAAATTAGGTAATCTAACATGTAAATAAAGAGTCTAAAATGTTTTTAAAAATCTTCTAAAATAGAGAGTTAACATAGTCATGACTAAACATATACGGTTAAAGAAACTTAATAAAAATGTGAAGAATAAACAATTTATTACCATATCATCCAATTGAATAGTCAAAATCAATGATTCAATGAAATTTATGAAATGAGAGACCAAAACTACATTTAAGTCCAAATTCATGATATTTATTTATGTGTAGTGTTCAAATATTAGTGACCCCATCTTTTCTTTTTCTTATTGCTTTGTTGAGATTCAATATCGCACGTGGGACGCCACGAAAGTTGGAGGGTAAACACGTGGCATATGGGTATAGTTGTCGGTAAAGAAATATCTTTGAATGGTTCCAAAACATTTTCTCTTCTCTACAAGTTTGAATCAAAGGGTCCTTCTTTTAGCTAGGTTTATGAGTTGTTCCTTAGAGGAAGATGAGAAGAAGAAGATTGAAAAGCACAAGAGAGGAATCAAACGTTCCTTAGAGGAATCAAATGTTAATGTTTTCAGCTCTTAACCAACAATATTGAACTTCAACGTCGAATCCATGTAGCTTGTAGTCGCTGTCTATATGTTCTATCATTCCTTCTCTGCATGCAGTTTTTTTTTTAACAGTTCAATTTGCTCTTAGGTTATTTTCACAGTGACTTGTTAAAAGTTTTTTTGTTTGAAATAACAGTGACTTATTAAAAGTTGTGACATTGATTTAAGGGTTAAATATGTTTTTGGTCCATATAAAATTAGGAACTTCTAAGTTTAATCCTTATTTAATTTTAATACCTTTTTTAGTCCCTACAAAAAAAATTACTTATAGTTTTAGTCCCTTGCTAAAACAAAGTTTGTTTAATTATCCTTAAACTTTTAAATTTTTTAACGTTTTTTTAAACAAGTTTAAAACACTATGAAAGGATCATTTACTAAAATTTAGAATTTTCTAATGAAACAAATTAAATATGAATTTTTTAAAACGACAAAAGTTAAAGATAAAAACTAACAAAATCTGAACGTAGAAATCAAATTTTGCGATAATTTTTTGCGGAGTAACTTTTAGTAATGTTCTAATCATCTCTGCAATTTCTTTTTCCAAAAGCTAAAGAGTTTAAGCATAAATTAAACAAATTTTAATTGAGTAGGGACTAATACTCAGTGCAGAAAAAAAAATAGAGACTAAAAGAACTATTAAAATTAAGTAAGAACAAAACTTAAAAGGTCTCAATTTTAAAAGGACTAGAAACATATTTAACCCTTGATTTAAATACCGACTGTCATCATAAAAAACATAACATAATCATTTTGCATGATTTTGAGGAAGCAAACGTCATTAGTCGTTAATATTGGATTAGTTTTTGTTAGTCATGTTTTACCTGTCAAATATTTGTTGGAAATTTAACAAAGAGGACCAAAATCATTGATACAAAATTATGATATATTCACATATAATGTGAAAACAGTAGAGTATGCACGTTAATGAATTTAATGATACATTGATGTAAATTGAGCTATATGGTTAGAAAGTAGATGGTTAGAAAGTAGAGAGGTTAGGGTTGAGAGTTCTTCTCGATGTTTTTGTATATTATGTGTTGATTGTTGGATTTGATGGATAATCTGTATATATAAACATTGGTAGCTAAAGTCTCAACTAACTTACTGTGATAAACGATTGAACCCACCACAGTCTGTTTTCAATTACAACCCATTAATAAATTTCATTTTATTTAACATATAGTGCAATACTATAATTAAAATTTAATAGTCGATGTAATAATTTATTATTTTAATTAGTGTTAATTGTTCAAATTAACCCTCTGATATATTCGAATTCTGAAAAATGAAATTCTACACTTGTAATTTGAGAATCTTCATTTTCTGGACCTCTTATATTTCTCTGTAGACATAAATTCAAAAAAATAATATTAGTTACGAACTTTCATTCCTCGTATTATTGATGTTTTTTTTTAACAAGCCAAAATGGAATTAATTAGAACAAAAGGAGTGGTTCATCTCGCACATGGCGTGCAAAAGAGAACTACTCAAAGTTTGTACAAGTCAGGTCACTGCTGCCACAGAAAACAAAAGCAAACAACGTATTATTGATGTTTTTAAACGAAAGACATATTAGATATGAATTTTCATTCCTCGTAATTATGAAATTCTTAAACAATTCATAATTAATTCGTCATTCGTTTAAAAGCTCCAAAGTTTTGTGATGAAGGTTTCTTATGTTGTTATAAACATGCCTACAAAATTAGGGAACAAAATTTAACTTATGAGTATATGCTTACTTGGAACAAAATTGTAAATTTGCATGTTTTGCTTTGAAAAGTAGAAAAAATAGTGTGGCAAGGTCTCCATACTACGAGACTTTTTAGATCCTCCATATGTATTTATTTAGAGGAATTTGAAAGAAAAAAAATTAAAATTAGATTTATAGGTCGAGATTTTTGTAGTTTTGTTTCTTGAGTTTTTGGTGCAATATGGGACTCTCTCCTTAAATGTTATAAACTTGTAAACTTTTTATAAATATAAAAATATTATTTGAATCATATATGATGCCATAAAAAATCTTTTAGGGTTATTTGTGCTTTAGGTCCTGTAATATGGATGAATTTGAGTTTTGGTTCCTAAATAATATTTCAATTGGCCCCTGAAATATCATATTTCATTCCTTTTAGTCCTTCGTTTTTGTGGCCAGATTTTGTTGATTGGGCTTTCATGGGGCTTTGACTTGGCATGTAAAATTTGCTTAAATCATATGGACGAAAAAACATAAATAATCATTAAATGTAGAAAATACATTTGTGATTAAACACCATATTCAGCTCTTCAACATCATATTCATCTTCTTGTTAAAAAAAAAAACTTCATATTCATCTTTTTCAACTTATAAACAAAAAAAAAAGGTATCATTTTCAACATATTAATCAAATGTCATGAACAAAAACAACAATAACAATAATTTGTTTTAAAGAAAATATCAAATAGATATAATTTAAAAATTAATGAGGTATTTGATGTCAAAAATGAACGGAAAAGACCAATTTAATTAACGAAAGTAGACCAAAAGAGTAATTTAGCCTAGCAAATTGACTGTTAAATTATATTTAATGGGTCAAGAAATTGCTGATATTGACTGCTAAAATTTATTTCACGAATTGAAAAGTCAAATGAAGTTATTGATGTTTGGAGTGCATACGAAATTTAGATGTTTATTTGGATGTTTTTATTGTTTTATTCTACTTCAAAAATTTGTATGAATTATGTAAGAATCATGAATTTTCTATGGATTATGTATGATTTATGAAATTTTGAATGAATTATGTATGGATGTTTAAAAGTTAAACTTTTTTGGTAATTAAAAAAAAGTTATTCTTTGTAAAAAAAAACTAAATAAACTCAAAAACTCATAGATACCTCAATACCCGCGGGTACCCGCATAATGGATACCCACGAGGATACGGGACAAGAACGAGTATCATATTTATCCAATAGAACGGACACTGATATCATACTATCTGTGCCCATAGGTATCCATTAACATCCCTAGTTAGACCGATATACCCCATTAAATCTGTCATCCAAACCATTTATCACCTAAATATTTAAGATAAAAATAATAGATTTTTTTTGTGTATCAATGACAATCGACAATCTTTTAATTTTCACCAAAATAAAAGAGTGAGCTTTGTGACAAGACTATCACTTTCTAGTAGTCCACGTACAAACTTTCAAACGTTGCCATTGCACATTTACCCCATCATTACATTTCCTTAGCAAGCTTCTAAATTCGTAATAAATTGATATCAATCAATTTTCTTTCTAAGCCACAACCCAGAATGATTCTTATTTAGTACACCTGGAATGAGACAATGCCCTTACTCGTTTATGGTACACAATATAATCATGACAAGGATAATTAATGAACCTTGTGCTTCAATTTTGATCCTAAGCTACAAGCAAGAAAGGAAAAAGGGAAAAGACCCCAAAGAGATTCACTTAACATCACTTTCACAAAAAATCAAATGGCAAATAGAGCAGTGTTCCTCTTTTGAGGACCACATAAAACTTTTGACCTTAGCTGTATTAGCCTACAAAGAAATATGACATTTGAAAAAACAGACACAAGAGCATGACATTTTTGACTTCTCAGTTAACTTCTACGATACTCTATAATTCAAGGAAAATATCAATAGTCATATATGGTTTGTATGATTTAAAAATATTATTTTTTAGGGTATGATTTAAAAATATTATTTTTTAGGGTCTGATTTAAAGAAAAAAAAACACAATTTCTTTTAAAGAATAACCACTTTTGAAAATGTTCATCTATTTTTTAGGGTTTAAATAGAAACGAGAATTTGAAAAAACAAAGTCTACTAAAAACTACTTAGAAGTTGTTTTAGTAGCTTTTCCTATAGATCGTTTTTGATAAATAATTTTTTATAAAGAAAGTAATTTTCTTACGGTAGACAACACAGTAGTTTCGGCTTTATTGAAAAAATTAAAAATCATTTCATCTAATCTTAATGTTAGCCAACCTAATTTTTTAGTGAGAGAAACTCTAACTTCTCTCTACATTCTATTTCACTCATCAATGATGAATGGTTTTAGGTTTTTTTTTTTACCTAGAATCACCTTTCTGCATCTTTTTCTCAATTCTTTCAATTTAAATATGTGATTTTCACGTATATCAAATTTTTATTGCGTTTTTTCCTCGTAATTTCGTCACGTGAGTGCGGTGTTGTATTGTTCGTTGTTTTGTGTGGCGTTGTTTGATTTCGTGTCTTGTTGCGGTGTTCGCTTGATTCATATTGAAAGATTAGCATAATCAATCACAAATTCAATCAATGATTTGAACGTCAACGTTGCAGATTTAGAAACATGAATATTCTGATGATTTAGATTTTATCATATTATTTGTATGCATTTTGTTGTATGCTATTAACTTGCATCTTGTGAGTATGTTAGTTGATTCATCATTTACGTCTTTAATAATGTTGATCATGTTATTGTATCTGATGTATTCTATCTATTTGAATGAATGAATATCGTTTTTTTTTTCTCAAAAGAAAAATTCGATCTATTCCAATTTTAAACTTTTTTTCTCTTATACCATCAGATTCCAAACACAGAAATATTAACAATGTTTATTTCATTCCAATTTTATACTTATTTTTCATGCCAAGGTTCCAACCATAGAAATGTTAATTAATTAATTAATTACAGTTACTTGAGTGTGTGTGTGTCTTCCTTCTGGTCTAAACTTTATTTTCACGTGAATAACGTCAAGAAAGACAAAGGGCCATCCCTGAAAGGTGCCTCCATTTATAACTTGTCAATGTGTGATGCAACACATTGAGTAAAATATTAATATAGATAATATTTTAAAGGGTGGGACACTTTACAATTTACATGGACTTTTCTATTAGCCAATCAGAATTCGACAGCAATAGATATTCTACAACGGACAATTTTTCATGAAGAAACCAAAAGCATGGGTATGCTTTTGTGTTTATATAAAAATAATAAATAGGATATTCTGGTGAAATGCAAATTCTAATTTTTCAAATCCGATAGAATTATATGAGCAAGAAGCCAAGATGTTGTTCCTCTACTTGTTGAGCATTTTTGGCTAATTTTATATTCAATTTATAACCATGTGGTTATTATTTTTACTAAACACTCAATTTATTCTCTCATAATTTAATTTCTCGCAGCTCAAATTAACCTCTCACAAAAAAATAATACTCAAATCAATCTCTAGCATTTCATTTGGGGAGAAATGAGTTTCCCTGTTATAATGAGTCAAAATTTACATATGAATTAATTTGTACCTGATGCAAAGATGCAAAGATGAATTTGAACATTACTTCTCAAAAATCGAACTGGGTTATGAGCAAATTGTGAGAACTAAATTAGATTTAATGTTTCTTTTTTTTTTTTACAAAAAAGTTTAGTCAATTGGATATTCAGTTCACCTCGATTTAAGAAAGTTTAAAAATACAGAGAGCATTGACAAATATATTTGCATATTTAAGATGAGATTTTTACGTATCTTGAATCCTTGTGAGATTTAAAAGTGAAGATCATTACAAATTGGACCGACCTACAAACAATTACATAGTTTTTTTTAAGGCTACATTTACACAACTATTTATTTGTTTAATTGCACGAGTGAAAATTTTAAATATTTTAATGTTTAATGTAGACGAAGGTGTCAACATCCTTAGTGAGCTAACAAGGGCTAAAAAGTCCTCAGAAAACCAACTTGTTCTAGTGAACCACACCAAGAAACCTTGACTTCTGTAGTAGGGTTCAATATTCACCATCTTTGGTTTCAACATTAGGTTTGTTCACAAGAGCACAGTTACTTATAGATGTTCAATTTAGTAATTTGTAGGGTTACTTATAAGGGTATTTATTATATTCAATTTTCTTAAGGGACAAGTATAAAGCAACTATCACGGCCTTCAATGGATGGCACTTCTGTTTATCCATTAAAGCTACATTTTAAATGTGAATTGGCACCAATTGGATGTGACTTGAAAGTTACTTAACTTCTTCTATCTAATATAGCCCTTGTTAATTAAAGATCTAAGCAAAATAGTAATATTAATAATAAAATATAGCTTGCACACTCGAAACTCAAGAAATTTACCTTGATGTTAGGAAGACTTTTGAACATGTTACCAATGTGTATAGGATGAGTACTGTAGCCAAATGTTTCTAGTGTTCTCACATAAATTGTATATTAATTGATTTAACATGTATATGTAAGGGTCAGATTTGAACTCCAGACATCTCACTTCTCCTCCACATTTAAAACGTGTAAGCCGAATACTACTTCAAGAAGAAAAAAAGTGAATTTGGTTTCTAAACTTCTATTTGACTATGATAGAAAGTAATTCAAGTTAGGTTAAAAAATGTACACTATTTTTTTACACTAAACCTACACGAGTTACTTCATTTCAAATTCAGTTCTTACCAAATCAAATGTGTTCAAAATATTATATTCTCTAACTAACGTTTACCCAATGGACACACATATTCAAAGTCATTGGCTATGAAGCATAAAGAGCTGTTACTATCTATAGAGGAAGAAGGACAAATGAATAATGATAAATAAAGTTTCTTCCAAATAAAAGAGTAAAAACAATGGTGTGATTTATACGAATCCACAGATTGAAACAGAGTTTCCACATCCAGACACCCTGACGGTAAGTGCACGGTTGGATATTTATTTTGGCGTAGTGTTATTTGAACAATCAAATGAGACAACTTATGTGACAACTTCTTTTTTTCTCTCTTTTCATTGATCAAAAACAACGGAGAGAGAAAAAAGAAGAGAAAGAATAAGAGTATAATATCAATATGAGAGAGAAAGTTGTCAAAATGTTGTTGTACAAATATCATTTCTCTTTATTTTGTGAGCTTTAAAAGTTAATTTTAACATCTTGTGTTCAATTGATTTTACTGTCAGAATAAACTTTTTACATAGTTCATTAATTGATTTTGTAAAAATTTGGGGACACTGACACCTGAGCTTGTTTAAATTATTATGAAGTGTAGTTGGCCTAAATTGCATTGGTCCATTGTGATTCTACCATACTAAACACTTATTCAATAATCATTAATCACTTCAAACTTGATTTATCTCCATACCTGATTTGTAGTGTCAAATATTGTTCAAATTTACATATGTTTTTATTTTAACCTAATTTTGAATTTCAAGATGAGTATATAAAGTTTGACCAAATTTTGTCGCAATCAGGATTTAAACTTGATTTCTATCAGACTATTATTCTTTAATTAAAGTTCATCAACTATTTTATTCAAATCACTTTATTATTCAAGTTTACGCTTAATGAACTTTTAATCAAACACAAACACAAATTCTTACACATTCCATTTTAATCAAAATTAATTATACAAAATCATTTCATTTATAGTAAATTTTTGCCACACTAAAATATTTGTTCATATAATACCAAAAATACATATACATGTTCATAAATAATAATAATTGTGGTACATTTTTAAAAAAAAATTAAAGTTTCAAACTTTGGCTAAGGCAAAGAGAAGTATTAATATTTTTCCTTGTTAATAACAATGTAACCCTTTTGATTTTATTCTTTAGTAGAAGGTTTACAATAGAACTAGTGATGACCATTTTTATTTCTTCTAGTACAGAGTTACAACTGCAATGGAACTTTAAATTCAATAAGGCCAGAAACAAAAGGTTTGGTCTTCAACAGGGAACCCAAAATTACAAGAATTTTCATGTTGGTCATCATAGCAAACATCTTCAACTTTTGGTAAGCAAGGAAGAGTCAAAAGATTATGACTCAAGTTATCATTATCCTCTTCATCTTGTGAGAAATCTGAATGATCAGGTTCAAAAGCATGTGAAGAATCTGTAGGCTCTATGAAAGAAGAAAGATTGTTCCCGTCATTGCAATGTGGGCTATCAGAATCAAGCACATCACTTTTAGCTGAGTTGGCATCTTCTTGCTTACATTTTAGTACCATATTAGGGAGTGACACTTTGGACCCATTTTCTGAATTTGTAATTGAGATTATGTCCATTGGATTTTTGTTGTTGTGAGGTGAATTGATTGCTTCTGGTGATGATTTGTCATCTGAATTCTCTTTCTCTTTATCTCTTGGGATCAATTTGTTCTTGAGAGAATTCACCTATTGTAACAAAATAAAAAACAAAAAATTAACCCCATATTCAATCATTAACTCATTAGTGGGAGAAATATCAAACTTTATTAAAGTAAAGATGTCATAGCAGCATAAAGTAGAAAAGCTGAATTAGTATGTTTTTATGTGTATGTGTGTTTTGATAGATGACCGGTGTGCTGACTCTCAGAATGCACGCAGTTAGTAAATTGATGATCGTTGGATTGAAATCAGACAATTTAAATTTTTAGTTTGATACTTTAGATTTAAAATGAAAATCTATATTAAAATTTGAATTGTCTGATCTCGATCCAATATTTATTGATGTGCTAAATGTGTGAATGCGTGCAATCGATGACAGTCCAATTCCGTTTGTGTGTGTCAACTTTTTACTTTTTTTTACCTCTTCTTTTAACTTGTCATTCTCTTGAAGAAGATTATCATAATCATCTTTGAGACTATCAAAGCTAGCTTTCAATGTGCCATAATCTTTTTCAAGTTGTTTAGTCTTGAACCTTGCCCTTCTGTTTTGGAACCATATAGCAACTTGTCTTGGTTGCAAACCAAGCTCTTTTGCAAGTTGAACTTTCCTATCAGGTTCAAGCTTGTTTTCTACCTCAAAACTCTTTTCAAGAAATTGAACTTGTTCACTTGAAAGCCTTCTTTTCTTTCCTTGTTGATGGTAGCATGCTTCATAATCTTCATCACCACAATTCTCTTCTTTTTCAAGTTGTTGAAAGAAGGGTCTATCTGTTACCACTCTGTTGCTGCCACCACCATTCTCAAAATTAACCACTGAATTTGAACCTGAATCCATGTCATCAAACACAAACCATGTTATAATTCAACTATATGCACAAAAAATAATGAAAAAGACTATTTTTATATGGTTTCTTCAAAAATAAAAATAAAAAGACTATTTTTATATGGTTTCTTCACAATGAAAAAAGAAACCCACTTTCATGATCTTAAGAAACATGTGTGAGTTATCCTCTATGATATTCATAAAACTTGAAATTGTCAAATTTTAAGACTAATTGAAAGTTTGTATTGACGGTCAGTTAGACAAAATCAGTGATTTTCTGTATATCAGTGATTATGTCTAACTCACCGTCAATTCAAATATACACATGATGGTGAAGAAACAGCTACGAAAACTGATGGCAATTAAGTACAAAAAGAAGTGAGAAGAATTGAGGAGGTAAAGATCACCTTGAAAAGAAGCAGGGGTATGAACCCAAAGAGATTCAAGGACTTCAGAAGTACAAGGGAGTCTTTCATTTTGAAGCAAAAGTGACATATTAGAACCACCAAAAAGCTTGCCACCTGCCATAAGAACAGCCTTATAGGGAAAGAACTTTTGGGTAGGTTGGTATGTGTGGAGCCTTACAAGAGAGTTTTAGATTAAAGGGTCACAATCATACATACCCCATAAGAAGTAAAAAAAAATGTGTTGATTTTCAAAGGGTTGAATTTGATCTAGAATTTATGACGAAAGAAGCAGGTGTTGAGGATTACTATAATGTGGGAATTGTGGGAGTGAGGAGAGATCATACCCATTACTGGGAGAAATATTAAAAGGGAGGTGTCAGAAGTAATAAATTGGTGGGCACAGAAGGTTGAGTGTTTACTTGTGAGTTTTCAAAGAAGGGCAGAAGGTCAGAGAGAAGAGGGTAGAGAGGGGGTTGGGGAGAGTTGAGAGTTGGAAGTATTTTGTTTTGTGAAAGAGAGAGAAGTAAAGAGAGAGATTCTTTCTTCTGTGGTGGGGAACTTTGATGTGGTTATATGGGGAGCCTTGGCCTGATTTTGGGATAGGGAAGCCTTGATAAATGGGTTGCATTGGACTATAATACCCCTCTTCTCATCTCGATTGTGTTATTTGAACATCAAAATATACATACACATATGTGGTATCGTATGTATTTACATGTCTGTCTAAAAAAATCTTGTTTTCCATTGAGCTTAGCTTACATGGTAAGAAATATTCAATATATATTAGGGATTGAGTTCGTACGTCGAACACCTCACTTATTAATCTTTAAATAAACAAAATAATCTTTTGTAATTTATATCCATATATAAAAAAATACGTATGAAAACTAAATGATAGACACCTTAGTTGACATTAAAATTTTGATGTTTAAAAATTATTTTTCTTTTTATTCATTCTTCTTTTATTTCTTAACTTTTTAATACTGCATTTCTCCTTAAATATATGATCTCTTTAATTAAATTACAGGAATGTAAAGAGATCTTATAAAAAGAGACAAGAAAAAACCTCATGAGAATCCCTTATTCATGGAGGTGGTAGATATTAAATTAGGTTTCTCTAAATTTTTATAAGACTTTTCTATATAGTAATATTATTATTTTTTACAAATATTTCAATGGATTTGACATCAATGGGTTGTTATACATGTAGATATAATATAAATTGATTTGTTATTCATTGATTATATAATATAAATTGATTTGTTATTCATTGATCAATATTACACATTTTATATTCTAAAAATATCTATTGATAGAGATCAAATCTTAAATGAACCTTGATTTTATAAAGAGATTAATTTCCATGATTTATCGGTTGTACACAGAGATGATTGCAGAAGAAAAGTGTGGATTTATTTGTTGCAAAGTAAGTATGCAACTTTTATAATAATTAAAGAATGGAAAATTATGGTTGAAATTAGAATTCATAAAAAAATTCAAAAAATTGAGAACTTAAAACGGCCTTGAATATTATTTTTTTTAAGGAATCAAAAACTACTCTAAGGTTCATGGTGTGAGTATCCCTATAAACTATGATAAAAAAATGGGTTAAATATGTTTTTAGTCCCTATAAATATATCAACTATTCGTTTTAGTCCCTTTAAAATTTTCGTTCAACTTTTAGTCCCTATAAAATTTTCAACCAACACTTTTGGTCCCTATTTTTAAGTAAATTTTTGTATTTTTTAATGAAATTGTGCAGAAATGTATAGAATATTGTAAAAATCACTTCCAAAAAAAACTAGATTTTTTAACAAAACATAAATTAAATATGAATTTTTTACCACCAAACATATAAAAATTCATATTAAATTCATGTTTTGGTAAAAAAATCTAATTTTTTTTGGGAGAGGTCCTTATAATATTATAAATTTTTCTGCAAAATTTTATTCAAAAATATGAATTTTACATATGAGTTTACTTTATAGGAGGGACCAAAAGTGAAGATGACAAATTTTTGGAGGATTAAAAGTTGAAGGAAAATTTTAGAGGGACTAAAACGAAAAGTTGACATATTATAGGGACCAAAAACATATTTAAAACCTATGAAGCCCGGATACTCCAAAATGGAGACGTACCCGTATCGGATACCGATACTTCGCAGATACTCTCGGATACGTATCCACGGAGTATCCGAATTAATTATTTTAATTTAAAATATATATTTTATCGGATACTTATAAGATACTCGACATATACTTATAAGATACTTCACAGAGACGTATCCTAAAAAAAAAATGAAGTGTAAAAAAAATGAGACTGTGTTGTGAAAATTCAATGGAGATGTATATGATTCAACAATTTAAGATATGAATCACTATAATTGTTTTTTGATAACCAATTAAAAATTATGTTTTTGGTGGATGAAAGTAACGAGAGAGAGGAAATAACCTAACATATGAATGAAAATAGAATATGATTTATACGAAAACTATACATTTTTTATTTGGATCACATGTATTATTTTTTGTAAATTGTGATTTTTATGATTGTATAGTATTAAAGAGTAATTAATATTTTTTTTAAGTATTTTATATGCATATAAATTTTAGTATAAATATTTTGTTAACGTATCTTAGTCGTATCATATCCTAATTTTAAAAATTTCATGTATCCGCGTACCCGTATCGTACCCGTATCCGTAGTACGTATCCGGGCTTCATAGTTTAAAACACAATACATTGGATTTGATGAGAGAATATGGAATCTTACTTGAGTTGATGAAGTTCATACTCCAAAATCAGTAATGTGTAATGTCTAGACAATTTTGGTAAGAAGTTGTTCATACAACTTGTTGTTTGATCAATTTGAGTCTGACAACTGCAATTGATTTTAAATACCCTTAGAATGTGTTTGGATGAAGTAATTGAGAAATTTTAAAGAATTTAGAATTATAGGCAATTTAAATGATTCAATTAAAATGCTTTCATTTCTCAATACTTTTGTTTGGAGAGTAATAAAAAATTTCATAGACATCATTTTTGGGCAAATTTTATAAATTTTATTTTTTTGGCCAAATGTGAAAATTGAAATTAGGGGTCAATTTGTAAATTTCAAAATTTTGAGGGGTCAAAATATAATTTTTGAAAAGTTGGGGGGGTCAATTTATAATTTTTGAGAAATTTGAGGGGTCGCTTTGCAATTTTTTGAAAATTTATTGGGATCAAATTGAAAATTTTGGAAAATTTGAGGACCAAAATGTAAAATTTGAAGAATTTTAAAATTCGTAACTTTTAGATGTCATTTGAAATTCTCTAAATTTAACTTGAACAAAATACTTCATAAATTTCCATCATTTTGAAAATTCTTCAAATTATTATCCAAACAATGAATTTCTCCTCAAAGTATTTGAATTTTCTCAAAACATTACATTCCCTTAAAGTATTTATAATTACTATGAAATGTAGACACAAACCGTTTCTAGCTAAAAGAAAAGATATTTTGTTGGAAATCGAAGTAGCGATAAAGGCTATACAATTAAGTGTTCTGAAAGCATGAAATGCATCAACTATAAAGATGTGAACTTTATTAAAAGGATGGGAAACAAGTGAATTTTCAAAATGAATGAGGAAATTCTAGGAGTTAAGCCTCAAAGATTCAAAGATAATTTAATGGCAAAGGGTTTTACACAAAAGGAAGGAGTGTACTACAATGAGATTTTCTCACCGGTAATTAAACATGTTTCAATTAGGATATAATTGAAGAAGAACAATATATCTTTGAGAAAGTAATGTTAATCACTAATAATGACTTATTTTTCATACAATATTTTGACCGACTAAGGAAGACCAAAAATGAAGATAATGGTACGATGACCTTCAAGTTAGAGATGGAAAAGTCTGCGATGAGTTGGAATGGCCTTTCGTTCAAGCCAGCCTTTTTTCTATGTGAGGAGGGCCTACATCTACCTAAAGGCCATATGAACTAAGACATCTTTAAACCTCAAGTTCTCAAATTGCCAAGTTTGGAAGGAAATTCGGCAGGTCTCTATTTTAAATAGAATTAGAAATTTCCTTTCAACACTTGCAAAATGACTCTAGTGCTGTAACTGTATTTTAACATGTTAGAACAGGAATGGTTCGTACATGTTCTCTTGGGTTTTGACGATAACAAAGTATTGAAGAACAATTGAAAAACTAACATATTTTCAAGTGTGTATGATCTACTTATCATAAAGAAGGAACATATAAGGGCATCAAAAAGGGATTGGAAAGCTTAAAAGACTATGGTGGAAGATCTATTAGAAGGTCAACCTTAAGTCAACGTCCTTAGAAGAGTATGGTGAAGACTAGGGAGTGTTCTCCACAGATTCTATTCTATGAAGCACATTAAACACAAAATCAGACTGGCTACTTGGATCTGAGGGACCCAAAATCCACGTAAGCTTTTGTCTTATTCTGTGAGTTGTCTTTATCATAGTATCTGATCGAGAAGTTCTTTTGTCTTATTCTATCTACGTGTGCAACCAGACAAAGGGCATCAGGAACGAAGATAACAATTAATAATTCTTCTTTCAGCAAAGTAAATTCAAAGGACTTTTCAACGGAACTATCCATATCAGGCAAAGGGCCAACGTTCTTGATCAAAGCTTCTCAACAATTTTTTTTTTTGTGCCAAAACTTTGTCAAATCGAATAACGCAAAACACTAAGAATTTATTTTCATGTTTATATCATAGAAATCCTAAAGAGTGAGTTTATTCATTTTGTTCAGTTTACACTAACTTTGTTAGAACTAGTGTAAGAATAAGTTACTTGTTTGCAGTTGGGGAAAATATTTTAGAAAGTCTCTCTCTCCTGCATGCTTCAACATGTAAGTTTCTTGGTGAAACCTTGAGCACTTAGGAGTCTCGATCAGTTGTTATTGAGCAGGGTAAAGTCTTAATCAGTTGGGCTTAAGTAAGGGAAGTCTCTTGCAGGTGTGTTTGAGCAAAAAAGTCTTTAGGTAGAGTCATAGAGCATAGAAGTCTCTTGCAATTGTGCTTGAGCATTGAGAAATCTCTTGGCGTGTCCTTGAGCAAGATGTAATCAAGAGTGATTATAGTGAAATCCCTTGGAAATGTAAGGGTACTAGACTACTTCTGTGTTGTAAGAGGAACCAATTAAATTGATTTGTGCCTGTCTTCTCTCTCTCTCTCAAAATCTTTTATCTTTGTGTTATGTATTCTGTTGCATTCAAATTTTGTGTCAGAATCTGCAACATCAGATTTTATCTAGGATGTGTTTAACACTTAAAAAAAGAAATCATCAAAGAGGCCAATACAATTCAATAAAGCCAACTTATGTAGATAAACAAATATTCACTATTGTTCATCTCTGGCTTAAATACACAATATTGTTCATCCTCATCATCATCAATCTCAGCTTCTTCTCTATTAATATTCCCATCAGCTTCTCCATTATCCTCCTCAAATTATCGATTACCAAAAAGAAGTTCTTCCCTGAATCCGTTCATTAACATTAATCACACTTTGTTCAATTCAAAGAGAATTACCTTAAAATAAATTTTAGCTTTTGCAATCCATCCAAGAGGAAGATGTTATCCTTTATATGACATTTATATGAGATATCTTCACCTTCATTTTTGTGATTATCCTCAATACAAAAGCACTCGAGTTTTGCATTTATTTTCAACCCTTAATGGACCTCATTATTATAGCTAATTTTCCTTTGTTCGTAGTCATTGATGTTGTAGTTCTTATCACAATGACTTGTGTGATATTAATGTTGTTCAAAAAATTAATATTGTTTTTATCCAAGGATATGTTTTTGTTGGAGATGCCCGAGATCCAATCAATTATGTAACCAATTTTAGAATTAATAAATATTCATTATCTTGTTTACTGTTTAGTGAAATAGTTTATTTGATAACGTCCTTGATTAAAACTATAGAC
>Ga0228710_1001328_pt1 | contig 36746 bp, 28 predicted proteins | sample MedpolnodulmetaG_FD_177995 | JGI IMG/M metagenome (GOLD analysis project Ga0228710, IMG submission 177995) | Root nodule microbial communities from Medicago polymorpha collected in Santa Monica, California, United States - pink nodules | ecosystem: Host-associated > Plants > Roots > Nodule...
TGATGTTATATAAAATATAAATATTGACAAATAGCTATTTATTACATAAAAAATGATCATTATTTATAAAATTAGGAAGGAAGAGTACCGGTACACCTCACTTTGTGAGTGTACCGTAGAAGTTCCCGGCTGTGAAGGGGTAAACCAAAAAATCTTTATTTTACAGGGAAAATCTCCAAGTTTTTTTTTTCCTTCTCATAGGGGGTAAATCAAAAAATCCTCAAATCGCAGGAAAAAAGCCTATCAACCTCAATTATTTAAAGAAAGAGAGACTCCCCTATCAATATGATGATTCCTTTATTGAGTGATCTACAAATACCTCTATTAACAATGTTAAATTTTTTCATCTGAAAACTTTGTTATTATTACAAATTTATCTGACCGACTCAAGATATTAGTATGTAAAGTTGCGCATAGAACAAATATTCACACAAAAAATTTAGTTTTGATATTTATGTTTTTCATTTTACACACAAATATAAATAAAAACCTCGTGTTCTGTGTCTTAGTACAACAAGTACCAAAAAGCATTTCTCTCTCTCATCGTCTTCTTCAATTCCACAGTTTCTTCTTCTTCTTCTTCTTTCACTGTCTCGTCGTGTCAGAACCCTAATTCCAACGCTAAAATTCCTTCCATCACCATCAATTTCTCACATTTTGCTCCTTCAACCAATTTCAAAATTCGTCAAGGTTTCGTCAAAACAGTACCATTCACTTCGATTGAGGCGTAAATAGTTTTGATCGGAGAAAAACGCGATTTTCAATTTTCCGGTGAAATTTTTTGATTTTCCGGAGGATGAGATTTGAACGATGAACAATGCCGGTAATGCGTAGTGGAGCGCGCCGGGGACGGCCAACGAAGCGACAATCACAGAAGAAGCAGGAAGAGGAGAAGAAAACTCCGGTTGAATTGGAGGCGGTTGCGACGAGAACGAGACGGCGGCGTGCAGCTGCGGCGGCGGCTGTTGAAGAGGAGCCGGCTGTTGAGGTGAATGATGACGTAGTTGCTGTTGCTGCCGTGGCGGAGAAGAAGCAGGAGGAGGAAGCGGGTGGAGCGGAGAAGGAAGTGATAGAAGAGAAACAGATGAAGGAATTTGATGGTGGTGGTCATAGCATTGAGAAGGCTATTGCTGGTGAAGAAGATAGCAATGGCTTTGTTATTCCTGAAAAGGTTAATTTTTTGCTTCCATGCAAGTGTTATCTTTTAATTTTAAGTGCATGTGTAAACTGTGTTAAAAAAAAGTGCATGTGTAAATTGTTGTTTGAATTGGTGTTATGGTTTAAGGGCTTTCATGTTTTAGTTACTTGTTGGGGGAAATTGCACGTAGTTCATTTTTGTTGGTAATGTGGGTTTTTTTTATGATTGTGATTTGTTTGTTACTTGTGAACTTTTTTGATTGTGAATGTGAGTGTGATCTTGTCTTGCTTGTGGAGTGAGTTTTTGTGTTACATATTTTTTAAATTAAGGAATCACGAGTTAAATTTCAGTGGCTTGGCTGTGTGGACATTTTACGTGGAATATTGGGTTCATTCCTGGTCACCACAATCCCCCTCCCCGTGCTTGTTTATTTGAGTATGTGTTGACGACTAGACCAATAGCAAAATAAAAAAAATTAAGGAATGTGTCAGAGCAGGAATTCTGCCTGTGAATTAGATCCCAAAGTCAGTCCAGTGGTTTAGACCTTAGAGTTACCTGTGGTGGTCCTAGTTTGAGGGTGGTGAATATGCCATTGGTTTTTTGTTGTTATTAGTTAGCGTGATTTGCCAGACAGGAAAAGGGACACCCCCAGTCTGTTAAAGCTCTAACTGGAGCTAATTCCAGGACCAATAATGGTCATATTCGTGATTGGGAATATGACTTATCCGGGGGGTGTCTTGAGCCATTAATGTTCTTTAATCTCAGAGGGTACAGTCGTACATCTCTTCTACTCAGTTTTAAAAACCGACATGGCATTCGGCGAGTAAAAGTGTACATAGACATACAAGTTGAAATCATGGTTGACAATGTTAGTGTCTCTACTGAACAGAACTTCCCTATTTCCCTTTACTTTATATTGGTCATAGAATGGAACTGTCACATTGTTCTTTTATTGGTTTCTAAAACACAACATTTGGATTTGTAAAGAAATCCACAACAATTTATCAACCCATGTTAGACAATCCTACTTAAAGTCATAAAATGAATATTTAGTGTGCTGGTGCCCAGTAGTTTCTATAATACATACTCTATTGATTCTTAAGGACACCCAACCTAATACTTGTCTCTACACTTGAGCTATAGTTAGCAGCACTACTCAACGTCTGTCAACTCTACATTTCGTGATCTTATAAATATGACTTTTTTTCCCTAGGATCATTTGTCTAATGGCATGCCCTTCCATTTAAAATAATATATGGAGTGATATTGTGGATGTAAGAATAAGCCTAATAGAAATATTGCTTTTGATTAACATTTGCATTTTGAAAAGTAACTCCTGAATAAATTACAGAAAAATAATAATATTGAAAACAGAGTATGATCCATGATAAGACAGTACAGCATTGTTTGTTCCCTATAGCAGTACCTTTTAACAATAATTCATTCAAACTGTTTTTATTTTCTTGCTAGTTTTCTCTCGTTTCTCTTCAATCATGTACGGGCATAAGTATGGTAATACTTTGCAAGAAATGTTCCAGTTGCCCTAATCTATAAGTCTGTTATGCTAATACTGATATCATAATTTTGTTTTCTTCTTATCACAGGTTCAAGTTGGTACTTCTCCTTTGTATAGAACCGAGAAAAGACTTGGCAAGGGTGGATTTGGTCAAGTATATGTTGGTCGGCGTGTTTCTGATGGAAATTTGAATGAGAGAACTGGACCTGAAGCTTTAGAGGTATGTGTATCCTATCAATACTATGTGATTAGTTATACTTCATATATCTTATTTTTACATGCTAAAGTATTTTAATTTCAGGAATTCACGGTTTTTAATTATTTTATCAGGTGGCCATAAAATTTGAGCACACAAGTAGTAAAGGATGTAACAAAGGACCGCCAGAAGAGTGGAAAGCGTACGAGTGAGTGTTATCATTGGGTCATTCTTATATTTTCGCTTAATTTCCTATCTATTTTTAGGGTATGTTATATACTTTCCTATAATTTTTTATTTGTGCAGCACCCTCAGTGGAAGTCATGGTGTGCCACAGGTACATTACAAAGGCAAGCAAGATGGCTACTATATCATGGTATGTTATTGGGTTTTATTTTTTAATCATTTGGGTTTGATTGTTTTTTAATTATTAATTAATTTGAATGATAATGTAACACTTGTTTTATTTGATGTAACATTTCTTTTATTTGAGTTTGGTTTGTTTGAAGGTTCCTGTTTGTCTTACTACTTTCATATGTGCAGATTATGGATATTCTAGGACCTAGCTTGTATGATGAATGGAATAAATCTCACACGTAAGTCTTTTGTAAGTTATTTGTTAGATGTGCATTAAAGTATATTCCCTGTTATTAATTTTGACTGTCAATTGTTATGTTAATGTTTCTTTTGTCAATTCCAGTATGTCCACTGAAATGGTTGCTTGTATTGGCATTGAAGCAATATCCATATTGGAGAAGATGCACTCTCGAGGGTAATTTGTTACCACTCAATTTCCGTTCATTTCTTTGGGTTATGCCTATGAATGGTGGATGGACACTTTTTGTAAAGCTAGACATTTTCTCTCATTTTCCTATTCTTCCGCTGACATTAGCAATTTACATAAGAATATGTGAATTAAGTTATTTTATAATAAAAATAATTGGAATTATGTTTCTTACACTATATGGTGATGTATACGGGTAGGTATGTGCATGGAGATGTGAAGCCGGAAAATTTTCTGCTTGGCGCCTCTGGGACACCCGATGAGAAAAAATTGTTCCTGGTAGATCTTGGATTGGGTATGTTTTTGATTGATTATTTATTGGTCACATGTAATATTTTCATTTTTACATCATTTAATTATCCTTTTGGCTTTTTCTGTGCAATTTCGGGCTTGCAGCTACTAAATGGCGGGATAGTACAACTGGTTTGCAAGTAGACTATGACCAAAGGCCTGATATTTTCAGGTATCGATTAAATATCTGTTTAAATATCTGATAATCAATCTTATAGTTTGGGATTGTGTAGAAAATGTTTAAATATCTGTTCTCCATATTATATTAACTTATATCATATGAAAAATATTTTCAGGGGCACAGTACGCTATGCAAGTGTGCATGCACATTTGGGGAGAAATGGAAGCAGGAGGGATGATTTGGAATCTCTTGCATATACACTGATTTTTCTTCTTCGAGGTCGTCTTCCTTGGCAAGGATACCAGGTTCGTCATATTTTAACAACTTTTAGTTTTTACTCTCATATTAAGAATATTGTTCTTAGACATTTTTTGCTCAGGGAGAAAACAAAGGATATCAGGTTTGCAGGAAGAAGATGGGAACACCTCCAGAGAACCTATGCTATTTTTGTCCCCAGCCTTTTAAAGAGTTTGTTGAACATGTACTGACCTTAAAGTATGATGAAGAGCCCAACTATGCAAAATACATTTCTCTCTTTGATGGGATTGTTGGTCCAAACCCAGACATTAGGCCACTGAATACAGAAGGTGCACAAAAGGTATCGATTTTGCCACCCTTTTACTTGTGTTTTTTTTTATGCATATACGAAGTTTGTAGTCCAACCTTTGACACTGCTATTTTTTTTCTTCTTGAAGCTTGTTGGTCATAAAAGAGGCCGATTGGCTTCAGAAGATGATGATGAACAACCCAAAAAGAAGGTTCGAGTGGGTTTACCAGCGAACCAATGGATTAGTGTTTACAATGCTCGTAGACCGATGAAACAAAGGTATACACTAATGAAGTATTCTAATAAAATATTCTGACTACTAAGACACCCTACTAACTACTCAAATACCTCACTAGTAAACTTAGTCGCTAGTCTTCTTAGCTTTCCTTTCATTAACCCTCCATATCCTGGGTTTGCCATAATACCCTTATTTTTCGTTAGTTGCCTTCCCATCATACACCCATAAGTCTTAAAACTTGTTATATGACATGTGTGATTCTATGTTTAGGTATTTTAAAATTGATGCAAGGGGATGACTTCTATTTCCTCATTTTTAAGATTGTGATTTTTCAACCCATACCATATGTGTGAATCTATTTACACCCTTTTGTGTGTATATGTTGCATCATATGTTTGAATTTCCTTACATTTTTTAATTTTTTGGTTACAAAAGTTAGATGCTAAGGGTTATCCGGGTTTAAAACTTATGATGTAAGGGAATTTCTATGCATTAAGAGTGGTTTTCTTTGTGTTGTAGATATCACTACAATGTGTCAAGTACAAGACTATCACAGCACATTGACAAAGGAAATGAGGATGGCTTATATATTAGCAGTGTTGCTTCATCTCAGGGCCTGTGGGCCTTAATAATGGATGCAGGGACAGGTTTCACTTCACAAGTTTACGAATTCTCCCCCCAATTTTTCCACAAGGTAAATTTAAATCTATTGCCATACATTCTTCTACTTGTGAATTATTAAAATTTCCTGTATAGCACACCAGATATATGCTTGTAGAAATTTTAATCCTAGTTTCAAGGCATGCTTATTATTAATTTAGGGTTTTCTGTTTTTTTTAAAGGAATGGATCATGGAGCAGTGGGAAAAAAATTACTATATCAGTGCAGTTGCAGGAATTGCAAATGGGAGTTCATTAGTAGTAATGTCTAAAGGTTGGTTCCTTTTAAGTTATATATATATTGGCTTATGTGCTTTGGCAATTCTCCATTTTGCTCTCCACTAACTTAGGCCATGGATTTCAGGCACCCCGTATTTGCAGCAATCATACAAAGTTAGTGATTCATTTCCTTCCAAATGGATTAGCAAAAAGTGGAAGGAGGAGTTTTTTGTAACTTCAATGGCCACAGCAGGGCCCAAATGGGGAGTAGTTATGTCTAAAGGAGCAGGGTTTTCAAAACAGGTCATCTTTGGATTGAACTTTTATCTGTCAGTACTTTAGTCATAATGCAACTTAATAGTGTGAATAAATACTTACTTTATGTTTATGTATAACAGGCGGTCGAGTTAGATTTTCTGTATCCCAGTGAAGGGATTCACAAGCGGTGGGAGTCTGGTTACCGAATCACATCGACTGCTGCAACTTGGGACCAAGCTGCTTTTGTTCTGAGTATTCCAGAGAAGAAGCTGCAGGACGAAACTCAAGAAACACTAAGGACTACTACTTTTCCTAGTACTCATGTTAAGGTGGGTCATATATATTCACATTTGTTGTCTATGCACGTGATTCTCAGTTAATTGCAGTTTGATGATACTTGATTTTACAGGAGAAGTGGGCTAAGAACCTCTACATTGCCTCTATTTGCTATGGACGTACCGTTTCTTGAGACTGCCGATCCATGGAGGGGCCGAAGGAGTATTTGGATTTCAATGAAAAAACTCCAAACATGTTTAGAACAAAAATAATTGTGTTTTTTTTGGGACAAACATACTTTTGGGCTCGATAGCATGTCAAGAAGTTTGATGGGCTGGGATACAGAAAATTTTGATGGCTTCAGTGTTTATTTTATGTATGTAGGACGGGAATGAATATTTCCAGTAAAACTTAAGTCAAACATATCAATTTTCCATTCGTATGGAAATTGATTTTATGTCAATTATTATTAGTTATTGTTTTCAAGACGAGGAACTTTTTTATACAGGTACAGACAGGTATACTCATTATTTTTTTGAAGGAACAGGTATACTCATTTTAATTTTAAGTTTGGTAGACTTGTCATATGAGCCATGTAAAAAAAAACGTGAAATTTTTTGTTTATAAAACTTAAAATAAATATAAATACCCTAACTGAAATCTAAAAACATGTAAGACGGCATGAGAAAATGTATTTTGATTTTAGTTTTATATTTATTTACAAAACTACAAATAAATATAAATATACTACTATCCTTCAGAAAAAAAAATACTAGAATTCTTCAAAGGTTTGTACCAAAAAATTGATTTCACGATTAGATTTTACTAGAAATCTACAAATAAATATATGTTTTTTGAAATGTAACTCGATTAGATTTCACGAAAGAGGTCCCAAAAAATTGATTTTGTTTGAATTTTTATTTTATTTTTATCAGTTTTTAATTGTTTATTTGAATTATTTTTCATTAAACATATAATATAACTATTCAAATTCAAGAACATTTTGATGTGCATAAAGAATTGAATTACTAATTAATAAGTAGTTACATGCATTCACACACGTACGCTCAACAAATTAAGAATGCTATACTATTCTATTTTTAGAGGCAAAGAGAAAAAATATTATTAAGAAGCAAATGGAACACATGCTGTGTTTCGGAACAAAAATATGAAGCCACGGTTGCCCATTTGAAAAATGACGACAAAGGTCAAAAATAAATGAGTTAAATGGATTACCTTAAAATTTCTTTTGTTAACCACACTAATTAATTGAGTATATACTATTTATTCCTTTAAGTTTGTTCAATTAATTAGCTAGTCAACCTTAATCTACATATCATTAAAACAAACCACATGTTAATATCAACCTTAAAAAAATTAATTTAATATCATGGCTCCACACTTACACCTATATTTACCATAATTTTGTGAAAATCATTTTCCTTACGCAAACTCAATTCAATTCATTCACTTCTCATTTAAGGTAATCAACTTTTCTATTAATTTGAGTGAGTTTAGAGCAAACTTATTCAGCTATTAAAAGAAAAATAAAACTAAGTACAAAAGAGTATAATCTCATTGATATACTATGGCAAAATTCATCACTACCTCATTCATCTTAGTTCTCCTTATTGTGGCTATGATGAATGGCCATAGTGCTGAGGGTGCAGGAAATGGTAACAAATTGGAGAAAGATGATCGTATTTACAAATTTGATAAATTTGGACCGCCACTTGATTGTTTGATTTTGTATAACAAGTGCATTTTTTTTCATATCTTGTGTCCTCTCTATTATCAGTTCTGTACTTCTAGCAACTCAGCTGATCATACTCTTAAAGCTGAAATTCTTCCATGATCGTGATTAATTGCGGCTATGGTTTTGTGTGTTATATTGATATCTATATATCTATCTATGATAATTAATGTTGTGTGAGTGTGATGTGAGGGTATATTACATAGCTAAATAACTTGGCCTCTATGTTTGGTCGAGCTAGGATAGATTTATATTTTATTTTTGTGTGCTATGGTACCATGTTATGGTTATACTTATATCCACAATATTAAAATAAATTAATTTCACTGTGGTGTACTTTCTTGTGATCAAAGTGGTGCTGTCTCATAGCATCACATATATATTGATTTTGGAGTGTTTTTCTGTCGTTGATAAATTTTTAGTCTACCAATGGAAGAAGAAAAAAAGATAAGGTAATGTCAAATACTTTGTTATTAATAAATTAAAGCTACATTTTTTTTTCTTCCAACGATTAATAGTAAATATTTGTTAGGTTAACATTTTTCTTTTTTGCTCGAGTTTGACAAATAAATCTGATTATAGTAGACCAAGACTTGCATACACATTTTAAGTTTAGTAGACTTATCAAGGTTAAAAACAAAAACAAGAGTTATAATTTTTGTGTTATATTAATAAAACTAAAATTAAATATAAATACACTACTTGAAATCTTCAAAGGTTGAGAGCACCAAAATTAACTTTGATGAATAATATCATCTTCTCACGGTTGAGCACAACAATGAAAGGCCTCCAACAAAATAAGAGTTTTTCTGAGTGGTAGTAAGAGAAATACTGCTTATATTTGACAAGGATGAGGGGACTTCTTTTTCTTATGGTGTGGTGTGAAAAGCTAGAGTGATTTTTTTTGAGAGAAAAGATTTATTGAATTGACAATAAAAAATAAAATATCATTTTAATAGTATATATATATATATATATATATATATATATATATTTTATCTTAAATAATAATTATAAAACAAAATATTAAATAAAGATATGAAAACCAGGTCAACGGAGTTCATCATTAATTTAAGAGTCTTTTAAAAATTGGACCGGATCATTCGAATTAGTATGATCGAAAACCATACACATAGTCAATTCAATCAAGTTGATCAATTAATAAGAGATGTAAATAAACCGATGCTTACGTCATAAAATCAACTCATAATTTAGAATTGAGTCGAACGGGTCAACTCATTAACCATATACTATTGTGAACTACTAGAGGCTTTTCCCTCAAACCATCTCAAACACATATTCCCAAAACATTTTAGAGAAAAAACAAAGATGTTAAAGAAATTGAATGAAAAAGTATTAGAGAGAAAATAAAATAAAGGAGTGAGAAGAAGATGTGAAAAGAGGTGCTCAAGAGAGAAGAATCCAACGTATACATGAAAAGTAGTTTTAAAAAAAAGTAACCTAATGTCAAAGGCAAATTCTATGGTACATCCAAAGATTTGAGTGTATTGGTACACCAAATTAATAAATTAATAGTTAAAGGTGATATTTTTTGAAGAGAAAAATTGTTTTCTATCACCTATAATTATAATAATTAAATCTTATTTACCAAAAACGTCGACGATTTCATGTTTTATGCATGTAACTTGTAACTTGGTATTGTTGCCAAACTTGGAAAATCAAGCCTATTTTATTCTTTGTTGTTTTCTCTTGTCTTCTATTTAGTTTGATGTATGCATTTCAATGTTGTACTTCTTTTTTAAACTTTCAGCCATATTAAAATAAACTTACCCTTCGTTTTTTTTTATTTCAACACAATAAATAAACAGAACTTACTAAGAAGCACCGTTCAAACAAAAAAAGAATAGCATTTGCCGAGTTGCAAAAGGTATTCAGCAAACTTAAAATGCACTACCCGTTTTCCTTTGACGGCATAAGGTGTCAGGCAAGTTTTTCTTGCCGTCTCAACAAAGTTTAGGGCGGCCTTTAGCCGCGCTTTTGATACAAGTTTCACAAATTCAGTACGTTTCTATGTGCATATTTGAATTCTTTAATATATCAATCTCTAAACCAACAGGATGACAAGCAAAAGGCTCAAATGATTCGAGACAGGGCTGTTGCTTTAATTGATAAAAAATATACTGGTAAAGGAAAGGCGAATTGGAAGAAGAATCCGATCGAGAGAAAAACAAAGAGAATGAAAAAAGTACTTTTAGATTGGAATCGTTGGTGTTAGAGGGTTATGTTATGTTCTTTCAATCTTATTATTGGCCAGCGAATTGTATTGTGCATGAGCTTGACTCTATGGTGTAGAAAGACTATAATTTCTGCATGTTTTTGTTGGAGGCTGAAGCTCCAAAGTCTGCTCATGTTTTATTTTCTTAACTTTATATTTTTTTTCAAAGTATTTAATGGTCAATCTCTGAATGTTATGTTTTCGGCGATAAAATGTGTCGTGCCAAATAACACTTCTGAATCAAAATTGGTCTCGACATATTCAACCGTTATGCAACCGTCTGTTACAGTGTTACTGCCATGAAAGTTAGAGGTCATGGCTATGATCCGTAAGGTTACTTATTGAACAAACCAAAGAAAATAAATAACAGTATTCAGTTCAGTTGTTATAGTCATTGAATTACATGTGAATGACATAAATTTAATTGGTTACATACTAGAACATGTGCTAAAGTTACTTCAATTGAAGTGAAATTTAAATCCCCGTATTCAGTTTGTGCTCATTTTATTCACTGTGTGCTCACCAATATCCTTTATATGTGGTTCATCCAAGGTCCCTTTAGAGGACAAAGTGTTTGAGGGACTGCCTGCAGCTGTAAACCATATAAAGAGCTGCTTGATAATGAGATTAATAGTTCACCTGTGCCCACCAAAATAAGATAATAATAGGGTGACTTGATAATAAAGGGCACATTTGAATTGACTTATTTTTCAACTTATGAAAAATAGCTTATGCAAATAAATACACTTTTATGTTAATTCATAAGTTGTCACTAACGAAAATTGTATCTTCATAAACTACCTTGACAAACTTATAAATAACACATAAAAGCTTATTTGTTTGCATAAACTATTTTACATAAGCTCAAAAATAAATCAATCCAAACAGAAGCATACTATTTCTAGCACCAAAGCAGAAATGTCTTGTTGTGAAATCTAGTTCGTTCGGAATCACACCAATGAAAAACAAAGATGTGTGGAGCAAAAGGTAGTGGTAATCCTAGGTCTAAGTGTCTTCAAGCAACAACACACACAAGAGCTAAAACAATGACACAAACACTAGCTACCAAGCATAGAGATAAGCAAGCTTAAAAGGAAGTAAACAAACACACACAAGATGGTAACCCAGTTCGGTTCAATATGACCTACTCTGGGGGAGAGAGCAGCTCTACAATCCACTATGAGAAGATGTTACAAGAGGTTACAAGAAATCAGCCTTATACCTAATCTCTACCTTTTGTTTCCCTCACCACACTCATATGAATCTTACTAGAGAATACACAAAGGAAGCTTTAGATCCTTCCAATGATTTAATCTCACTACCCAAGGTGATTACAATGTTTATCCCAACCCTAGAGATGCTCCTTACAAAGATACTCAACCCTCAAGTTCCCCCCTTTGTGAACCCTAGGCCTCTAGCTTCAGCTCTCCTTCAAAAAACTGCAGAATCCACTTAAATACTAGTCACAGCAGTCCAAAATCGTGTCACGATTTTGTCCAATCGTGCCGCGATTGTCTCTGAACAACCGTTGTGACCAGTCCCTTTCAGGGAAACTTGGTGAGGAAACTGTTGAATCGTCTCACGATTTTCCATCTCAAAATGCCATGCTCCCTGCCAATCCAATCGTGTCACGATGCCCAAATCGTGACACGATTTCAGGGTTTCCTGAATTCTCAATTTGAAGCCAATATATAACATGTCTCATACTTTGTCTATTTATTTATATTTAGGATTAAAAACCATTGTCCATATGAGTAGTAAAAACAAATTCTTAATCAATGGCCCTAAAGTTATCACCTCAATTTTCCATTTGTTAACCAGTTTACCTATATCATTTGACTTAATTAATTTTATTTATTCCTTCTACAACAATATTCTGGTCAACCTTAATATTTAACACATGGCTCCCACACAATTTTCAGCTTTATCTTAAATTTTGTGAGATTATTTTTTCTCACGCAAAGGCACAGTTAATTCTTTCACTTCTCATTTAAGGAAATCAAGAGGTCTATATATTGAACTGAAGTATGGAGCCAATTTTATTCCATCCAAAAAATATCAATAAGAAGAAAATAAAAATACTCATTCACATATCATCACTATGGCAAAACCCACTGCTTCATTTGTTTTAATTCTTCTTGTTGTGGCGATTATGAATGGCTATAGTGTTGAGGGTGCAGAAAAAAGTAACAAGCTGAAAAAGGGAGCCCCTAATATGGACCCTTATTTTTAGGGTCCACCTATGGTCCTTGGTAAATGACCTGCAATAGTGGGTGAGACACTTGCTTTTCAATTTATAAGGATGGTTTCTATATGTCTTTACTATGACTGAGCTTTTTCAATCAAAACCGATGAATCATCCAATCCGATTCACAACAAATCGCTAACTAATTCTTTGTTGTCATAACTTTAATTTCATCATTCATGTTAAAAATTTAGCCATCCAAATGCTTGCTGTTTTTATTTTTTAAGGAAAAAAAAGGGTTACTGGTTTAGAACCCATATTTCATTATAACTGAACAAAATTATCTGCAACACATTTTTTCATTGCAACCTAGCATTTGAACAAATCCACAAATCCTTAAGATGAGCTTCAATGCGTTTTTCTAGGAAAAAAAGTGCAAACGTCGATAAAGTGCTTGCAACAGTTAAGTTCTTCACACTAGCCGCCTAAACAACCACCGTCAACATCTTCATGATAATCAATTTCGTACCAAACCCGGAACCAAGTTTGTTAACCGGAACGAAATTAAAGGCTCCCTCATGTTTCCTTCCGATTAGAGGACTGGAACTTGAAAATAATGTAGAGAAAACATCATGAATTGGTGATTCCAAAATCAGCGTAGTGACGGAACAAGTATGTGAAAGTGAGCAAATAAATTTTATCTGGATTTCTGGATTTCTTGAACTGGTTCTGATTTTTACCGAAGAAATTGACGAGTTAAGGTGAGAGACCGATTCACCGCGTTTTGAAGATTGCGGCAGTGAACTTATTCAATTGGTGATCTTCTTCATCCAATTGTTTTGTTGCTGTTTTTACTTTGTGTTGAAGTTATTCAGGCTGTTATAGAGAGAGATTGGAAGTGTGTTTATCCACAATTGCAGGTAATTTTGGCAAGGACCATGGCTGAACCCTAACAAAAAGGGTTCATATTAGGGGCTCCCGCTGAAAAATGATGGTGATATATACAAATCTCAAAAGATGTTAGGGTGTGTGTTTTTTTGTTGATCCTACCTATTGTCCTACGTACGATGAGTATTGTATTCCTAATGGCAGTAGTCCTACTCAACCTCAAATCATTCCATGATCTGAGATTGTGGCCATGGTTTGTGAGTGTTATGTTGATCTATACAATTAATATCATAGGATGTTATGTGAGTGTGAGAGTATACTATATATAGTATAAGAGTAAAAATTATATTATAGCTAAATAATTATCTTTATGGGTGGGGCTCTTCTTGGGTATGTCAAGTCGAGGATATAGTATATATTTTATTTGTGTTATGAATTTGTATTATGGTTCCATGTCATGATTATATTATATATGCAATATTGAAATAAATTAATTTCACTGGTATACTTCCTTATGATCAATTCTGAAGTGAAAAATTTGCCATACTTGGTAATCAATTTTGTTTTCATGATTGATAAGGTTTTCGTTATGGTCATTTCACCAATGTTCACAGTGAAAAATTTGCTATCAAGTGAATTTTTCAATTGCAAACCACGGAACAGTGATTAAAAGTTAAAAAAATGAAAAATGCTATTTATCGCGAGTGGAAATCATCCCGAATTATCCCAAACCAGTGTAATTAACTTGTTAGCACCACTACAGGCTGATTTCCACAAATTCAAGAATTATATTGACAAAGCAGTTTGCTTATTTTCTTTTTATTAATTATCTAAAATGTTAATAAAATGACTTCACGTTCTCAAAACAAAGTCATTTAACACTACAAAAAAAAAAACAAAGGCCATATACGCTCGTTAAATTTCAAGAAAAACCAATTTGGGATATTTAGCAGCTCTCTAAAAAAAATATCAAAAGTAGGGATGACAATTTAGAGACTTGCATGTTGCATATAAATGATTTTCTACATACATAACAAATTTGGGGTATGCACTTATATCTCGTCATCCGCCCCATACTTATATTTTGAAATCGAAGAAAATCCAAATTTATATCTAAACCCAGTCAAAATGAGAAAAATCCGTCAATTGAGGTGAGGTGGGTTCGAACGGTTACCAATGTACAAGTTTTGTTGCCATGTCTAACTTTAGTCCACGAAGAAGAAGAAAAGTGTTATTTTGATCACTTACAAAAATAAACCAAGGTTCTGTGTATTTTATACGAAAATGAGAGATTTAATTCCCTAGAATTTATTTTTTTTGGATAACTTGGTCCCTTAACATTTCAGAATCAAAAAGTTTCATTGAAACGCTTAACCAGTGAAACAACAAAGAATGAACACTATTAAATCACAAAACTGGATAACAACTGGCAGGATTTTATTCTCCGTTATCTTGTGAAAAATAAAAGTTGTACTACAATCACGACTATACTTATGTTTATCATCATACAGCATGAAGTCAACCAGTCTATTGAGTAAAGATCTTCTTAGTGCCTGTTTGGATAAAAGTTACGAATGGCCAAAAGCACGGCAAGCGTAACTCTACAATTCTCAGCTTCAAGAAAGTCACGGCAAATCATGCATTGGGAAGCGAGAATTGGGTTTCCACCGCCAAACCAAACAAAGCATTAGTAGTTTGAAAAATATCCTTATACAACGGATACACGTGACTTGGTTCAAATTAGTCAGGATGTCAATATTCAAAATCTTATTCACATGGTAACAAACAAGAAATACAGTTCCCTAAAAGAAAAAAAAGTGAAGTACAAAATAAAAATTGGTTCTTTTTCATCCCCACAAGTTCGCTATGGGGTTCATGGTAGGTTCTAATTCAAAGGGGACCTCAGATTCTTCTTGTGTTGGCCTACAGCACAATCTGTCCCAATGAACTACTTCCTGCCAAAGACACATGAAACATCAGGTAAAGGTAAACTAATATCCGAGGATTTACCTAACAACTACCAAAGATGATAGCATGAATGCTGATGATATGGAATGGTTTTTGTTAAAAAGAAGCAAAGATATCAATGATCACCTCAGACTTGTCATGGTAAAACCGGACAGTGAAGATGCAGCTACACTCTTCGCTATCATGTTCCCGCCTCTGGATTTTCAATACAATAGCATCACAATAGAGGGCATAATCAGATTTTACCTGTGCAAAATTAATAAAGGGTCAAAAGAAGTATCAACGGTTAGGGAATTTATGGATTAGTTAAAAACAGAGAAGAAAAAAAAACTACGTTTGGGTTGGTATGTTGGTAACAAGTTGTGTGACTTTGCAAACATTTGGATATGTGTTTGTATATGGGTCGAAACCCCCATCAAACGTGTGTTAAATGAATACAAGACATTTGATTCTCATAGTTCATGTCTTTTAATGTGTGTGAAAAGGACTGAAGTGTACACAAACACAGCAACAATCATGTGGCCACCTGGATACACATTATGTTTATGTAAGTAAAATAAAAAGGCTAGAATCCCTTACATGGAAACATAGTACAAGATGTCCTTCCTTCACCTTGTGACACTCTGAAGCTTCCAATGGGATGGATCTCTGTCGCACCCCATATTTCACATTAATCCATTCATCTTCATCCTTACCGAATCCATGATATCGTACACGAACTTCCTTAAATCATGTGTCACATCACAACATACATTAACTTCAATTGATTGCCCATAATATACCAAAAGAACATCCTCTAAGAACAGCAATAGTTTTACAGCAGGATAAATTACACTGTTCACAAGTATACAAATATAGGCTGCAGAGTAGTTCTATTCTATTGACATTTCCTTTACTTTTCAATGGATGAAAATATCTCAAACAATAGCTAGCAATTATTTAGATTACATAGAATTAAAAATCATATTGGAACAGGGTGTCTCTCTAAAATGAAAAGTAAATTTCAGCCATCAAATAACTCGTGAATTTAGCAAGAAAATTGCCGATTTTTATTTTTCATTTCCAAAACTCAGTGACCACAACTGAATGCAAGTCTAGGATTCTTTCTCAAGAAAACACATTTTGATGGCTTTTCCCTCAAATTCCTGGTCCGGACCATGAAAGCATGTGACATGGCCCATTTGAAGAAGGTATCATGCTTTTATAATAAGGTATACATATGTCTAAGAAAGAGAGCTTTTCTTCTCGTAGAATCATGATTTAGCACAAGAAATTGGGCAAGGCACACCCACGTATAATGCGGGTTCTACCCATGCAACTCTAATTCCTCCCACTAAAGTGCCCAGGAATGAAATTTTCCTGAAGTGCTATATGGATTTCTAATGTTTTGGAGCTTTTGGGTTACTTTTACAAGCACTCTTATGCATAGTACTATTTGGGGGTTTTGCATTTTAGAATGCGTTTTTTCTCGTGGCCAAGCATGATTTTGAGCTTGAGCAGTTAGAAGTAATGACTCCATTTTTACACAGTACAATTTGCATTTTAGAATGCATATTTTTGTAGATGTTCTCACATGTACCAATTTTCTATCGTAGCGAGTTTGCTTCTCTGCCTAATATTTTTTCCTATCAAGGGTTTTTCCACGTTATTCCTGGCTTCGTTATCTCTGTTGTCCAAAGTTTGACATTCACTTTTCACTGCTTAGTTTCTATTGGTAAAAAAAGTTCAGAGATTTTCTGCATTTTAACCCACTATGTTGAAAGAGACAAAATAGTTTATATACACTGTTGCAGCCTAACATGCAATTCAAATGAAAGAAAAAAACAAGCTTAATAGTCAGCCACCATGTTTTAAGCACAAACAAAAAGAATTAAATACAAAATAGGTATTTGAAGTAAAATAATGAAGGCATTGCAGGCATGAAAGGAATTATTGCTCTTATATTAATTAGAAATTCAAAGCAGCAACTCAATTTCTTAACGGCCAAAGCCAAGTATATAAAAGAATCTTACAAGTTCCCCTGTGCATAGAACTCTGTAGTTCAGAAACATCGCAACATCATGCCTGTAATTGGAAAATAAAAAAGCATCAAAAGGTGAGTCAGTTACTAACTAAATAACAACAAAAAAAGGTTAATGGTTGTGAAGAGGAGATGGGTTTGGTGGTAGTGTTTAAAAAAACAAAAATCCTTTTGGAGTGATAAGTAGTGGGGTGGGGAACATATCATCTTTAATTTTGTTATGAGTGCAATGCAAGAAACAAAAACCATACCACGTCTTATAGTTCTCACGTAATCCAAAATGTTTAAAAATGTCACAATGCACAATATGCATAAACTCAAAATAGAGCTGCAGCTTAATCAGAAGTTAATTCCTCACCATGCATTGTCTTTTATAGACACCGCTTCAAATGCTAATTCTGACAGATCTGCAGCTTGAATACCTGGCATTATGTGTTAAGAGCCAGAAATCGAAGAAGAGTAAATAGCAGAAAAAAGAAGGGGGAAATCACTGGAAATATGAAACTGCTTGTAATAAGAAAAGGATAACTGCAGAAGGGTGAATATCACTAATGCCCAGAGTCAAGTTCCTACAGAGAACAACGTTCGTTCTCTGCCCATGACTAATATAGAAAATGATTTTCCAAAAGACACCCCTTCTCTCTCTACTCAATCTCTATAATTTTCTTACACAAATAGCAGCCGTTACCAAACTCTGCCACATCAGCATTTTCCTAACATAAATTTCTACACTGTGGGCTAGGAAGTAGGAGCCCACAGTTGAGATCCTAACATTATGATATTTTAATTATATTGTGGAATTTTTAATTATAATCTATCCACAGATCAGCACAGACTGTTCTGATAAGTGTTGTCTATGGCGGATGACGGTATGTGGTGGAGACCCAAATTTCGCAATTTAGGCAGCTTTATGGTGCACCAATATGGCAGGGTACGACGGAAAACCCCGCAATATCGGCCGCCATTTACCATATCAGCGAGGCCAAAATCCGCCAACCGATTTTCAATAACACTGGTGTTGATTATCGTTTATTAATTCTGGATTGCTTGTAATTCCACCCGATTGCTTTCCGAAAATAGGCTAAATCTATGTAGTTTATACAACTGTGATAATCACTATCAGTATTTCTGTTTTGGTATATCATTATTATTTTCTTCAGGTGCCTCATTTTGTCTCAACAACCTGGACATGGCTCATGAAGTCTATGAGCCTATGACCTACAATTTGCACAGCTAAATAAAAGAAAATACGATTAAGTATAACAAGTGCAGATGTTCATTGATTATATTTCCATCATTAGAAACTAAGAATCACTGTTTGGCAGGAATAGCACTGAAAAGCATAAGAGTAAGTAGTCAAAACATGTACAATATTTATGTTGATTTGAGGTAAAAACAATATCATCTTCAATCAAGGGTGGAGCTTTGTTGGGACAAGGAGAGCCACTTCACCCCGCCTCCAATTTTTTTCTTTCTTAATAGGTATGTATGCATATTGTAGTATCAATCATCAATCAATCAATCTATATATATATATATATATATATTAAATTCCTAAATTCTGTATTGACTATAGATATAAATAATTTACGGCTTATATCAATATCATCCTAAATTATGGTCTAGTGGTAAATTGTTTTTTGGAAGCAAGAGGAGCGGTGTTCGAATCTAAATTGAGACAATTTGTTATTTTAGAAGAAAAGTTGTCACAAAAGCGAACAATGAAAATGCAAAATGAAACCCATATGTATCGAACCCCGGTCCTTTCAATTGCATGAGGTAGCCTAACCACTGCAACAGACAATATTTGTTTTATACACGGCTAATATATATATATATACTCCCTCCGGTCCTATTTATAAGAAAACTTTGACTTTTTAGATTCATTGAGTAATTGATGTATCTTGTATAGAATATAGACCAAATACATCATTTATGCAATGAATCAAAAAAGTCAAATGTTTCTTATAGATAGGACCGGAGGGAGTATATGCTAGTTCATGTGTTTAGATTCGAACACCGTTCGCCTTGCTTCCAAACAACAATTTACCACTAGGCCATAAGTTAGGATGATATTGATATAAGTCGTAAATTATTTCTAACTATAGTCAATACAAAATTGAGGAATTTAATATATGCTAGTTCAAGGGGTTTGGTCACTGACTCACGGGTTAGACCAATAATCATATAGTATATTGCCCGAGCGGACAATCAATCTGAGTCTAATAACATTGTCTACAAGACTTTAAACTGACTGCTCAGAGTTGGTTTCATTGGTTCAAAGAAGATTTAATGACGTCATTTCTGAGGTATTAGTATGTCTGATCCAATGGTGTGGCTAAACTGGACAGGGGACTGTTTCTCAACCAACTGTTGTACTTTTTGTAGTTTTACTTTTGTATCAATAGTAATGATTGTATTTATATGAATATCATTTACAACAATTATGTATAACTTTTAGCATCTCACTATATTATTTTAGCCCCCTCCAAGTTATCAGTCATGCTCCTCCATTGTACTCAATATAATATAAAATGAAACCTCTTTATAGGTTGGATATAAAAAATGTCTTTCTATATGGTGACTTGGTATACGAAATAAACATGGAACAGCTATCTAGGTTTGTTGATAAAGGGATTACCGTAAATTGCATAAGGCCTTATATGGTTTGAAAGGTTTAGTACAGTTCTTGAAAAATTTGCCACAATTTGTGACGGAGCTGATCATTCAATGTTTTCTAAACATTTTGCACAAAATTATTGTATTTATCTTATTGTTTATTTATCCGCGAAAAAAATTGCTGTTTACATAGATGTTATTGTAATCACAAGAATGATCATTGTGGTATTCAATTTCTTAAGAAGCATCTGTTCAGACATTTCTTTATCAAAGATTTGGAACATTTAAAATATTTTCTTGAAATTGAAGTTGGTCAATCAAGGACTGGCGTTACCATCTCGCAGAGGTCTAAGGATATCTTATAAATGTATCAAACTTGATGCATATATGATATACATGCATCAGCTAGTAGGGAATAGAGTAAGTATAAGTAATCATCTTATAAGTTGTATTTAAAACTTATTGGCGTTGTATATGTGGTGCCTATAAAGATAAAGTGTGTCATGTGCATGGAAAAGCAATTCATTCAGAACATTTTTAGTCTCCTTTCATTCTCTCTCATTTTCTAAGCTTATTTTCAAGTTTTACCATTTTCTTCCTGCATACCCATCTTTGTCTGAACTAACAAATCAACACCATTGACCCCAAAGCAAGTGAATGCCTAGTAACGACAACAAAATAAAGGTCACAGCCGCGGAAAACTAAAATGATGATGTGTTCCAGTAATGTAGTTCTTTCTTCCTTCCTTTTTTGAATTCATAGCAACATTAAAATCTAAGAGCAAAAAAGGAAAACCTTTTGGTTTCGGAGAGCTTTTATGTCCCTTTATCGAAGAAGATTTGCCGGAAAGATCAACAACTAGGTTCAGCCCCTCAGGTGATGAAGCAAAGTGACCCTTTGACTCTGTATGTTTATTTTGGAACCACTGCTGCACCTGAAACCCAAAACAACTGGTGCATCATTAAAACATGCTACTATCCATCCACACGCTCCAAAATGTATCAAAAACGATAAAGAAGCCTTAACAACCTGTTCCCATTTTAAAGAAGTTTTACCATCACTGTTTGATGAAGAGCTGCAAAATCAAAACAAGTAGGTCACTTATGACATATCATAAATAATGAACATAACACAAAGGCCCTGTTTGGATAAACAACTTATTTTGCAGCTTATAGAAGAAGCGCTTATCATATAAGCACATATGAATAAGCTATTTCTATAACACAACAAAATAAATTCAAACCAGTTTTGTATAATCTATAAGTTTATTTCATAATCCTGGAGAGCTAAATGAAATAATCTGAAAATAACTTACGAATAAGTTCTCCCAAACAGTCTCACAAGTACTTATGTCAATCCAAACAGGACCGGCAATAGTCCTCTTTATTTTCAGCTTATTTCCATAAGCTCTCCAGAAGAGCTTAGTGAAATAAGGTGAAAACAACTTATAAACATGCCATAAGTTGTTTTCATAAATTCTCCTAGACACTGTTACAAGTCCTTATTTCAGTAGATAAGCTCAGTCGTATTTATTTGAGGTTATGGTTAGTAAGAAAATATTGAATTCACCTAAAATTTGCAGCAATATCCTTGCAGAAATTGGGATCAAGTGATTTTTCTCCGACATCATTGTAAATTCTTTCCAATTCCAATATCTACAAATAACGATGAAACAAAGGAAAATTGTTAAATATTGCATGAAAATGAAAATGTAAAGAAACAGAAGATTGAAAAAGGTGAAATGAGAACGGAAATGACCTCGTCTAAAGAGAGCTTAGAGAATGGAGATTCGTTTGAAGTTAACTCTTTCATCGCTGCTTCAAGTTAATCGCCGCGGATATCCCAGCAGTTCAGTTCAGTTCAGTGCCACTTCAACTACTCTTTTTTTCTTCTTCTTTGGAAATTATGAATTCAATCTATTGAAATATTAAAAAACATCTTTTTCAAAGTAAAATTTAGCAATGTTTTCATTTTTAAATTTTTAACAAGTGACTTTATTTTAAGGGCACTTGTTAGTTTTATCTTTAAAAAAAAAATTACACAATGTTTTTTAATCAATGTCTTAAGAACATTTTTCAGCATTTTCCTATAAATTTATTGGATTTGATTTCAATTTTTTTGTTACATGGTTAAGAAAGAAAAACAATAGAAAAAGTGAACTGCATTCTACAAAATCAAGTTCCCATGGAGTCTGCTGCTACGAGGTTCGATAAGTCTAATAAAGGAGAGGTGTAAAGCATAAGATTTAAGGAGGAAGAAATTTCAATCTTTACTAAGTCCATAAAACTATTTCTTTCACAAAGTGTGTGAGCGGCAAATATGTTCTAAACGAGGTTGAGAAGATCCTCGATGTCTTGAATCAAAACAAAATACTTGACAAATCGTCGGGTATACTTCTTGAGAATGTTAACACAGTAGAAAGAATCTTAACCGATAATGATGTTGGAATGTGTGTCATACTATAATTCATTCATTGAGACCTACTGTAACAAAAAAAATAGGGTTTTTTTTAGAAAGTCGTCGATTTTTTATTGTCCATATAACATTGCTCTTCTTTTAAATAGTATCTTTTTTTACTTATAATTTATAGATTTTTACGTTCTCTTCCAATTTTAACCTTATTATCTTTATTTTATTAATTTTTTACCGTTTGTAAAATCAGAAAACTACCCTCGACCATTTCTCAAGACATCGTCCTACTCCTACATCCTCTAAATTTATTCCTTGATAATTTTTCAATACATCAAAGCTTTACAAAATTTCCACAATAAATGCCTACCGCACTAAGAGCTTCTTTGAAATGGTAATTTCCAACAAACAACTCAAGCTGGAAAAAGAAATCAAGAAATGGTTAAATTATGTTTTTCCCTTTGAAAAAATATATATTATATCTATCCCAATCGAGAAAATTAATATCATTTTGTTCATATTTATCTATTCAAACGCGAAAAAATAGTTTGGAGTGAGTGTGTTTTTTAAGAAATCATTAAGTAAAAGTAGACCTCGATTATCAAATCAGATAGAAATGAGCAATCCCTCTGTTTATATTGGAAAAGTATTCATGAGGCTATCACAATGGTTAGACAATGTATGAGATGGAAGGCGGAAAGAGGTGAAAATATTCGGGTTCTTCATAACATGTGGTTAGCAAGTAAACAACTGGCGCATGCAACCATCATCATCATTTGTAAATTGGTCATAAAAAATGAAATGCGGATGCTTTAATTTACGTGTATATTTAAGCCCTTAATTCGTTAATGATGTTGCCTGAATCCCTTTATTTACTTATGCGGTCAAAGATGAACTAGTTTGGAGACAAGGTACCCATGAAGAGTATAGTGTGTTATCAGTGTACTAGTTTTGCTTGACCGAGCTTGTCAAAAATGCAAATTTGACAATTGAGGGAAGTTGGTAGATCATATGAAAGCTAGTTGTGTTTGCCGAATATGCAAAGTTTTACGTGGAGAGTAGAAAGAATATCCCACATACGCACTTTAGGTTAGTTGGCAAATGGGTTAATATTGACGCTCAATGTCCGTGGTGTAACCGATGTCCAGAGACAACAAGCCATTTATTGCTACATCGTGAAGAAGTATGCAAACTTGGCAATAACAAAGGCTACACATCCAACTCTTTCACGTTCAGCAGTTGAATCTAACACATAAAGTTATTAGCATTTTGGTTGTTTTAGCAAAGGAGGAGCAATGTATGTTTGCAAATAGAAGTTGGAGTATATGGAGGAGTATCAAGGCATCACTTTGGGAAAATGTGTCTGAGAATTCAGTTGAAGTAATTTATCGTGGTTAAGGAGGCGCATCAAAAAATTGGGTAGACTCCTCATCTACAACAACCTGTCCAAAATAGTTAGATGTGACTTCCACACGGGTTCATTAGGTACTATATCGACATGTTTTTTTTAGCAGCACAATAAGGCTAGAATTGAGATGTACTTAAGGGACAAGTATGTGATGTTTATTAGAGCAAAGACTTTGTGGTTGCAACCTATTTTTGAATGTTAAGGAGGCCGAGGCTTCAAACTTATAACAAGTATTAAGTGGATGCATAATTTAGAGTTAAGCAAATATACTTTAATTTAGATTCAAAGAATGTTGTGGATTTTTAGGGTTTATGTAAAATTTTCACTATAAGTGTTTGAGAAAATGTTTGAATGAGTTTTTCATTGATTATTTTTAATTTCTTATTATGTAGATTTGAAACAATGGCCGGGTGGATCGACGTTCATGCACAATTCAACGGCAGAAAACCTCAGAGGTTGAAAGTTCGGTGCCTTGGTGTAACGTTAAGAGGTCTCAAGGATCAACTTAATGAATTCAACCAATGAGTCAACCCCAGAGACACAAGGAGGGTGAAATACGTTCAGTATAAACGTCCAACGCTCGGCGAGGGGAGAATATCGTTCACTTGGGTGGAATCAACGAACGACAAAAACATGAAGAGCATGTTTTGGGAGCACATCATGTTCCAGTGGATCGATATGCGGGTAACTTTGCTGAGATCAACTGAAGATATCATCAACAGTCTGATTCCGCTAGAAGATCGTGATTAGGTAGGGAATGCACCTTCCAACTACAACAATTATCTTCCTCTGGATGGGGTAATTCAAACTTGTTAAACGGCATGACTCCAGCATTCGACCGACATTTCTACTGTTCCATTCAAAAGATTAAATTCTTGTTAGGTTAGTTTAAATGAAGGTATTGAAGTGTCAAGGAATGAACCTCATTCTTTTGACACTTGAATACCGTCATTTAAACCAAGCCTAACTTATTCAGAGGTAACATAATTGTTGTAGTTGGAAGGTCCATTCCCGAATGTAATGTAATGACTTGTCTATATAAGTTAGGAACATGTATTATTGAGAATTTGCTATATAAGTTATGATATCAAATTCCTTCTTATAAGATTTAATCAGTCTTTATTAGAATACACAATTTTTATTCAACTTCACGTTAGATTTAATCATTCTTTATTCGAATACGCGAATGTCAAGCAAAATTATATGAACACAATGACAGTTAACTACTGCTGGCACCAACGGCAGTTAACTGCTGTCAGTTAGCCCAACAATAGTTAACTACCGCTGGAAGCTTTTGGGTAATTTTCTTGTGTCATTGTGAAGTTATCAATGTCAAAAAAGTAATTTTCTTTGTCATATCCATTCATTCACTTTTGGTTCATGTGGAGTGAGCACAAACTTGTAGGTCGTGTATTATTTAAGCTCTTGTATTTTTCAGTTGAAATTTTGATTTCTTTTTCTTCTTTTTTTCTTTTTCCCGAGTTCTTTTTAAAAAGAAATAAATGTGAACTAATGCTCTTAGAACACTAGTTAAAGAAACATATATATTAAAAATATCTTAGAATTTACGTAGTTAAATTCATAAAAGTATAAAAAGTACTATTTTCAATGCAACAGAGGTCTATAACAAGTGTATAGAGATTCACCTTTTTAAGGTGAATAAATGAGGTGTTCGAAGTTCGAACTTTGACTCCTGCATATATAATGCAATGTCCTTAATTGAGTTAAGTTCACAAGTTTTTTTTTTTTTATCGAATGTGGTTGACGACTTCAATTGATTATATCTTGTATCTATTAAATAACTTGCACCCCCTGGCCTGGGGTCCTGGCTACGTCACTGGATAGAGTAGTATAAGAGTGAGATAAACACAAAGTTAACGTGACATTTTTGAACTTCTCATAAGCTCCACGACAAAAAAGATCTGTTTAATAACATTCTCTCTCATAAATTTAAGGCTTATTTCAAATAGTCTATGACTTATTTTAACAAACTAATTCAATTATAGCGCCCGTTTAGTTTAACTTGTTTTTTGAGTTTATCAAAAATAGTTTATGCAAATGAATTAGCTTGTAAGTTAATTCATAAGTTTTAACCAATGCTTTACTCTGCTTGCTTGTTTATAAATGTGATATGAAGTAGTAATTACATAAGTTATTTTACACATTCTAAAAATTAAGTCAGTCAAAACGGGCAAGTAGGTTTTAGCTTTCAGCTGATCATTTCGTGATAGTTCTTACACACGTGATTTGGTTTAGGTTTTACTAAACCCTAGATCATAAAAAAATTACGTAACCCATTTCGAAAGTGTTTGTTATTTATAAATAAACAACCAACCTATCTCCTCCGCCGATTCAAGCCACACACCGCCGCGAAGCTAGAATCAAACCCTTACCTATCCACAAACATGGTTCAACTACACCATAATCAAAAACCTTCATTCACGAAGGTCGACGGTTTACATATTGTTTGGAAACCATCACCTGTCATTGCATTAGCCACCAGCGTCGACGGCTTACGTGTCGCCGCTGCTCGTGAAGACGGCTCTTTAGAGCTCTGGCTTGTCTCTCCCGGCTCTGACCGTTGGCATTGTCAGTTAACCATTCGTGGTGTTCCTAATAAAAGAGTTTCTTCACTTGTTTGGTGTAATGGTTCCCATTTTGGTCGTTTGTTTTCTTCTAATTTGGATGGCTCTGTTTCTAAGTGGGATTTTTTTCATCTCAAACAAACGGTATGGTGTAGAATTAATTTTGACATGTTTGTTTGTTATTGAGTAGAATTGATATTGCCTCCAGAATTGATTATAGCTTGAAATTAGAAATTGTAGCTTTCGAAGTTTCGATTATAGAATTGATTTTCACACTTGAATATATGGTTCAACTTACTTTTTACATGAATCATACAAACATAAATCACTTTAATTTTAGTCAAAATTAATTATTTAAATTTAATTTTTGCGACCTCCGAACCAAATAGATACTAGACGTTAATGAGATTCGTAGAAGGTCGAATCTATTGGAAGTAGAGAGTTTGATGCCAGATTTTACTTACCTTCCGTTGAACTCTGGTTTACTAGAACCAACCCTTTACCCTTGAAAACTGGAGGTTTATGACAAAAACACGAGCTAAACTATTGTTTTAATTAATTAGTATTATTATTATTATGATGATGTTGAAAGAGTGCATTTAATAATATGGACCATTTGGAAAAGAGTTACTCTTGAGGTAAATTTGGTATAGCATGTTAGTTCAGTTTTTTGTTGCTATGAAGAAAAAGTTAATATTATTGCCGGTAACAAAAAGCACAAATGAGACCTGGTATAATGGGTGCACCATTATACCAGTCAGTACATGAGGTCCACCATTGGAACAGGGCCATATTGCAGGTCCCCTTTATTTTTTGTTTAATAATTGTTGCCGCCATTTAGTTTTTTCAGGACTTAACTATATTATGTGTTTATAGACAGTGCTAGAGTCAGATGGTGTTGCAATCTGGAAAATGGCTGTTACACTGCCTAAGAGCAGTGTTGTAAATGCTGAGACAAAGGGTGATCGTTTGCGGAATAGACATGTTGATGCTTGCGAGTCTGAGAACAGCGAAAGCGATGAAGATTCTGACTCGCCTGCTACCATCATGCAATCTATTCTTGGGTTTCCACGTGTAGCAATTGGTTATGATGATGGGCGTGTGGGAATTTATGCCATCTCTGATGCGGATGAATTTATGCATGTGAAATCCTTGCTTCGAGTCAAAGGTCAGAAGACTTATTTTTTTATTTTATATTTTTGTGTGTTTTGAATTGCCTTGTTTGCTTGGAGCAATTTTTCTCTTGTACTTAATTTATACTAAGAGAATGTTTTGTGGTATTGTTTTCAGGACGAGTTTTAAGTGTGACTTGGAGTGAAGACGCTAACTACATATATTCAGGCAGTAGTGACGGGTACATATTAATGTTGTGATCACTGAGTGATTAATGACTTGTCTTGTATTATTCCAGCATTATTTTTATCATTACATCTACATAGTTAGATATGCTTATGTTTCTTGTCTTTATCTCCTCCTCATAGGTTAATACAAATCTGGGATGCTATGTCAGGTCATGAAGTCGATTGGACTAAAGTTGGACAAGAACTCTGTATATGGTCATTGTTGTTTTTAAGGTGACAATAGAGGCATCATTTTGTTTATATAAAAACTTGTGCACCTAATCTTCACAACCTTTGTTACTGATTGTTAGTTATTTTAGGTCAGGGACACTTGTTAGTGCTGACAGCAGCGGTAGTGTCCAGTTTTTGGGTAGCAAAAATCTATCACTCTTGCAAACACATTCATTACACAAGGGAGATGCAATTGCTCTTGCAGCAGCACCTAGTCATGATATGGTGTTCTCTGCTGGTTCTGATGGCCAGGTATGGAGTTGCATAATTTGTTGAATCCTTATGAAACCAAAGTAATTGATCTTTACATTGATGGTTATATGTTGCTATGATTCCTTGTGGATTGGGGGGGGGGGTTTGTTTTGAGTAAAACAAGATTGCAACACTTGTGGAAGTTTTCCAAACTTAATTCACTGTATTTATTCTTGGAGATTGTGCTATGTGGGTAATAGAAGGGATGCAGTAACATTGTTGAGTAGATTCTATGCTATTATCAAATCAGAAAAGCTTTTAATGATTTGGCATGTATTCCTTAATCCTCACTTCTTCCGACCTTGATCATATATTCCTTAATCCCCCCCCTCTTCCAACCTTTATCACTTTGAATTGTGAAAAATGTATGAACTGCCATCTCCAACCGTGGTCTTCATTTTCTCTCAAACTTTCATGTAATTACGTTAGTCTTTAGATAGTGCAACTAGTATAAAACATAGCAAAAGATAATCGATTCCATTTAACATTGTGATGCATTTTTATTTATAGCAATTTACTATGGTTTAGTACTTTTGAGGCAAAATTTCTATGTATAATCAAATTATTTACTATCGCGCGAGGTTCCATATGCTTAGTCTGTTAAGTGATAACCAAGTGCATTATAATAATGTTGGTTTATTTAATTTGTATCAAGGTCATTCTTTATACAATGTCAAAATCATCTAACAATGTGAGTTCTCCAACAACTATGAAATGGATCCATGTTAAAAGTGTAAGAGCTCACACTCATGATGTCAGGGCCTTGGCTGTTGCAGTACCAATAGTGGAAGAAGGTCTGCTTGAAAGTTCCTTGTTATTAATTTTTTTGTTATTTATTCTGTGAAAATTATATTAGCAAGTTTGGATGAGCTTATTATGCAAAATCGTAAGGTGCTTTGGGATTAAGCAAAGCAGTTTTGGAAAACTTGAATTTTATTTTATTTTTTTAAAATAAAAAGCTGAAAACTATTTTTCTTGCTACTTTCAGAAGATCAACTTTTTAGCCTAACCAAAACTATTTTATATGCAGAAAAGGTGTTTATTTTCTATAACAAACTTGTCCAATTGGGAACCATATCTGCTGAGATGCTTGTAAATGAGATCTTTAGTTATGAATGCAGTTGATATTTTCATTCCTTAACCACAGACTTGTGTTTTTAGCAGAATTTTTGCCGGTTGAGATTGAGAGAATTAAAAGAATGCGACGTGAAAAAAAACCCGAGGATTTCAGCTACCATAAGTGGGCGCATATGAAGGGTCCCATGCTTATCTCAGCAGGAGATGACACAAAACTCTTGGCATACCCTGTGAAAGAATTCACTATTCGCGATATATGTCCTGCACCTCAGGGAACACCTATTCAACTAGTCCTTAATACTGCCTTCAATCAATCATCAATGCTTTTAGTTCAGTCTTCACGTTGGTTAGATATTCATTTGCTACAACTCAGAAATGTTCATACATCTGGACGCCATGCGAATCCTAAAATGCAGAACTTCAAAATATATGCGTCAGCCCGAGTCCAGAGTCGGGCTTCTCGACAGATAATTTGCAGCACCATTTCCAATTCGGGGGTGCTTGTTGCATACTCTGATCATGAAAAGCCTAGTCTCGTTGAATTGAAGTGGGAAGTTGGGAAAATCACATTAAGTACAAAAAAACTTCCTCAAAGATTACCATTTACCCATTCTATGATGTTTACTCATGACTCCACTTTGTTAATATTAGCTGGGCATGATAGAAGAATATACGTGAGCTAGTTATATACTTCATCTTCATTTTTGGATTAAAATATCATAATCTTTGGAATATAGAACTGTCTAGTTTGCTTTATTGACACTCTTCACTTTCGAATGCTATAGGTCGTGGATGTGGGCAGCTCAAAACTAGTGCATACTTTTACACCCCGTCGTGAGTTGCATGATGAGGAATCGCCTCTTACTGAGCCACCCATAACAAAACTATATAGCAGTTCTGACAGGAAGTGGTTGACAGCTGTGAACTGCTTTGGCGACATATACATATTTAACTTGGTGATACTAAGGTGTTGTCTCTAATTTGCTTAACCTTTTCTATTTTTTTCAATACGCATGTTATTCTAGTTGCTTGCATGAAGCTAGAATATCCATTTTATGCTTAAAATCTTTATAAATAAAACAGAAACTTTTCGGGAGACTCAACCTCCTTTTTGTGTAACAGGCAACACTGGTTCATTTCAAGATTGGACGGTGCTTCTGTTACAGCTGGTGGATTTCCGCCCCAGAACAACAATGTACTGATAGTTACTACTTCTGCAAATAAAGTGTATGCGTTTGACATTGCGGCCGGAAAGGTGGGAGAATGGTCAAATCGGAACACACATGTTCTTCCTATGACATTCCGGGAATTTTCTGGTGAAGTTATTGGGCTTTCATTCCCTCCCTCGTCAACTTCATTGTCGTTTGTTGTTTATAGCTCCAGGTATGTTCTTTTCATATATCAAGTTGACATTTTGCATTAGCCCTTAGTGAAACTAAAATGAGCAAAATAAATGAGAATTACATGATATATGCAACATAAATTTTTTGACGTATAATCATTGTTTATTAATTTCAAACTAGTGGTTTATGACCCCATGGGTGTGGGCGCGTGGCTCAGTTAGCTAAGCCGCACTGAACTTGTGGGTATACCAAAATTTGATCCCCGCATAACACATATTCTTGGGGAGGGGTGGAGAGTTTTAAGCTGTGACCTACGCACCTGAGCGGAGATTAGTTCCATTATTATTCCAAATGACCAACGTTTATAGGGATACTCTGTGGTGCCATTGGGGTGCTAAATGCCCTAATTATGGTGGTTTCGTACCAGAAAAGCTAGTAGAGCAGTAGTTTATGTTTTGTACACGTCATGCACTTTTTTGTTGATGTTTTTTTAGTGGCAAACAGAGACTCAAAAAAACTTTTGAGTTGCATCTAACAATAGTTCCTAGTCCCACTAGAAAATATACTCATATTTACAACCACAATAATATCTATTTGTGATCTTGTAACATTTGATACATAGTTGGTTTTGTGAATGTGACACACATAACCCATTTATGTTAGTTTTTGTTTTTTGAACAAGCCAAACTAGCCCCCCGAACCATTTATGTCAGTTGGTTTCGGAATTGTGATAAACTGATTGTTAATCATTTAAGTAGAATGTGATGTTAACTTTTTTGTTTGAAGTAATTTATTTCTCATATTTAACAATTGTTCTATCCTCAGGGCAATGTGCTTGATTGACTTTGGATTGTCCCTTGAACAAGACGATAGTGATGTGCTAGATATTCAAGATTCAACTGTCCAGAATTTACAGAATTTTAATGTTTTACCTTTAGATAACCCTGTTTTATTTTTAGCTTACATGTCAAAAAATTCCTTCTTTATGGTAGACAAACCTTGGTTGGAAGTGGTCAAGAGTTTAGAAGCCTCACCGATCCACAGGCATGTTTTTGGGTCATAAGTGAGATTATTCTTATGTGAGGGGGATGCATCGTGGTCAAGAATTTTATTGGTCAAATAGCACAGTGGTTAAACTCTCACACCCCTAATTGTGGAGAAGGGGGCAATATTGGGTTCCATACCAAGAATTTAGTTTATTTAATATTTCAAATGTAAGATAGTTTGTTTAATATTTCAAATGTAAAATTTTATCGTTTAAAATTTTGCACCGAGATCCGTAATTTGAGTTTTTATTCCAGTTCCATGTTTAATGCGCTTTCATGAGATGATTTGAGATCTGTATTACCAATTAACCTTCTATTGGTTTTTGGTCTCAACCTTCTCGTTCTCATAGAAAAAGAGGTCTCATGATTCGTAGTCTGGTTAGGTGGTAAATAAAGGTAAAAAATATATCTAATTCATCACGATTAAAAGAGAAACTGCAGTCCTAAGCAAATATTATTTTGGTTATACTATAAAATTTAGACAAAAAAATACATATGCGTGATGATGGTCCGTCATATCACATTTTTAAAGTCTTTTTAATTAAGATTTTAGTCTATTTTATTAGTTTAGTATTTCGACTTTAAGATCGTTTAAATAGTTTGGGAAATCGACATTCAAACGATCCCTTAGAAATAACGATATCATTTGGACACGAATGATATTGTTGAGTGATTGTGATAATATAGTTTTAAAAGGTAGAATCCGTTATTAGATTGAGAGATTGCAGCTGTTACGCTTGATTGAGTGTCTCTAACTCAAAGCGAAATAACCACATCTCTTCTCTATTTTATTTTATGTCAAATAGTTTATAGGTTTACACAAACAAATATTTTAAATCCATACACTTAGAACAATATTGATTGTTGAATGACTTAAATATCGTGCTAGCTCCTGTGGAGACAATATACAATACTTACTTTTGATTGATAGAAAAATACTACATCAATGCGTCAAAAATAAAAAATGAAGGCAAAATTACATATTTGATTACTTACCTTATTTTGTGGTTTTAATTTGATTTCATAACTATTTGTTATGTTTTGGTCCTATAACCTTACTTCCGTTGATCAATGTAGTCTTTTACATCAAATTTAAGCAAATGATTGTTTTGGTGTATGTTTGGTTTTGCGGTAACAAATTAAAATGATTTTGAAAGAATTGATTTTACTTAAAAGTGAGTTGAGTTAAAGTGATTTATGTTTTGATACATCCATGTAAAAGCAAGTTTACAATAAAATCGAATATAAAAGTCACTTGGAGTTTAAAGCTACTCATTTTTAACTTCAAATTAAAATTAAGTTTTAAATTAATTCTAATCATCCAAACATGTCAAAATCAATCCTACACCTCTTCTCAAATTAATGTTAAAACCGTTTCAAAATATAATGTTTAAAGCAACGGAGGGTCCGACTAATTTCAAGAAAAATAGAAGGGATTGAGATTCAAATGGATCCTGGAGGTGATAAAAACTTCGATGAACGAAAAATTGGTAGTGCATCTTGTTGGTATCAATCAATATAGTATATAGTACATATACATATATGATGTAAAGTTTTTAATGGCACATGTCACATCCACATTTATTCTCAATATTCTTTTATTGTTTAAAAGTAAAACTAGTATTTTGATTTTCCATAAATATCTTAACATACTACATACAATACTTTGATCTTATCCATAAATATTTCATTTAAAATTTTAGTTAATTTGTAATATTTTATGTAGCATAAATATATCAAAAAAGTACACATAAGTTTCATTATATCCTATCAAATATACAGATTTTAAAAAATTTAAAATTCCCCTAGAAAAAAATTCAAATTGTTTTAAAGTATTTTTCAATAAGTTTAATAATTAATATAAATTCAAATTTCAAAAATATTTTATATTTTTTTTTATCTATGTGTGTTACTCCAATATTAATTTCATTTTACCCTTTTCTATTTTTTGGAAATTATTTGCGCGCAACTGCAAAGACTAATATATCGAGTCGGTTAGGAACACAATGGATGGAAAAGCCCTCAAAATACATATTATTTAATTTTATAATTTGTTTATTATGGGCATGTACTATGCTAAAACATTAACAATTTTTTAATTAAAAAACTGATATTTTATATAGTATAAATATCCCTCTACACAAATTGCACGTCTTAATTATGATTATAAATTGTTTGTAGAGATACCATTGCTTCTGCATATGTATTTGTTAATTTAAAGTTCTTAAAATATCAATTTTTTTAATCTTTGTGTACATGTTAAGGTATTCACTTTGTGTCAATGGTCGATTTTATCCATGAATATCATGCACACATTTTTTTGGCAGCCCTAATTACTACTACTATTACTATTATTTTTCCCTGTAGTGATATATGTACAACCATTTGGGACAACTTTGATGACAACTTTCATTTTCTCTCTTTTCATTGGTCCAAAACAATAGAGAGAGAAAAAGGAAGAGATATAATAAGAATATAATGTGAGTATGAGAGAGAAAGTTGTCAACAAGTTGTAATAAAGTGGTTGTACAAATATCATTACCCTTAATAAGTCAATTATTACTATTATATTCATTTGATCTTTTTATTCATTTATATATTTTGTGTTCTTTTTTTAACAACTAATTGGTAATATTTGTCATTAAAAAATCCTTTATTTTAAGGACAAAACTTTGGTGCATTTTCCTTACATACTTTTCGTATGGTTCTTCACATAATTAAAATTCATTTTTTGTGGTTATAATTTATAACAAACTTTGAAAAAATTGTTAATTTGAGAAATCATAGGTAGTTGTGATTATTTTATGTGAAGTACCACACGAAACACATTTAAGAAAATGCACATAAGTTTTATCCTTATTTTTATTCTAGCAAGAAACGTAGGTGTAATTTCTTAGGTACTTTTCATATGGTTTCGAAATAAACTACTAATGAAAAATGTATTTTTAGTTAAGAATCATATGAAAAACACATAGAGAAATTCACATGAGATTTGTCCTTATTTCAAACTATTTATTCGTTTCTCAGTTTTCTCTTTCATTAAATTTCATTTTAAAATATATTTTTTTAGCATAGATTTTGTCAAATTTAATAGATAATCCATTCATTTTTTAAATTGATTAAATTATTAATTTTAATCAATTTCATATATTTATAAGGAAATAATTTTGTTTGCATTCATATATTTATAAGGAAATAATTTAGTTTGCATACATGTGCTCACTATTTTCATTCTAAATACACACTCTTGATAATTTTTCAACTTAGATAACTACGATTTATTTATTTTATGTTCTAAGTAGTTTTTTTTTTTAAACTTTGTATCTGGCTCAATTACGATTAATCCGAGCGGTCTAATCCCACCGTCCATTTGCGGGACACATTTAAATTCATATATTAGGTAGATACTAATAGTTTATTTAACAAGTTACATGTTTTATTACCACAAAAAAATTACGTGTTATAATATGAACAATCTTTTTTTTATTACTTTTAAATTATATGTATTTTCAATAAATATTATACATATAACAACAAACACTAATATTATTGGTGATTTTTTCAATTTAGATAACTACGATTTATTTATTTTTGTCAAAAAACTAGAATTTATTTATTTTATACTTTAAGTAGATATTGATAGTTTATTATTAAAATACATGTCATAATATGAGTAATCTTTTTTCTTTTATAACTCATAAATTATATAAAATTTTAATAAATATTATACATAAAACACAAACATTAATATTATGTATATAACCCAGGTAACACTGGAAAAATACACTAGTTTTATTAAAAAAGATCAAAGATTTATTTGGTTTATATTAGTATATATTGTGGTAATAGGTGTGCATATATTCTTGCTAATATGGATTGTGATTCTAGCATGAAAATGTTACTTCAACAACCATTTTCATTGTTGGGGATGAAGTGATTTAGATAGATTTTAGAGAATAATAGAGAACAAGAAGATAATAAATTATTGAATGAAAAAAATATATTGATTATACACAACGTGAAATATTTATACATACACCTAGGGTACAATTAATTGCATTGCAAGTAATTTCTATCACCAAGTTAATTATTTTGATAATTTTTACTAGTAGTTCGATTTCTCTTTTTGTTATTTGGTTTCCTATGGTTTGCAATACTCTTTTATTGCTATTATTAACCACGAAATCCACGGTCGGTACAGGTTTAGAAAAATATAGTGTTTTATTTTGAGAAGTATTAAATAACTTAGAGTGTGTATATACAGAGAGCAAGATAGGAAATAAGATCATCAAAGTTTTATTTTAAGATCAAATCGTAACTAAAACAAATTGAAAATTTTACTAGTGTTTCTTTGGCAAATCCAAACTTTGTTTTTTCGGTGGCAAACTGAAACTTGTCTCCGTCAACAATGGCAGAGTCAAACTCCAAACGACAAAAAGAATCACCATCAGAAAGAAGAAGAAAACAAAGAGATAGAATCAAAAATCTTCTGGACTGCATAGTCACTGCTCAGCCATATACTCTATTTCCTCCCAACCAAATCATAAGTTTGGTTGTTACTTACGCGACAACCACTTCAAACTGGCGGATGACTATGAGATCGAAACTTGACGATTGATCTGTGCTACCAAACATTTGCCATATTCATAAAACTCTGCCCGATTAAGGAGATGCGTTTCTCATGTACTTAATATGTCATCAACAATAATTTGCAATGGATGATTCTTACTTCAGTATGCCCGCCCCTCAAAGTTTGTACCAAGCTCGTTTCCCCTCAAGAAAGTATGTGTTGCTCCTGATTTTTGGGTATCAATCCATTAATTGGGTTGGTTTCGAAAAGGGAAAGTTTAACACACCCTAAACGACTACGGTACTCTGTAGGAACCTCTTGGCTAAATTATCTTGTGCTAATTATTTTACTTATTTGAAACTACTTGCCTAAATGTCTAAGTGAAAGAATGGAGGGAGAAGAAGTATGTTTTTGTTATTTTTTATTTGATTTGGAAGGATTAACTCCTTTGCCTACATACCCTAAAAAGGGATCAAAACCAATGTAGTTCACTCTCAAAATTTATTTTTTGTGAGTTAGGTTAATTTTATAATTTTTGAAAATAGTTTTGAGAAGGGGAAAGAGGCCTCAAAA
>Ga0228710_1001331_pt1 | contig 36741 bp, 12 predicted proteins | sample MedpolnodulmetaG_FD_177995 | JGI IMG/M metagenome (GOLD analysis project Ga0228710, IMG submission 177995) | Root nodule microbial communities from Medicago polymorpha collected in Santa Monica, California, United States - pink nodules | ecosystem: Host-associated > Plants > Roots > Nodule...
ATACCTTGATGAATCGCAGAGAAGGATTTTGGGAGTCGCAAAGAACGTACGCACAGAGAAAGTGAAAAGGAGGCGGTGGTAAAGCGTGAGGGTAAAATAAGGATTCAGCCGGATAGGTTAATTTTAAACCAGCCCAAACTCAGGATAGAAAATACAAAGGAGTGATAAGATAGGATAAGTAAAAGGAATAATTTATCATATCCTATTGGTGCATCAAGCGAAGGATTAAGACAAGATATGATATATCTTTCCTATCCTGACCCTCTATCCTGACCATCAAACGCACCCTAAGTGTGTTCATAAGTGATAGTGCATTGTGTGGTGGGAGCTGATAGACAATTGGCAAGTGTACCAATAACTATCGAAGTAGTAAAAATTATCGTTCCCACAAGGACTGTTTCTAATCCCAACAATTCGAATACGTTATTAATTAGGATGTAAAAAAGGTTATTTTGATTTGCCACTAGGCATTTGATTGGTTAATTGCATAAAAGTAACTACAGAAAATAAAGATTGGTTTTAAGAATGAGAGAGATGAGATCAGGTCTTTCGAATCACCTAAGTTCCCTTAATTGGTATACTGCACTTATTCTTATGAATGAGTCTCTAGTTCCACGATAGTTAACAAATTAGCCCTAATCAATCCTTTGAGTTAGGACCCTCTTCTAAAACTACAGCCCCTAATTCCTTAGGTGGTCTAATAATCCTTGAAGGTTTAAGCACGTTAACCTAATATCATTAACAAACGATTATCTATTCCTAGACTAACCATGTTTATTAGAACAATTCAATTAGGTCTAAGTCGAAAGCTATGGTCAGTAGTCATTCGTTCTCACTAAATCATGTTTATATTTGATTAGGATATAAAAAGCATAAAGAACAATTGAATTGAATAAAAACTAGATTATCATTCACAATAAATAGAGTTTCACAGCAACATGGTTCAATTAGGGTTACAAAGAATCATCTCAAACCTAATCTCTAAGAGATTTAACTACTCATAATTGAGTTTACAAATAGCATAATCAATATAGGAATCAATACATACATGAACAGGTAAAAGGATGAAAAAATCGCCCTCCTAGCCGTCTTGTAGTCTCAAAATCAAACTTTGCTCTTCCCAAGTCGTAACCCTTGTCTTTGGAATAGACTTCAGCTTAAATAGGCACAGAAATTCGCCCAAAATCGTGTCAAGTTTTTGTTAAATCGTGACACGTTTCCTTTTAAGTAACAACCAGCTGAATTAGGGTTTCCACAAATCATGTCACGTTTTGGTCATCATGACACGTTTTCTTTCAATGTCGAGAGCATGTTTTGGTCTTCCAAAATCATGTCACGTTTTTGTTAAATCGTGACACGTTTTCATTCTTTGTATTTTCTTCAGTTTTCTGCTTTTCTTGCTGCATAAGTTGCCTTGTGAACTCCAAAATGTGATCAAATTACATAGAAAATTACGTAATGACGAGATATCATCAGGAGCAAACACTAAGACTATGTAAATTCAAACAACAAACCACATATGTGAACAATGGCTACCCTTATGATGGTGAAATAAACTTCTTTGGTAGTTGACAAAGGCTAACGAACACCACAGTGACATTGTCCTTATTCATATTTCATAGCTGCACTCTTTCACTTTATAACTAATGCTTCTTTTCTTCTCCTCGTATTTTAGGTTTATTTTATTTTTAGTAGCAAATTGGGAATATGTGTGTGTTTTGGTTGAAGGTTAAACTGAGATTTGACGTGGGTTTCATCATTTTTAAGTAGTGAAAATTTTACTCCATATGGGTTGCTTGTTCTTCCCTTTTGTTTTGCTATGGCTCATTAAATTTGAATCATTGACCGTAGTAAAAAATCTAAAACTTGTGAAATTTCACCATGCAGCATTGGAGAAGACAATTACACACAAATGAAGAATAGATAGGGACATTATTGTGTGTGAAAATGTGTATATGTTCTTTTTATTCTCGTTAAATCTGGATTATTGATTTATAATTGCTAGTTAACTTTAAGATATTAAAGTAAAGGGCATGTTAATCGGTGCATCCAGAGCACTGGTTAAGGATACAAAAAAAAATTAAAAAAGATACTTTGTTAATTTTTAATGGATTGACAACACAATTTCTAATGCAATATATATTATATTTGCTACTTAACTAGTGGCATCGGTTAACATTTCTATAAAGTAAAATTACAAAATGAAAACAAAAGTACAGCAATATCTCACAAAAATTGACAAAAGAATATCTAAAACAAACAACATAAAAATAAAAATAAAAGAATGGGAAAGGCAATGTATCTTTTACTTCCAATATTATATCAATTTCTCTTAACGTATACTTTTTCATTTTTTCCATTTTGATCAAACCACTACTTTGCAATTTTGAAACACCACTCCACAATCTTGTAAACAGTCCTGCAAGCAAGCAACAATACAATGGTACAAGTTCAACTGCTCTTCACTCCAGTTTTTTGGCCTCTTCCTCAGCTACCAAAAACTTTAACCTAATTTTTTAGTATAAATAAGAACACATACTCACGGAACCAAACCCATCAATAAACCCCACGAATATCTTTCTATATCTTTATCACCATCACCATAAAAGAAAAAACAATAAACACATAGAATAGAGTTTGAGAGAGATGAAAAGAAATCCTAGAAAAAGAAGAAAAAATGGGAAAGAAAAGAGTCAGAAATTGCACACGCCCCCTCCGTCGTCGTTTCCATGTTTGCTCCTTCTCTTCGTTTTCTTTATTTTTATTTTTCAGCCCTTTGTTTTTGTACATGAAGAGGCACAAAACACACTTTTCAATCAAGAGAAAAAAAATCATTTTAAAATGTTAAACTAGACGTGGCATCTTTTCATTCATTGAGTTTTTTCTTAGAGGTCTTCAATCATTGAGTTGTTGTGCACATAAATCGTACAATTTGATAGTTCTAAATCTCTCATTTACAACAAATATTTTAATTTTTAACCCCTAAACAAACAAATATTCAAAATCCAGCAACCAGTGATAACACAAACTCATCATAATTAATGTTTGCACTCATTGTATATATTTTTTTTTAGGGAATTTGCACTCATTATATGTTTCCTACATTAAATCAGCAGTATATGTTATCAAATTAATCGTTTTACAAAACTAACCACAGCAAAAACCATTTTAAAAGCAATTAATAGACAAACATTTTTAACTCAAAAATTGCCTAGCTTTGAATTCTGGATCGCATCAGAAGAATTCACTCTCTAATTAATTACCACTCTTGTTTAGCATAATGATAAAACTTTCATATTTCACTCTCTATTTAAATGCATATTTATTCTAAAATAATAAATATTTTCATTTGACAAATCAAATTTTTATTGTATTTAACAATTATGAACAAATAGTTAACAAAATCTTGCTCAATTAATTAGAGGTAATTATTTTTTTGACAAAGAATTAACCGTTTTATAGTGAATTTTGTAGAATGATAATGCATTCTTTACGCTTAATCAACTCTCAAACTCTTGTAAATATTTTCATATTTTGGGTGAATGGTGTAGTGTGATAATCATTCTTTAAGCTTAATCAACTCTCAACTCTTAGTCAATGTTTAGCATAATGATAAAACTTTCATATTTCACTCTATTTAAATACATATGTATCGAAAATAATACATATTTTCATTTGACAAATTGAATTTTTATTGTATTTAACAATTATGAACAAATAAAGTTAACAAAATTTTGCTCAATTAATTAGTGGCAACCATTTTTTTAGTGAATGTTGTAGGGAGACAATACGTTCTTTACGCTTAATCAACTCTCAAACTCAGAATCTGATTTCAAAGACCATTTTTCATTTTAAGAAGTTTTTCCAACATTTTCTCTATTTTAAATAAAATTCGATGGTGATTTCATTGTCTTAGAGCAACCTTAAAATTCTAGTTGTTGTTACAAATTCCAGAATAAGCCTTTTTGAATTTGTTTAGTCTTAGTGTTTGCTCCCATCACACAATGCACTTTCCCTACATTTTGGTAGAGCAAAGCTTAAGGCTAGTTAGAGGCTTTGCAAAATTGTCTTATGGTGCATATTCTATTTGGTTAGCATGAAAGATCTCACATTGAGTTTGATTCATTTCGAATATATGCTTACTTATAGTAGTTTACGTTTTTGCTGATGGCTACATTCTAAAAGTCTAAACTACTAGAAGTAAGAGTATATTCAAAAGAAATCAAACTTGGTGATGATCTCTTCGTGCTACTCAAACGATAAATACATCCACAAAGCTCTATCTAATCTTAAACTTTACAGAAATTCGTGTATATGGTCTCACTCATAAGTGTGTGCGCAAAATTCAATCTTCATTGTGTGATCGGATAAAAAATTATGACCATCCAAATTCAAGAAACAAACAACGTATTCAAACAATATATAACAATATTAAAAAAGAAAAAAAAACATATATGAAGAATGACTCCCTTCGGGTTGAATGTTGTATATAACAATTTTTATTGTATTTAACAATTATGAACAAATAAAGTTAACAAAATTTTGCTCATAGTGGTAACCATTTTTTAGTGAATGTTGTAGGGTGATAATACATTTTTTACGCTTAATCAACTCTCAAACTCTAAATCTGGTTTCAAAGACCATTTTTCATTTTAAGAAGTTTTCCAACATTTTCTCTATTTTAAATAAAATCTGATGGTGATTTCATTGTCTTATAGCAACCTTAAAATTCTAGTTGTTACGAATTCCAGAATAAGCCCTTTTGAATTTGTTTAGTCTTAGTGTTTGCTCCCATCACACAATGCTCTTTCATTTCTGAATACACTTATGAGTGAGACCCGGCACTTGGGTAGAGCAAAGCTTAAGGCTAGTTAGAGGCTTTGCAAAGTTGTCTTATGGTGCATATTCTATTTGGTTAGCATGAAAGATCTCACATTGAGTTTGATTCTTTTTGAATATATGCTTACTTGTAGTAGTTTATGCTTTCGCTAATGGCTATATTCTAAAAGTCTAAACTACTAAAAGTAAGAGTATATTCATAAGAAATTAAACTTGTTTTGATCTCTTTGTGCTACTCAAATGGTAAATACATCCAAAAGGTTCTATCTAGTCTTAAACTTTACTGAAATCCATGTGTATGGTCTCACTCTTAACTGTGTGTGCAAAATTCAAACCTCATTGTGTGATCGGATCAAAAATTATGACTATCCAAATTCAAGAAACAAACAACGTATTCAAACAATATATAACAATATTAAAAAAGAAAAAACATATATGAAGAATGGCTCCCTTAGGGGTGCCGTTTAGTTTGGTCCCATTGAAGTATTGGTCTATGATGGACCAATTTTTCTACTGTTAGATTTGATGATTCACTAATTCTTATCATGGTACATCCATGATGTAGTATTTTTACCTCGATCAAAAGTAAGCATTATATATTGTCTCCTTAGGTACTAGTGCGATATCAAGGACCGTTCGACATCAAATATCATTTTAAGTTAAAAGAGTAGTCTGGTTGTTTGTTTATAACTATGGAAACTAAAAATACGAAGATAAAAGTTAAGAGTAATAGGGCGTAAAAAGCGTTGGAATTAGAGTTCCTTGAATAAGCGTCAAACATAACCTAATGGTCACATATATGGATTCTAGCGTTTTACCGATATTATCATGTATCGCTCGACAAAATCATTCGTGTCCAAATGATCTTGTGAGATCAATTGTATTGTTTAATCGTTGATTTCCCAAACCATTAAACAATCCAATATTCGATCGTATCGTTTAATCGACGATTTCTCAATCTATCAAACAATCTGAAAGCCTTAAGATCTGATACTTTGTGTGATTATCAAAACCTTAATCCTATGTCTAGAATCATTGTTTTGATAGATGAATATTCTACACCTAGATTCAAAAGTACTTTTCAATAACAATTAAATCAAAGATAAGAAATGAATTGCAAGAATAACTTCAATATCATGTAAATTGCTAGAATCATATATTACAAGATCAAAGGATTACATTCTAAGCTTAAACAAGTACCTATAATCCCAACTAAGGAGATTTAGTTCATCATTGTCATGTGAACATTACAAAAGTGGAAGGAAAGTTGAGAATCCATGCCAAGAACTTGATTTCTCAAAGAATCTTGATGAATCCACACTCAAACACTCTTGCTCTATGAAAACAGTAAAATTTCGCCCTATTCTCTCTCTAAAAATGTAATAATCTCCCGTCTGAAATGAAGGAAATGGGCTTTTATACTTGCTGCACAATTTGCACATCACGCCGGGCAGGCCATCTGTTGTTATGGCAACATCACCTTTCTTCGTCAATGGGTTTCTGCCACGTCATCATCCACTTGCCTTAACCGCCTTACCTCGCCAGGCAGAACAATGGTTGCTATGGTGACATCTGATCTTTAAAAACATAGTCCCTGGAAGTCACTTCCCGCCGTGGCAACATTTGGTCTTGAAAAACAATGGTTCTGGTCAGGTCCATTCCCGCCAGGGTGACATTTGTGGCCATGGCGACAGTTTGTTGTTTTTGCTCCTTTTTATGTTCCTTTCTTTTGTTCAAGTCTTGATCACTTCTTTTCAGCGCAAATGGGTTAAGTAAGATATAAAAAAGCATAATGAGGCATTTTCTTATTTTTTTTTATGGCTTTTCCTCGAATAACTTGTAAAACGAGTAATGAAAAGTGCTTAATATACATTGTGGATTTAACACTTTCTAGCACTTATCAATCCACACCAAAACTAACTCATCAACTTCACATGTCTCGCTGCAAGCTCACTCTCTTCTTTCTCAAAATCACAAAAAATGCAAAATCAAACTTATAGCTAGCATATGCAATTCCTATTTTTCGAGTTTGATAGAACCATCTTGGACAGCACAACCTTGAGTTTTTCATTTGCTTTGTGGGTACTGAGTTGAGTTCAGATACCAATACCATATCCTTAGTCACTTATGACATCACATCCATAATAAAATTTCAAAGTATATATGAGTGTTTTTTTTTAATATGATGTTATCTAATCTATTTATAATTTAATTAGTTAATTTAAGACTTCTAAAATCTTGATAAAGCAAAGAGAATGAATGACAATGATTGAGTTGGATGAGTTTGATCGGGTGTTTATGGAACATGATAAGATTTGATAGGTTGATGAATCTAAGGGTGGAAAAAAGTGGACCATCATGGACCAATTTTTTCATGGTGAAACAACTCTTTTAGACCATGTTGGTGAAAGCAAAAATTGATGTTAGAGATGTAGTATTAAATATCAAATATGTTGAGATGTAAGATTGAATATGATAAAACTTTTTCTTCTTTTGTTTGATTGCATAGAATGTTGAAAGAAATAAGTATATTTGATTAATGACAAATTTGACCTTAAGTAAAATTTGAATATAATAGAAAGATTTAATTTATTTGTAAACTTGACTAAATATTTAATTGATGATTAAATATGTGTGTATTATATATTGTGTGTGAGAATTTAATATTTTTACTACATATATTTTCATTTTGGGAAATGCTAACTTGTGCTCTAAGGGTACAAGATAAAGATCTTAAAATATAATTATATAATAAATATTGTATTGAAAAGATAAGTTTTTAATGTTATGAATGCACAATTTCTAAGGTTAAATTTCTTTGTTACCCTTAATTTTTTATGCATTTATATTGAAATCTTTAACAAAAATATTGATGATTAAATATGTGTGTACTATATATAGGGGGTTGTTAACTTACTCCCACCAAAAAACATGGAGTAGGCTTGCTAACTTACTCCTTCATGTTTTTAGGTGGGAGTAAGTTAGCAGCCCCCTTATATATATGTGTGTGTGTGTGTGTGAATTTAATATTTTTACTACATATATTTTAATTTTTTATGCATATTTGTTGAAATCCTTAACAAAAAAATTAGTTACTTATTTTCCATTAAAAGACCTTGTAAGCTTGATTCAGTTGGTAGAAATATTGCATAATATATGCAGGGGTTGGAACTCGAACACCACACCCATGTATTCTGCTTAAAAAGAGAATTTCTATCTATTATGCTACTTGACAACAAAAAAAAACCCAGACCACAAAAAAGAAAAATAACTTAACACTTTTTATTTTTTTTTATAAAAAAATGGTTTTTCTAACGTTTCTTGAAAAAAAATGGTTTTTCCTCTCTCTTGTTAACCATTCTATATATATTGTCTTGAAACTTCTATGGTACGCAAATTGCGGTGTATCGGTACTCTTGCATTCTAAATCTATAACTTTACGATCATTTTTATGAAATAAAAAAGACTTTTTATGATTACACCCAAGGAATTTTTAGTTGCATCCCATGATGACTAAAATATCCTTATTTATTTTCTAAATTTCCAACCATAACTTTTAACTTCCTTCCCCTCTTCTTCTTGTCCTTGTTCTTCTTCCTTTACATGACTTTCTCCCTTTCATTTTCCTCCTCTTCTTCATGAAGGTTTCATAAAATTAAAAAAATTATACACTCATGCTATTCATCTTCAATTCAACCATGAATGTCCTCCTTCTTCCTCCCTAATCATCACTTCAATTCTCCCTTCCTCTTTTTTTTAAGAATCAAAAGGACAATTTATTAAGAATGAACCCGATTACAAGATGTGACTAGGAACCCTATAACTAATACCAATCCAAGATCAGATCTAAATGAACGAGACTTAATTGATACGAATGGTTAGAAATTCAAAACTACCAGATCCTAAAATTATACGGGCAAGCCTTTCTATTTTGTATAAATCTCGATCAACTAGTTTACATGTGTGCCGCACCAAAATCCTCCTATGTTACCGCAAAATCTACAATGCCTGTCACTTTAAAGGAGACGTGACAATGATCCAAACAGCATACCAATTACCAATTAAGAAAAGACTGGTACGTGAATTCAATTTCAGTGTATGGATGTAGTCTATAGAGTTCAAACTATACCAACGTAAATTAATTTTACGTACACCTTCATAATTTACAAGTTTTAGGTGTAACTAGATATTTTAAGGGGGTATAACCAAAAACAATCATTAAAAATTTATTTGTTCACTTTTATATTTTAGGAAATATCATTTTAATAAAAATGAAAAAAAAGTAAACATCATTTCATTGTTTATCTTGTCAAAAAAAAAATCATTTCATTATTTATATAAATCATATTAATTTTTTTAGATTTTATCATAAAAATAATCATTATTCTCTATTAAGAGTGATAAAAAATCAATTTTTTTTTATTTCGCGGACACCTTTAGTAAAAAAAAAGGCTTAATTGCAGTTTTAGCCCTCTAACTTTTTCAAAGTTGCGATTTTGATCCCCTAAGAAAAAAAAACTACAAAACAGCCCCTTAAGTTTTGCAGTAGCAGTTTTGGCCCCCAGGGCAAAAAAAATTTTAAAAAATAACACGTGGCACCTCACTTAGGGTGCCACGTCAGCGTAGACCGAGTCAATATCAGCCTTGGGGGCCAAAACTGTCACATGTGCAAAGCTTAGGGGGCTGTTTTGTAGTTTTTTCTTAGGAGATCAAAATCGCAACTTTGAGAAAGTTAGGGGGTTAAAACTGCAATTAAGCCTAAAAAGAAAAACTCATTTAACTATTAGAGAACAGGAATATCAACACACATGTCTACAAATCTCCTAACTACAAACAAAGGACAAAGAAAAAACATGCAAATATAACACCAATGAGACTTTCAAGAATAAATTTAAAATGCAATTCTTATTGGAAAAATATATGCGTTGCATTCACGTCAATAACACCGTAGAACCCTTTCTTTATAAATGCAGATGTGTAGTTTCTTAAAGTCGAAGACTGTGTCTAGAGATACTAACATAACATGTGCCTATATTCCTAACTGAATTAAGTGAACTAAAATAAATGTACAAAGAAATTGTAGCATCAGCATTTCATATGCACATTGCTTACTAAGAACTGATACTGTGTAGAAAAATACCTGTATATAAAGGGATATTAAGTTTAGATGTAGAGTTTTTTCTTTCAATTTTATCATTCATTTAAACTTTTTTATTTACAATTTTTCTTTCTTTAACCAACAATGTGACACAAAGGTTAGATATTTAGACTCTTTAATTTATTGAAAGAGATCGACCTTGTAAATGCATCTCAATTAACTCGAAAGGATTAAACTCCACAGTTAAACGCGGAGCCAGGAGATACCTTTGGTTTACAAAGAAAAATTATCTTTTTTTTTTTTTTTTTAAAGAAAAAATTATCTTCCTTTGTTACAAATAAAAACCTGTATTAAATTAATTCTAATATTAAATTTAAATCAAATCAAGTCTTCACAAAACAAATCCAAATTCATCTTAATCCATTTAGAATTAAAAAATATAGCAAATAAAATAAAATTTACAATAATAAATATAGAATTTCATTCAAAACTTCAAATTTAAGAACAACTATGATTCAATTTAAGAAAATCCGAGAACAATAGTATTTAATGAACTTAATTAATAAGACTTTAAGGAACTTAATTAGCACTATAGTATTTAAGGGTTATTTAGGGAGGTTGTGAGTTTTTTAACCACCACTTTGACCACCATCGACAACCACTACGATCAACGCCGATCACTTTGGTCATTTATATGACCACCACATGCCACTACTCCAACCACCATCGACCACAATTCCGATCAATGCTCATCCACCTCTAATCACCATCACCACCGCTACCTTTATGACCACCACCAATTACAATTATGATAGTCCGTTGTCATCTATCAACCTCCACTTTCAGCCGCTATTATTAAAATTATTCATAAATAAAAAAATTATAAATTTATAAAAATACACAATTTATAACTATAAAAAAAACAACTAATTATATATATATATATATATATATATATATATATATATATGGTGTTGGACATGCAAACAATTGTTAATATAATGTTTCCCTTTTGAAAATTTCAAAACGGAAACTCGAAAATTACACAAACTACCTTAATGTAAACCAAATATTCAGTCCTGATATATAGACCACCCCATGTGGCAATCCACCCCTTTTACACCCTCATGTGGCACGTAATTTAATTTAAAACAATAACTTTGTGTCAACTTAGCTCTCTCTCTCTCTCTCCCCCTCTCTCTCTCTCTCCCACACTCTCTCTTTTATTTCCTTCTCTATCTCTCTCTCCACTTTTTTCTTCGATCATCCATCGCCCCTGTCCGCCTCGATGCCGCTGCCTCACCCTCATCGGCGTAGATCTGTCTCATTGATGTTGTCAAACTCCTCTCAAGTCTACTTTCTAGTCACCATCATCTTCCTGTTGAGATAAAATCTAAAATTCCCTTCTAATTTTTTAATGATAACAAGACATTTAAATCATGTTTTAAGAATTATGATATTATTGTTTATTTAACTTGTGTTCTTGAGTAAGTTTTATAAGACAAGTTACAAAGCAAACAAAAATCATCAAAACATTCTTACGACAATTTTCCTCTCCATTCCTAATACTTGCTTCGCAAAAGTCAGCCCAAGCAAGACAAAATGAAATTAAATGTTAATCATGGGGTACAAAGATTTTGGCCTTTAAGCAATAACTTATTTTGTCAATGATCATTGAGAAATTAAAGTACAAGAGAAACAAAAGTCATGTGCTAAAAATGGAACATATTTAATATGACACATGCTACAAAAAGAAAGACATGAACAAATAAACATTAGATGCATAATAAACCTATGGCAAATAAAAGAGAACCTATGAGAAATGGATAACCAATCAAGAAACTAAGAAGGAACCTATGAGAAGTGGACAACACATTAAGTAACTAGAGTTGATGTCTCACATGTTTGGATAAGATCAAAATCACTTTGTACTACCTTTCTTCCCTCCAAGTCGTGTGCATTTTACAACTCATAAAGCAAATCTTGGCTGCCAAGTTCCAACAAAACAGTAAGAAACACGGAGATCTGAAGGAAAAAAAAACGAACTAAAAGTGGACCAAAAACATACGGAGTTGGTGATGGACGAACCAAAAAACACGCATATCTAAAGAAAAATTTGCAAATATGCAACAAAAAAACAAACAAAAATGCACCGTTGTGGTGATTGACGAACGACAACGATAATGGTGTCGATGTGAAAGAGAGAGTGGCGACGGTTGTGTTCATAGAGAGGGAAGAAGACATATATGGAGTATGAACATTCAAAATTTTCTTCTCTGATGACAGTGATAGAGGAGAACGCAGTCGAGAGAGAATGAGAGCGATAAAGAAAGATACAAGAGAGAAAAATGATGGAGGAGGATGATTGTGATGGAAGATAGACACCAGTACTGAGAAGGACGATGGTGGTGGGGTGTGGTGGGTGGGCGTCGATGGTGGTAGTGAGGGAGGGTGAAGGGTTTAGAGAGAGAGAGAGAGAGAAAGAGAGAGAGAGAGAGAGAGAGAGAGCGAGAGATCTGTGTGAGGGAGAAAAAGGACGAAGATGAAAGAGAGAGTAATGCTAAGGTGTATAAGGGGGGTATGAAAAAAAGGTGTTCATAAAACAATAATCTCAAATATTTATTTGAGTAATAGATGTATGCTGCCTCTTCTCATCTGCAAAGCATTTTTCACTGTTTCCTCTTGATGCCTTCTTGTTCACAAACATTTTAGACCGACATTATTAGAGCTTAAAGCAAAAAGGGTATGCCAACTGCTTTTATTAAAATTTGATCGTCCTCTAAGCCATGAACTAGCATGGTTCAAATCGTCGTCATCATCATCATAAACTTGTCAACTCTATATATAGTAGTGTTTTGGATATGACAAATAGAAAAGTTCAGAGGAGCGTCGAGAGCAACAATGAGTTTAAAATATAGACTATCAAGAGATCTTGAGTCCACATCTCCATTCAAAACTTTAAGTCATTAAATAAATAAATTGTTTCTCCTAATACTAAAGTATAGATAATTGTTGGAATTCAAATGTGAGTGATTAAGTTTTACATTGCATATGAATGAGTAAAATGTAACTCATATACCTAATATATTAAGATTTATGAAGATATGACGTCTATCTCTCTTGTGGCCATGGTCCGACCTTATGGGGGGGCCACAAGTGGAATCCTAGTGTTTAGAGTATAGAAGAAAGGTGGAAACTCAAACTTGATGGTAAGATTGTTGGGTTTTAAACGTGAATGGTTTAATGTCACAATGACTACAAATAAGTAAATGCCATATTGCTTAGAGTTGTAAATAAAGAGGGAGACCAAGACTATATATCTGGACTCTAGTTCTTCGTTACATGATGCACTAGTCAAAACATATTAGCCTTTATTTAACTTTTTATTTTCTCTTTTACACTTGTCTTGGAGTATTTTTTTTCTAACCATTGTCTAGAATATTATAAGATGTAGTTAGATATTTGCTTTAAAGAATGTGTGTATTAAAACCGACCGATGGATGTTTGAGTATTTGTCAGCCTTACGGATCGAGATTTAACAACAAAAATTAAAAGCTTTAACAAAAATATTTTAAAAGACTAGAAGTGGCAAACAAATTCTTATAAGAACTAAAAACGAAAAATAAATATATTAAAATCATATTTGACCAATACTAATAGTGATGACAAGGTTCCCTAAATATAATTCTATTCCCTCCAATTATAGTGTTTATTTTAATTTCTGTAAGTTTTTTGTTTGAGTGTAGTCCTTGTAAATTAAAAATTTGCTGTTTTTAGTTTTTGACATCATATATGGCCCAATAAATTGACGTAAAGGATTAAAAACAACAAAATTTGAATTTGTGGAAATTGAATCAAAGCAAAAAAAATTACAGGACTAAAATATAATATTCATGGACTAAGATTATCTATTCAATAATAATCATAGTAGTATCCATAAAAAAATCATCATAATAATAATAATAGAATTTGTCTAATGTACATGAATAAAACTATATACATCATACACACACGTATATTTTCACCATTAGATAATTAAAGCAAATTTAATCATATTTCACTTAATTTAATAATAAAATTTATTGATCTAATGGTAGAAACAACTTTATATATGATACATCTTTGTGTTAAATGCTTCGATTCTAAATTATTCTTTTTTTAATAATTTGAAGTTTGATTAGAAGATAAATAAAATCTGACAAAAAATTGTTAAATCCATAAATTAAATTCAAATCTTCTAAATAATTAGTTAGTTTGTTGATCTTATTAACTATCTGAATCTACTTATTTGATCTGTGATTTAGATCTCTTCTATACCACATAGAGTTGATCAAATAATAACATGAGAAAATGAAGCCAACCATGAAGGAGTATTAGCCGTGGGCGGGAATAAGTGCAACTCAAGTTCAAATAAAAACATTTTCGTGAAAAGCTGAAAAAGTGTTTTGTGGTCACACCCCCCCACTACCACAAAGCACACCCTTCAATTTCACACAACTATGACTCTGACACATTTTCAATATCACATGCCTCTCTTTTTTATACTATAGTTTTATAAACAAATATTTGATATAAATAATAATTAATCACACCTACTAAGTAAATAAAACAAGAAAAAGAAGCCTAACCCAATCCATTACCTGCTACCTTTGTTCTTGTTGTGTTCCTATGTGAACACACACTGTTACTCTCACTGACACATTTTACAAATTGTTTGCCTACCCATTTATTTAATTATTAATAACAGTAAATTTATTTATTTTTTAAATTAGATATCATTTACACACGATTGTATGAACTAATCGAGTGAGCCATTAAAAATTTAACATTGAACCCCCAAACCGAACAACCCAAGTGCTACATACAAGTCTGTTGCAAACCATTTTCAATATCGAGTTCTCATTGTATCCCGTGTCAACCACCCAATCAACCTGTGACCCGTATTAACCCAAACCAAACGGGTCTGATTGCATTAGGTACATACGGGTTGGTCCGAGTTTGCCCACCCCCTACCCTTGGATAAGTCGAAAGAAATTCTTTATCATCTAATTATTTGAAAATGTTTTTGTTTGTCAATATTTTTTTATTACTATTTTTATTAATATTATTAATTTATTGCTATCATTTACTATACACACCCGTTTCATTTTCTTTCACATTAAAACAGTCTTTAAATCTCCACTCTGTACTCTCACCTTTCATTTGCTTCCATTTATTGTTTCCTTTCATTTGGTTCAGTTCAGTTGCCATCATCACTAGTCAAAGGTATTTCATTTTCATCTAACTATGTTTTTTTTTTACTATTTCATTTCTTTATTTAATAGTTCATAATTAAGCTTTATTAAAAGAACTGTTTTTTATTTTGGGTAAAGATTAGATTTTTATGGGAATGTTCAATGCATTTAAGTTGAATGAGAAATTGACAGTAACCAGCCACTGTTTTATCACATTGGGTCAGAAAATTTTGCAGAAAATTTAATTTGGATTTTTAAATTTTAATTTTGTATAGGAATAACGGGTCTCAGTGATTTTTAGCTCAAACTTCTCTTATTTGTTTGAATCAACATAAAGTTCATTTTTTTTAAGCAAAGTTGTCTTTTTCTCATTTTTGAATTTTTTTAAATTTTTTTGATTTATTTTTTGAGTTCTGAATCACTGAGATTGTTGAAGAGGAAGTGTGTTTTGTTTCTGGGTTTTTGTTGGATGTATTTGTTCTGTAACAAGTTGAAGACTTGACTAGTAAATTTGCTGCAAAATGTAATATTACTGTTTGGATTTTTAAATTTGAATTTTGTGTAGGAAAAATGGGTTTCAATGATATTTAGCTCAAACTTCTCTTAAAGTTAATTTTTTTATTCTTATGAGCAAAGTTGGTTGTGATTGTTAAAAAAAGTTTTCATCTTTTCATTTTTTTAATTTTTTTATGTATGCATGATTGAGATTATTATTGAAGAAAAAGTGTATTTTTGTTTCTGGGTTTCTGTTGAATGTGTTTGTTCTGTAACAAGTTGACAACTTGGCTAGGGTTTATTCAAGTTTTCTCTTGATTATAGTATATTGAAACATTTTGAATTAACATGATTTTGTATTGAGTTTTGACTGATCTTGTGAACATTTTGGTTACTAATGTGTGCAGATGAATGCTCTTTTGTGTTGAGTTGATTTGGTGTTTGATTGGTAAACACAATGACGGATAAGAAGAGATGGTTATGGAAGCGAAAGTCTTCCGAGAAGAGTCCGGGCGAAGCTGAGAGTTCAGGATCTGTTTCCTCTCATTCTGAGAAGTATTCTGGTGAACAGGTATGAAAGATTATCTGTGTTCTTTGGACATCTCATAAGTGTTAGTCACGAGATTTGAATTTCAATTTCATTTATTTCATGTATGGAAAACACGAGGTTCACTCACTTACTGCCAAGTTACTAAGCTAGTATTGTTTTCTCAAATCTGATGATATCGTAATTTATATAAATATACTCATAATAATATTGTGTAAATATGTTCTGCATAAGCATCCTTTTGAATATAGTTACTGAGTTTTCTCAATAACCCTGCTACTGAATTCACCTTCCTCCAGACAATGTACCAGATTCACGCAAAAGCGAGTATTGTGATAATAACATAGTAATAGGCAACATATTGCATATCATGTGCCACATTTTTTTTAGTTATGCTTGTGTGAATATCGTAATATCAATAAAATTTCTGTAAGATGAGTGTCAGAAAAGACCGAAAGAGTTGATCTTGAATCGGTAAGTTCTATTAATAAAGTCAAGTTCCACAGTTAGTTATCTTTCCTAGACTTGTTCAGGAAGAAGTTATTACTTAACCTAGACTTGTTCAGCAAGAAGTTATTACTTAACGGATGTTGAAAGTATTTTTTTATCATTAGAAATTAAACTCGGCAATCCGGGGTTTACAGTACTCACACACCTTGTGCACTAAACACTTGTGTTAGACTCTGCACACTCAGCTTTTTTCTTTCATTTCTGATTAGTATTTTTGTGTCATTGGAACTTGAAAGCAGGAAGTATCAAAGGAATCTTCTAATGGAAGCAATCATTCACCCGATGTCACCTCAAAAGCTGTAGCCTGTGCTGAAGATGTTGATGATTGTTCAGTTATCAATGAACAACTTCCCGATGAAATTGCATCAACACCTTTACCTACTACATGCATCATAAATGGTGGTTCATCAGAGGTAGATGAAAATGGAGAAAATGAAAATAAATCAAATGAAAAAGATGATCTTAATGAAGGGTTGAGGGATATATCTGACAAGCTATCTGCTACTATTGTTAATATATCGAATGGAAAAGAAGATCTAAATGACGGGTCGAGGGATATATCTGAGAAGCTATCTGCTAATATTGTTAATATATCGAATGGAAAAGAAGATCTAAATGACGGGTCAAGGGATATATCTGAGAAGCTATCTGCTGCTCTTGTTAATGTCAATGCCAAAGAAGACTTGGTTAAACAGCATGCGAAAGTCGCGGAAGAAGCCATAGCAGGTATGTTAATAATAACCAAGTACATGCATCTATTGCTTTCTGTAATTCTCGGAAAAATCACTAACTATACTCTATTACTTGATTACCATTCTATCCTTTCTTGGATATGTGTTGATATTGTGCGGTGCGTGTCTACGAATTATTCGGCAGCTAATTGTTGAATAAATTTTGCTTGCTTTCTGTCCCGTCCGGTCTCTATTCAACAGTCACCAGTGACTGCAAAAAATCCAAATCCTAAGTTTCTCCTCATAAATGGGAGTTAGGTTAGGACTTAGATAGGGTTTAAAAACCAAAATTCAAATTGCTTCTGAATTATAATGTCATTATTATATTAGAATTAGAATTATTTTCTTACATTGGCATGTAGTTATCTATTTGTATGATTCCATTTCCTGGATATATTGTTTGCCGTCCTCTTCTTTTTCTCCCTTTTTTGTAGTCTTATTGAGCCTTTTTATTTGTTTGCTTAGGCTGGGAGAAGGCTGAAAATGAAGTAGCAGTTTTAAAGAAAAAACTCGACACAGTCACTCTCAGGAATTCATCTCTTGAAGATAGAGTCACTCATCTAGATGGAGCACTGAAGGAGTGTGTTAGGCAGCTAAGACAAACAAGAGAAGAGCACGAAGCAAATATTCAAGACGCCGTAGCCGAAAAGACTCACGAATTGGAATCAGACAAAGTTAAACTCGAAAGCAAGCTCGTTGAGCTCCAGAAGAAATTAGATGCTTCAAATGCCAAATCTTCTATTGATCGTGATATGCGTCAAAAGGTTGAATGGTTGGAGACAGAGAATATGGCTCTCAGGCACGAGATCTTAGTTCAATCAGAAGAGCTGAAAATCAGAACTGTTGAGAGGGATTTGAGCACCCAAGCGGCTGAGACAGCTAGTAAGCAACATTTAGAAAGCATCAAGAAAGTAGCTAAGCTTGAGTCTGAGTGTCGGAGATTGAAGACAATAGCATCAAAAGATCATAAATCGATTACTTCATCCTCATTTTGCGTTGAATCTCTCACAGATAGTCAGTCAGACAGTACGGAAAGGCTAACTGCAGTGGATTGTGATATCCTCATGAATGGTTCAGAAAACAGGTGTGAACCAAGTTGTTCTAACTCATGGGCGTCTGCACTAATTGCCGAGCTTGATCAATTCAAGAATGAAAAGTGCTGCCGACAAGCTGATCCATCAAGTTCTCTTAAAATAGATCTGATGGACGATTTTCTTGAAATGGAACGACTTGCTGCATTGCCCGAGACTAAGAACGCAAACACCTTTGTTGAGGAGTTGGTTGTTGCCGATAAATGCGTTGACAAAGAAAGTACTCTCAGAGCTGAATTTGACATCATGACTCAGCAAATGGATGAACTAAAAGGGAAGTTAGAGAAGGTGGAAGCAGATAAAGCTGAACTAGAGATAGCTTTGATGAAAAGTGAAGAGTGTATTGAGGAGTCACATCTTCAGTTAAAGGAGGCAGTTCAGAAATTGGAGGAGCTTCAAATTGAGCTAGAAAATGCCTACAAATCAAAGCAAACGATAGAAAATCGCCTAATGAGCATGGAGGCAGACTCTCACATGCTATCTTCCAAGGTCGACTTATTAGAAGCAGAGGTTGATAAGGAAAGGGCTTTGTCGCATGAAAGTGCGATGAAGTGTAAGGACCTGGAGGAAGAGTTAGAAAGCAAATCTGCAATGCTTGGCTTATTAGAAGCCAACGTTGATAAGGAGAGGAACGTGTCACATGAAATTGCAGTAAAATGTGAGGGTCTAGAGGAAGAGCTAGAAAGCAAATGTGCAAAGCTTGAATTGTTAGAATCGGAGATTGTTAAGGAGAGGGCTGCGTCAGACGAAATTGCGGCCAAGTCTAAGGACCTGGCAGAAGAGTTTGAAAGGAAATGTGCAAAGGTTGACTTCTTAGAAGCAGAGGTTGAAAAGGAGAGGGCCATGTCTGAAGAAATTGCAATGAAATGTAGGGAGTTGGAGGAAGAGATACTCAGGCCAACAGCTAGCTTGTATGGAGAAAAGAAAATCAAGCAGGTTGGTCATCATTGACATCTATAAAATGATTGCATTCCTCAAACTATACTTCATAGAACTTTATTTTATAAAAATAGGTTATTGGAAATAACTTCTAAGATATTATAGGTTTGATATCATTAACTAGGTTATATTTTGCTTTTATTTTGGACTATTACTTATATTTTTTTGCTTATATTTGAAATCGGAAGAAGCGGATATATTCTTTCAACGCAGCTGCACTCATGCAATGCATTTGATCTTTTCTATGTCAGGAGGACCTAGCACTCGCAGCCGGAAAGCTTGCCGAATGCCAGAAAACAATAGCATCTTTGGGGAATCAGCTGAAATCCCTGGCTACACTTGAGGATTTCCTTATTGACACTGGTAGCATTCCCGCAAGTCCAGCAATCATTGCTCATGCTGGTGGGGAGATGTGGAGGATGCATTCAAATGGCACATTTTCACCCAAGAGAGACTCTGCTTCTTCTAGGTTGGCTGATGGTAGCTCCGGTGCATCCCTTAACAAATATGAGGAAAGCTCACCGCTTTCATCGTCTTCTTCTACTTCATCAGCGACCTTGCCAAATCATGCCAGTTCTGAGAAGGGTCGAATTGGTTTCGCAAAATTTTTCTCGCGAACCAAGAGTGGTATTCGGCTAGAAATTTAGATTGAACAGAAGTAGTTATTCTTTTACTCAGTTGTAGACAGATTCATTTTGTCATTCAATGAAAAGACCCAACTACACTAAGTTCATTTGCATGAATTATATCCTTTATTTAAATCTTTGCGTTGGGTATTTTATGTCTTTGACATTTGAACTATGAAAAAACAAAACAGATACTAGACACGTTAGTGATACCAACACGTAGACACCGGTAGTAATTTGAGAAAATAAAAATGATGTTTTGAGTGCGTCAATGTTAGACACCGATACATGTTAGACATTTGGAGATAACTTTCGGTGGCTGTGGTTGGCTGGTTGCCCATGCTCGGTGTTGCTTTCTTTTCTGGAGGGTTTGGTTTTTGTCTTTGGGGGGCCCTGCTTTGTGATGTTCTTTGTTGTGTTTTTTCGTGTTGGTTTGTTTGTGTTTCTATGATGTTCTATTAAAACATATATGCTTAAGCATTATACGTAGCGTGTCTTTTGCTTCAAGTTCAACGTTGTTATTTAATGGGAATTGGAATCATCGAGAAAAATAAAAAAAAGAATGATGGGGTGAGAGAGGCTCGAACTCTCGACCTCAGGATTACTCAGTAGCTATGAGACCTACGCGCTAGCCAACTGCGCCACCACCCCTACTTGCTATTTCTGCCCATATTAAATATATGATTATAGCATTTGATATGAGATAAATGTAAATTTCTTTTGGTATTTATTTTTTTAAGGTATTTCCTAACTTTGCGTTGAGCACCATCTCATCACTATAAAAATTCTCCTCCCCTTGTTGTAAGATATATGTGGATGGATCTTTTATTTATTCTTCCAAGACTATTGTTTGTAGAGATTTTGTTTGTGACTATCATTTTACTTATGATATTATTTTTTATAACGATAATTCTTTAAATCGAGATTTAAATCTTAATTCGTCACATTGTAATGTAATAGACTAACTCCTTTTGCTATACCAACCCTGTTGGTAAATATACGACTATATATTAAATGAAAAATGATAACATGTGCCCCAAAGACATATGCTAAGAAATTTAAAATAGAAACAATTGTTTCAAAAGTTGTGCATTCAAATTTTAAAAGTCAAAATTTTATTGTTTTCTATAGAAAGTTTCTAATTTTAAATTCACTTGTGCCCCTAAGGGCACAAGATATCAAGACTCATATTAAATATAGTTTTTTTTTCTCTCAATAAGATATTGTTGCTGAAAGCTTTAGTAAAAGAAGAAAGTATAGTTCACTATGTGATTATCACACGACTCCGTATTGTTACTGAAAGCTAGTAGTATTATTAAACGAATAATTCTCTTAAAAAGATCTAAGAATTTGATTAAATTTATTTTGTGGGTCATGTTAACTTGTGCCCTAAGGGCACATGTTAAGCATTAATTTTATTTCATTAATGGTAAGAATTTAATGAAAAATGTTTAATACTATTAAACATTTTGAGCAATAAATTAACAAAATTTTCAATACATAATTTCTATTAGTGGAATTCTTAACATATGCTCTAAGAACACAAGTTAACATTTCCCTTATTTTATTTATTGTATGATAGATTTATCTTTCAAAATACATACAGATATGGTAATTTTATTTATGAGTCCATGCATAGACAAAGCGACAAACTTGGAACTACCACATGATATTCACACACAAGTAATTTAATACATAATAATTATTTAACTGATATATTATCCAATGGAATTGATAGTATAATTTGGAACTACGTACATTTCATTCATTATATTTTTTTAATATGATAGTTTTTGAGATAGTACGAAATCATTATATTAATTAACAACAGTTTATCTATTTTTGACCATGGTTATGTGAAAAAAATCAAAAGGAAAAGACTTCAATTGAATTTTTTGCAAGTTCCATTAAAACCTTCCAATTGTGCATGCAGGAAAACATTTCCTCAGAAACACCCTTCTTAGCAGAATTCTCCCATTTAAACTGAGAAACCATTGCACTTCTTAGCATAATTTCCATCTAAAACTTGAGTAATTGAATTTCATTTGCAACTTTTTTTTGGTGGTTTTCTTATTGTTTCACTCAACAACCTTTTGTGCATACGATTACATAAAATTTGCACAACAATGGCCAAATACTTTTTGTGCTTCGCCAAGTAGAAAAACAAACCCATGCAAACTGGCTTATTAACATGGAGTAATGGACTTTCGGATTCATAGGTTGTGGCCCCCGAATCACACTGGGCCACAACCACAATATTGCAAAGGCCCCATCATTACTCTAACGGTACCAGCACCCGTGAGTGTCTTTAAATTTAACATTCTCATTATATTAATTATACTAACGTGTAGTTTTGATACTCATATTCATTTATATATCACCACTCATGTTTCTTTGTCTTTCGAAAGCAATAATTCATAAAAATAATATTATTATAACTTTTTACATGACATATCAACAATGCTTCATCACTTGCTACTGTATTTATAAGAAAATACATACATGATTGTTTTATCAATGTGTTATGGAGTTCAAGCTTATATGTGTATGTGTGCGCGCACGCAAGTTCGTGCGTGCGTGCGTGTTTATTTATTTTTTGTTAATTAGTAATTTTTGTCAAAATTGATTCAAACATATAATGCATTAGTGTTTTTTTTTTAATATATGATACAACATTTTTACAAATATTAATATTTAGATAATTAACTTCTTGTGCATCGCATGGGTCCAAGTACTAGTGAAAATAAAAGGGTAATAACATTGACATAAGATGAGAGAATAATGTAATTTAAGCATCTCTTATAGGAGTGAAGTGTAATTTAGAATATGTTACAATATAAATATAAATGTTTATTTGGAAAACTTAGGAATATTGATATGAGGTGCACCTAAGATGACGAGATGGGCTTCTTCGGTGTGGTGGTTGACGACTCTGACTCCACGCTCAAGTCAATAGGAGTGTTAGAAGATCCCAAAGGTTAATATAAAATAGAAAATGTACTTCTCATCCAAGGTGAGTGTTCTATTTATGAGTGATATGCGTTGCAAATAATACATCGCAAATCGTTAATTGCAGTATGATTGTTAATAACAATCATACTGTAGAAATAAAAAGAAAATAAAAACAAAATTGATTATCTTTGAAACATATGAAATAGAAACAAAATTGATTAAATTAAACTCATATATAGTATTAAAAGAATTAAAAAGAAAATAAATAATAACTTAATATAATATATTATACTTATAAAAATGGAAATATATATTAAAATATATGTATGCGGTTTGGTTGGTTTGGTTTTGAAAATTCAATCCAAAATTTGATCCAATCCGAGCGGTTTTCATAAAATAACATCCAAACACATCCAATATTATTGGGTTTTGTGCGGATCGGTTTGAAATTAAACACCCCTAATTGTTATCAAAGGATAATCCTCATTACCAATCTATTTTCGTTCTATCTTTAAGTCTCCCATATCTTTTGTCTCCTATATTGAATATGTTTTTATAAGGTGTTTGAGAATAAGGACAGTGGAGGTTGGTGGGTTGGTAAAATACGAGTTTTTTTTTGTTTGGGAAGGGGGGATTACAAGAAGGAAGAAGCCCAAAAAGAACAACAATTATCGCTTAACTACTCGCGGTGTCGAAATACCATCATAATCAGCTACAAATAAAAAAGAACAATGCCTTCACTCACCATATTCGCCAAAGCATCCACACATTTGTTAGCTTCTCTAAAGATGTGAATAACCTAATATTTTGCAAGAGACCCCACCCAACAATTGTGCCTCCTTCACCAACAACGTTTGATGTAGCCATTACTATTAAATCAACGCCAATATCAAATTTTCTAATTCCATGAGTCCTAGCTAACATCAAACCCTCATAACACCCCCCCCCTATAATTCCGCTACATAGGCATTACAATTGCCTAACCTCTTAGAAAATTTGCAAATTCAGTCATTATTTTCCCCCAAACACTCCTCCACATCCAGTGTTGAACACACTTTTAGAAACACCATCTGTATTGAGTCGAATCCATCCAAAATCCAAAGGAATCTATCATATTTCTTCAACAATTCTACTACATAATTGAAGGGTGGTTTCAGTCCATAAGAATATTACCACAATGATGATAGTAGTGAGACTCTTTTATGAGCATCAATTTTCCACACCTAGTCCCCGTTAGAAAACTGTCCTATCGCATTATAACCAATAGTAATAAAGTAATCATCGACCCCCCATGGGCACAAAGCAATATCAACTCCCTAATCTGCGCTATGGCAGGAATTGTATGCATTAATTGCACTGGAAGCCACTCTTAAAGCTTCCTAGAGTTCCACTCTCCAATCTTATCTACAAGATCTGCAACCTTACTAGAGCGTAAACTAGAAGAAATATTGATTTCTAACTTCCTAACAACCAATCCCATGAAAGGATCAAATCTCTATTCCTAACAACCCAGAAGGAGTATGAGAGTTTAATTTGTCTCTTTTAGATAAATGATGTTGGAGGATGCATGTGGATCAAGGAGCAACATAACCCGCAACTTAGCTTTCTAAGTTATGTGGTTGGATATATTTTTAAAACAAATGATTTCTTTTATTTTTTCAAATTCTTGAAACGACATAGCTTTAAACTTATTTTTTTATTAATAAAAAGTACCAAAATACACTCCAAGTTATTGCGGAGAAGGGACGAGACATAGATACCCAAACCTAATTGGATACAACTTTGTGGTTCTGTTTTTCACTCACGTCGAGAATTGGAGACAAAGTTACCCAAATCACATCCATTTTATGGGCGAGGAAGATATAAACCGTTTCCATCCCGCACCATTGTCATGTCTAAGTTACTAGCATTTATAGAAATTCACACCGTCAAAAAGCTTAAAAAAAGAACTTTTATTATTGAAGTTTGAAGAGTGAAAGTTTTTTTATCTAAGGTGTAGGACAACCCAATTAATAGTCACTACATATATTTCTTTTTTTGGTGAAGAGTTATTACATAAATAGTTGAATGATTTCACAATTTATTATATCGTTAGAAGTTTGTATATCTTTGACAAGCATTCGTAAAAGATTTTTCTTTACTATTATTTTATGTTAAGTTACAGCATGTGGTGGTTCTATGGTGTAGTGGTTAGCACTCTGGACTTTGAATCCAGCGACCTGGGTTCGACTCCCGGTAGGACCTCCCAAAAATTGTTTTTGTTTTTTCTGTGAAACAATTACCCATGCATGCTCAGACTTAAAGTTTTAATATTTTTTAACGGGATTAATTTAAGGACTATTTTGAGTTTTGACCTATAAATTAAACTCACCATATCTTAAACTCTTTCTCTCCCATCTTTTTTTTTTCTCTCTGTCATTAATTTTTTAGTAATAGAGAATCGACAAAAAAAATATATGGCGAGAAAAATCCATGATAAATCCTATGATAATACTTAATTAAACAAATTGATTAACTTATACACCACAAAACTTCTCTAATATATTTTTGGAGACATCATTCACTCATACTATTGGTGTAAGTCCTAGAGGCTTATATTACTATGTATTGATACAACGATGAATATGATCAAATGCTTAAATTCTCCTCTATAAAAAAGATCATGCTCAGACTCTAAAAAACAAAAAATAATTTTTCATTAGATGCTATAAACTAAAATGCCTCTTTACAGACAAAAGATACCAGAATATTAAAATTTGCTTTGAATTTCGCTTACTTTTGAAGATTAATGAGTCGGTTTTTTTTTTCCATCTACTATTGTCATCTCTAAAAATGAAAACATTGATATGAAAAGCTAAAAAATATAAAGGATTTTATAGTGAACAAATCTGTAAGGTGCAAATAATTTTTGTCATCAAAATTGCTATAATTTATGAAATGAAAATTATTCACCCAAGTTTAAGGTTTATAGTCACTTCCAGTAAAACAAAAAGGCGAAATATTTATTGACTTATTTTATTTTATTATTTGGTCAAGTAATTTAGTGGCTAGAGTTCACACAATTTAATTATGAAGAAATTGAATATCTTGGTTCGAACCATATCCTCTACATATAATATATAATATTCCCGCCAACTGATCAGTCACTTCTATTAATCCCTGCATCTATCGTAGTCATCTAACATTGTTATTGTTGCGGTTACTTGGGGAGTCCAAATTGAGAAGATATTAAGTGCATATATAGATATCCACACGTAACTGCCACCTTCCATTGACTATTTTGACCAATAAATTTAAGGACTATTTTAGAAGAAAAAGAAAATTATGAATGTATTTGCATGTAAGATTTTTTTGTTGCTGAATGCGACTTTATAGGTGATGATTTTTTTTTTTTTTTTTTTTCCAGATTAAATTGTTGAATACAATGGCTTTAAATGTTGCTTATACTTTTAAAATACTTCCTCTTTTTCTGTCCCAAATTATATGTTATTTTAGAAAAATTTTTATCTCAAATTATACGTCGCTTTATAATACCAATGAAACATTAATATTATTTTTTTTATTATATTCTTAACTATTTATTATCATCTCTTCTTTCCATTATATAATTTATCTTTCCCTTACTATTTATTGAGGCAATTTTGTGGCAGGGTGCGCCAACGACGAATCAGCGGTTCATTTGTTCCTTCAATGTGATATTTTCGGTTCATTGTGGCAGCTACTTAGGTCTTGGATTGACATCACAGGAGTAGACACCAATAATATTAGTGATCACTTCCTTCAGTTTATTCATTATTCAGGTCACTCGAAGAAGTGACGATCGTTTCTACAACTTTTATGGCTATTACGTGTTTGGCAGGTTTGGAATGAGTGTAACAACATAATTTTTAATAACATCCAAACCCCCCATTATGCAGCTTTTAGATAGAGTTAAATACCACTCGCTTTGATAGCCGAAGGTTAATAATGCCACTTTCATGTACGGTTCTCATAGATGGTGGTCGGACCCTTTGATTTGCTTGGGTATCGACTGACCGTGTTTATGTAATTATTATACTTGACTGTTTGTTTCGTGGGATGACTTCCTTCGTACACCTTGTGCTAGGGAGGTAACATCGCCTTCGTTAATATATTCCTTTTTTGTTTCTTCAATTTTTTTTTTGGTAAAACAACTCATAATAGATATTTTTCATACATTATTAATTACATTTTTTAATACGTGTGTAAATGACCAAAATGTCATATAATTTGAGATGAAACGAGTATGTAAAAAGGACATTAGCATTTTTTTTAAAGTGATAAAAAGACTTTAACATAAACACATTTTCAATGAGCTAATTTGGTTTCTTTTAAAAAAACACACACAACCAAATATATGATATCTGTATTTTGATGATCAAATCAAATAACGTTATTATTATTTTTTGACTAAAAATAAAATTATTATTGACTGTTTGCATATTTGAATTATGCACATTAGCAAATTAGGAGATAGACCAATCATCTTATTTTCCTTTTTTGAGGTGAACTCAATCATTTTAAATATGAAGGACAAATTTTCCATTTCATAAATATAAAAAAAACAATAAATTATATGGTTTTTTTATAACTTCAAAAACCAAACTACTTATTCTAACCCTAAAATATCTCTAGATAAATTTCTGTCCGACCTTTGAAACTCTAAATCAAAATTATCACAACAACTATGTGTTAAAGTCTCTGATTCTCAAGAGAAACGAGTCATGTTAATTTAGAGTTTGACCTAATGGTAAATTAAATTTAGTTTGACCAATAATTATTTTATGGCTTAAATATGTCTATAGTCTCTGCAAATAGGGCTCAGTTGAATTTTAGTCTCTGTACTTTCTAATCCTTTCATTTTGCCATTGCAAATATTAATCACTTGAGCTTTGGTCTTAATCTCTTTTTTTTTTATGACGTGTAAGATGATTAGCGACGTGGCACACGATGGCTGAGATTAAACTAGTCTATGTTAGCAAACCATACACGAAAGACCCATTTTTCCCTTAATGAGTCCAGCCTACACGTGGATTTACGTTTTACCCCCACTTCTTCTTCTTCCCTCTGCAACTCTCCAGATCTCACTTGATCCAAACCAAGCTTCTCCACTCTCGAGGAAGGAAAGGAGATGAGGCATGAGTTTTTTTTGTTCTTAATTTCAAAATAGTATGAAATAACGCATGAAAAATAGAAGCAATTCAAAATTACCCATGCCTTCTTAATTTCACTTTTGGTTCTTCATCCTTTATTTCTGTTTTTTTTTTGTAATCAAATCTTCATCCTCTCCGCGAAATTCAATTTGAACACGAATTTCCGGGAAAATTTGAATCTCTTCTTCCTCTCCATCTGGGTTTAGATTTTTGGCGAGTTTCCGGTTTCTGTTTTTTTTCTTCACCGTGTTAATGTGTTTTTTTCCGGTTTCCGGTTTCCGGTCAGATTCTGGCGTCGTTGCTGAAATGAATATGAAATTTTCGCATAGGTGGGTGGGTGGAAACGAATCTGAAACTGGAATCTAATTTGTGAAATTTATATATTGATGAATTTGTTTGATTTGTGTCTATGAATATCTTTACAGGCATCGATTCATCGAAACCTTGAATATTATTGAATTTCAGAACCTTGCAACAAAATTTAAACAAATCAACAAATGAATTGTAACTATAATCATCTTTATCCTTTACATGAAACACTTCAAACCCTTCGAGTTTTAGTGTCCTCGCAATCTCCTTTCTAAATTCGAAACATTCAACCGATCTCTCCAAACCTCTGTCATCGGAGAACACAAAATCAAACGTGTTATTACCAAAATTCAATTGAGCCCTATTTGCAGGAACTATAGACATATTTAAACCTTATTTTATTTATGAATCAAACTCAACTTTAGGGTGTGCATTTAGTTTTTTTTTTTGTACAGAAAAGAGGGCAAAGCCCGTGTGCATTTAGTTTTTTAATGGATATGTCACAATCACATTTATCCACTGTAATTTTTCAAATACCATATTTATAGTTTCTATAAAATTACGATAGATCACCTTGATTATGAGTTTCCAACATACCACCGTGATACTAAACATAAGCCTATTCCTTTAAAATTTTGATATTATCTAATTTGATACCTAATAACATGATCAAAATGACTTAATATTTTCATTTCACAAACACAAAAATCAGAACAACCAATAACCAATTAATGCGCACTTCATTTTCTCTAATGAAATCAAAAAACGACAAGAGACACAACTCAAAGAAGATAGAGAAGATATCATCCCAATCCTAGCTGGCAACATAATGGGTCCCATATTTTTCAAGAGCCCTAGACAATCATGTGGAAGTAACAAGTGCCACGTGTAAACCAACAGTTTCCACATTCTTCCACGTGTCATTATGTATTAGGCAAACCGAGATCGCGAGGAACACCAACCTCTTATCAACAAAAAATCATCAAATATATCAAACAAACTCGTTTATGTTTTTTTTCGTTTCTCTTTCCTTCTTCTCATCACTTTCATAGCCATGAATGCCATAGCTACTGCTTCTGCTTTATCTCTTCCTATCTTTTGTAGAACTTCCAAGCTTGACACCAAAAGGGTACCTCTCTTTCTCTTTCTTTTTTCATTTTTTGTTATATACTAGACTTGTAGTGCAATTTTTTGTTATATATTTTAGCTCAAGATGAATATTTGGCATCATGAACTAAGATTTTAGTCTTTGTTTTGGTAAACTTAGCTTTTAGTCTTAAGTTAGATATAATTTGAGTTTAGGCTGACTTGTAGGGTAAGGAATGTCGAGTAATGATCACAACAATTCATGATGTATTGCTATTCAACAGAACTCTCAAGACTAGAGTGGCCTAATAATAAGTGGCTCAATTGATCTAGGATAGACTTTGATTCCATTTTAAAATTTGAGTCAGGTTTAATATAGTTCCACAAAATTGGAGGTGTGGTTTGTGCTTGGCATTAGTATGCATTGTATCTTTTAGGTTTTTATTAATATTATTAAATATGCTTTTGGACATGTGAAACTACGAAGATTTGTTTTTTGTCTACATAATTTTTTTCACTTTTTAGTCCCTACAAAATTATTTAGTAAGCAGGTTTAGGGTATGTGCAGGTATGCTGATGCCAAACATGTTTAATTATCAACAGATAGATCTTTTTAATGATTTTTTTTCCAAACATGTTTAGAACATTATAAAAAGATCATCCACAAACCTTTAGAACTTTTTAACAAGGGATGAATTATGAATTTTTTAAATGTCTAAAGCTCAAAATAAAAGTAACAAACAATTGGACCTAGAAATGAAGTTTTGAGCTCATTTTATTGTTGAAGAACTTTTTTTAGTGTTCTAAACATGCATGCAAAAAATCATTCAAAAATATATGTTGGCTTAGCAGTAGGGACTAAATTGGCTTGCAGGATAAATTTGTAGGGTCTAAATTATACAATTTTCTTTTATGGGGATGGAAAACATAACTTGGTAATTTTGTAATGTTGAAAAACATTTAAAACCCTTATTTGTATGTATCCCTCAACCATCATTAAATTTAGAGAAAATGATTATTGGACATCAAAATTTTGATGTCCAATACACAGTCTCTTGGTTTGTATATGCATTTTTAAATGTCTCTAACTTGAAAGTTTAAACAATAAGTGAAAGATTGAGATGAACAAATACGATATTGCATGTGTATGTATTTTGATGTTCAAAGAACTCAACTGATAAATTTAATAACTATATTTGAGCAGCTACTAGCATAGCAACAAGCAAGTTTCTCCTTTTGTAGGGCCTACATTTTCCTGCTCTTTAATAGTATGAACTCTTACTATGTAACTTATACTTTTTTGGACATGTCGATTTTCAGGGTTTGAAAGGTAAATTTGGAGTGTTTGCTGTGTTTGGAGAAGCAGACAAGAAAAGTGCATGGGGTGCGATATTTGATGTACAGGATCCAAGATCTAAAGCGCCACTAACTAAAGGGAAAGTTTCGGATGTATTTCAAGCCATAGAAGTGGCTAGGCATGATATTGAGTACTTAGATTGGCGAGCTCGGCAAGATGTGCTTACCATCATGCTCCTCCATGAAAAGGTTTCAGCTAATTTCCGCCATTGTTATATAAATTTTTAAAAGAATCTGATCTTTGTGAATTCGGACATGCAAGAATTTGTTGGATCAAATTACAGACTCAGTACTATATAACTTTTGATTGGTCACCATCTATGTCTGTTTGAATTGACTTATTTGAGCTTATCTATGGTCATAACCCTTGTGAGACTATTTAGGAGAGCTTATGAAAACAAACTATGACATGCCCATAGGCTGCTTTCAGCTTATTTCCATAAATTCTCCAGGATAGCTTTTGAAAACAGCTTATATGAAAACCAGTTGACTTCATTTTATCTTTTGCTATACAAATAGCTTAATACGCAAGTATGTATATGAAAAACACTAAAGTTTGGTTGTTGTTGTTGTATTCTCCCTAGATGTGCTATAAAATGCATCCCACCATGTGTTTATCTTAATAATCAGAAACTATTGGTGTAGGTGGTTGAAGTTCTTAATCCTCTAGCTCGTGAATTCAAGTCGATTGGCACCATGAAAAAAGATCTAGCTGGGTTGCAGGACGAATTAGCAGAAGCACACAGACAGGTAAATAAATAACTATTAGCAGAACTGAATTAGCCACCAAAGCTTCGAACTCGGATTTCTCTCAATATAATATAAGTTAATGAATTACTGCAGGTCCATATATCTGAAGCAAGAGTTTCTACTGCTTTAGATAAACTCGCTTACATGGAAGAATTGGTAAATGACAGGCTATTGCAAGACAGAAGCACGGCTGAAGTTGCCGAGACATCCTCTTCTCCGAGTACTTCTGATAAATCTGTTCATACTGAAAGAAGAAGGAAGCCGAAGAAAAGCTTAAATGTATCAGGTCCAGTTCAGTCATACCATCCTAATTTAAAGAATTTCTGGTATCCTGTTGCTTTCTCTGCTGACTTAAAGGATGATTCCATGGTATGTAAATATCAGTCCTTTTATTAAAAAAAAAAAAAGATTTAAAAATATGCTTTTAGTCCTTGCATATTAACCATTTTTTTGCTTTTAGTCCTTGTAAGGATATTTGTCGCCTTTAGTCTCATAAGTGTGTTGCACCTTCCCTATTCCAGATCCCAATGGAATGTTTTGAGGAACCATGGGTTATCTTCAGGGGTAAAGATGGCAAACCTGGATGTGTTCAAAATACATGTGCACACAGAGCATGTCCCCTTCATCTTGGCTCTGTAAATGAGGGTCGTATCGCATGCCCCTACCACGGTTAGTAGCATGCTTATTATACTCTAGTAGTGAGTTACATGACATGGCCAACAGATTTATTTCTATGAGACAGAAACTGAAATTGTCTAATGGTTGGATATCAGGCTGGGAATATACAACTGACGGAAAATGCGAGAAAATGCCATCTACTCGAATGCTAAATGTAAAGATAAAGTCAATTCCATGTTTTGAGAAAGAAGGGATGATCTGGATTTGGCCTGGCAGTGATCCCCCAGCAGCCACACTTCCGTCTTTACTACCTCCTTCTGGATTTATAGTCCATGCCGAGGTATGTAATAAGTATAGTCTGTCCTAATAGGTATTCTGGGCTATGAAAGAACAGTGAATTACAATTTTATGATTGTAAAGAAAAAAGAAGATAAAAGTCATGGTTTCTTACCCGGTATTTTTTCACAAAACAGATTGTCATGGAACTTCCAGTTGAACACGGCTTACTTTTGGACAACCTTTTGGATCTTGCGCACGCCCCTTTTACTCATACTTCAACATTTGCTAAGGGATGGAGTGTTCCTAGGTTTGTTTCGTTTATACCCTTATAAGTGATATGATTCAATATGTGAAAATGAAATTGGTTTATGTTCTTCAAAATAGTCAATTTGTTACAAGTCTTAGAAGTCTTTTTCTTTTGACAACTTTATGGTAAATGTACTGCAGTGCTATGTTTTGTCAGAGTTCATGTATCATAATAACTTAGGGCCTGTTTTAATTTGCTTATTTGAGCTTATTTACCTGGCATAAGCACTTGTGGGACTGTTTGGAAAAGTATATGGAAACAACTTATGACATGTCTATAAGTTGTTTTCTGCTTATTTCCATGAGTTCTCCAAGGTAGCATCTTATGTAAACAATTTGATTTTATTTTTTGTTATAAAAATAACTTATACAGTACTACGCTATGTATATGATATGCTTTTAGGATGCAGGCACTTAATTAAGCTGTTTATCATTAGATATTTCTGATTTGCGCGTGAAATTGTTCAAATTTTAGTTATAACTACTTTTAATATTATGAAATGATACATTTATAGGCCATTTACTCTGAATTTGAACTTGCAGCTTTGTGAATTTCTTGACACCTGCATCTGGTCTGCAAGGATATTGGGATCCCTATCCAATTGATATGGAGTTTCGACCACCTTGTATGGTTCTATCAACCATTGGAATTTCGAAGCCCGGGAAATTGGAAGGACAAAGCACCAAAGAATGTTCAACACACCTGCACCAACTGCATGTCTGCTTACCCTCTTCAAAAGATAAAACAAGATTGCTATATAGAATGTCACTAGATTTCGCTCCCCTTCTTAAGCATATGCCTTTTATGGAACATCTATGGAGGCATTTTGCAGAACAGGTAGAGAAATTGATATGACTTGAATTTTTTAAGTTTGATTATTGATGAAGTGCTATTCTACAGATAAGATAAATCTTGTGTTTGTTTTTGGATGTGCTTGTGAATGGAAATGACTCTCAAAATTGACTTCAACTTCTAATATTGTGTTGATATTTCCATACTTTAGGTTTTAAACGAGGATCTACGGCTAGTAGTTGGCCAACAAGAGAGAATGAATAAAGGTGCAAATGTATGGAATGTGCCAGTTACCTATGACAAGCTTGGAGTAAGGTATAGGCTTTGGAGGGATGCATTGGAAAAGGGAGATAAGCAACTACCCTTCAACACACATAATGATTAAATACACAAATTAAACAATGCTTTTTGCCTCACTTATTGACATGCTTCTTAAGATCCAATAAGGATATTTTTCTTTTTAGTCAAAGCTCTTAGATAACCTTGCATTAGAACTTCATGGCTTTGCATCAACCTAGTGAAGCTACCCGGGAATGTTATGTTGATATAAGAGTCTGTTCCTTTGTAGAATGACAAGGTTGTACTCTTTGAGGCTTGACAATATTTTTTTTTACTCTTAAATTTGTGTACAGTGTTAAAATCCAATTTATGGTTTCACCATCTTAGATGGTGGTGTTATAACCACACCCTTGAATAAAGGGGATTGTTGTATGACAATATATTAGTACAATGTTGATTAAGAATTACTGACTGGTTCGAGTTACAATCTGAGTACTTTTATCCTTTTTCAAATTAACACATGAAACTTGGTATTAAATGCATCTCCAATTTAAGCTACTTTTGATTGGAACAACAAAATTAAACTAATGAATTAACATTAGCTAAAGTTAGCAACAATAACAGCTAACCAAGGATAAAGTAAAACAGAAAGATCCTAACACAAGAAAATCCACAAAACTGATTCGAAATAGCTAGCCTAAATAATCCTAATTCCTTAATGAGAGGTCATTCTCTAAAACTCAATTGTGCAACCTGCAAAATTATGCAGGTCAGTCACGGTCATAAGCCAACCAACTTAGACCATACTTTTCATAATGTCCTAAAATGTGCAGCATTCAAAGCAATAACTTCTATCGCAACCAACATCAATCCAAACAAGCTGACACGACTCGTCTCTTGCACAATTATTCACTGCAAGTGGTATAATCTCTCCCACATGGAATTGGATTCTCTACATTTGGATCGTCTACCTTTTGATGATTTTAGAGAGATAGAAAGGTAAGTGACTTTCCCTCTTTAAAACAGATAATCCGCCCCTCTGATAACAAGGCCGATCGCACCAGGCATATGTTCAAGAGCTCGCAGTTTTTGAATAACTTGCCAAGCAAACACAGCCATTCAATTATTCTATACGATTTTGAGTAACTTGCCAAGCAAAACACCACCATTTTCAATGGAATAGATTTATGTCACACTTCAGCGTTAAATTCCTCAACATCTGGTTGTTAAATTATGTTAAGACTTTGTATGCGGATTTAACAGAATAACAATTGAATGGAACCTCTGTTGAGACTTATGTTACAAAATGTATGAAATAAATATTTCCAAAGACAAATTTTAACACTGGTAATGTTGGAACCACTTCACCAATGAAGTGCACTTAGGTGACCATCTTTAAGATAGTCTTTCTTTCCAATCACATTTGTGTTGCAGATAATTTAAACTCATTTGTTAGTTAGTTTTAGTAAATAACTAGTTAGCTAGTTTTGTTCTGTGTACTTTGTTTGCTTAATTTAAAGGACATCATAAAGTAACTACTTGGTTACAATGAATAAAATTTTTACATTCCAATCACTAATAATCTCTCAACTCTATATTCACCCTTATTCATTTCAACATTTGCTTGCATACTACTCTGACCAAGTGGTATCAGAGCTTGGTTTGATTTTTTTTTTCTTTTTCAATGGCTTTTAGTTTTTTAACTAACTAGTTACTAGTTATTAAGCACGAATACTCCTCAGATTAGATGTATCTTGGTGTCGGACACGCGTCATTATCCGACATCGACATATATAATTACACTAAATTATATCATTTATTTCAAGTTATTATTGGTGTCAGTGTCCGTAATCGTGCTTCAAATAAACTAACTAACAAAGGAGTTCAACCTCAGATATCTTGATTAAGGAATTTGAATTCAGTATTACGCATAATATTGGTACTATGTACTTTTTAATGGATAATGTTGGTACTATAAATGTGAAATTAGCTTAAACAAAGATGCATCCACACACACACACTCGTTTATTTATTTAACAACAACGGGAAAATAAACATTGTAAAACCCTATATATTATTATAAAAAAGTAAAAATAAAAACCTTAACACATCCTATACTAATCACATAAGCTTCTCTTATAATTCATATAATTTATTTTCTAAACCCAATCAACAAACACTAACCAAGCTTGCGTTTACATTTGTTCGCCACAGTAAGGACAGAACGTAAAATCTGCCGCCACATTCCGATCACAGTACCGACATCGCAAGGCGTCCGGCAACGCAGAACCACCGCTGGACGGCGGTGGAGGAAGGGAATGCGATTGAGGAAACATGAACTTGCAGTCTTGACAATACAAAAGAGTGTCTTTCCCTGGCCACCGCCAAACGGGAACGAAGAAAAGCTTCAGAACTTTGTCGTATTCAACAAGATCAGCGCGTGAATTACAGTTGATGCATCTTCCTACACCGGATTTCACCACCTGGCGAACCTGGTTTTCTAACCCTCCTGCAAAGAAGAAGAACATTTTTCAACTTCGTTTTTTTTTCCTTCTTCCTTTCTCTCTCTCTCACTCGTTAATGTTGTTGAGTTTCTGTGCTACGCTGTTAATTAATCTTGGTATCCAAGTTTCTCTTTCTCGAATCTGGAATTTTCTAGAGAGTTTTGTGGCTGTGGGCTTTACACAATAGTGTATGGTCTATTTGTACTATACTATGGTTCTTTTTTTTTT
>Ga0228710_1001332_pt1 | contig 36732 bp, 16 predicted proteins | sample MedpolnodulmetaG_FD_177995 | JGI IMG/M metagenome (GOLD analysis project Ga0228710, IMG submission 177995) | Root nodule microbial communities from Medicago polymorpha collected in Santa Monica, California, United States - pink nodules | ecosystem: Host-associated > Plants > Roots > Nodule...
TTTTTTTTTAATTTGTTTTTTTTTTTTTTTTTTTTGTTTGTTAATTTTACATAAAAACTTGCTTTTATGAAAGCTTGATTCGAATCAAAAATGCTCCGTATATTTTGATTCAAATCATTCATCTTGCAAGTTAGTTGATTCGAACCAAATCTAATAAAAGAGAAAATTGATTTGAATCGTTCGTCCTCTCGAGCCTTTCTAGTAAGGTGATTGATATTAATCAATTTTTGTAAAAAAGAAAAATGATTTGAATTGATATTAATCAATTTTTGTAAAAAAGAAAAATGATTTGAATCAATCTTCATTTGAAAATCATAATTAGAATTAGTGTTCATATCTATCGACTCAATCTTCATAACATCTTAAATTTCAGAATTTACACTAATGATTCAATTTATACTTTATCTTATTCAAAACAAATGCAGCTTTTTAGTTAAATTTTTAGTCCAACTTATTCATATTTTGTTCACCTCTACATAGTTGCCTCCTCTCTTTCTACCATTCATTGAATCAAATTGCAAAAACACTCTAAAGTCTTTTCTCTCTTTTTTTACAAACTTTTTCAGACTAAACACTTTTTATAATAACACTTGTAGGTTTTGAGATTTAGATTGTAAGGGTGCTATAAGATAATTGTAAGTTTGGTTTCATTCAAGGATCTTGATGGAGCATTAAGGATTTAAAGGAAAAATAGGTACTTTTCATCTCCAAAGTTAATTGTTGAGGTTGTTTCTCAAACAATCAAAGTTTAATAGGATCAAAGTGAGGTCATAGCAAAGAAGATTTCTTGCGTAAGAAGATCGAATGATTGCATGCTAGCTCGATCTGAAGACCTTGGGATTCATCCAATTTCAAGGAGGTTGAAGATTGGAAGCTTTAGAGTGGTTACATAGTGTAAAAGATTTAGGATCATGGTGATTCGTAGATTGAAGGAACATTTGTAATAACTCTTGCAAACATTTTCATCGTTCTAATGGAAGTCTGCAGAAGAGACATTTTCTTCTACGAAGAGAGGATGTACCCCATAACAAGAACGTTTACGGGAACCTCTATAAATATGGTGTTCTCTTTTCCTTTTCTTTTTAATTTCTGCAAATTTACTTTGATATATGATGATGTGATAGATTAAGTTAATTACTATATACTTTGTGATTGAATAATTTCTAAAATCTAATTTTGAAGAACATTGTTTTATTCAACACATTAATCAAATCAATCACCTTTAATATTAGAAATTAATACGTTGATAATCTTATCACATATATCAAAGTTGTTTAGTTTCTTGTGATAGTTATTTCTTATTTAAGGTTAGGTTTTGTTTGATATAGTTATTGGTTATGTGAATTATACTGTGTACTAATAATTGATTAATAATTCAAGTGTGAATTTCTCATTCTAATTTGAATTGTTGTTATATCATTGCTTTTCGTTGAAGCTATTGCATAATTAGATATAACATTCAATTTCAAAAGAGTTATGTAAAACCACACTTTTGAAAAAAGTTTTCATAAATGGGGAAAATCTATAAACTACACTTTAGAGATTTTTTACTTTTAAAAAGCCTTTCATCTCATCATTTATCTTATCCTTTTTCCCTCTCCCTCACATCAATATTTCTTTTATGTTCTTCATGTAGATCCATCTTCTCCAATTTTCTCCTCCACTTTTGTCATGCCTTTTGTTTCCTTCCAAAAGCGAAACGATATTCATTCATTCAAATTGATAGAATACATCAGATACAATAACATGATCAACATTGTTAAAAATGTGAAGGGTGAATCTGCGAACAAACTCACATACAAGTTAATAACATACAATGACAAAATGCCCACAAATAATATGATAAAATATATATCACCAGAATACTCACTTCCGGATCTGCAATGTTGACACTCAAATCATTGAATCTGTGCTTGATTGAAGCTGATATTTCAATAGGAACCAAACGAACACCACAACAAGACGCGAAATCAAACAACGTCTCACAAGACGGCGAAGAGCACGAAATCATTTATTTAGATTGAAAGAAAGAGAAAAAAAGATACAACAGAGTGACTATTCTAGGTCAAAAGAAGACCTAAAATCATCCCTCCATAAATGAAAGAGAAAAAGAACTCAAATGAAGGTGGCGTTTCTCTCACTATGCCAAAACAAAGTTTAATTCCTCATCAACACTTAGGTTGTAGTTTTGTCACACTTTTTTACAATCAACCACGGTTACTTTTCACAAGGTTACTTATAAAGTTAAGAACGGGTCTCTCTAACAAGAGTAAAAAGAGGGTGTTCAAAATGTTGTTGACCACATCTTAACCAAACGTTAAATTGATCAAATTCTCATTCCAATTTTTATCATCACTTCAGACATCATAATATTAGATTATTGTCTGACTTAAGCAACATCGAACCACAACGAAATACGCATTATGAGCCAATACACCATCTAACCTTTAAAAGACATAACCTTATTAAAGTGACCACACCAAAGGAATTCATCAAAGTGAAGAGATAGACAGAAGATACGCATACCAGACACGACACTGACACATACATATTGATACCGATAAAATTTTAAGAAATGACATAATTCAGAATAATTATAAGCGATTGTGTCGGATCAAACACGATATGTGTAAGACACTGAAACACCCTTTCAATCATAAGTGTCGTTGTAAAAGTGGGAGTAAGAAAAATACTCATTATTAGTTTATATCTATGTATCGGTGTACATGTACACAAACTAATTCATGAACTTATTTTACTTTATCGAGTTATAATTAAATTCATGTATAAGTTAACTCAAACCAACATGATTCAAAATTGATTCATATTCACCACAAGTTTGGAATAGAATGGAGTACAGCTAAATCAGACATAAGAGTTGTAGATAATCTTGTTAGTTTTCTAACGGAGTGAAAATAAATTTTAATTGTTTAGTGTTAACTCTAAATAATAAGAATTAATTAAAAAAAAATACCAGTTTTAGAAACCAAAATTGGTCACTTTTTTTAGTTCAAAAAGCACCATTTTTTTTTTCAAAATTGCATTTTTTTTATAACACGTCAGAGTGGCATTCAACATTTAAAAAATTAAAATTGGCATATCACTAATGATAAAAAAAATTGTCACCTCTTTGTTTTTCTTTTATGGTGTTCTTTTTAAGTTTTCAAATGTAGAAAAATAAAATAAAATAACAAAAGAGAAAATTATGATGTTTCTATCTTAAGAGTAATCCAAATTTTGATTTCCCTTCTGCTACAAGGACTATTTGTGTATTTTCAACAACTTTGGTCTCCTCCACAAACCTACTACCAACCTTGCATATTTTAAAAATAAAAAATAAAAATGAGAAGAACAACATTACACAATTTACACCAACAAATTTTGAGCATAGTCCATATTTTGCTTTTTCATTTGCTTTTTGATTTTACTATTTTGCTCTAACCATAACACATGAGTAGGAACCACTTTTGTATTTTCTGAAACTTTAGTTTCTTTTCAGTCCTCTACCATCCTTGAATTTTGGTACCACTATAAATACTCTCATCAAACATTGCTAGAAAAACGAAGAAAGGTAGAGGAAGAGAGTTATCTTCACAAAAAGAAAAAGAATGAGTGATCCAAGAGTGAAAATAGAAATTATTGGTTAAGATAATGTTTTTCTAGAAGTGTCCGTGATACTCTCTTTTCGATACTGTCAAACACTACCTCTTCAATTGAGTGAAATATATGTGTATCCCACCACTTTATGTGGATTTTATTTTTAAAGTGTGAAATCTACATTGATTTGATTCGAAAAAAAGAGAGTGTTTAACTAGGTATTGAAAAGAGAGTGTTGTTAGCAATTTTTTTTTGGAAGAGAGTTAACATAATCTTTGTTCACCAATATTGTGATAATACAAATAATGATAAGAAGAATGGGCAGAATTAATAGAAAGAAAGAAAAAAAATCATTTTCATACTAGATCCTATCTTCGAGAGGTAAACCATTATTATACTTCTTTGTTGTTATTATATATGCATTTTTTCATTAAATTTGATTACAACTCGTAAATAAATATGATGATAGAAGTCATGTAGAGTGAATAATAGTTAGTTGAATAAAAAATTAGAAAGACTAAAACTAGTGACAACACAATTAACAATAATATGTTTACTTTTCTAATTAGAAGAATGATATTTGAACTAAAACTAGTAACAACACAATTTTAACACAATCACCTACATCTCTATATCTCTATATTTACTTTTCTAATTAGGAGAATGATATTTGAACACCCTTATAATATTTTAAAATTGTTTTATAGTAGCACATTATTTTTATCACTCTGGCTTATTATTTTTGCATCCACTCTCTTTTACTAAAGAAGGTATTATTTGAATTTGTATATGTTCAATAATCTCGGTGAAAAGTGAACCAAAGATACATATGTGGAAAAGGAAAGGGGAACCTCTCCCACACCACAATTAATTCAAGCCTAAATCAGGAATAAACTAATATAAAAGTGAGAAAGACCTTCTAGCAAATCACTCTCATGTGAAGATTAAAAATCACTACAATTTGAGTACCTTCTCCTGGTATAAAGAACACTAAAAAGTTGTGTGTCACCTTCGTGCTTATCAAAAGAAACCTTATCTTAAATACCATAATAACACCCGCATCATGTTGGAGCTCATTGTCTTAATCTATGTTGTACGTTCCTCCCAATTAGTGGTACTAAACACCTTTCTTAGGGACATTGATTGTTTAACTCTCTTTCTTTTGTTGAAGAAGTGGAGATAAACAACCAAGCTCCTCTATGAATGGTTGTTAGTCACACTAATCCAATAGGAGAAACTTATAGCTCAGGTTGGAATAATGAGCTTCAACAACTTGATTTGGGTTATTGTGCCATTTAGGGTGTATTCTCCTTCTCGAGAGGGTGATAGCGATTTAATTGGTTTCCATTGTTTTTCATACAAGTATAAGGAATTTAAGTTAAGAGATTTTGTTGGTTTTTAGTCTTCACATGAACTTTCGGCCTAAAGTGCAAACTAAAAAATTGAGGATGGTCCAAATGCAAAAATATAAGGGTATTGGTGCAGTATATTAGATAATAAAAAAATGGAAAAATCTCATCACTTAAAGTAAGCATGTGATGCCTATCCCTTTGTAGCCCTGTGTTCGAGCAAAAAAGCTGTCAAAAATATTTGTGTTAATTATTATAAATGAGAGATCTATGGGGTCTAGGTACAAAACTTTGGACTTAAGGTGCAAAATAAAATTTTAAGGGTGGTTAAAATGCAAAAATATAGAACTATTAGTGCAATTTTTCAAAGTATGCAAGTACACACTTTCATCTAACACTGGATCCGCCCATGGCGGCAACAATCAATAGTGACACCAAATTAAGTATCATCTTGTAGATGTGAAAAGAGTGAACAACTCTCTAGGAATCTAATATGAAATCACCCAAACTCAAATGTCAAATCGCCCATTGTAGTGTTGATAACAAAAGGAGAGCTTCGCCAGCTTCGCATAAAGGAGAATTAATTCGGTTTTTGCCAGCATAAATTGGCCTTGATCGTCTGGAATGCAAACACCAAGACCAACTTGATTATAATCTGATGAAAAGGATGCATCAACATTACATTCTTACATTTAAAACAACCCATCACTATTTTTATCGCGATCATATCTGGTGCAGATCGAGCTTGTTGCGCCAGATTCCATCCTTCTAGCAAATGAATTACACGATTAATTGTTGTGTGGTTTGAGTATGAAACTTGATTCCATAATTTGTTGTTCTGCTGCTTCCATAAGTTCCAAATAAGACAACAAAATAAACCATAATTATGTTTGTCAATTTATTCCAGCAGCTCAGAAATTACAAAGCCTGCTCACTTAAAGAAAATAAACCATACTATCCTTATGAGTATGATTAAACATGACACTAGTTTGCCTCCATAAAAATTTAGCCATTTTTGTGAGATAACTAACAACTTTGATTTTATAACATTTTGACTTTCGTAACCGAGTTATGTTTAAATTAAATTAATAGTATAAGCTAACTCAAACTAATATGATTCAAAACGGATCCATATTCACCACAAGTTTGGAATAGAGTAGAACTCAAACATAAGAGTTGTAGATAATCTTAGTTTTCTAATAAAGTTAATTTTAATTGTTTAGTGTTAACTATAGTCTCTAGATATATCCTTTATATCACAAGGAGATCATTGAAGTATGAAACAAAATGAAAATTAGAAAGAACAAAATTAGTATCAACACCATCAACAATAACATAGTGATTTAGGACAAAAGTAACACAAATTCCTCCACCACATTGTTTACTTTTCTAATTTTGACACTTTTATGATATATTTTATAATTCTTACATAATAGAACATTATTCTGACCACTATGACTTAAGATTTGGCACCCAGTGCCTACTAGGTAACACAACTTCCTTCCCGTCTCATTTTAGTAGTCGTTTTAAAGTTGTGCAAGAAATGATTAGTTGAATTGATTTTAATGGTAAAATTAGTATAATTTACTAAAACGTCCTTATTTATTGTAGTTAGTGGAGTAGAATTCAATAAATAAGTGTATATTAGTGGAAAAAATAATAATTGTTAGACGGACATTATAAAATGACAATTATTTTAAGATATTGAAACAAAAATGCTAAAGTGACAATCAAAATGAGACGGATTGAGTATATCTAATATGAAAGTGGGAAAGGAAAGGGCCTTCTAAAAAATGGTTCCTCGTGCGAAGACTAAAAACTAGTGAAATCTCTTAAATTGAAACTCCTATACTTGCATGAAGAATGTTAGAAACCAATGAACCGTCCTCATTCTTGTCAAAAATATACATCATCTTAAATAACACAGTTTATCCCAAATTCCGTTGTTGCGTTCATTTACCTCCTCTGAGTCATAAGCTCCTTCGGTGAATTGGTGGAAGTGATAATTTTTTAAGAGGAGCAAGTTTTTTTTTTTTATCTCAAATTCTTCAACAATAGAAAGTTTTTCTCTTCATTAAACACGTAAATACCAATATGCGAGAGATGAAACTTTTCCATGTTTTCATCATCAGGAATATACTAAAAAACATAAAAGTCATTCCATATTTAGGTCTATGTCATTTAAAGCACCCATAATTACTTTAGGTGGCACATAACTAAATTTGACTGGGTTGTATGTTCTTGGAAATCTTCTTGAGGAAGAAAATATAGACGAGTGTCATTTTCCGTACGTTGGTATTTAAGAGGTCAATGAGGAGCAAAACTCTTCTCTTATTGTTGAAGAAATGGAGGTAAACAACCTAGCTCATATGTAAAATGTTGTTATGCCCACTGGTTTAGTGGGAGCAAGTTACAACTCTAAGGAGGAAAATGAGCGCAAACATCTTCATTTAGGAGAGATTGCGTCATTTAAGCATTTAGGGTGAGGTCTTCTTGTGACAAGGACAAGGATGATTCATTGGTTTCCATTGTTATTCGTATGAGTAGCAATAATTCAATTTAAGATATTTCACTAGTTTTTAATCTTCACATGAACTTTGGGTCTAAGGTGCAAAATAAAAAATTTAGGGTTGTTCAAATGCAAAAGTATAGGGGTATTGGTTCAATATATCAAACCTCGGGATGCAAAGCAAGCCCATGATGCCTATCCCTTTGTAGCTATGTGTTCGGGGAAAGTTGTCTAAAAATATGTATCATATCATATTATTATAAATGGGTGAAAGATATTTGGTGTCTACGTACAAAAGTTTGGACTTAAGTTGAAAAATAAAATAAAAAAATCAAGGTGGTTATAATGGAAAAATATAGGGATTAATGCAATTTTTCAAAGATCAAGGCATGCAGGTGCACACACTCATATAAGAGGGTATCTACTAACAACAATACCAAATTCAGTACGATTTTTTGTTGCCACGAAAAGAGTGAACAATTATCGTATAGGAACTCACTCATTTTTAACTCCAATGGTGAACCTTAAAAAAACTCTTATTGGGTCCCACAACTTTACCTCAAATATTAATATTATATGGGTCATGTTAATTTGTGCCCTTAGGGTACAAGTTAATGAGTTTAAAATGGAAATTTAAAATAATTTTTATATTGAAAGTATAACTTTTGCAACTTTTAAGACATTGAATGCACAAGTTCCAACAAAAACCTTCTACATTTGGTTTCTTAATTTATGCCTCAAGGGCACAAGTTAACATTTCCCATCATATTTAATTTTATTGCAACTTAACATATTAATTTAAGTATTTTAAATTAATATCAATCTAAAAAGAAAAATTTGCGGTATATATTGTGGAAAAAAAAAAGATAACCATTCAGATTTATAAAACAATGGTAACATAATTTGATATGTGCTTAGTCAAAAATTTGATATTGATTCAAGCCTCATGCTTTGGTGCCATGATCGAGAGTTACTATAGAACTTGATTTTTGTCTTTGGGAATTGATTCAATGGAGGCTTGAATTGATTTCTAAATATATTGTTACTAATTAATTGCCACAAGATAATAACCTTTAAATTACCACAAGGAGATCACTGAAGTATGAAACAAAATGAAGGTGGAAACAGTTAATAACCTAAGATAGTATTATATTTAGTTTCAAACTTCTTGATTCAAATTTTTTAGTTGACAATACTCAAATATAAATAATGGTTTCACAGTAGAAACAAATATAAAAACATTCATAAGATTATATTTTAAGATCTAATGAGAAAATATTGGAACAATAATACTTGAATATTAGGATAATATCTGCATAAAATTTCTATCAAATGTGTTGATCATTTGCTCCATCAAAATAAAATTGTTAATTGAACCAAAATCTATAAAATTTGACACATTTTTTTTTAATTTAGCTACTAAATGACATAAAATTTAAACAATGACTTAAATGCATTTTTGGTGTCCATATTTTATCAAAATCATGATTTTAGTTCCTTTATTTTATAAATTATGAATTTTGTTCTTCCAATTTTACACATTATCATAGTCTTGGTCTCAATTAATTTTTTTTTTGTGCCTCAATTTCCAATTTGAGGAAAAAATTCAAAAAATATCACTTCAGGAACCAAAATTCGTCATTTTTTAGTTCAAAAAGCACCATTTTTTGTTTCAAAAAATTGTATTAAGATCAAAATTGCAATAATGTGTGAAACTCAAAAACTAAAAACTCAAATTTAAAATGAGATGCTAAAACCCTATTTCAGATAAAATAAAAGTTCAGAATTACATTTTTTTTATAACATGTCAAAGTTGCATTCAATATTTAAAAAATTAAAATTGGCATATCACCGATGATTAAAAAAATTGTCACCTCTTTGTTTTTCTTTTGTGGTGTCCTTTCTAAGTTTTCAAATGTAGAAAAATAAAATAAAATAATAAAAGAGAAAATTATAATGTTTCTATCTTAAGAGTAATCCAAATTTTGATTTCCCATCTGCTACAAGGACCACTTGTGTATTTTCAACAACTTTGGTCTCCTCTCACAAACCTACTACTAACCTTGCATATTTTAAAATTAAAAAATATAAATAATAAGAAGAACAACATTAGACAATGTACACCAACAAATTTTGAGCATAGTCTAAATTTTGCTTTTCCATTTGCTTTTTGTTATTTCTATTTCTATTTTACTACAAACATAACAGATGCGTAGGACCACTTTTGTATTTTCTGCAACTTTAGCCTCTTCTCACTGATCTACCATCTTGGAAATTTGGTACCACTCTAAAAATACTCTCATCAAACATCACTTGAAAAACGAAGAAAGGAAGAGGAAGAGAGTTCTTTTCACAAAAAGAAAAAGAATGAATGTTCCAAGAGTGAAAATAGAAATTATTGGTTAACATAATGTTTTTCTAGAAGTGTTAGTAATACTCTGTTTTCATCACTGTCAAACGTATGTGTATCCCACCACTTTATGTGGATCTCATTTCTAAAGTGTGAAATCTACATTGATTTGACTCAATAAAAAAGAGTGTTTAATTGGTTGTTAAAAAAAGAGTGTTGTTAGCAATTTTTTTCTGGGAGTTAACATAATCTTTGTTCACCAATATTGTGATAATACAAATAATGATTAGAAGAATGGGCAGAAGTTATAGAAAGAAAAAAAAATCATTTTCATACTAGATCCTATCTTCAAGAGGTAAACCATTTATTATCCTTCTTTGTTGCTATTATATATGCATTCTTTCATTAAATTTGATTACAACTTGTAAATAAATATGATGATAGACGCCACGTAGAGTGAATAATAGTTAGTTGAATAAAAATTAGAAGGACTAAAACTAGTAACAACAGAATCAACAATAATGTAAGTATGTAACACAATCACCTACATCTCTATGTTTACTTTTCTAATTAGGAGAATGATATTTTAAAATTGTTTTATGGTAGAACATTATTTTGACCACTCTGGCTTAATATTTTTGCACCCACTGCCAAATTGCACACACTCTTTTACTAAAGAAGGTATTATTTAAATTTGAATATATATTCAATAATCTCTGTGAAAAGTGAACCAAAGATACATATGTGGAAAAGGAAAGGAGAACCTCTCCCACACCACAATTAATTCAAGCCAAAATCTAATATAAAAATGGGAAAGACCTTCTAACAAATCACTCTCCTGTGAAGACTAAAAATCACTAAAATTTGAATATCTTCTCCTTGTATAAAGAAAACTAGAAACCAGCGGGTCGACTTCATTTTCATTAGAAGAAGACCTTGTCTTAAATAGCACCCACATCAAGATGTTGGAGCACATTTTCCCACGCTGTGTTGTAAGTTCTTCGCAATTAGTGGTACTAAATATCCTTCACGGAGCAGTTTGTTTGCTTATCTCCACTTCTTCAACAAGAGGAGGAAGTGGAGATAAACAACCAAACTCCTATATGAATGGTTGTTAGTCTCACTAATCTAATGGGAGAGAAACTTACAACCCAGATGAGGGAAATGGGCGTCAACAACTCGATTTGGGTGATTACGCCATTTAGGGTGTATTCTCCTTCTCGAGAGGGTGACAACGATTTCAATGGTTTCGTTGTTTTTCATACAAGTACAAGGAATTCAATTTAAGAGATTTTATTGGTTTTTAGTATTTGCATGAACTTTCGGCTTAAAGTGCAAACTAAAAAATTGAGGATGGGTTGAATGCAAAAATTAGGGGTATCGGTGCAATATATTAGATAATAAAAAAATGGAAAAATCTCATCACTTAAAGTAAGCATGTGATGTCTATCCCTATGTAGCTCTGTGTTCGGAGCAAAAAAGTTGTCAAAAATATTTGTGTCAAATTATTATAAATGAAAGATCTACGGGTTTAGGTACAAAACTTTGGATTTAAGGTGCAAAATAAAACTTTAAGGGTGGTATAAATGCAAAAATATAGGACTATTAGTGCATTTTGAAGTCAACCAAACTCAAATACCGATATTTCTCCCATTGTAGTGTTGATAACAAAACGAGAGCTTCACCCGCTTCACATAAAGGAAAATTCGTTCGATTTTTGCAAGCATTAATTGGCCTTGATCGTCTCGCATGCAAATACCAAGACTAACTTTATTATTCACTTCGTCTCACAACAATTGTCTCTTTAATATTTTTTCTCTTTCTCAAAATAATTGTCACTTTAGAATATCAATGCAGCATTTATTATTCGTTTCCACTATTATACCCTTATTTACTGAATTTCATTCAACTTAACTACAATTAATAAGAGTATTTCAATAAATTATACTAATTTTACCATTGAAATCAACACAATTAATCATTTATTTAATAATCGTGCACAAATCTTAAACGACGAATATTGTGAGACGGAGGGGGTATAATATGATGAAAAGGAGGCATCAATATCACATTTAAAACAACCCATCACTATTTTTTCCATCTAACAACCATCATTGTATGTCGTGATCATATCTGGTGCAAATTGAGCTTGTTGCGCCAGATTCCATCCTTCTAGCAAATTAATTGCTTGATTAACATTTGTGTAGCTTGAGTCTAAAACTTGATTCGATAATTTGTTGTTTTACTTCTTCCATAATCTCCAAATAAAACAACAAAATAAACCATAGTTATGTTTGTCAATTTGTTCCAACAAAATAAACCATAGTTAAATGTTGAAAACAATTTGTGCCCAATTCAACAATACACCACCTTAAAGTAAACTCTCAGAAACTAAATTACAAAAGTAAACAAAAAAATAGACTTCTAAAAACCAAATTTCAAAACTTAAACATAATGAACTCCTTGATTTTAAATTCCAATGCCATGACACTTGATCACCTTTTGGAATTTAAATCCAGTAAAAATATGGGCTACCAACAATGTCTTAACTTGACTCATTTACTGTGTTCCCATCTCTTCCTCTTCAAGTATCCATATAATGATAGAAAAAATAAAAAATATATCAATTACGTGAAAAGGAGGAAGGAACAATATAACATGTTAAAATGGGGTGAAGATCCTCTCCATTTCCTAAATAAATGGAGATTGTCAATTACTATCTGTTTTTCAATCAAGATGCTAAAATTATAATTAGCAATAAATAATATAGATATCTAAAGATGTTTTATTTATTTTGAAGGGATGATGGTTAAAGATGTTATCCATTTCATTATTTGGTTGCAAGGAGCAGGAGGAGTTAGGGACATCGATTCTCTCAAAATGCACGAGTTTTAGGTGGATCAACCGGTTTGAACTAAAAAATTTAAAAAATTGAGAGTTAAAAGTTGACGGTTAAAAATATAAATAGAGACTTAGTCTCGCAACACCTAAGTTTCTCACCTCATTGTTTTTTCTTTTTTGCGGTATCCTTTATTTGTTTTCAAATGTAAAATAAATAAATTAGCAAAAGATAAAATTACGATTTTTCTATATTGAGGCATAATCCAAATTTTGTTTTTGGTTTCTCCATTTGCTCTTTCACTTTTACTCTAAATATAACAAACTACATAGATCACTTATGTATTTTCAACAACTTTGGTCTCCTCTCACAGAACTACAATTTGAGTCCATCTTTGCTCCATTTATGTTTCCTCAATTTATCCTATTTCAAGTTATAGATGTATGACACGTGACAAAAATAAAATCAATGGTTTGGGTTTAAAAAGACAAAAGCAGTCTTAGTTTAATAAAATACAAATAAACACAACACCAATCAACCTTCCTTCATCAACTGTACTGCCACCGTGAACAAAGACAACACCAAGAATAGACCAGTCTAGATCTCACCTTGGTGTTGTCTTCTTGGTGTTGTCTTTGTTCACGGTGGCAGTACAATTGATGAAGGAAGGTTGATTGGTGTTGTGTTTATCTGTATTTTATTAAACTAAGACTGCTTTTGTCTTTTTAAATCCAAACCATTGATTTTATTTTTGCCACGTGTCATACATCTATGACTTGAAATAGGATAAATTGAGGAAACATAAATGGAGCAAAGATGGACTCCTACAATTTACTCCAACAAATGTTTTTTTATCTTGAGCATAGTCCAAATTTCTCTTTTCCATTTGATTTTTTCTTTTTCCATTTTGTTCTAGACATAACAAATGTGTAGGGACCACTTTTGTATTTTCTGCAACTTTAGTCTCCTCTTGCAACTCTATAAATACTATCATCAAACATCACTTGAGTCTTGAAGAACGAAGAAAGGAAGGGGAAGAGAGTTTTTTACAAAAAGAAAAAAGAGTGATAATAAAAATTATTGCTTAACATAATCTTAGTTCACCAATAATGTAATCATACAAATAATGATAAGAGAAATAGGAAGAAATAATAGAAAAAATCATTGGCATACATGATCCTATTTTCAAGAGGTAAACTATTTATTGTACTTCTTAGTGTTATATTTGCATTCTTTCAATAGATTAGATTACGACACAGAGACAAATATGATGATATAGAATTCATGTCCAGTGAATAATAGTTAGTTGAATATAAACTAGAAAGACTAAGACTAGCAACAACACCATCAATAGTAACACAGAGATATTTGGACACCCTTATAATATTTTAAAATTCTTACATAGCAGAATTTTATTCTTTTTGACCATTTTAACTTAATATTTTTGCATCAACTATCCAATTGTATGCACTCTTTTACTATAATTACTTTTGATGTCTGAGGCATCCCTTCACATCCTCTACTCCTCTTATAGTCTACAACAACCTTTCCTTTATATAAAAATTGAATAATCTCCATGAACAAAGTGAAAAAAGAAAATGGGAACATATCCCACACAATAATTAATTCATGCCCAAATAAGTAGTAAACCAATATATCTAATATGATAGTGGAAAAGGCCTTCTCATTAATCACTTCTAAAGCGAAGACTTCAAAAATTTGAAATCCCTTACATCGAATGTCTTATCCTTGTAAGAAGAACCGAAAAACAATGAAACATGTGTGTTCTTGTTAGAAGAACACCCTGAATAATCTATCACAAATCGATGCTTATTTTCCTCTTTCGAGTTGCAAACTACCTTCCTCAAGTTGGTGAGACTAACAACCCTTGAAGCTAGATTGTTGATCTTCACTTATTCAACAAGTGGAGAGTTATCGTCCTCATCGAACACATACATACTAATACACGAGAGATACTTTTATATATTTTCGTTTCAATAAGATTTCTAAGAACATTGAATCAATTCAATATTTAGGTGTGATCCATCTGAAGTACACATAATTGCTCTAGGTGGCACACACCTAAATTTTGAATAACTCGGTGTTCTTTAGAATTTTCCAGAGTACAAAAATATGGAAGAGAATCTCCTCTTGTACGTTTGTATGTATGAAGTCGATGAGGAGTCTCATCTTGTTGAAGAAGTTGAGATAAAAAAACATAGCTCCTCTGCGGAGGGATGATAGCCCTATCAATTTAGTGGGAGGAACTTAGACCTCAGAGCACGGATATCAGCATCGAAAATTTGATCGGGGTGAGATTATGCCATTTAGGGTGAGGTTTTGTTCTAAAGAGAAAGAGGGGATTCATTAGTTTTCATTGTTCTTCGTATGATTAGAAGTAATTCATTAGTTTTTAGTCTTCATATGAACTTTGGACCTAAGATGAAAAATAAAAAAATTTAGGGTGGTTCGAATGCAAAAAAACAAAAAGAAGGAGTATTGGTGCAATATATTAAAAAGTTTATATGTGATAGATTATTATAATTAAATTAGAGATATTTGGGGTCTAGGTGAAAAATTATGGACTTAAGGTGCAAAAAATAATTAGGGTTATCAGAATGAAAAAATATATGATAAAGGTGCAAAAAAAAAAAAAACTTCGTTGTTGCGCCAGATTTCATCCTTCTAGCAAATGAATTTCATGATTAACAACCGTGTAGCTTAAGTCTAAAACTTAATTGTAACTTGTAAGCTCCAAGTAAAAACACATAATAATTTTTTTTTCTCCAAATAAACCATGTTGCTACTTGTACACTTAAAGATAAGGTGAAGTCCAAAAAAAATTTAGCCATTTTCCTGAGATAACTAACAACTTTGGTTTTATCACATTTTGACTATTGTAACTTAGTTAAGATTGAATTAAGATAACTTTCATGTAATGGGTTTTGTGCAAGGGGGAAGTTTTGGGATTTCACAGGGAAAGATAGATTCTTCCAGAAGGTAGTTTTGTGGAAAGGGGTTTAGCTCTTGTACGATAGTTAACGATGTTATCCATTTTATTATTTAGGTGCAAGGACTAGGAGGAGTTAGGGCTTTAGGGTTATCGATTCTCTCAAAATGCATGGTTTTGAGTCGCTAAACTGATTTGAACTAAAATATTAAAAAAATTGAGGAGTTAAAAGTCAAGAGTTAAAATTATAAAGAAGAACTCAGTCTCGCAACACCTAAGTTTGTCACCTCATTTTTTTTTTCTTTTGCGGTATCCCTAATTTGTTTTCAAATGTAAAATAACTAAATTAGCAAAAGATAAAATTACGATGTTTTTACAATGAAGCATAATCCAAAAATCACTTGTGTATCCTCTCACATACCTACTACCAATCTTGCATATTTTAAAACTAAGAAGAAAAAAAAATACATTACAATTTACAACAAATGTTTTTATCTTGAGCATGATCCAAATTTCTCTTTTCCATTTGCTTTTTTCTTTTTCCATTTTGCTCCAAACTTAACAAACATAACAAATGTGTAGGAACCACTTTTGTATTTTCTTGCAACTATACCATCCTTGAAATTTGGTACCACTCTATAAATACTCTCATCAAACATCACTTGAAAAACGAAGAAAGGAAGAGGAAGAGAGTGTTTTTACAAAAAGAAAAAGAATGAGTGTTCCATGAGTGAAAATAAAATTTATTGGTTAACATAATCTTAGTTCACCAATATTGATAAGAGCAATAGGAAGAAATAATAGAAAAAATCATTGGCATACATGATCCTATCTTCAAGAGGTAAACTAATTGTACTTCTTTGTGTTATACATGCATTCTTTCAATAAATTAGATTACGACCCATAAACAAATATGATGATAGAATTCATGTTCAATGAATGATAGTTAGTTGATTAAAAATTAGCTAAATTACACCACGTGTCCTTTAAGTTCGAGGTTTGTAACAAATTAGTCTTTAAATTATTTTGATCACACATAAGTCTTTTAAGTTTGAGGTTTGTGACAGATTGGTCTTTTAAGTTAGTTTAGTCACATAAATCATTTAAGTTTCTAAACAACAACCTGTCACATCCTCTACCTCTCTTATAGTCTACAACAACCGTCCCTTTATATTAAAAATTGAATAATCTCCGGGAACAAAGTGGATCAAAGATACAAACATGAAAAGAAAAATGGCAACATATCCCTCACAATAATTAATTCAAGCCCAAATCAGTAGTAAACTAATAATATATCTAATATGATAGTGGAAAAGGACAATTGAAATCCCTTGTATCAAATCTCTTATCCTTGTAAGGACACTGAAAACCAATAAAATATGTTTGTTCTTGATAGAAGAAAACCTCCCCCTAAATAATCTATCCCAAAGCGGTGCTTATTTTCCTCTTTCGAGATGTAAGATAGCTTCCTCGAGTTTGCGAGACTAACAACCTTTTGCACATGAGCTACATTGTTGATCTTCACTCATTCAACAACTAGAGAGTTGTTGTCCTCATTTATAAATACCAATACATGAGATGTACTCTTCTATTTTTACGTCCTCGGTAAGATTTCCAAGAACATTGAAACAATTCTACTTAGACGTGTTCCATCCGAAGTACACATAATTGCTTTAGGTGACACACGCCTAAATATTGAATGGTTTCAATATTATTTGGAATTTTCCTGAGTACAAAAATATGGAAGAGAATTCCCTCTTGCACTGAGGTTGATGAGGAGTATAACTCTCATATTGTTGACGAAGCTGATATAAACAACTTAGCTCCTCTGCAGAGGGTTGATAGCCCCACCAACTTAGTGGGAGGTTTACAACTCAGGACAAATATAAGCACCAACATTTTGATTTGAGTGAGATTATGTCATTTAAGGTGAGGTCTTCTTCTGGGATTCATCAGTTTTCATTGTTCTTTATATGATTATTAGTAATTCAATTTAAGAGATTTCCCTGTTTCTTTATATTGGTCTTCACAAGAACTTTCGATCTAAGATGAAAAATAGAAAGAAAAAATAAATTTGGTGGTGACTGAGGTTTGAACCCCAAACCTTGTATATATTATGCATTGTCCCTGTCAACTGAGTTAAGCTCACAAGGAGGAAAAATAGAAAATTTAGAATGGTCAGAATGAACCAAAAAAAAGTTGATTAACAATTAAAAAAAATGAAAATGGAAAAAACTATGGACTTACGGTGCAAAAAAATTCTTCGTTGTTGCGCCAGATTTCATCCTTCTAGCAAATGAATTTAATGATTAACAACTGTGTAGCTTGAGTCTGAAACTTGATTTTAAGCTCCAAACAAAAACACAAAACATAGTACAATGAACTTGGTAGAAGAGTTACAAACTTGAGCAGGAATTGGGATAAAGATATAGTACAATGAACAAACTCGACTAGTTAATGATAACAGCAATATTAACAATAACAGAAAGTACCATTGGAAAAAAAATGGAAAGTAATTCAAAAGTTGAATGCAGCACAGTCAATTAAAACTAAGGTCTAAGCCAAATGTTCCGCTTTTAATCTATGCCGAATTTTCCATTTCTAATTCTAATCTAGAACGTTTTAGCTGTTGGCGCAAATTATAAATCTGCTTGATAGAAGTGAGATTCTCTTCATTACGTTCTTTCAATGTCTGTAATATGTCTTTCGGTTTGTAATTGCTCCTTGTCAGATCATCGACCAAAGACTTCTCTTCGCCACTTAGCCGACCAGCATATGTGCTCCCGATCGCAGTTTCAATTACTTCATGGTTGTGAAATCCACACACTACGTTCACTTTCCATCCATCACCATTTCTAACGGGTCTTCCTCTCAGTCTAAATGGACACCCACATTTCTTTGTTCCAGTCTTGCGAGCTAATGCATCCTTGTATTGTCTATATTTTCCACTTCTTTCGCAACCCAAAATCACAGTTGTTTTCCTTCCTATCCTCTTCTTCAATCCGCCATTGTCTGATCTTTGAATGATAACAGTAAACCCGTGCTCTCTCCCAATGGCTCGTGCCCAATTCAGCAGATACTCTCGAGTAGGAAACACCTAAAAATAAAAATTAATAAAACTATTATGTTCACAGAATCATCATAACATGACAACAATAACTTTTCCTTAAAAAAAAAAACTCAGAATTCAATTACCTCTTTAGTGGTGAATGCATCACTATAATCCACAATCTTAGTTGGAGGTAAAAATCCCACCATGCGCCTTCAAAAAAATTCAACAATACAGCACCTTAAAATAAACTCTCAGAAACTAAATTTCACTACAAAACAAAATATAAACTTCCAAAAACCAAATCTCAAAACTTAAGAGATAATGAACTCCCAGAATTTAAATTCCAATGCCATAACACTTGATAAACTTTTGGAACTGAAATCCAGTAAAAATCTGGGCTACCAACAATGTCTTGGCTTGACTCATTTACTGTGTTCTAATCTCTTCCTCTTCTCGTATCCATGTAATAATAGATAAATTCAAAAAAGTAAACGAATAACGTGAAAAAGGAGGAACCAACAATACTACATGTCCAAATGATTCTCCATAGTCCATATTTCAATCATGTTAATATTATAATTAGCAGTAACTAAATAAGAACTTAGAGGAATCAACTCTCTCAAATGCACCTAAATAAGAACTCAGTCTCACAGCACCTAAGCTAACAGAGTCACTTACCATAAATTGAAATAAATATACAAATAAACATTTTATTAGGTCACCGAGTAAATTTCATACCTTTCATGTGCGAACACAGGAACAATCACTTCTCTTAGAATCTTTGCAGCATCCTCAGGCAAAACAGGATTGATGTGAGACCCAGTTCCAAGCTCAAAACCAGTTGTCGGAATCAGTTGAGGTATTATCTGTATAAACCAATGACTGTATGCCAGCTCTGACCCATCACCACGCAGTGGACTAGTGTGAATCATAAAGTTGTATGGTGGATTGTTCAATTGAAAAGACATCTTTCTAAGAGTCGTTCTCATCAAACTTCCAAGATCAAGTGCCTGTAAAATAAATGTCAAGATATAATGGTCAGCCTTTTAGACAATAACCTCCAAACAGGAGAAATTACCACACATATATATAGTTGGTAATAGTGTGCAATGCACTGCAATTTTGCAAAATCCAAAACTGCATCTATAGCCACTATCATGACTCGCTGTGCTTACCCCCCTAACATTCACATATTTCTGATAACACCTAGACTGCTGAATTATTTCATAGTTTCGAGAAAAAGAATTGTTTATGATTCAAGACTGTGATGCATTTTATGGTTAACTTACACTTTGAATGATAAATTGAAATGGAGTTGTATTTTTAATATGTTCATAAATATTAAATTTGAAACACAGCATAACACAATCCAGGTTTACCACACAAAGGCAGTTGGTGAAAAACATTTGTTATACAGTTACATTTGAAGGCACATGACAATTAGAACTTAGCATCTCCGTGTTATACTATAATTCCTAATCAAAATTTATGTCCTATCCCGTATGATTAAGGCACCAAATATAATACAACTATATTCTAAAATACGATGACATTCAAACAGCATTTCTTATTTAATTTTTCAATGTGTTTCTGTCACGTGTGTCGCATGTAATCACCCTTATAAAAGATCTAGCATCTAACAATCAGCAGCAAGTCTCGCAAAACAACTAATACAAAGCCTTTAAATCATGTGTAATGAGATGCATTTACATTAAAATCAAACTACATATTTTGCATTTCAACATAAATAGGACTTTGCATAGAATGAAGTGTTACCATTTCATCATCCAATTCATGGAAGTGTGCAGAGTGATACCGGGGAACAACCCATATCTCAAAAGGAAATGAAGCAGCAAACGGAATCAATGAAAAGAAGTAGGTAGATGAATCAATCAAAAGATCCTCAAGTTGAATGTCACAAATACAGCACTTCCCGGTCTGATAAAAAAAATCCTTCATATTTCCAAGACGGGCAGAAACATTATTTGGAACAATTGGCAAGCCCAGGATTTGACTATGAGAATGACTCATTGCTGCACCAGCTTTTTCACCATGGTTTTTAAACACCTTCAAAGATTAATAAAATCAAGTTTAGACATGACAAATTACATGAAACAGGTGCCAGAAGAAGAAAACTGTCATAATATATTTATATTTATACAGAACAAGGCAAGACTAGGTTAACTGCAAGTCTTATTGTAGAAAATAATAACTAAAACTGTAAAAGTAAATAGAACCATAGTTAGTGATGTGAAGCACGCAAGCAACAGTGCAACACTGCTTACTTGCTTAAATGCTCTCATTACCTAAAGTCAAATCACAATTATAATATGCCTAGATCATAAATCATAGCTCACTACAGCACACTGCAAATAGAATAAAAAGTATATCAAACTTCCTACTTTCATATGAGAAGTGTCAAACCCCATACAAACACAGCCGTAAAGCAGCCAAAAAGATTCAAGCTCACATAACTTTTGAAGAAAATATGAACTTGTACAACAAGGGACACAAAATTTACAAGGAATAGATAGCGAAATCAATGTTATCAATAGCGGAACGCCAAAAATCTGCTACGTTAGATGGCAAATAGTGTTGCCAGCAAATAGCGGAAGCTACAAAGTGGTTGAAATAAGTCAATTATATATATAAAGGCACGCTGAATACAAATAAAAAAGGGAATGGAGGCAGAGCGTGGCTCAATTACTGAGAGGTTTACATATTACGATGAATATATAAGTAATACTCATTGACTATTCGGTTTTTAAAATTTATGAATAGGTCCACATGCAGATTCTTCAGTTTATTATTTTAGAAAATACTGAATGAAATTAAGAAAATAAGTCACAGAGGCTTACTTAACTAACAAATTACATTATCTTAAGAACTGGTGTGATAATTTCTTCTATCAGGGGATGAATATATAACCCCCACTTATATTGAAGGCTTACTTCAAAATTATCACATTAGCCTTTGAGATGCCAAATGATCACTCAAACATTATGCATCGGGTGAAAACTTATAACTTATGTCCCTATACATCCTCCTCTACCATAGTTAATCTTGTTCGAGATGAGCTGAGCAACAAGGTTTGACATCACCCTAAAGGATTTGTTATTCACAATGAATCAAACCAAATACCTCCCACTAAGGAACATATCTTTACACTTCCTACTTGCAGTAGCACGGTTCCAGTAAGCCGACCTTGTTGCAGAGTGCATAAGGACTGATATCACCAACTAGAAAAAGTTCCACTACTCTCTCTCACAACCTATTCCAAAATGACCACACATCCATTATCAATTGTGTGCATTATTCGTCCATATATCCGCGTATATCTCCATATTTAAAAAAAAACGTAATCCAGCTTAAGGCAGCAACAAGGGTGCACACTCTTGTTACTAGCAGACCTAGAATGGTTCCACTATGCCACCTCATTGCATACCAAGTGAACAAGGACTAATATCCGCCAAATAAGAGAAAAAAATCTCACTACTCTCACACTACCTATTCTCCATTGAAAAACTACTTTTAAATGATGATAATGTTACAGTTTTCCTTTATTTTATTCTAAACATAAAACTAAAATTTAAAGGCTACAAATAAAAAACATCACATTAGCCTTTGAAAATGCAAAATGATCACAAATATATTACATATCAAATGCATTTCCTTACAAAACTCACATATACAAGAGCAAACCTTGTTCAAGGTGGACAAAACAATAATGGTAGACATCAATCCTAAGTATACCACTCCACACATTATTCCTAGTTGCATATCTGGCATGCTTCCACTTAACAAACCTAACAGGGTTTATCCATCAAGTACATACCAACCTAAGTAACACTAACACTTCTATGTTGTCAGTATCGTGTCTAGTGTCTATGCTTCATAGAAAACTACTACTATCACCAAACAGACAGTTTTAATTTCACTACTTTCAAGTTACCAATTCTCTTATAAAACAACAAAATTCAATTATTATTATTTATGAATTACCAATTCTCTTATAAAACAACAGAATTCAATTATTTATTTTTTTAAAAAAAGAGAAGTCCTTAAATGTTTTTGATAGACTCATAAGGATAACAAGTTCTTGAATTCTGCTGCTAAACCAACCTAGGGTTTATTTGTCAAGTGCAAAACAACCTTACATAGCATTGACACTTCCAATTAAAGTCGGGTCCAAATACTTCAGATTAAATCCAACACTGACACAACACTTACACATATAGATATATTAATCACTTCCATTTACTTAAATTATTATCACTAGCTACATTGTCAGTTTCACAATCAATATCATGTCTAGTGTCCGTGCTTCATAGATAAAGACAAATATCACCACACCAACCACACTATTTCAAAACAGATAGTACTACTATTCATTCAAAACAGATACATTGTCAATGTCGCAGCCAGTCGTCAGTATCATATGCTTCATAGATAACAACTAATATCACCACAATAACTACAAAATTTCACTTCCATTACACTCAAATCACCAATTTTCCTATAAAACAACAATTATAAACCCTAAATATTGAACATTTCTTTAATATTTAGGGTTCAATATTTATATTTAGGGTTCAAAATTTCACTTCCATTACACTCAAATCACTTTAAATTATTATCACTATCTACATTGTCAGTGTCGCAGTCAGTATCATATTAATGTCCGTGTTTCATAGATAAAGACATATATCACCACACCATCCACACAATTTCAAAACATATAGTACTACTATTCATTCAAAACAGATACATTGTCAATGTGCAGTCAGTCATCAGTATTGTAGTATCGTGTCTGGTGTCGGTGCTTCATAGATAACGACTAATTTCACCACACCAACTACACAATTTCACTTTCATTACTCTCAAATCACCAAATTTCCTATAAAACAACAATTATAAACCCTAAAAATTTAAAATTTCTGTAATAAAAATCAAAACTTTAACAAAATAAAAAACCCAAATCCACAAAAAAAAACAAACCTGAACATATTTGATAGACTCAAGATGAACCAATTCTCTGATCCTATTACTGAAAGCAACAAAAACCTCGCCAACATCCTTCGGCGTCAAATCCAACAACTGCTCCGAATGCACCGGACTTTCAATCACAACATCATGAATCCCAAACCCATCCAAAACCTCACCACCATCCAACACAAACCCATCATCCAAACTCCTCAAAACAGCCGGATTCGGACTCTCCACAACCCTAATCTTCCAATTCGGTTCATCAAACGGAACCCTAAAAATCTCCTCGCTACATTCATCTTCATGACCAATGCAATACACACACGGCTTATTCCTACTAGGATTCGTATTATACGTCGATTTCCCCTTAAAGTCTGAAGCTTTCTTCGTTTTATCTTGCTTGAAGATAACCCATTCATTCCAAACCGTTGATTTTCTGTAAACTGGATTCGGATCTTCTTCCTCATCGGTTTCCTGCAGAAAGGGGTGAAATTTAGGGTTAGGGTTTCAAAAAAATTGAAAAAATTGAAAAAAAATTGAAAAATTAGGGTTAATGAAAACGACGAATGGGAGTGTCGTTTTGAAGGTACTTACCAGTGTTGAAAGAGTGAATGGTGAATTAGGGTTGATTAACGAACGGCGTTTGCCACCGACGGTTTTGGTTCTCATCGTTGCGAAAAATTGGTACGAATTTTGTACGAAAATGAAGTTTCGTAGTGACTGTGTGTGTTTCGTACTGATTGAAAGTGTTTTGGTGTTTGGTTTGTTTGCCCTAGTTAGAGAGATGCGGCTATTTGAATGAAGAAGGGAGGTACAAGAGAAGTAAAATAGTAAATACACGTTTATTTTTTTATATATATTTTTTAGAATTTAATTTGTATATTTTATCGATGTATAATTATTTTACACATGTATCGCTAGTAAATGATAGATCCATTAATCAAATTATCTAGGCTTTTATACGAAGAAAATATTCATTGAGAAGAAAGATGTTGGAGTTTAATGCATGATAGATGTTGTGGACTTTGTACGAGATTGTAATGATAACATGTTTTGAGACCGTACTTGTTAAAAAAAATTGAGACCGTACAAATTGTATGAAAGGATGTCTCATTTATTTCAATGAATATTAATGTTATATTATTGCTTCAAATCTCGTATTTTCTATTTTTAGCGAAATTTTGTCTTCATTCTATCTTCAGCGAAACTTTTGTCTTGAAATATTCAAACAAAATTTAACTCTGTTTCTTAGTGCTTAATCCAAAGTAATTAGGTACTCAATGATTCAATAGTGGACTTTATGCAAGACAAATGTTTATACAAATATTTGTTGTGGACTTTGTACGAGGTTGTAGTCATAACATGTTTCGAGAATGTATAAATTGTATGAAAGGATGTCTCATTGATTTCAACGAATATTAATGTTATATTATTGCTTAAAATCTCGTATTTTCTATTTTCAGTGAAATCTTGTCTTGATTCTATCTTCAGTGAAATTTTTGTCTTGAAATATTCAAACAAAATTTAACTTTGTTTTTAAGTCCTTAATCCAGAGTAAATAAGTGCTCGATGATCCGTAATTGAGTTTATTTATCAAATGATTTAGCAGTGGACTTTGACAGACGATTCAGTAGTGGACGTTGATGGACGGATGTAGTGGACGTGGATATAGATGATTGTATTGGGTGAGGATTTTAATCATGTTGATCTTCATACGGATGACTAGTTGATGGTTGATTCTTTGAGGTTGATCTAGGTGAAGTGTTCTTAACAGGGTTCTAGATGATCTTCTTGAACATCGAATCAGAAGGATTGTCTTGAATGTATGTTGTTCCAGATGGACCATCTTGATCGTTGATCCCACCAAACTATATTGAATGTTGATCCAGACGATATAATTTACTTTCAAAAGATGTTGTTTGTTTTACTTCACTTCAAGATGGCTATCATGCTTTGATTGAGACTTCATGGACTTTGACCAAAACATATTTTTGCTAAATTCCCTTGCTATAAGTCATTTACCCTCGTAACATTTTTATTTATTCAATCAATGTTAAAAATAATATTTTTTTTTTATGTTTTTCTTTTTATATATATATACTAGTTAAATGGACTTAATGTATAGTCTGAAAAATGTAGAAAATGTTATGATGTATATCGAAGAATGACAAGCTTCCAAATATTGGAAAGTCGAAGTTAGAGGACCTTCTGAACAATAAGCTCACCAACAACCTTATGTAGATCTTCGGTCTAACATCCAAGAGCGAAAATTTCTTATTAAGATACGGAAAAATCATTATAATGGCCGACGCATCAGATTTTGATGGGACCCACATTAAAGGATTAGTATCTCGACTAGTGTTGATTATACCTTATACCAATTTAACATAGTGCAGGTAGGACAAACATTTGTGACATTGTGCAGTTCAATTCCAAATGATAATTGTGACAATTAGTGTTTCAAAATTGTCAAACTTATTTACAATAAGTTGATTTTATTATACAAGACCACGTGTCTACTACCCCCCCTTGGCCCACATGTTCCCTAAAAACTCTCTAAAAAGTTCAATATTTGTCTGAACAAAGTATTGCAGGAGAACTTAACCCAACAACAGCTGTGTGTGCCCTAAAAACCAGATCATATATCTCTTCTTTTTCTTCCTTCTTCTTAGATTATTTAGATTTTCACAAATGGATGATGAAATGGGTGATCAAACGGATAAAGATAAAGGTTGGAAAACTTATTGCATGTGATAAACAACTAGATGTCACGGTAGCTGAGATGAAGAAGCACATTTAGGATCAGTATGAGATCGATAAAGATGACACTACATTGTATTTCGTAACATCCCCAAATTTGATGACTAAATATTTATTTTATTATTATTGTTATTATTATTATTATTATTATTATTTATTATTATTAACCCTTATTATATGACTATTCATATAGTTGAGTAAACCATATATGTTTGTAATTATGTGTTAGTGTTAGAAGATTAAACCAAGTATAATGTTAGATTGAATCATACCCAACTAACAATTGGCCAAAAGCATATGATACAATACATGGATAATTACTACATTTAACCAAGGACACTTTAGGAAAATCCACCACACTTAGCAAAACTTGTAAGCCTCTCCCACTTATTTTGGGTAGCACTTGGGTGACATTGTGACATTGGTCAACCACAATATCACAAGTGTATTTCTTCTTTCTCTTTCACAATATTTTTTTTGCTTCTTTGTACACTTGTAACATTGTGGTTGGTCAATGTCACCCAAATATTATCCCACTTATTCCACCACCACATAATTGAGGAAAGAAAAAAAAAACATTACAAAAGAATGAAAGAAGAGCGTGAGAGAAAAATAGAAGAAAGATACATGCAATTGAAGAAAGAGAGAGAGAGAGGGAGACACAAGAGAAAGGAAAAGAGAGGAGGAGGATAGCTCACAACCTTCCCATAAGTGTCAGCATAGATGAAGATTAAGCTCCATGTATTTATTCACCAACAAATTATTAGGAGGAAAACCAAAGTCTTTACCTGCCCATGGTCATGGGTTCATTGAGGAAGGGAGGAGGAAAGAAAGTTAGGGTTCAAGGAAATGCAGAATTCAAAGTAACATAGTCTTATCCCAAACTCAAAACCTCTCTAGGGCGTATTAGGATTCTTGAATTAATTGAAGTAGATAAAATAGTCACAAGGAAGGAGGGGTTTGAATTGTGACCCTTTAAAAATTATCATGTAACTTAAAAAGTAATTCTCAAGTTGAAACTTGGAATGATTAAGTTAATACCAGACTTCAGAACGTTCTGATGTTTGAGAGTAAAAACAGTTTAACAAAGTAAATGTGTTTGTGTGTGTTTCGTGTTTGCAGTAAGTAAAGGGTAAAGGGAAGAGAAAGAACACACAAAGAGTTATAGTGGTTCACCCAATGTGGGCTAGTCCACTCCTCACAATCTTGTGAGAGTTTCCATTATGATGCTTGAGATAACCTCTCAAATCTTGCACCTTACAACCTTTGTTCACCTGAACAATTACACAACATGTATTCTCTAAGCCTCAGTAGGCTTGCACATTGTTGCTAAGTTAACCACTTAGACTTTTACAATCCTTGTTCAAACTAACACTTTAGTGCCCCTAAAGCTAGATGAGACTTAATTACAATTTGTGAGAAGTTTGAATGTTTAAGAATCAAACAGAGGAGAAGGAAGAAGAAGAAGTTATCTTTCAAAAAGATAACAAAGAGTATTGATGTGCACTAAGGAAACAAAAGCCTTTAGTCATTGATCAATTTCAATTGCAAGAGCCAAAAACAATCTCAAGTTGTTTATTTGTATGCTTTGCAATGATGCAAGTAATGCTGAGCCTTTGATCTCTATTTATAGAGTTTTTGGGCTCATATAACCGTTGTAGGGTGACCAATGGTCTTTTGCCACGTGTCCTGGGCCCCACTAGCTTTTACTTGAAAATCTGGGTGAACATTCTGACCATCAGAATGTTGTTGTGTTCCCAGGATGAACATCAGAATGTTGATATTCATGATGTTCTTCATCTGGGTTCATCAATGATGAATGTCTGATGAGTTTCTGGGTTTGTTCAAGGCGTGACATGAGATTTGTTGGGCTTTTTCCACCAAAAGGTAACTTCTCCATATGCATCAAAAGTTGTTGGATAGAGTAGGATAAAGTTGAACCAAATCTGCCTTGGTTATTGTGCAGGAGAGAGATGATAGTGGGTCTGCAACTTCAGGCCCATGCTTCTAGGGGATTTTGCTTGATTCTGATGAGAGGCTAAGTTATCTCTGATGAAAGATCTCCTTTTGGTACTTTTCTTATCTTTTCACCAACTACACTGTTCATAGCAGGAAGCATGTGCAGGAGTGAACATTCTGACCTTCAGAATGTTCCATTTGTTCTTACTTTAGGTTGATTTGTAAGACTTAACTTTTGATGTAATCAACTATAATAGTAAAGACACAACTGAAGTGCAGTGAATGCAACATCTAGGATATTATTCTAATTGGAATATTCCTAGTACTTTAATGTTTATAGTCTTTGATGAACATAAAAGATCTTTTTGACATAGTTCCTTGTCTATGCCTTTATTGTTGATAGAACCATGCAGATATACTTTACTGGACCTTTTATTCATGTCATGTGTACTTGCATGTTCTTCATGTTCTTGATGATTATGAGTTTGCTTATGAACACCCTTCTGAACTACCATCAGAACGTTCTGATCAACTCACTGATCAACATTCTGAACTAACTTTCTGATCTTCAGAGTTAGTTCATGAATTTAATGTCCTTTGATTTCTTATATCTTGGTATGATTTAAACTTGTTCCTGTCTTAGTAAAACACTCAAGAGCACAAGTTAAATACCAAGGAACTAATCAAAGTCCATTTAATCCTTAATCATTAAAGTTTATTATCTTTAAAATTAATTAGGGATTTTGCCTCAACATTAATTGCATGTTTTGATAAATTTATGTTCTCATGTGATTATGTCTATTTCTATTGCATAAAATTGGAATGCATTCTAGGTGTTTGATGTATTTACTTTGATTCCTTTTCAACTTTAAGAAAATTTGGGAAAGAGAAATTATAGAAAAATAAGGTAGTTACTCTATACCCTAATGTAATATGATTAGTGAATTCATACATTTAGAGTTATAGTGTCTTAGTATGTGTTGATATGGTTGTTAAATTTGAGGAAAGATATGTTATAGAATGAAAAGTGATAGAAAGAAAAGAAGAAGCTGTAATTTTCTATTCAAAAACATTAACATGTAGCTGAACTCAAATACATATAATTTTCGTTAGAAACATCATTTTTGGGTGAAACTCAAATACATATAATTTGCGTTAGAAACATTAACAAGCAATTATACAGGTTCCACAAACCGGAAGTAGTCATGTCCCCCTTGCACTTCCAAGGAGAGTTCCACTAAAATGTAATATCAGATTACAAGTTGCTCAAACACACAGTAAGAGACTTCTCAATGCTCAAGGACAACTCCAAGAGACTTCTATGCTCAATCACACAAGAAAGAGACTTCTTTGCTCAATCACACAAGAAAGAGACTTCTATGCTCAATCACAAAAGAAAGAGACTTCACTAAATAATTACAGAGAATTGAAAAGAGTTTTGAATACTTGATATACAATCAGAGATATTCACAAAACAATACAAACAGAACAAACTCTGTTTTTCTAGACACTTAAGAATTCTAAGATATGAACTTTTGTAAGAATTCTTTAAGTTATTGATGTGTTTAAACTTGCGACGTTTTGGCTCAGAGAGTATTGGTCTTTTTGTTCTTTATCTCTAATTATGTTCTTCAAGTCTTCATCCCTATTTATAGAAGATTTGAGAGACGTTGAGAACTAACCGATACATCAACTTGTCTTGCTTTGAAGCTTTGATTCTTCACCATTGATCTTTTGCCTGATTTGATAATTGTCCTACGAAGAACCAATTTCAAATCCATTCCTCTTGAGACGGAACAATGTCTGCAGAAATATTACTGTTATTCTTGTCTTGATGTAGAGACAAGTTGCAGAGATGGTGGTTGCAGAGGCATGCGTAGAGTTAGTGGTTGTACACTTCGTACACTGTACTTTGTCCACTCTGTTAAGCTTCTGGTGGAGTGGCTTCTGATGAGATGCTTCTGATAATCTTTCTTCGGATGATCTTGCTTCTGATGACGTGTCTTCAGGAGCGCTTTCTTCAGACGCATTTCTTCAGACGCTTTAAGCTTCAATATAAATTCCTTTGCTCTTTGACTTGTTCAATCAGAACCTCTATGAATAGTACTTGGATTAGGTTCCTGTACACTTGAACAAATGTTTAGCATATCCAATTGATAATTTTAATACCTTGTTATCATCAAAACTTAAGAGGTGATTTTGCGAAACACCCTTTGTTCCAACAGACTTATCCCAGCAACAATTATTTTCATGGGGAACAATACAACTTTTGATATGCATATAGCAACAACTAATTTAAATCATTGTAATAAGTTGTTATTTTTTTCAACAATATTATTGTCGTTGCGAAAAATAACTTATTCCAACAACAATTGTTCTCGCTAAGAATAATACAATTTTTTTACATGCATATAACAACAACAGTTTAAATTGTTGTAATAAATTTTTTTCAACAACAATATTATTGTCGTTGCAAAAAATAACATATCCCAACGGCAATAATTATCTCTTAACACTCTCCCTTAATAATATTGTTTGTTTTAAGCTTTAACAATGGGTAAAACGTTTGATGTTTAAGCATTTACAAGTCATTATACAATTACTGAAATTACAAAGAGAAGCTAATTACTCTTTGACTATAGTGATATAAAATTAGCCGAGACATTAGATATAGGCTAGCATGAGCTTTTTATTCTACACTGACCAAATTTTTTAATATGTTTTTTGTACTATTGTTATTAATTAATCATATCATTTACAATTTAGATATCATAAAAAGTCGAGTTGATGAAATACCTGAATTGATGGATGCATGTCACGAAAATGGTGATCATTGCACTTTAATATTAACAGATGGGAACTCAGCAAAGTCCCTTGCTGTAAGTCATTTAGCCTCGTAACATTTTTATTTATTCAATCAATGTTAAAAATAATATTTTTTTGATGTTATGGTGTATATCGATGAATGACAACGTTCCAAATATTGGAAAGTCGAAGTTAGAGGAGCTTCTGAACAATAAACTCATCAACAACCTTATGCAAATCTTGGGTCTAACATTCAAGAGCGAAAAATTCCCGTTGATATATGGCAAAATCATTATAATGACCGACGTAGATTTTGATGGAACCCCACATTAAAGGATTAGTATGGTTTTTAATCTACATAATATGGACTTCCATGGTAATGAATAGGAGTGAATTTCTGTCAACCATGAACATTCAATCATTAAGGTTATTATTATTATTATTGTGGATGTTATAATAGATAAAAGGTCTTGGATGTCTAATTTAATAGTTATATATATTTTCTCTCTCTGCAGGCTACTCCATCATCTGGGTCCGTCTAGGCATTTACGACCCTGGAGAGTGTTGAAAAATAGAGGGAAAATGTTGATTCGTCTAGTTGGAAAATAAAGTATTACAAGTTTTTTTTTTCTTTTTATGGTGAAAAACGTCTGTTGTTTTTAGTATTCGATAATCAATTTTTAGAATACATAAGAGGTTCTTGTGGGTGAGTGAAATGAAGATAATCAATTGTTAACTCAGCAGCAACTGTGTATGCCTTAAAAAACAAATCATCTATCTCTTCTTTTTCTTCCTTCTTCTTAGATTATTTAGATTGTCTGTTTTAAGCATTGTAACACTTTAGAGAGAAAAATGAACTTTTCATTATTGTAAAATTGTGTTATAATTACATAAAAAACTTCATCATATATATATAATAATGAAGTTTTAACTTAGAGAGAAAATAACATAACAACAGTTAAGAAATTAACTAAATTGTTAAACAGTTATCAGTTAACAACTAACTAAAACTGACAACACTAACTAACTTTCCTTATACTCCTTCTCAAGTTGGGAGAAATACATTACATATGATTGTTTGATTATTTGTTTTAAGATTTAAAATTGGATTCACATTTTAGATAGAAAAATGAACTTTTTATTATTGTAAAATTATTTTATCACTAATAGAAATTAGAAATTAGACATTTTGTTGCGAATTTTTTCTTAGCGGCAATGAACTTGTTGCCAATAACACGCATATACCAACGACTAACTTAAGTCATTGTAATAAGTTATTATTTTTCTCATCAATATCATTATTGCTGCGAAAACTGACTTATCCTAACAACAATTATTATCGTTGGGAATAATATAACTTTTTTATTTGTATTTAGAAATGACTAATTTAAGTAATTGTAATAAGTTATTATTTTTATCGCTGCGAAAATGACTTATCCCAAAAACGATTATTTTCACTAGGAACAATACAACTTTTTGATAAGTCATTGTAATAAGTTGTTATTTTTCTCAACAATGTTATTGTCGTTGCGAAAAATAACTTATTCCAACAACAATTGTTCTCGCTAAGAATAATACAATTTTTTACATGCGTATAACAACAACAGTTTAAATTGTTGCAATAAATTTTTTTCAACAATATTATTGTCGTTGCGAAAAATAACTTATCCCAACGACAATAACTGACTCTCTTAACATTCTCCCTTAAGTCAGGAGATATAGATTACATAAGATTGTTTGTTTTAAGCTTTAACATTGGAAAAAACGTTTGATGTTTTAACCATTTACATGTCATTATACAATTACTTAAATTATAAAGATATGTTAATTACTCTTTGACTATAGTAATATAAAATTAGTCGAGACATTGGATATTGGCTAGCTGTCATGAGCTTTTTATTCTACACTAACCAATTTTTTTAATATGTTTTTTGTACTATTTTTATTAATTAATCATATCGTTTACAATTTAGATACCATGAAAGGTCGTGTTGATGAAATACCTGAATTGATAGATACATGTCACGAAAAGGGTGATCATTGCACTTTAATATTAACAGAAGAGAACTGAGCAAAGTCCCTTGCTATAAGTCATTTAGCCTCGTAACATTTTTATTTATTCAATCAATGTTAAAAATATTTTTTTTTTTGATGTTTTTCTTTTTTTATATATATACCAGTTGAATGGACTTAATGTATAATCTGAAAAACGTAGAAAACGTTATGGTGTATATCGATGAATGACAAGATTCCAAATATTGGAAAGTGGAAGTTAGAGGACCTTTTGAACAATAAGCTCATCAACAACCTTATGCAGATCTTGGGTCTAACATTCAAGAGCGAAAAATTCTCTTTAATATATGGCAAAATCATTATAATGGCTGACACAGATTTTGATGGAATCCACATTAAAGGATTAATATTGTACTTAATCTATATAATGTGGACTCCCCTGGTAATGAATTGGAGTGAATTTTTGTCAACCATGAACACTCCAATAATTAAGGTTATTATTATTATTATTATGGATGTTATAGTAGATAAAAAGGACTTGGAGGTCTAATTTAATAGATATATATATATTCTCTCTCTGCAGGCTACTTCATCATCTGAGTCTGTCTAGGCATGTACGACCCTAGGGAGCTTTGAAGAATGGAGGGAAAAGGTTGATCCGTCTAGTTGGAAGATAAAGTATTACAAAGTAAGTTGTTTTTTTTTCTTTTTATGGTGAAAAAGGTATGCTGTTTTTAGTATTCGATAATCAATTGTTATAATTCATAAGGGGTTCCTTTGGGTGGGTGGAAGGAAGATTAGTTGGGTGAGGTGGAAGATTGTCTGCAATCTAAAAGCAAATGGTGACCTTGGAGTGAAGGATGCAAGAGTGGTTAATTTGAGTTTAATAGCTAAGTGGAGATGGAGGTTGTTGGAAGGGGTGAAACTATTTGGAAGGAGATGTTAGTGGAGAAGTATGACCAAAATCTAACCTTTTTGGTAGAGGGTGGAAGAGCTTGTTATATATACATAAAGAATCAAAATGATTGAAAAGATTTCACAAGAGACGCCAGTAACATCAAGTCGTCATTTTAGTTCTACTATCAAGTCCCTAACTTGTATGCAACCCATCCCAACATTCTATGTTGAGGTCCATTTTCAAGAAACCATTCCTTCTTTTTCCTTAATAAATTAGTCATATCATCACATCAAATAGACATTGTACCAAAGACATAGTTCAAGTGTTTCAAGTGACTGTTTACTGGTGTTTTTGGTAAACAAGAAGACTAGTTTTGATTATTACAAGCAGGATCAAACCAGAAATCCTAGGGCATGTTGTGCAATCTTTTTCCAGAAAATGCATGAGTGTTCATCATATTCATAGCTTGTTTTATGCATAAAACGATTTTTGTATGAAAGTCAACGTCTTTCGACGGAAAAAAGTAAAGAAAAATGCAAGTAAAAAAGCTCAAAAGTTCAAATGCAAAAACTTATGTAAATTGCATTGCATTTAAATGTAAATGTGGTTCGGCAAATCAATTTACATACATTCTATATGGCTTTTTTCTCTAGACACTGGTACTTCGAGTGCTAGAATTCTATAAATGATTTGCGACCCGTTTTTCCTGTGAAAAAACTATTATTTATATATAGAAGAAATAACTGTAAAAAGCTAAACTGCCACGAGCTACACTTCTTCCATTGAAAACTGTCTGTCCCCCATGTCTTAATGAGAAACTGCTGCTTTTGAATTTGAATTTTTTTTCCTTCGACAGAAACTGCTTGATTTCGACCAAACCTCTCTATGAATCACCTCTTGTCGAACTTCACAACTATTGAACTCTTTTAAATGCTAAGTCCCAGACCATGTCGAAATTTTCATGCTAGAGATAACATTTTTAATTCTTGAATGAACAAAAGTCAACTCTCTTTGACTGGATTAATTGAGCATGTCGAAATTACAAGCTAACAATAATTCGACCAATGGTATCAATAGTTAATGCGTGAGTGATGCATGCTTTTTGTAATAAATAATCGGTTTAAAGCTTGTCTTTCAATCTTTTTGGGGATGAACGAAACTTTAACTTATGAGTTAATGGTTCAAATTGTAATATACCTTAACATGTGCTAATCTGCACATGATAGAAAAACCCTTATAGGGTTTGTCTAACATGTGCAATATTGCACATGTTAAGGTAACTAAAAGTAGTATCTTTTTTATTGAAAACCAACAATTATTGATTAAAAATTATATATTTAATATAAAAAACACAAGTTCCAAGTCAAAGTTACTATTTTAAACTTCTTAACATGTGCAAATTTGCACATGATAGAAAAACCCTTATATGAAACCATAAAACTTTGAAATAATAGATTTAGATATATTTTAAAAATTATGGGGATTTTTGGTGATATTTTCATCATATATAATTTGGAAAGTTGTGTCGATTGAATAAATGGTTAATCAATCCACAATGCTATTGCATATCCCAGTGGTTTATGATTCTGTCCCTGGGCACCAAGTGAATCCATGCCCCCAAGATGAATAGGTGTTGTGTTGATTTGGTTAATCAAGTCCACAATGCCATATGCTTAAACAAAATGTTGTGTTGATTTGGAATGTTATTAATATATATCTGTTTGTTTGAAATGAGCAATGAAGAAACTCTATCGAGAGTTGTTCTCTTCACCAAGTGATCTTATAATATTAATGGTGCTTTACCCCCTGTAATATAGGTTATTTTCGGTTTTACACCCTGTAAAATATTCTTTTTGATTTACCCCCTGTAGAATATTTTTGTTTTGATTTACCCCCTAATAGGTCATTCAAAAACCAGAATTTCTGAAGAAAAAAATAAAAAATTGGTTTTTGAATGACCTATTAGGTGGGGTAAATCAAAACAAAAATATTTTAGGATAAATCAAAAAAAATATTTTACAGGATGTAAAACAAAAAATGATCTATATTATAGGGGGATAAAACACTATTAACCCTTTATTATAATTAGAGACAAACTAAGGCCATAAAATACAATACAAATTTAATGTTTACATGATCCAAAATTATACCCATATTATTTTCGGCAAAAAGTATAAATTTTAGTAGAATGCATTTGGAGTTATATCATATACTATTCTCCTAGTATACGTGGATGATATAATTCTTGTTGGTAACTCTCTTGATGATCTTGTTGCTAACGAAAAACTTTTGTTGTTAGCGACATGATCTCGTTGGTGAGTAATATGTAAATATCTCTGTCAACATTTTTCAAATTTTAAGATCTGCCTTGACATAAAGAACATTGACTCCCAACTCACCTAAACATTTTTGAAGCAAACAAAAAGTATTGAAGTGTCAACGTTACTATCATAGATGAAAATAAAACCAACCCATACATTTTTTAGGGGTGAAGATCATCTCCATTTCTTAAATAAATGGAGATTGTCAATTACTATAGTTTTGAAGTAAATATGTGATATTAATGTTTTCTATTCTTGAAATATGTGCATTTATATCATATATTTACTTCAAAACTATAGTAATTGACAATCTCCATTTATTTAGGAAATGGAGAGGATCTTCA
>Ga0228710_1001333_pt1 | contig 36723 bp, 19 predicted proteins | sample MedpolnodulmetaG_FD_177995 | JGI IMG/M metagenome (GOLD analysis project Ga0228710, IMG submission 177995) | Root nodule microbial communities from Medicago polymorpha collected in Santa Monica, California, United States - pink nodules | ecosystem: Host-associated > Plants > Roots > Nodule...
GGTCCCTGCAAAATTTTTTGTTTTTTAAAATAGTCCCTCCAGGGACTATTTTCAGAAACAAAAAATTTTGCAGGGACCTGTTTAAAAAACAAAATATTTTGCAGGGACCAAAAACTACAAAATGGGTTCAGTCATCATGTGCCACGTATACAAGTTATCACAAAAATGGGGTCAGGGACTATTTTAAAAAACAAAAAATTTTGCAGGGACCAAAAACAAAATTTTTTTTTACAGGGACCAAAACTTAAACGAGCCATATTTGCAGGGACGAGTGCAATATTTAAGCCTTATTTTAAAGTTTAGGAACTCAAATAAAAAAATTCAATTATTTGATTTTAAAACATTGATTAACAAGTGAGAATGCAATTATAAATTTTTTATTTAATTGACCTAGAGAGTAATTAATTTAGGGTTTTAGTATTAGGGTTTTAGCTTTTTACAGGAAAATAATCAAACATATCAAATGCTTGATTTGGTTGAGTTCAATTTTACGTAGATTGTTTGGTTGAATCCGAATTAACCAAACTAACTATACATGTTGGTTCCACTCATCAACTCAACTGACAAAACTGAAAACATGAGTGTTATATAAAGCAAAGATAATTCCAACGAAGCCATCGCGAAAGTGATTCAACCAATGAAAAACACTCCTTGCCGGAAATTGAAGCATCACGACAATTTGTATTGTTTTGAGCATCTGTATATAGTCGGTATATAATTTTCTTACTGTATAGCTTTTCTGCACTAACCCCTCTTTGGTATACAAAGGAAAGTTTCTTGTTGGTTGTTTCCGTTTCAGGTTCGTCACACAAAAGAAATCATGGCTGATCATGGTTACTTCAACTTATATACTCCACCCGAGTATGAACCATATCAACAGTATCAACAATACCCTTATGAAGATGAACGAGTATCAAATATGGAAAACATTTTGAATATGTTCATGCAACAATCCATGATAAACATGCAAGACACCACCCAAAGATTAAAGAATCTATCACTTCAGGCGGAGCTCATGCAAGCACAATTAGATTTTATACAAATAGTCATGGATATGCAAGCCAACAATCAATCCACACACAGAGAACAAGAAGATAATTCAATTACGTATGAGAAAGTCGGAGAGATTGTTGAAGAAGATGTTGATGAAACTGAGGAAGATACAACATTAGAAGAATGTGGTGATAGAAACACCACATGAAGAAGAATTTCCTCAAGAACGGTCAGATATTGAAGAGGCCGAAACTGTTGATAATCAAGAGGTGATGATGGTGGCAAAGAGAAAGGAACGACTACCAAGCAAGGAAAAATCAATTGAACAAAAAGGGGAAAAAGTGAGCAGGGCGGAGATTGATCGGGTCATAGACAAGATATGTGCCTTGTTCAACAAACCAAGATTAGGGAGGATTTGGACTCCACATCAACTATACTTCAAATTCATGGAATTCCTCCCGAAGCACATGATTACCAAAGATGATGTGTTGTCCGTTTCATTTCATCCACCCTAACGAAAAAGGCGTCGAGCTAACGACGTTAAACAAGCGCTTGTTGGGAGGCAACCCAACCCTGTTTAAGTTTTTCATGCTTTGTTTTTGCATAATAGAGATATAGATTACACTACACCCACAAAAAGCAAAACGGAAGTCATATTTCATTTTCTAAAACTGTCATAACTCGCCAGGCGAGAACATACTCGCCATGGCGAGTGTTACAGGTCCTTTGACCTGAGTTGACCAACAAACTGCTCGCAATGGCGAGCATATGCTCGCGAGGCGAGTCGCATCAGGTCAACCACACTTTGATTTCTAGGCAGTACAAACTTCTTTTGCATTGGTTGATTAAAGGCTAAGTCATTGGTAACCCTTTTTGCATTGTGGTATGCCACAAGCTCCCGCTAACTTATGGTTTTCCCAAAGCAAATCCATATTAGGTGCATGGTTATGACAAACATGGATTGAATTGTGCAAAGCCAAGGTACAAGTTTCTTTCTTTTCTAGGTGAATACTCGAAGTTGAGGTATGTACTTTGCATAAATTTTATTTCATACAGTTCTCCGCAGTAACATGTTTGTTTGTGAACCACTTAGATCTAGCCTAAATGTGAGGATACCTCATTATGCTTAACCTATATGCAAGAGACCGGCATTCATTGTTTAACTCGGTCGTTTTATGTTAAATCCAATATTTGCTTTGAAATTTATGAAAGCATAGAAATGCTCAAGGCAATTTTTGAAATCGAGTAAAAACTACTTGACCACAAATAGCCTACCTTGTGAGTGAGCGAGTATCTGTTAACCCATCTGAGCCAAATGAATCGGAGTCCTCAATGATGAACTGTCAAATTCATAAGTACATTGCTTGATGAAATTGCCCAAGTTTTCAAAATCCAGTCCATTGTTGAAACACTACAGGACTCCGATATGTTCTTAATTGTTGAACCCTACACCTCCATGTTTTCTTGGTTCCGTTACCGATTTTCTAACCCTACACCTTCATGAACTATCAACTAAGAATTTATAAATGAGACGAGAGTTAGCAGGGAAATAAGTATGCTGGGATTAAATTTCATCAACCTACTTGTACGTATTCTCGGATTTAGGTTGCGGATTCTAATTATCAATCGATATTATCACATATTGCTCAACAACATCATTCGTGTCCAAATGATATCATGATTTCTATTGGGTCGTTTAATTGTTGATGTCTCACACTATTAAACGGTCAAATAGTCGATTGTATGGTTGTATCGTCAATGTCTCACACTATACAATGATACAAAAGCTTTAAGTTCCAATATCCAAAGTGATTACCAACCTAAGTTCCATGTCTAGAACAAAAGTATTGATAGAAGATTATTCTAACCTAGATTCAAAAGGTATTTTTCAATCACAATTCAAATCCATAAGATCAAAACATAGAAAGCAAGAATAACATCAATATCATAAGATAAGTTAGAATCACACAACATCCCAATCAAAGGGAATACATACTAATAGAGTTAACTACATTTATCCCAACAAAAAGACTTTAGTTACTCATTGTCATGGTAACCTTACAAGATGAAAAGAAGAGATGGAATGGAACCAAGCCATGATGTCTCAGTGATCTTGTGTCTTCCTTCAATCCTTATGCTCCTTGCTCTTTAGAGTCTCTCTGGTCTTACCCCTGTTTCTCTCCTAAAGTGGCCTCTAATATTCTGGTCTCATCTCTCCCTTTCTGATTTGTTTGAAAGGCCTTTTATACTTTTTTTTCTGACTCAACTCGCCTCACGAGTAGGTGTGCTCGCCATGGCGAGTTGAGCTTTCTTCCCCAATGGGTTTCTGCCACGTCAGCTCTGAGGGGTTAGACCGCCTTAACTCGCCTCCCGAGTAAGTATGCTCGCCATGGCGAGTTGTGCTCGCCCTACACTCGCCATGGCGCATGGGAGGCGAGTAACTATGCCTTCCTGCCTTTGCTTGCTTTTGCTACTCACCATTGCGAGTTGGAGGCGAGTAACTTCAACTTTCTGCCTCAGCTCGCCTTTGAGCTCGCCGTGGCGAGTTGACCTTTGCATCTCTTCATGTTTTCTTGCTTCTAAAGTGTCCAGGCGTGCATTTTCCTACAAAGAGTTGACATTAGATATGAAAAGCATAATTGAATGATTCTTCAGTATGGTGAGCTTTTCCCAGGATAACTTGCAAACCAAGTAATCAAAGTGCCTAAAATATATAGTCTATTTAACTCCTTTTTGACACTTATCAGAAATCATGGGAGAGTTGTGGATAGATAGAAATGTCAACAAAATTGTGTTGGTGGAATAAACATGTCACGATGTGTCATGAAAATATAATTCACTGTAAGTAGCATTATTCAGCTAAAAAATATGCACATTTCTTCCTACTCTCTTCAAAATTGCTTGAAGAATCAAAAATCAAGAAAAACACAAATCTTCAACCATCGGTTCTCCCTCGTTTCCATACACATATCATCTTATTTGTTTCTTCCCTCTCTTGGATACATCATGTAGCATCGAGTTAGCCATTGCCAACAACACTTCATGAGCCACAATCGATCAAAGAGAAATACTTATTTGGTCACAAGATCAAATGTATAGTGTTTAGACACGCACACAGTAAAATACTTGTCCCCAAGATGGTAAATTAACTTTACTTCTTATTTTCAGAAAAATCTCTCCTTGTATATATGTCTAAACACTATATATATATATATATATATATATATGGTCTTTTTACCCTAGAAAACTAGCTCATCGATTAAATATCGTCAAAAAATGTGGCAAATCTTCCACTACTTCACCACAATAATAGTCTTGAAACTCTCTCTTTCTCCACCCGTCCTGAACCACCTCATCTCCTCATAAAACAAGCAACAAAAGAAAACCTAATTGAAAACAATCACAAAATTTAGTGGGAAGAAGATGAAAGAAAAGGGACCAATCATTACCACTGCCATTGGCAACACATTCTTCTCTCGGCGACAGTTCTTCATCTTTGTTGGTTTTCACTCCTTTCATTTTCGCTCCCTCTCTCACAGGCGGATCTAGACTGAGTTTTTGGTGTGACAATTTGGATCTATTTTTTGGACCAAACCATCAATTACTAGTACTATGTAAGTTGATTTTGTTGGATTTATTGAGGTTGCTTTGTCCACTTACACCTCTAAGCACAAATTTCTTAGGAGGGAGTCAAGCTCAAACTAATATACTTATACTTACTTTAAAAGCTTGTAAGGTCAAGCAATTGCTTAACCCTAATCACATGCTTTTTTCCCCTCCTTTGCAAAGCTTACAAAACAAGCCACACACCACCATTAAATGCGCCAACCAATTAGCCATTTCTCTCTTCATTTGTCAAGTTTGAATTTGAATTTCCCTCTTCCAAACAATTAATTCAGCACAAATCTCAATTAGACTCTTTCCATCTTTCCAAACAACATTAACCTAAGTTAGACTCTCTTTCCCTTCTCCCCTCTTTCACATTCGTTTAGATGGTGTTTTCAGAGCACCCTAATTTATCATTTAACTTCGTTCATTTTCCATTAAAAAAAAGTCCATCATCAATGGTTATTCTCTCTTAGCTTCCTCTTGCCCTTCGTCCAGCTTTTCGCTGTCCTCATGACAGTCACACTGTCGGATCCTTTGCCCTGCCACAACTTCCTTTCATTCGTGCAAGATCATGCCCAATTTCAGTCCGTCACATCGAATCACCGTTTCCGATCTCCAATTCGTCGGCTCAACCCTGGTCATATCAATTGACATTTCTGGTACACCTCTTTTATATTTTTTTTTCATTCTTACGCTTATCCTGTTGATTGAACTTTTGGAGACAAAAGATGTGTGCCTCTTGTATCACTTTTATTCATTTATTTATGATTTAGGTTATCAAATTGAAAATAATAAACCCTCTATGAGTATATATGCATTTGAAGATTGTTATGTGAAACAATGTTTTTCTTGACAAGTATTAGACAAACGAATTGGTGTCTTTTTAGTTAATAAGACCAGTGCGGAGCACATGTCGATGGTCTAGTTACTATAATAATCAGGGTTTGTGGAATTAACCAAATAGGACTAATATGGTGCACAAGAAACGTATATTTTACATCATGCACAAGGTATACAATATTTTTGTTTGTGCATAGAGAAATGATAGTTGAACAACTATTTTTAACAACTTTGATGACAACTCTCACACATACTCTCATCGTATTTTTATTTTCTGTCTTCCTTTTTCTCTCTCTATTGTTATTGTCCAATAAAAAGTGAGGAAAAAGGTTGTCATCCAAAGTTGTTTAAAATTGGTTGTTAAAATATCATTCCTCTTGTGCATATTAGACAAAGTCTAGAATTTAAGGTGTCAAAGTCTAACCTACGAGAAGAGTCAACTACAACTTTTGATTCCCGCCGTTACTAATTATAATTATAATAATTAAAAGTAAATTTAACTTTTTAGGTTCATTCAATTAATGATATATGTGGTTTATATTATGAGACCACATACATCATTAATTGAATGAACCTAAAAAGCTAAATTTATTCATAATTAAAAACGGAGGGAGTATATCCTAAGGAAAAATAAACCTCAATCTTTTACAAAGGAGAAATGATATTTAAACATTTATTTTGTCTGTGACAACTTTCTCTCTCGTACTCACAATTTTTTGTTAGCATAATAATTCATATAGTGCTTGTTAAAGCCACTAAGCATTTTTTTTTATCAAAATTACAATGACTTAATCTCTCTCAATTACTTCAAATATGCTAATACATTTATTATTTATTTCAAACAAACAATGATACACAATGCGAGTAACCAAAGTTGAAGGGTGGTACATAGAGCAGCCCTCGTGAATAATAGTTTAGAGTTGATTGAGAATCTGACTTGATCGTGACATAGACAAAGTTGCTATCGTGAATAGTATCTAGAAAAAAGAAAAGAAACTTACCTTGCAATCTAATTCTATTCAAGAGTAGAAGGAAAATATTAATATTATATTATATTATACATTAAACATCATTTTCCTTATAAAACAAAGTCATCCTTCCATTCATTTAAGTAGATAATATAGTCATGGACATATTTATTAATTCATACCTAAATTAACAATCACAATACACATTTGGCTCCACGACTCAGATTTCACACATTAACGCAGTCAAAACATCAATGATCATTTTATCAAGATTGAACGATCCAAATTAAAACTTATATATTAAAATATAAACATAATTTGGACCATCTTAAAAGCTACCGATGTCTCAAATATGTGAATATCAATCCACCAAATTCCCATAATACCCTTTTACAAAGAGCTTCCTAGTATGACACTATTCAACCTATATCACCATACCAGTGCTTCTACCGCCAAAAACTACATTTCCATTATCATTATTATTATCTATTTCTCTTCTAACTTCAGGCACACCACTGAACAACTCTCCCACAGAACTAACAACACAACACTTCCTAACACTATTACGTACACTCTTCTTGTTCTTACCTTTCATATCTGAGGAAGAACAAGATGAACTTGGTGATAAAGGTATTGGCAAAACCAAAGGTATCTTAAAATTTGTTCTTGCCTTAGAACCTCTCAATCTCCTAGCTGCCGCGTCATAAGCACGCGCCGCCTCTTCCGCCGTATCAAACGTCCCCAGCCAGTGACGACATCTTCCAATTCTGTCTCGTATTTCCGCTGACCATCTTCCCCATGGTCGTTTTCTAACTCCTCTGTAGTTTTTCTTTAAAGGGTTAATGTTGTTGCTTATGGTTGGTTCTGTTAGGGTTAGGGTTTTAGGGTTTGAAACACATGTTGAAGGTGTTGTTTTGTGATGGTGGGGTCCGAAGAGGATTTGTTCTCCGACAATAGCAGCGATTCCTTCGAGAGAAGGGTTGTGTTTTGGAAGGTTTAAGGTGGTGGTTATGGTTGTTGTGGGGTCGTGTGAGAAGCTTTCAATGTTCATGGTGATTATGGTGTTCTTGTGGCAGTGCCTAATACAAAAGGTGTTTATGTGTATATATACACGATTTTAGTTGAAGTGATAATATATAATCAAATCAAAAAAAGTAGTGCTAGTAAATGCTTTAAAAAATGGAAGTTATGTAGGAGTAATTGAGTAGTGGACTATTGTATGTAAGAAATGTAGATTTTGCTGTCAATGTCGATAAGACCGTAATCCCTCATATTTACATGTTTGTCTTTTCTAGGCTGACTCACTTTACGTAGGGATACCCCTTTTCGAAGGTCGTAAAGTTCTCTAGGAGTAGGACTTATTTAATAGACTTAAATGCATTTTTCACCCATATGTTTTAAAAAGTTGTGATTTTGACCTCTTTAAAAATTATGTATATTTTGACCTCCTAATTTTTGGACCTCTTTTGATTAGCTGATTTTATGCTAATTTCTCAGTCTCTGATGATGTAAACTGGCATGGGGATAGAATGATGCTGATAAGTGGAGTCCAAATTTGCATGGTGTCCAAACTGACATTATAAGTGGAGTCCAAACTGATAAGTGGATCATTCTTTAGGGGGCCAAAAGTTACACCATGTCAGTTTGAACTCCACTTATCATCATCATTTTATTCCCATGTCAGTTTACACCATCAGAGCTTGAGAAATTGTCATAATCTCCATCAAAATCAGCTAATCAAAAGATGGTCAAAAGTTAGGGGTCAAAATATCCATTTTTTTAAAGGGGGCCAAAATCGCAACTTTTTAAAACATAGGGGTGAAAAGTACATTTAAACCTATTTAATAATAATGGTCTTGTTATCTTGTGTTATAACTTATAAGATCTTTAGGACACATGTTAAGGAATTTAAAATTCAAAAAAAAGAGCAAAATTTCTTCTTTTCATCCATAAATGAAAACAATTATTTTCATTTTTAAACGTATAATATATTGTCACAGTAATACTTAAATGTATCAAAATTATAAAAAACATTCTTAAATGTATATTTTGATAATTATCTTAGTATTGAAATGTTTATTTCGCAATATCAAATTTGCTATTTAATACCAAAAAAAAAAAGTGTATTTGGTTAGTTTTCTTAATTTTCAGAATGTTTTGGTATGTTTTTTCTTTTGAAAAAGATACTCAGCGGCAGATCTAGATTTTATGTACACGTGGAGCTAAAATTCCAAAGAAACAATAATGCAAACTATATATATTAAAATGAGCTAAAATGACATCATCGTCTTCTATCCATTTGTTGAAAATGAGCTAAAATGACATCATTGCTAATTGTGAAAAGAACATATCTTTTTATATATAAGTTACAAAACGAACATTTAGCCACTGGTCACGCATTTTGTTACATACGTTACTCTTCACAACTTTCATATCTGAAAAAACACGTTCAACACTTGCAGTTGTTATCGGCAAGAGCAAAGTCAGCTTCAAAAGTTTATAAACCACAACAAATGTGTTGCACTTATTTGTTTCCACATGTTTTGCACAAAGATCTGAAAGCTCTTTTAACTTAGCAAATTTTGGGTCAGATCGAACATCTGTAACATAATTCTTAAGTTGAGTGCGTAACGCCACTTTCGACACATCTATAAAATAATTTGGATAAAACTCAATCATCATCAATAACTTGTTCACATCAAAAGTTGCGAATGACTTTGCATGACTCAAACTTGAAACAAACTGTAAAAGTTCAGTATTCTGCTACTGTGTTTTACCTATTATAAAAATTAAAAAAATAAAAACATGTGGAGCTATAGCTCCACATTGCCCCAACATGGATCCGCCTCTGAAGATACTACATGTTTTCCGCAAAACAGATGAAAAATAACTTTTTAGGATGTCACTAATCTTAATATTTTTTTGGCTCATATAGGGAAGAAAAAAAGTCTAACAAAATAGATTTATCTCAATCAAATATTCAACTGTGAAGTAATTCTCATCTACACACATTTAACTATGGGGTTTTGATGAAATTCGACGCATTGTTAGTGGTGATATGGTCTTGTGTAAGATTACATTGAAGACACTTCTCATGTTTACCAACCAAACATGCAGTAAACATAGCAATTAAGCTTTTACTTTGTCAAGTAGCTATCGACTAGAAATTCACCTTTTAAGATAAATAAATGATGTGTTTAAAGTTCGAACTCTGACCCCTATATATATTATGCATTATCTCTAATAACTCAATTACATAAACAATAGCACTTAAATCAATCACAAAAATGAACAATAGCACTTAAACTTATTATTAAGAGAGAAAAACAATAATTTGACTTATGAGTGACGAACCAATAAACTTTATTTCAACTCTTGTGTACTGCGTTTCCCAATATGCTATAAATATTTGCAAAGAGATGGAAAGAAGATAAATCAACGGTGAAAATGAAGAAGTTTAATTGTTGGTATGAGCAAACAGTGAAAATGAAAAGGCAGCAAGATCAAGCAAGTGGTATAGTAGTAATGAATGTATGTATAGTATAGTGATAAATTGATGCGATACAATGAAGTGAAGGGAAGCGTCAGGATGTCGTCAAGGAAAAGATTGTTTGACTGATATTGAGTCATTGCATTGCAATATATATATCAATATGCATTAGTGATGATGAGATGATTGTACAAAACTACAAATCTTTTTCTTTACTTAATAGACATTGTGCAGGTACATGGAAATAACCTAGGGGAAACACCTGATGGCAGACCCGTTAATCAGTGCGCATAATGCTGCTGAGATAAATTATTTTTTTACAGTGCTAACATCAATTCTAATTTTTTAATTAATATTATTGTATTTTAATGTTTTTTTATTAACCACTTGGTTCATAAAGAAAAATATGGATTGTATTAGGTGGTAATGTCCCTCTTAACCGAGTTAAAATTACAGAGACAATAACACTAATTTTTTGTGGCATTATTTTTATCTCTTTAAATCAATCATTCTCTCTTATCTAAATAATTATTTTAATTATTTATCTATCATTCTCTCATTTAAAATACACCAATATTACCAAACACTAATGTCACCTAAGTATTTTCAAAAAAAAAAAAAGATATGGTGATTAAGTTTGATAAGAAGGTAAGCAAAATATTATCAAAAGTTATTTCAATTAAAATTTGAATTTCTTACGAATAGAGAGATCTCTCTTCACTTCACTATCAAAGAGTTTCTTATACAAGAATACAAGAGTTACAAAAAATTAGCCTTCGACAAGCTCTTTAAGAACAAACTCTAATTTCTATTTTTTTTTCCCAAATCCCTTCATGTGGCAAGAGATTCAATGATTTCTTTATCCAAGATGTTACAATTGTTTCCCGGCCTAAGTTTCAATACCAAAAGGAACCAACTATTGGTCTTTGATTTCCTAAGGATTTCGTCTTTTGGTAAACCTTATGTTTGCCTCATTCTCGCCTCATGTGTTTCCACCACAGGAATCTCTCCCCAAAAGATGTCGACCATTTCTCAAGAGTCCTCTCTTTTAAGAATCACACACTCTCTCTCTCTCTCTCTCTCTCTCTCTCTCTCTCTCTCTCTCTCTCTCTCTCTCTCTCTCTCTCTCTCTCAAACCCAAAACTCGAGCCTTGAATTTATACAGTTTGTCCAGCCCTTAAAACATGACGATTAAGAAAACAAAAATATCATGCGCTTCGCGATGCGAGTCATTTCCCCGATGTCATGAGTTAGATAGTGGTTGGACACCCTACAATGCTTGGAGTTTCGCGTCGCGAATCCTTCCTCCGCGTCGCGAGATAGGAAGAACTGGAACACTTTCACATACACATGAGATTTTGAGGCATATCTAACAATATCAAATGGATTGATGTGCCCCAGTTCAGCTGATCGACACATATATAATAGGACTAAATTGGGCAAGCGCACTTGTGACATAAGTTATGCGACCTTGTGGGTCTTTCAAACAATGGTTTATGATGCAGACCTATAAGCCAGCCGAACAATTTCTTATATAATCATTTTTATTATAAAAAGCAGAGATGCAATACACAACAACAACGCTTTTTTTTTTTACACACACCAAAAAAGATAAATGACACAAATTGTTACTCCCTCCGGTCCTATATATAAGAAAAGATTCTTTTTTTAGGTACATTAAATAATTAATGTATCTCATTTACAATAAAGATCACTAGATACATTAATTATTAAATGTATCTAAAAAAAGAATTTTTTCTTATATATAGGACCAGAGGGAGTATTTTACAAAACGATATTTACTTAAAAAAGGTGTTCTTGATGTGAAATTTGATTTGGCGATGGATGCAACAACATTATACATAATACAAATCAATACAAACACATACCACATAAATTAACTTCTATCAAATAAAATCAAATGTCTTCGTAAACTTTCTCAAGTAGAATTTAAAATATCAATCTAATCAACTTGCATATGAAGTGTATACCATTCAACCATTTATACAAAGAGTAGTGATTTTTGTACAAGCATTTCTTTACAACTTTTGTGACAATCTAACTATTCTATCTTTTAATTGGTAAAGAGAAGGAGAAAGAAAGGGTGAGAACATAATGAGAGTATGAGAGAGAGAGGGGGGGAGAGAGAGAGAGAGAGAGAGAAATTTGTCAAAAGTTATCCTAAAAAATGAGTGTACAAATACTATTTTTCTGATGAAAAAGTATAATTTTTTTTACAGTTCACAAAGTGTGATCTTAGAGATAACAAAATGCGACCTTACATAACAAAATAATTATCAGCACAACAATTTTAAATAAATGACTTATTGGCCTAAGTCCGTTGATTCTTGAACATTTATATTACAATAGTATCTCTTGATTCTTGAACATTGAATTTGTAGTTTCTTTGCTCTATCTTTTAGTTTGATTTTTATTGATATCTTTGTTATGATAGTTTAGGCTTGGGCCCTTTACTATGTATTAACACTTACACATGCATATTTTACATGAGTGTATAAAACCTTTGTTAAATACATGCTTTGAACCTACTTTAAAGTGGAAACCATATTTTACAAAGTTTGTGGTCATAATGTGGTTTTAAACTATTTCAAAAGTATTTTCAAGTTCAAATCTCATAAAGAACAATTTGAATCAATTCAGTGCAAATAGAAAGGTTTGGCGTACTTTTGAATCCATTCATTTTTGTTACACACAGTTCAGCAAGTCTAACTTTCCTCTTTTTCCAAAAATTAATTTAATGACAGATCAAGCTCACATTTTATCCTATGTATTTCGTCCGTTTCACAATCAATAGTGAATATTTAATAATTATTATTATTTTACATTCCACTATAATAATAAATGTATTTCTGAAACATATATTGATCCATGCATGGAATCTTTGTTCAAAATTGATGATTTTCTTGGAACTAGGAAAAAATTTCACTCTCTCCGTCCTCGTGTGACTATTGATGACAAGGTTATTCATGTTTCACATACATTTTTTTATTTTTTACCATGAAAAATAATAAGTAAAATCTTGTTATCGTTATTAGATTGTGCACATAAAGACGTTAAGAATTAACTGGACTCAGAAATAAATGGATTCACCATCAACGTGGGCACTTCCACCATCCATATGGTATTATTTAAAGTTTGAATTTCAAATATTAAAAATTTATTAAACATGTGAATATTTTTAATCTGTATTGTTTGACGTTCTTTAGAATGTTGTCAAAATGTACAGTACAATATAGGATCTTGTCGAAGAATTTGCAGCTGAGTGGATGTGCTCTTTTGAAGATCTAAAGCATGTATGTTTGATTAATGTCCAAAATTGTATCACATTCCATTATAATTGATATAAGACTATCTATAACCTATGTGTTATAATTTATATTTAACATGATGCAATAATAAAATCAGATATATGTACCAATTGAAGATTGTTGTGGTTAGTGGTAGTTTATGGTTGCATCCATTGAAGTGAAGGTGTTGCACCACTTTGATCCTTGCTTTGAAGATTAAGATGACAATGATAGACAAGAAACAATTCATAACATGGTAATCATAAGGTTTCATAGCTAAATATTCAAAGTAAATGTACACTGTCTACTTTTTATTTTATTTTTGCAATTTTATAATTACACTGGCAAACAATAACTCAAATGTCTCAACCCTAGTCTTCCCTGCTAACTTCAATGCTAACAAACTTAATGAGAGTCATTGGAGTATAGCTCATCTAATGGGTCAATTGGGGAGTGGATTTTAGTATTCACTCTAAATCAACAATGATATTTGATTTTTAATATTATCATTATCTTATAATCCATTATTATTGACATTCATAATATTTAACAACAACTAGCATACCAATTATTTAACTATATTAATTATACCGATTATTCTCATGGCAGTTGAATGAGGAATTGACTAGGATAAAGTTGACAATGAGTCTGTTACAAGGTGATCATAATGAGCTGAAAATTAAGTTGAAGAAGATATTGCATGAGCTTTGTGCACCCTAAACCAAATGTTGCCTTGGACAATTCATCGAATTACGAACATTGTTATGTAATTTAAGCTTGTTTAATTATTTTGATCAAAACCATTATGATTGGTTTGGTAATGTCATGGCCATTTCAACTTTGTTTAGTTATTTTAATTTATCGGTCAAGGTTATGGCTTCAACGTAGACCATCATTTGTATCATCTGTTTTTTTTTTACCCTTTGTCATAATATGGTAAGCCCTACTTTGTGTCAAGTACAATGTAGTAGATTTTATCATATTAATAGTAACCTATGCCGGTATGTCTTTATCTATTACAACGATATTTGAGTTTAACAGTGATATCAACTATGTTTGGTCTATTTCAAACCAAATATACTAGTTATTCAGTGAATTTAAAAAGTAAAATGTTGATTATAATTCAGACCAGAGGGAGAAGTGCAGAGCTGGATTGAATTTGTGTACCTCATCTACGTTGTATTTATTTATTTATTTATTTATCTATCACACAATTCACCTGTATATATATATAGGTCTCATAAATCATTGTTTTGTTATGAAATGATAGTGTCTTTGATTGGTAACAATTCCATCCCACAACAATATATTGACTACAATTAACTATAACTAATCAACGTGATAAAAAATGTTAAAAAATCACAAACTAATATATGTCCACAGTAAATTGTTTTTTCTAATACAAAAGAAAATTCTTACTTACCTATCAACAGCAGGTGACATACTTATCTATGTAGTGTTAGATACAATAAACATCCATAATCTAACCGTCCCCTTTTTTAAAAAAAAATATCAAAGGGTTGAAATTACAAAATTTATAAGGTTTACGGTGGACCACCTACAATGTTGGTCCACCTAATACATTTTGGGTTAAAGTTAACTGACATGGATCAAACTGACTGACGGAACATATTTGAGGGACCAAACGAAAAAATTTTAGAGTTAAGGGATTAAATCGAAAACAACAATGTAATTAAGCCGAAAAAAAATTAAGAAAATATGATAGTTTTGTAACATAAATAAATTTACCTAAATTATGAGTATTAGATATAAGAATAAGATAGGGTGAGAAGTTATAAGTGAGTAAGAGATGTGTTTCTATAGGTACCACCTAAGCAAAATCCAAGAACGACTCAAATTTAAAGTCTCAAATATAACATCCTCAAAACTACATACCTTTTTGTTCTTTTGGTTCTGGAAAGTGTCATGCGAAACAATATATTCATAATTGCAAAACATAATTAACAAAACCTTGAACAAAAACTACATATGATTCATCTTGAAAAGCACATTATATACAATGAAACTCAAAGACAACAACTTTCCTTTTTTTCTTTTTCGTTGATCAGCTACAATTTTCGTTAAACATAACATAGAGAAAGGATTGTATATCTTAAATTGTGTGAATGTGTATGTTGGAATTCTCATAATTATAAAAGTAGATTTGCATAAATATATATTATCATAAATATCAAATACAAACATATAATAATTACTTGCAGCATATATAATACTTGTTCTTACATTTTTAATTAAAAATATATATAATTTATATGTATACTATATATAAATTTTAAGCGTATTCATCCATTCAAATCGGTAGATTAAATCATAATCAAATACAAACTTAAAAATTACAAAAAAGAAAAGGATAAATTTGCAAAAAAAACACACAAAAATCAAGTTAATAGTTTTTTAGGAATGAGGATGCGTGAATAAGGAGTGGGAACAGTGTAGTTGATATTAATTAGTGTAATATATAGATAAATTTAATTTTAGCTTAAATTTTGGCATTAGTATAATGGTTAATGTTTTGTAACTTAAATTTATCTACATTATTATTAAATTATTATTAAATAGAATAAGGAAGGGTTTAAAGTTATAAAAGAATATGAGAAATTGTTATAGAGATGTCACATAAGCATAATTCTAACTTATATTAGAACAATTTAAAAGAGCATGAGAAATTGTTCTAGAGGTGCCACGTAGGTACAATGTAAGCTAAAAAATAATTCAAGTTTACTTTATATAATAGTAGGAGTACAAAGATAGATAGATAGATAATCGACGTGATTGATTCAATCATGTATCGTCATGAGAATCGAATTATAATACTATTAATTAATTAATTAATTGTTCTATAATGTTACCCATTGATGTGGTTTTTAAATCAACTAGGAGGCCTAATGGCCTGTGAACTTTTTTTGTGTTCATTTAGAGTACTTTTTTTCTTCTTCATTTGGTTCATTTTATTATAGTTATCGAATTGAATGAAATTATCTGCAAGTTTAAATCAAGTCGAGTTTAAGTTGAAAAGAAACAGTCGAATTTTAAGTCGAACTAACTCTTCTCTAGTCGGGTCGACACATTTCCAACCCAATTTTCAATCCTTTTTTTTTTTGAATAAAATTTTCAATCCCTTGTGATGTAGATTTTTGGATCCATCCCTCAAGACAATCACACAAATCAAAATACCAGCAGTCAATATGCAAATATCATACAGTACTGGAAAAAGAAAATGCAAAGATCGTTGCATTGCATGTAATGATTTATGAATGATGTCAGGGCAGGGGGTCATTCTAATGTCAAGAAGTAATAATAATGCATGGCTGTGAGATTAGATAGGCGAAAACAGCTGTATTGCTAACCAATTAATGCAATGAGATTTCATTTGGATTTTCACTCCCAGATGCTAACCAATTTGCTTCTAATCTCTACTGTCCAAAAGACCAAAACAAAAAAATAAGTGATCAGAATTTCTCTATCAGATTTCATCAATTATTACATGGGATAAAATATGTTTTTCATTAGTATCTAATTTTTTAACCGGATATCATTTGTGCACAACCGCAGAGATTATACTTTCTCATAAAAATTTAACACCGCTGCATTTTTAAGATTGAATTCGAATTCAGGAATTGAACACCGCTGCATTTGGGCAAATATCCATTTTTAAAGCAAGGTAGGAATTGAATTTTTTAGGTTAAATTACATCATAGATCCTTTAAGTTTGAAGTTTGTAATAGATTAATCATTTAAGTTATTTTGATCACACATAAGTCTTTTAAGTTTGATGTTTGTAACAAATTAATCTTTAAATTATTTTAATCACACATAAGTCTTTTAAATTTGTAAACGTTTTCTATTTAGGCATTCTATCACATCATATTTTTAATACATTCCCTCGTGTTCAAGACTATACTAAACTTGGTGAGTGAATAATTATAATTTGGTAGGTGTGACCGGCATGGATATTGGATAATTTATGATATATGTTATTTTCTTTTTAGGAAAATTTATGATATATGTTATATTTTGCTTAATATACCTTTATAAAATTTACTTGTAAAGTGATGAGCATCGATTTTTTTTAATAAGTGATGAGCATCGTTATTTATAAAAGTTTTTCTCATTTCACAAAATTGAATTGTAAAGTGATTAGTGTCGCCAGTTTTAAAATTTTTATATTTTGCTTCATACATACGTCTATTCCACAAAAGCTATGATAAATTATTTTACATAATCAATGAGAAAGTATAAATTAATGAAGAGAATAACAATTTTATCAAATTGTTTTTTTGACATAATCGAATTAATCTCTTTTTTACCAAAATTAATCTTCTTAATCATTGCTTGATTCTCTTTATCATAAAATAGAAAATAATATCACATAATATCTTGTACCAAAAAATATCAAAAATTTCTTGTTAGTGATGCACATAATACTTGATGATAATAATTAAATATTACATTTAAAACTGAAATTAACAATTATTATTAAACATAGGATAATGTGACCATTTGTATAAATGATCCTAAAAATACATCTATATCAATGAGTTTAAATTATTTTTTTTCTTCATATCTTTCCTCATCGGAGGTAATCTTATTTGAGACATGTCGGACATTAAATATGAACTCTCTATCAATGAATTTTTGACATATATGGATTCGTTATGTTATGAAAGACTCCTTATGCTAGATTCTACCATGTTGAATGAGTGCAATTTTTTTTACAATGAATGAGTGAATTTTTTATTGCATAATTCAAATTCCTTGCAGATTTAGGGTCTGTTTGAGGGTCATGATAGGATAGAGACAAGATATGATATAAAGCTGGATAGAGATATGATATGATCAAGGCATGATAAACATTAATCATATCACGTGTTTGATACGCACATGATAACAAATAGGATATCATTATAATTAAATGAAAAAATTGCTCTCATAATTAATTAAATATTGTAAAAATGACATGTTATTAATTATAACAGAAAATACATGTTATCATTATTTTAAAAATGACAATATTTTAAAAAAGGCAGAATATCAAGATGATAAATAAGGAATGATGTTCTAATCTCATCAGGATAATTTCTAACCCAGCATATACTCAGGATAGAAATAACAAAGGAAAATCAGGATAGGATAAGAAAATGGTTTATTTTATCATATCTCTTTGGTGCATCAAACATGAGATTTAAGCATGATATGATTAATGTATCATATCATGTCTCTCTATTCTGACCATCAAATGGACGTTTTCCACATTATTCATGCAGTCAGATACATTGTTTACCGTTGGATCAAAATCGAAGGATGTAGATTTCGTGCAGTTTTTTTAAAACTAAAAAAACCAAATATAAAATTTGTCGTTTGATCGAAATCGAAGGAAAACTGCATGAATTGGAATCCCTATTACAGGGCAGTATCTTATGGCAGGTAACATTTTGAGTAAATAACAAAGAAAGAATGTCTCATTCACACACAAGCGTAGGTATGCGTGCGTTTAAAGAATGAGAATGTGGGTTTTCATGGAGAATAGAGAATCAAGGGGGTGAAGCACAAGAAGTTTATTTGTGTTTTGCACATTCTTTGAACCAAGGGTTTTGGCATTGCCACGGTTACCCATGTTTTCCTCTAAATTTGACAACGATTAAGAAAGTCCCAAGAATAAAAGACAAAAAAAGTATGATTCAATGATATCTTTATCATTTTCGTACTTACGTGCTATGCAAATTTGTATAAGCTTCCATGCCTTTTTTGCAAAGTTTCATGCCTTATGGGAATTGTGAGTTTTTGCATAAATTATGCAACCTTTTTTTGTGTTTTATTTCAGGTCAATTTAGGGAAGTGCTTTTCAATATTCTTCAACATCAATATGTTTGCTTTTCACAAAAATGGAAATGAGAAACGTACTTTGAGAGATGTGGGATTGTAGAGACTTGAGTACTTCTAAAGGCAAAGATGATTGGTGGTCAAAGGAAAGGATTGGTGGTTTCGGGAAGAAGCATTTTAAGACAATTTTTTTGAGTGAAAACTCATTTTCAATCTTTAAGAAAACTGCAGAGATTATAATTTAGTCTTGAAGAAAATAAAAGTAATTTTTAATCCACGACAACTTAGCTTCTGCATGAACCATTTTATGAAATGATCTCTGGTGGGTAGCTCACTTGATTGAATTAAGAGTTTAAAGAAGTTGACAAGTTAAAAGTCCAAAGTTTGAATACCAATAATTTGTCATTACTTGAAAGGAGAAAATTATAACATCACAATTAATATAAGGGAGCTTCGGTACACCTCAACGGTACTCTAACTTCATAAATTGATAAATTAACGATTATTTTATGAAATAAAAAGCTATTTGTTATTGTTTATATGCTAAAAAACATCATTTCATTGTTTATAAGAATCATATTAAATTTTTAACATTTTTTCATAAAAAATAATCAATATTCTTCGTTATGAGTAATAAAAATTCAAAAAAATAATAATTTTATTTCGTCGACACTTTTGGTAAATAAGATTTAATTTTTATAATTGTCAATCATAGAAAATAATTCTTTTTGTATTAAAAAAACAACTCATTTGATTATTAATTTAATGGTTTGGTGTACCATAGAATTTACCTTGATATAATGATATTTGTCATTTTTTAACATGAAATGGACAATTTTATACCCGGTAATAGTTAAAAAAATTGATATTTAGTCTCTCTTTTTTGTGAAGGATTTTTTTTATTTTATGAAATGGACAATTAACCTCATGAACATAATTTCACCCCTTAATTCCCTCAAAAAAAAAAAATAAGTTCACCCCTTAAAGTAAATATTATGAAAATCTAAAGTTTGAATCTCACATATTATAATATTTCTACCAACCTAATCATGTTCAGATGGACGTTACAAATTTTGATAAAGATAGATGGATATTTCATTTTCATTTCAAAGCAAAATAAGCATTTTTAGTTGCAAATTAACAGCCTCTAATTACTCGGGAGGAATACCTAATAACAATATAATTTAAGATTATGGAATCATTCACAGCCTTCAAGTTCGTATTCAAACTACTTTTCCAACTAAAGTAGCATAAGATTGCTCTTTAATTAGACATATAGAAATTTCTCATATGCTCATAAAACATGTTAAATGGTAGGTAATTGTCGCTGATGAATATTATAAATCGATTTACCAATTTAGAAAATGATTTAACCAATTTAAAAAGTGTTTGAACGGCAATAATTTTTGTTGTTGGTCTTAATTTAAGGTGTCTAAAGAGCAATTGCCAAAGTATCAAACTTCAACAATGTAAGCCTATGCCTAGCTTGCGATGGATTGAAATGTGGAAATAAGCTACTAACACATCATAAGAAAATTGCTTTTCACACATCAGTTATTTCCTAAACACACATGAAAATGACATTTTTACTCCTAGCGGTAGTTAACTATTGCCCGTCACAGCGGTAGTTAACTACCGTTCACACCAATAAATGTAGACAGTGCAGTCTGCATTCTATTTTTCAGTCATTTTCAACTTGTTTTTACCTGTAATTTTAAACAACAATTCCAGATAAATTTCAACCAATATAACAACAACCACAAAGCATTAAACAACAACAATACATAATTTATCAATGATTCATTAACATTATACAAAGACGAAAATACGTTAACGTTATGCAAATGTTTGAAATTCGACAAAAGTGAAGCATTATGCAACACATTACAATAAATGACATCAAATATATCCTAAACATTCTAGGCACCTACAGTTGGAACGAACACAAAGATGTAACACATTATTTTCAACCACTCTCCTAAACATAAACCTTACGTCGATATCATCATGAATAAGCCGAGGATAATAAACCGTTAAGAATAGTCAACTTTGAAGCGTTTAATTCCTTAACAACATATCCACGCACCTTAAACAAACACCTACATTTTCTTGATCCCGTTGATTCGTTCTTCAATTTTTTTCTTTAGTGCATTGTGCTCGCCACTCCATTCACAAACCAACTCCAACATTGGATTCCTTATTGCAAAAGATCCTTTTATGACAACCGTAAATCCAGCCCTATTTGCTTGTCAACATACCTAACCGAGCAATTCATCTTTATCTTTTCATGTATCTTGGCTTGAAAAAAAATGAATTGTGTCCACTTCATTGTCACGAAGATTGGACACAACAGAATTGACATGTAAAGCCTCAACTATCACGGGAGCTTCAACTTTCACAGAAGTTTTAACCTTAGGCGGTTTGATCTCGACGAAATAATCGAAAAAACTAGATTTTCGATCAACAAGATCATCATCCGCATTCTCAACCATAACTATAAATAAACAACATATAATTGCAAAAATGTTTAATTAACATCTATCTAATATAAAGTAAAAAAACATTAAAAAAAACAAAAACAAATTTTTTAGGTAGTGAGCACTACCAACAAATTTTTTTGAACAAAGTTTAAATCCCCAACGGTAGTTAACTGCAATTGGGTTCTTATCCATAGCGGTAGTTCACTACCGCTCTTTGCATGTCAAATTTTTCTTTTGCAGAAATTTGAATCAATGGAAACGAGTTAAAAGATGTAATACCTTTTTCTTGACGTCAAATATGTGTAGAAACCTTCTAGAATCCTTCTCCAATGATTTAAAACCAAGACTTGGGGGGAAAATATAATTTTGGGGGATTTTTTAGGTATGGTAATGGATGAATAGGAGGTAAGGTGTGGAATGTATTGGTTTTAGGGGGAAAGTCGCAGCGGTAGTTAACTACCGCTGGCCTCATTGATGGTTAACTGCTGCTAGTTCTTGAGCGGTACTTAACTACCGCTGAGGTCATTTAAGTATTTTCCATGTGTTTTTAGGAAGTTTTGGTTGCAAAAAAGCAATTTTCACGTGATAAAGGTCGCAGACTATTTAGGCCCATTATAATGTTGGGGGATTTACTTTTCCCACTTTATCTACTTCTCCTACACCCTATGATTTTTACAAAAATGTTCATAGGATTTCGGATTATAAAATACGTAAACATCCAAACTGTGTTCGAATTTTACAATCAAAAATATGTTTATATATAATAAGCAATCAGAATCTCTCTCATTTCAGCAGTTTGAATTTTGCTTTTAAAAACAAGCAAAAAGCAAAGTAAAAAATTATAAAGACCTGTCAAATAAAATCATAAAATATAAAAACATCATAAAAAAATTTAAAAATCAAATAAAACTAATGCAAATTTTTTCGGATATTTCTGAGAATATGAAAAATTAAAAAAAGAAAAATGGGTCTAAACGATGGAATTTTGGATTTTGAGGGGAGGAGTCTCTTAAAAAGTCCCTTCAATGGGAGTATTGATCCTTGATTTTTTTTTTTTGATTTTCCGGAGAAGTTTCGATGCAATCTGATCAAGTATCCCGAAAACTAGATTTTTTTACTAAGAACAAGTAACAATGACCAAAAACAGAAGGATGAGAGTTATGAAGATTAATATGGTCATTAAACTGGTTATCCATGTTACAAACAGACTCATAATTTGTGCTAATACGGTTTGGATTATATAATCTGAACTATTTTTCCCTTGAAAAAGGGTTTTTAGAGGGAGTTCAGATTCTATAATCTGAAAAAAGCAAGGAACATGCCCTATTTTTTGAGGTTTTCGGATTATAAATTCTGAATTGGTGAAAACTCATTTTTTTTCACCCATAACAAAGGAAAGATTCAATTCGGATTCTAAAATCCAAAAATTTCATGGGCATTTTCGTAAAAAAAAATAGGGAGCGAGAAATGGGTAGGGTGAAATAGCCTAATGTTGGGGGGTTCCTCGTGTTGCCAAATTGCCAGCATATATACTTCTGGATTGGAATTAAAAAAAAAAAGGTTTTCTTTTCATATACTTAAGAGTTGTTATTGCAAAAAATTTCATTTTTAAAATTTCTGCAATTAAACGGATTATATTTGTTTGCACAAATACCTCGATGATTTTCGTTACTTAATTCATAAAGTCTTATAAGTATATGTTGAGTTGGTACGAAAATGGGATCGCCAATAACTGAAGACAAAAGATTCATATCAATAAACATAAGTAAATGAATTTCTGATTGAGCCTCCAAAGATAAAGGCACATTAACAATCATTTGATCCCCATCAAAGTTTGTATTGAATCCCTTACATGCTAATGGATGCAACAAATAGCATACCCTTATACTAAAATGGGTTGGAATGCATGTATGCCCCTGCATAACTTCTTTAAGTATTTCCCATACAATTAGTTCTTTTTCCCGTACTTTACTCTTATCAACTTCTATGTTTGAAGCAAAATGTTTTGGAATTAAACACGATTAGAAATGTCTAGAATAGCTTTATTGCTATTTTGTAGGGTAATCCACATCGATGTAATAAAATTGTTGGGCCAACGACAATAACAGAACGTCTCAATAATCAACTTGTTTTCCAAGTAGTGTCTTTGAAACCTTCCCTTTTTATCCTCAACTATATCTGAAAATAATTTGTAAACTTTATCATGATCGTCCCTCATTGGTTATTCACGATTGCATTATCAAGAAGTGTATCCAATACTACTTGTACCAATTTTTCTTGACACATTACTAATTCTCCTAGTGTAGATCTACTTGTTGTGAATAGGTCAATAAGAGTGTTGTTCATATAGATAACTCTTCCATATAGTTCATTAATATCTGAACTCATTAGCTTCCCTCCATATATTTGAATAATTGGTCTCAATTCGGAAGGAAGAACTGATAAGAGACATAGAACCATCTATTATGGTTCTATATTTGTTCGGATAAAGTGCTTAGCTAATTCCATTCGTCGAACCAAAAAAACATTTCTTCTCCCAACGTTTCGATCTTTCGGTTAATTTTCATTTTCATTGTTAGTGGATCCCTCTTCTCCTAATTCTTTTCATTCTACCAACGGATAAACCATAACAATTCTTAAATCCATAATTGTTCTTGTATAGCACTTGATCCACTAGAAATTTGTCTGTTTCAAAATGTATCAAAACCCTAAGTAGCAAAAAAGAATGGGATATTGTATTTTCAAGATTGGATTTCATATTAGAATGAACCTCGTGATTGTAAGAAAGTATGTTGTTTAACTAAGGGCCTAACAAACAAAAAATTTGGGTAGGCTCGTAATATAACTAGGAAGACGTTACAAATTTGGGTTCAGGCCTTAATCCATTATGTAGGGTAGGCTTGTAATGAAAAGTAAAGGGTTTTGTTACCTCCCCAACAATTTCTCCATTATATAAGGTTTTTTTTTGCTCAAGCACTTCATTGTCTAGGAGAAATTGAGCCAATTCGAAGGTGTTGATGATTATACTGATCAATCATAGAATAAAACTTATGATTCAGTCCAATTAAACTGTCTTCCTTTGAATCTGGAACTCATTCTCATATACAAGGAAATGATTCCGTTCTAAAGTTAAAGATTGTAGTTCTCGAACGAACAATCAAAAAGATCATGAAGCATCCTCAAGTTTTGGTATTTTTCCACCAATAATCGTAGTTCCGAGTACTTTTTTGATGAACTCTAATATGATCAGATTTATAAGTCAACATCTCTAGTGAAATATTAGCAACATTGAATCCCTCGAGCGCCCAAACCTCCATTTCGGTTACCCGTTGTTCTCCTTGGTTAGCCCTTTCTTTAAGGGCTTGTTGTGTAACAGGTTCATAATGTCCACAGGAACTCCATGTATTTTATCAATAAATTCAAGGTATGTTTTTTTTGTAGATTTAAAAAAGTGAATTCTTTCTTTGTATATCCAAAAATGATTTTTTTTAAAAAAATTTACTCAAAAATAGTAAAAGTTATTTCGAACTCTTTTTTTATAAATTAAAATAGTCATTTTGATATTCATTAACTTAGATATTCTTTGTTATCGATTTAACATTTTAAAAATCATATATTTTTTTTCAAAAAGATGTCTCTAAAAAATGATTTTTTTGAGAAATGATTCAAATTATTTTTTTATTTTAAGCATTTTTTAAATTATATTATCCAAAAAGAGCCGTACAAAAAGGATTAAATAATGAAAATGACTTATCATGAGAATTTATTTAAACAAACTTCTCATTTGAAGATTTTTTAAAAACAACTTCTCATTTGAAGTTTTTTTTAAAAAAATTCTTTGTTAAAATGTTATTGCGAAAAAACATAACTATAAAAACCATTTTTAAAAAATGTTTTAACAAATGGACCCTCAATGAGTCTTGGATTATAAAAGTAGGTTATAGCCTTTCCAAATTCCAACCCACTTTTTTTAGAATAGTAACAATAATTCTATAACAATTTCATAATGACAATTTTTGTGACAACTTTCTTTTTCTCTCTTTTTATTGGTAAAATATAATAAAGAGTGAAAAGAAAGAGAGATAATAAAAACATCATGTGAATATGAGAGAGAGACTTGTCCAAAAGTTTTCACAAACTAAATATTCAAATATCATTTCTCTTTTTAAAAATTATATCACTTATTTTTACTTTTAAAGTAAGTTACTAATAATGATAACACATTCTTTTGTATTAAACACATCACTAAAAAAAATACATCCATTCAATACATAACTCTAATAAATTTGTTATGTATTATATCAATAACTTTAAAGGTTTAATATATATATATATTCAATCTAATTTTTATTTTTTTTTACAAATGCATACAATCATGTATCAACATGTAGAGTTTTACATAATAGTGTGGAAAGTAATGTGATTTAATTAGATGAGAAATGCTAGAAATATTTTATTTTCAACACTTTTAACACGCATTTTTTTATTAGATGTATGACCTATTTCCAAATTATAGGTTTCACAAAAGTTTCATCCAATAAAATAGCGAGTGTTAGAGATTGTTAAAAAGAGAATGTTTTCAACACTTCTATGTTATATGTAAAATTATTTTGAATTCTCCTGCATATAAACTAATCTCACTATAGCTATAGCTCATCAAAACTTACAAACCCCCACACAAAAAATAGTCGCTTCATGGAAGTTAGGATCCTCTCCATTTCCTTTGTCGGATACCATATCATCCATGGCCTTGTAGGCAGGACAAAAAGAAAACCAAGAATGACTAAAGAAACTATCAAAGAAGTGTACCACCATATTTTTAGGGTGCATGAAAATTTTCGACAAAAGAATATAAAAACAGACTGGGAAAGAAACTCATGTAACAGAGAAATAAGAAAGCATAGAACACTCATTCTCAATTTCTCATAACAAATCTTCAAATAGGCGTGGTCAAATGATATTGTAATAAGACGCCGAAACATTTTGCAAGTTGTTAGATATTTCGATACGAAAGGAGTGTACATGTATATTTCCTTCAAAAACATGCTCACTAAAACTTAAAAGAAATATATTCAAAAAGAATAAAATCTTGTACATATTCAAAACGATATGAAGCTTAAAATACACTAGTTCTTGGTGACAAGAAGAAAAACAAGTTCACTCTGTTTGGATTGAGGGTTTAGGAGGGGAATGGATGGGAGGGCTCACTTTTATTTTTTAAATTACAAACAATTTAAAATGCTTTTTTAAAATAAATTGGTGTTTTTGAAGTATTATATGATCATTTATCATGTTGTTAATTCAATTATCTTAAAATCATTTTACAATGTCTGTAATTTAATAAAGAAAAGTAAGTCCTCCCCTAACCCTCCATCCAAACACACCATAAAGGATTCATCCCACACCGTTTTGTCATGCATTGCATTTTGATGTGATGCTTCCTAGACTATACAATAGGTCCAATTGGAAACTTGTTTAGTCACATATATTTGAACAATATGTAAGAATAAAGACTCGATTTGAAAATATTAACAAAATGATAAATTGTAAAATATTACTACTAAACAAACTATTTTTTGTGTAAATTGTGAGGACACAAATGAACGATAAATCCTCTCAAAGACTTTTAAGCTCATACATTTCCATCTTTTTCGAAGATTATGCTCCAAGATTTATGAAAGTGCTCATTTCCATCTTTTTCTACAATTATGTTTCAAGATTTTAGTCACCGCCATGATTTTTTGATGTACAATAAAGACAATGAGGTTTGAACTTAAAACATGCTTCAATGATCCACTCACTCTTCAGCAATCTCTTTAGTTGATTACCATTTCACAGAAAGTGGTGATTATTTTATACACTTTATTCTTTGCTCACTTCACACTTCTCTATTCCTTTCCCATTTTTCCTTTCATATGATCCATCACATATTTTCTTTTGTAATACATTAAAAGTGAAAATTAGATGCATCCCCAAAAAGTATGATAACACTGATTTTAGGAAAGCCGTGGTCCCACAACAAAGTTAGAACAGAGAGCAGTTCAATTTACAAGCATGCTACTTTTGTTATTATTATTGTAACGTGCCCTACCAACTTCATGTTCTAGAAACAGTTAATTCCCCCACCAAATCACATAGTAAAAATTAAGAAAACAAAGCAAATCACATTAATCAAATCAGACCAACACAAACTTGCTAAAAGAACCAGAATCTCATATTATCTTAATTGTAGACCATGTAATTACATTTACATGTAAATATTCTCTATGGTAAAGGAGGAAAAATGTTGAGGGGTTTCCCAAAAAGAATCTTTGGACAAAATAGAAACCATGAAAGGAAGAAGAAATAAAACTATGGCTGATCTTGCAAGGATCTCTACTGGCTAGTGACTACAATAACACTTCCCTCAGTACCACCATGAATTCAAAATAATAACTTTTGAGTGATTTTGACCATGTTAGGGAAGCAAAATGGCTTACCACCAACAATTACATTAGCATAATCTAAAGTTAGTACTTGGTACCAATGCATTAGATCTTAAAAGGCATATTGCAAGCAACGATTGAGATCTACACAGACTCGGTTAATAAGCTTATCTAAGAGAAGTTGAACTCCTCGTCTAGAGGTAGATTAAGATCAGGCAGCAAGAATCCTCGGTTATTAACATCTTGTTGCGATGATGATGATGATGAAGAAGCATTCATTGTAATGTCAAATGATTCCTTCTCTTGAACTGTCTGGGGCTGAACTAATGTAGATGAACTGCAGGTTGCGTCCATATGTTCTGATTGGTCAACAAGAATAGCTTTTCCAGACACCAGAGAGGTTCTGGCTTCTTTCGTGGCCTTCTGTGACACCAAATCAAGCTGTTACAAGAGATCATAGACATAATTAGATAATAAATTAATACATTCATTCAATTCAAGTAATCTTTAAACAGAGGTTTCAAACATTGGTATGTAACAGAGAGCAGTACTACTCAATTTTTGAAACTGACAATTAGGAAAAATAAAAGAACAAGGTCTCACCTTAATTTTCTTTAAGCTTTCATTTTTGGCTCTTTCTCTCTCAACTGTGAAATTCATGGATGCCAGTTTCTGTTCAAATTTTCAAAACAAAAAACAATAAGAAATATATCTCCAATAAACAAGGTCTATATATATATATATATATATATATATATATATATACATGTGTAATGCTAAAAAAAATAAAAAATCAAGGGAAGTTATTCAATATCATACATCTTTCAAATTTCCCCTTTCTTGCAGAAGCATCTTCTCTTCCTCAAGTAGTTCAGGCAGAGACTGCATTCAAAAGCATTAAGATATCAAACATGTTTAACTCAAAACAGGACACATCATTTTCTTCAAAATGAATTGCAGACACATAGACAAAGTGAAAAAGATATCATTTTGTTATTTTGAGTTTTTGACCCATGAATATGATGAAATTATTACAACAAAAGCTGAGCAAACAGATAGACATTCAGACAAAAATTTGTACTTACCCTTTTCTTTCTTATTATCCTTTTGTTGGCAGTGGCTTCAGTTTGCTCATCAACCTGCAAGATACAAAAAAAAATTAATATATCAGAGCTTAAACATACATAAATCACATTATACCAAGAATCTAACATTAGGAAGGCACAAGTATTGAAAATAATGGCACTCAACCATCACTTATAAATGTAATAATGTAAATAATGTAGGAGAATACTATTACTAGTACTACTACCCTACCAGTATCTGTCTTCAGAGCACAGTACTCAATGTACCATATTCTATCGTAATAATATTACATTGACCCCACTTCCGTACTATACAGTATATCACGTAAATCCCACTAAACTCATAAGATGCCATGATTTCTAAAATAAATAACATCACCTATTCTTTTGGCACACACTCTTATGTCCCACTAGTTTATAATTGAACTAATCTTTCACATTGTCACAAATCAAGAAAGAAAGAAAAAAAAAAAATACCTTTTTCACTTTTTTCTTTAACAAACTTTACCACTGAAAAAAAAAAATGTTAACGATGTATTTTAAAGATAGATTTTTATCTTAAGAGTTAAGATTTACATACACTAATAAGTGTTGGACTAGCTTAAGTAGTCTTTTGTCATTAATACAACATTTTCCCTGGATAAGGATGTTGTGGTAGTGTCAGACACGATACGTGTCCGACACCAAGACACGCCTTCAATCAGAAGTGTCCGTACAACGGAGATTTTAACCAAACCTATGTAATACTCCTCAAATCTTATAAATAAATCCGGAGGAATATTTACATTGGTCGGAGAATGAATGAAACAAAAGTAAAGTCTAACATGTGAATGTGAAGTGTGACCGCGTCCACACGGAAAAGCACAGTAAGCGAGGTCACAGTGGATTACATTCACAATTTCATTACACTTTACACAAGAACCAATAAAAAAAAAAACAAGTACAACACAACCACTACTTGTGTGTGGACACGTCAATATTACGAAATTATCCTTAACAATATTTCGCCGCTTAAGCAGTTATGACAGATTCATCTAACAAATAACAATAACAATATTCAACTACAACATTCATTATTATTATACTCATTTATTTTTTCAATAATAATAAAAAAATAATGTTTTTGTTTATTATAATTTTTTTCATGATAAAAAAAATCAGTTCAAATTATTATTTATTTATTCTTTTCAAAATAAACTAAATCCTACTTTTTTGTTGATGATGATGAAATCTTATTTTATCTGATTCACTATTACCAATAATAATTCACACAAAAAAAAAATTAATATTTTTTGACAAGGATAAAAATTAAATGTTTTCCAATTTAAATTATAGTTAAAACTTTAAAGACAGAAATACCCTCGGAAGTAGGGTTTTTTCCGTAATTTTAGGTTTAATGCGGCGCGGAAAAAACGCGACAAAACTCACAAAAGTCATGAGTTCTGTAAATCCAAGGGAAACTAACAGAACCCTTCCACGGCGGTTCCGTTCATCGGAAATGGCCAAAAACCACCGATCTGATATTCTAAATGACAAAACTACCCTTGTTAATAAAATCGTCAAAATAAAAAATTTAAATGGTATTTTCGTCTAAAAAAATTAAAACTGTCAGAGTCAGAGGTGAAAGAAACCAGAAAATAGAAAATTTTCTCAACTGGTTTGTTTCGTTCAAACAAAACTCGCTGGAAGAGAAAAAAACCGGGAGATTAAACCGGAAGAGAAGAAGATGAAGAAAAAACTGAACCGGAATTATAAAAAGGATTAGAAACGAAATCGAACCTTAGATCTTGAAGAATGAACCGGTTTGATGAACCGACTGGATGATGCTTCATTACCGTCGGCGAGGGTTACGGCGGTGTTAGCGGTGGCGGTACTAGCGGAATTGGCGGCGGACCAAGAGAGAGGAGTTGTAGGACTTGCTCTTGTGAACTTTACAGCGTGAGTCCGTCGTAGCTTTGAACGGGGTTTTTGAACGTTCCAGTGAACGGTAAACGGTGGATAAAGAGGAGATGAAGGTTTTTTGGTGAAGGAAAGGAGAAAGTTAGCGACGATTGTGTCGTCAGCCATGGCTGTTTCGACCCAGTTATCATCGTCCATGATGATGAGAGAGAGAGATGAAGATGTGGTTGCGAAGAAAAAGGGATTGAGAGAGAGTTTTTGTTAATAAATTTGGTGAATTTAATGAATGAATGAATGAAAAAGTTGGAATTGAGAAGAGTGAAAGGGTTTATATATTGTCTTTGTTGTTGTTGTTGACAAACAAACCTAAAGCCAAAGGAGTTTTGGCTTTGGTGTGGACTGTGGGCCCTACCTACCCCCTTTTTTTTTAACGTGGCATTCCATCTACTCTCTTTTCTCTTTGGGATTTACACACTCATTTTCTTGTTTTTCAATTTTTGATCTAACTGAGAATACACGTGAATTTAACTCAGTTGATAAAATCATGATATTTTATATATAGGATTGAAGTTTGAATATCAGACACGTGTTTGTATCGAGTTTTGTTAATCGGTGCTTTCAGAATAATGGTTAATGAAACTATAAATAAAAAATTTGTGTTCAAAATATAAGTTTTGACTTTTGATTAAGTAATAATTACACAACTTTTTACAAAAAAAAATATTTGTTTTGATTGCTTAACCAATGTTCTGAGAGCACTGTTTAACATTTTCCTATATGAAAATATCGTTATCTAAATAATATAGTTATCACATTATTTTTATATAAGTTATCAGATAAATTGCATATTATATCTAGTGATTAGGGTTCGAACTCAGACTTCACTTTTTTAAATTTAAAAATATGTGAGCTCTGGTCACTAAACTATTTGATCAAAAGGAAAAAAAAACAATGTAGTTGCACGCAATTGTATATGATAATTCATTGAATTAAATAGGATGTATTGTAAAAAATAATTTAATGAATTAAGTAGGAGCATAACGAATAGTAAAGACCTTTTTAAACAAAATTAAGACTAATGTAGGTGAGATTCAAATCTTATTATATTTTTGTTAAGTTTGAAGAGATCATTTATCATTTGGTGCTCATGGTTATCTTGTTTTTCAATTCATTTAGTCATTGTCTTAGAAGTAAGTACAAAATTATAATTATAATAATAATTAAAAAAAAGTGTTGAAATTGATCAAGAAGAAGTTCCTCTTCTTGTATGTTTTTATTTGTTGTTTTTGTGACCAGTCAAATAAAATTATTCTTGTAGTTCCACTTCTTGTATGTTTTTATTTGTTGTTTTTGTGAGAAGTCAAATAAATTTATTCCTGTAACCGAAAAAGAATAAAAATATTCTGGAGATATAAAATTGTTTTTGATGTATTGACTCTGTTTTTATTTGTAGAAAAATAATCAATATTAATTGCTCAAGTCAAGAAAATATTAATAGCAAGAATATTTTGTTAAAAAATAATACTAATACCATAAGAATGAGTTATTATGCTTTTTGACTAACAGATATGTAGATTTTTTTCGTTTGTTTTAAATGTATGAATGTATTCTTACATTTCATGTAATGAATTCTTTCAAGAAAATGTAAATGGTTATTTTAGGAAAAACTATAACTTAGGAATTTTTTTGTTATATATAAGCTAAAAAATCATTTAAGGAAATAAAATGATGGGATATAAACATAATGCAATAAAAAGACAAAATATTGGACTTCTAACTTTATTTTCGAATAAATTTAGATTTTAAAATTATTTTTAAAAAATGTTGGCTGAGTGAAAATTTTGTATAGTGTCGCCTGTTAGAGATTGAAAATCAAATTTTTTTCTTTTGACGAAACTTAGCTACAATTCTCTAGGTGTTTTACGTATGGTTCTTAACTAAAAATACATTTTTTTAATTAATAAACTTTGAGAAACTTATGGATATAAGGAAATCATAGTGAATTTAGTTAAGAACCATACGAAAAACACCTGAAGAATTCTACCTAAGTTTTTTCCTTTTTTTTGTTGTGTTTTGAGATGAGATTGAAAATTAAAGTTAAAGGCTAGCTTAACTCACAATGTCAATATTGTTATATTAGACATGTTTATTTGGATTCAAACCTGAATTTTTTTAGACGTGTACTCCCTCCGGTCTCAAATATAAACAACTTTTTACTTTTTAGGTTCATTCAATAAATAATGTATGTGGTCCATCAAATGTAAGGAAATTTTCACTTTTTAGGTTCATTCAATAAATAATGTATGTGGTCCATACATACATTATTTATTGAATGAACCTAAAAAGTAAAAAGTTGTTTATATTTGAGACCGGAGGGAGTATAAGTTTAAAACGACGTTTGTCACTTTTATACAAATTTTAAAAAATAAATATCAATGTTGGAGAAAAAAAAATCATTTTGAAACAAAAGTTATAAATCTCAACTTAAGAGAACAAAAAATATTTTATGGTAAAAATTAATATATCCTTTTTTTTTATGAAAAGAGGGCTAAATTGAAAGAAAAAAAAATTATAACGCTTAAAGATGTTAGAATCAATTTATGTCTCAAGAACGACTCTTATCTCTCCCTAAAAAATAATTTTAAACATGTATGCATTCACTATTTTCAAATTCAAATAAAATAACTTTTATATTCAATTTACTTTAACCAAATTCAATTCTACTATTACAAAGTTAATTTATTTAATTCGTCGAAGTATAAACCTAACACAATTATTGATTGCAAATTTGATGTCTTTTGACTGAATTTTGAGTTTGATGTTAGAAAACTAAATGAATGATTACGCGTTGGATTGATTTTTATGTACTTATTACAAAGTTATAACGCATAAAAAAGGGTACTTACATAATTAATTACATGTGAGAAGCGTGGAGTTAAAGATTTAGATTCTACAGTGATTTATTTGTTAAAAAAAGATTCGAGGGTAATTTTGATTTGTTTGTATAATGGGAAATGCTAACCGGTGCTCCCGGGCACTGGTTAAGGATACTAAAAAGGGAAATTATATAGTAATTATTGTATTGAAAACTGTGTAATTAATCCATAAATAAGTCAACAAAGTTTCCTTTTATGATAATAAATTTCTTTTTTTGTATGCTTAACCAGTGCCCCGGGGGCACCGGTTAGCATGACCCTTGTATAATCTGGATGTTAAATAGTCAAGTAGGCACAGCGTGGATAGGGAAATGTGTAGAATCTCCAGGATATTACTCACTCCATTCCAAATTACTATAAGATTCATTAAATGTTCTCAACATCAATTTTTTTGGTGTTAATTTCGATAGTAACATTAATGCTCCATTGAGTGTTCTTAACAACAATTTTTTGGTGTCAATTTCAATGGTTAGTCAATGGACAACCTTGTCTTATATGACTTTAAATAGGATACCACAACCACAGAGTGAGATTGGACTATTCAGCTTAGTCAATCTTTAAATAGGAAAGAAGTGGACTCCTAAAACCGCGTGAAATTGAGTGAGGCTGAATAAACAATAAATTGAGGGAGTAGATGATTTGATTTAAGATAGAGTGAAAGGTCCCTTCTGCGAAGAGAGCAACTGGCGCCTCCGCCAAACCACCAGAAAACCCTTCCTTAAACCGTCGATTTTGGTATCTTCACGCAGATGGGTTTTTCATGGGACGATGGAGATGAACAGTAGTCGTCGATCCATTTCACCATCTAAATCAAATCTTGAAGAAAATCAAAGTTTTAATTGTTTGTAAATCAAAGTTGTGGTTTCCTTTTCAAGCTGGTCAACAGTTTTCAAGTTCGTGAACAGTAACCACGACAGAGACGAAATATGATGAACACTTTGGAGCTTCCGTTCTGCTCAAGTTTTTTCGTTACGATAATCGTATCCTTGTTAATTTGTGAACTGTGTTTGTGTGTTTAGGTGGCTTTCCTGTCATTATTACTAGTTGTTGGGTTAAGATTGCTTCAGATTTGTTGTTATGTGTTGCGTTTCGTGCTTGTCTCATCTTTGTTGTGTGAGTTGTTGATGGCTTCAACCACTCTACAGTCGAGGGTAACAAAATCGTTTGCTCAAGCTCTAACTAATTCGTGCAGCATTCCTAATTCACAGTTGCCTAAGCCTTGTTTGAAAGGTGAGCAACTCTCAATAAGAATTTCTAAAGATAAAGTTTTGGCAGAAATCTTTGACTGTCAAAATGTCCTAAATAGGAGGTTCACTCTTCCAAAGGGTTCTTCCCCCGTGCGTATGCTGGACTTGAAGGAAAGAATCTCAAAGTTTTGGCAAACTAAAGGTTTGTGGTCCATGGTTTCATTAGGTAAAGGTTACTTTGAATTTGTTTTTCATCCTTAGATGATCCAAGTGCAGTTTGATCTATTGGTGCTTGGATCTCTCATCGGGCTTCCTTCGTACATTTGCTTGGGCTGCTGACTTCAATCCTCACGAGGTGCAACAAACAATTGCTCTGACATGGATTCGCCTTCATGGTCTTGCTCGAGAATATTGGTGCAAAAAACCATTGTTTGAAATAGCAGGGGCTCTAGGAACTCCTTTGGCACTTGATGAGGCAACTAGCAAGAGAACTTTCAGTCATTATGCTAGAGTTCTATTAGAGGTTGATCTAACGTTAGAGATGCGTGAAAGAATCCTAATTGAAAGGAAGGTTTTTGATTTCTATGTGGATGTTGAGTTTGAAAAACTTCCCCCATTTTGTAACTCATGTCAGATTGTTGGACATTCCGTTAAGAATTGCAAGTATCAAATTTCCAAAGTGCAGCCTATTATTAAGCCTACTGCCTCAACTATTGAGAAGGTTGATGTCGTGATCATACCGCCTACAGGTGTAACGCCCCAATTTACTATTTTCTTATTTAATTATTTTCGGTTGAGTTTAGAGTCTTTTATATGACTTATGTGATTTATGTTGATTTATGATTGATTTATGTTGTTTTATGAACTATGTTGTTGAACCTTTTTGGATTAAGATTTTCCTTTGAGTTATTTATGTTGAGGCCGTAGTGCCAAAGATTGTTGAACAAAGTTGTTGATTTTGAAATAATTTTCTGCTGCGATATAAATGAATTTTGACAGGGTTCTTTTGATAAATAGTAACTTTACTCTATTTATGTTTTAAAAGTAGTGTGACATTCCGTTTCACGTCGGATACTCTGATTATTTTTATTATTTACGTTGTTGGGAAAACGGGGTGTTACAACAGGTACGCTAAACAAAGTGGCAGCTTACAATAAAACTGTTGTTGAAATACCCGCTGATTGATGATATAATAAGGTCTAGAGAAGTTACAAATGTTATGTTTGAAGTGGATGAAATAGTCACAAGAAATGGGGGGTTTGAATTGTGACCCTTTTTAAATTTAATCCTGAAACTTAACAAGTTTATGTACTCAAGAAAATTCTTGATAAATGTTAGATAAAAGAAGATTATAAAATATTTAGATATTTAAACAGTTGTTTTATCAAGGACCAGAATGTTCTGGATAGAGTAAGGTTTAAATAATTAAGTAGTTATATTAGGACCAGAATGTTCTGGATAACAGTTATAAGATTAATTATTTAAACTGAATGATAAAATAATATTATGGTTAATTAAGGACCAGAGAACTCTGAATAAATATAAAACAATTATAATTAATTATTAAGCTGAATGATAAAACAATATTAATGGTTATTTAAGGACCAGAGAACTCTGGATTAATTTGGTTGTGATTAATTAGGACCAGAATATTCTAGAGAT
>Ga0228710_1001334_pt1 | contig 36674 bp, 22 predicted proteins | sample MedpolnodulmetaG_FD_177995 | JGI IMG/M metagenome (GOLD analysis project Ga0228710, IMG submission 177995) | Root nodule microbial communities from Medicago polymorpha collected in Santa Monica, California, United States - pink nodules | ecosystem: Host-associated > Plants > Roots > Nodule...
ATGGGTATTAGAGTAAAATTAACCATTAGGGTTAGGTTAAAATTAGGGCAAACATTTGCTTCCGGGTTAACTTTAATAAATAAGAGATAAGGCAGATTTATTTTGTTCAAAAAAATAGGAGATTAGCTGTGATTTTGTTGAGAAGGAAAAAATAGGGTTAATAATTAAAAAGAGGTATTAGAGTAAAATTAACCATTAGGGTTAGGTTAAAATCAAGGCAAACATTTGCTTCCGGGTTAACTTTAATAAATAAGAGATAAGGCATATTTGTTTTGTTCAAAAAAATAGGAGATTAGGTGTGATTTTTTTGAGAAGGATAAAATAGGGTTAATAATTAAACAGGGGTATTAGAGTAAAATTAACTATTAGGGTTAGGTTAAAAATAGGGCAAACATTTGCTTCCGGGTTAACTTTAATAAATAAGAGATAAGGCAGATTTGTTTTGTTCAAAAAAATAGGAGATTAGCTGTGATTTTTTTGAGAAGGATAAAATAGGGTTAATAATTAAACAGGGGTATTAGAGTAAAATTAACCATTAGGGTTAGGTTAAAAATAGGGCAAACATTTGCTTCCGGGTTAACTTTAATAAATAAGAGATAAGACAGATTTATTTTGTTCAAAAAAATAGGAGATTAGGTGTGATTTTGTTGAGAAGGAAAAAATAAGGTTAATAATTAAACAGGGGTATTAGAGTAAAATTAACCATTACGGTTAGGTAAAAATTATGGCAAACATTTGCTTCCAGGTTAACTTTAATAAATAAGAGATAATGCAGATTTGTTTTGTTCAAAAAATAGGAGATTAGATGTGATTTTGTTGAGAAGGAAAAAATAGGGATAATAATTAAACAGGGATATTAGAGTAAAATTAACCATTAGGGTTAGGTTAAAATTAGGACAAACATTTGCTTCCGGGTTAACTTTAATAAATAAGAGATAAGACAAATTTGTTTTGTTCAAAAAAATAGGAGATTAGGTGTGATTTTGTTGAGAATGAAAAAAATAAGGTTAATAATTAAACAGGGGTATTAGAGTAAAATTAACCATTAGGGTTAGTTTAAAATTAGGGCAAACATTTGCTTCCGGGTTAACTTTAATAAATAAGAGAGAAGGTAGATTTGTTTTGTTCAAAAAAATAGGAGATTATGTGTGATTTTGTTGAGAAGGAAAAAATAGGGTTAATAATTAAACAGGGGTATTAGAGTAAAATTAACCATTAGGGTTAGGTTAAAATTAGGGAAAACATTTGCTTCCAAGTTAACTTTAATAAATAAGAGATAAATAAGAGATAAGGAAAATTTGTTTTGTTCAAAAAAATAGGAGATTAGGTGTGATGTTGTTGAAAAGGAAAAAATAGGGTTAATAATTAAACAGGGGTATTAGAGTAAAATTAACCATTAGGGTTAGGTTAAAATTAGGGCAAACATTTGCTTCCAAGTTAACTTTAATAAATAAGAGATAAGACAGATTTATTTTGTTCAAAAAAATAGGAGATTAGGTGTGATTTTGTTAAGAAGGAAAAAATAGGGTTAATAATTAAATAGGAGTATTAGAGTAAAATTAACCATTACGGTTAGGTAAAAATTATGGCAAACATTTGCTTCCGGATTAACTTTAATGAATAAGAGATATGTCAGATTTGTTTTGTTCAAAAAAATTGGAGATTATGTGTGATTTTGTTGAGAAGGAAAAAATAGGGTTAATAATTAAACAGGGGTATTAGAGTAAAATTAACCATTAGGGTTAGGTTAAAGTTAGTGCAAACATTTGCTTCCGGGTTAATTTTAATAAATTAGAGATAAATAAGAGATAAGGCAAATTTGTTTTGTTCAAAAAAATAAGAGATTAGGTGTGATTTTGTTGAGAAGGAAAAAATAGGGTTAATAATTAAAAAGGGGTATTAGAGTAAAATTAACCATTAGAGTTAGGTTAAAATTAGGGCAAACATTTTCTTCCGGGTTAACTTTAATAAATAAGAGATAAGACAGATTTGTTTTGTTCAAAAATATAGGAGATTAGGTGTGATTTTGTTAAGAAGGAAAAAATAGGGTTAATAATTAAACAGGGGTATTAGAGTAAAATTAACCATTACGGTTAGGTAAAAATTATGGCAAACATTTGCTTCCGGATTAACTTTAATGAATAAGAGATAAGTCAGATTTGTTTTGTTCAAAAAAATAGGAGATTATGTGTGATTTTGTTGAGAAGGAAAAAATAGGGTTAATAATTAAACAGGGGTATTAGAGTAAAATTAACCATTAGAGTTAGGTTAAAATTAGGACAAACATTTGCTTCCGGGTTAATTTTAATAAATAAGAGATAAGACAAATTTGTTTTGTTCAAAAAAATTGGAGATTAGGTGTGATGTTGTTGAGAAGGAAAAAATAGGGTTAATAATTAAACAGGGGTGTTAGAGTAAAATTAACCATTAGAGTTAGGTTAAAATTTTGGTTAACATTCGTGGGTTAACTTTAATAAATCTATAGTCTCAAGGTAACACTGTTACATCCCTTTTACCGCACGAGCTTAGTTGTGGTTCAGAAAGAGAGATGGAAAAACAAGGAAAAGCATAAATGTTGAAAACAAAAATGCTTGTTAGCTAGGAAACTCTCGTGCAATGGAATCAAATCAATAGCAGTAAGTCGTTTTCTTTCTTGGATCTCTTCACCATAAAATTACAAAGCAATGTAATTAAAAAGCTATCTACGTGGTAAAAAAAATTCAAAAAGAAAAAGTGAATTGGACAAACAATGATGATAAGATATCCTGTAGTAGTAGTGAAATAATTCAAGGAACAATTTATTGTTTTTATAAAATAAGTTGTTCTGTATAAAATAAGTTGTTTTGAATAAGCAGCTGATAAGTTGTTTTAAAAAATAAGCTATTTTTTAAAATAAGTTGTTTTGCATAAAATAAGTTGTTTTAAAATAAGCTGTTTTGAATAAGTTGTTTTTTAAAATAAGAAGTTTTGCATAAAATAAATTGTTTTGAATAAACTTCTTTTTAATAAAGAGATCGTAATAAGTTGTTTTGCATGAGATAAGTTGTTTTGAAGAAATAAGCTATTCTAGCTTTTAATTTTAATTTGTTTTTTTTATAATAAAAGTGGTTTTATTCATTGGATAAAAAATATTTGTTTTGGTTCGGTTCAGTTTGGTTAATAGGTAAGCAAATGGTTAACTGAACCATAACTTTGGTTCAGTTTGGTTACTTCCAAACTTTAAACGGTTCGGTTCGGTTATTTCAAACCATTTGAGCAATTTGGTTCGGTTCGGTTCAGTTTTGATGGTTAACCGAGTCATGCCCACCCCTACTTGGAAGTATAAGCAATAATTTTTTCTTTACCAAAGATTTTTTGTTTAAGAATGTCACCATATCAAGTATCATAAGCATTAGTTTCAAACAATTTTAAATGCTTGTGGAATACTCCCTCCGGTCTCAAATATAAGAAAAGATTCAATTTTTAGGTTCATTGAATAATTAACGTATCTGCTTTACAATATAGACCAGATACATTAACTACTCAATGAACCTAAAAAAAGATTTTTTTCTTATATTTGAGACCGAAGAGAGTACGAAGATAAAGACAAGGAAGATCTTTAACTCCGCCTTTTATTATTTTGACGACATTTGTATGGACATCAGTCCAAGGAGGAGGATCCTTTTTAAGCCTATCATGGAGAGGTTTGATAATATTACTTAGTAGGAGAAAAAAGTCAGAAACATAATTTAGGCATCCTAAAACTATTTATAATTGTGTTTTGTCGATGATTTAATTAGGAAATTTATGAGCGAACTCAATTGCTCGATGAATGTGGACAATGGTTCCCTGGTGAATGTTCTGACCAAGAAATCTAATATTTGTTTGATTGTTTTAGAAATAGCAAGACCATTTCTTTTGATTGTGGATATGAAAATATAATATGCTTTAAATGTTGGTCCAGAGGTTTGGAGAAAACTAACACATCATCAATATATACTATTGTAAATTTTGAAAATGGATTAAAAATGTCATTCATTATTCTATGAAATTCCGAAGGAGCATTTTTTAGCCCAAAAGGCGTAACAGTTCATTCGTATTGTCCAAAAGGAAAACAGTAAAAGTTGTTTTGTAGCAATCTTCTTCTTTGATTTGGATTTGCCAAAATCCAAATTTCATATCAAATTTAGAGAACATTTTGCATCATTTATGCGATTTAGGAGATCTTTTTTGTTTGGGATAGGGTAACGAATCCAACTTAAGGCTTGATTAAGAGGTTTATAATTAATAACTAAACGAGGAGCACCTCTTTCAATTTTAGCTTGTTTGTTAACAAAAAAAGGTTGAACATGACCAAGGATTCGCTTTTTCTAATAAATCCTTTTACTAAGAGATCTTTGATTTCTTTTTGACAAATTTGAAGAAGTTCTTCATTCATTTGAATAGGTCTAGCTTTTGTTGGTATATGTTTTTCTTAAAAATCTTTTTCAAAATAAGTACTAGAAGCGGACCTTAAAGGTCAAACACTAAAATGCTTTTCAACAAAACAACAGAAAAACCAAACAAAACACAAACTAAAAATGCAGCCTAAGAAACATAAACAAGGAACCGAAGAGGATTAAGCCACCGGTTGTGATGGTCTAATCAAAAGATGGGTATTCCGTTTTTTTTTTAACACGAGTATTTCCCTTTTAACCACCAAAACGATTGAAGCTTAATTTTAGCACATAATATTTGCATGTTTTCCTCTTTGTGTTGAAAAAATCCGCTTGTTTCTTATTAGGCAAAATTACTCCAAAAGCATTTTATCTTATTTATTTGTAACACTATCATTTTAACACTAATGCACATAATATCTTTTAAAATATGCACATATTAATCCTTTTGTTCAGTTTTTTATTAAAAAAATGATGAGGTGAACTGCCACGTATAATTCTTAATATAATTTTTTTTAAACAATTATTTAATAATAATTATTTTAATGTTTTTATGAATACATATAATTAAGTATTTAATTACAATTTTATTTCACCGTATTCATTAGTGCATATAACTTAATTTTCAATCTTTCAAAAAAAAAAAAAAAATTTCAAATATTTAATTTTACACATACATATTTGAAGGGACATATATAACTTTTGGAATTAGCAGAAGACTAGGTAAAATATTTGATTGGACCAATACTAATTTGGAGGCACAAGATTTAAGAAGACTCATTCATTGGTTCACGCAAACACGTAGTAATAATAGCAAATACATAAAACTAAAAAATAAATCTCACAAATTTGTCTTGCAATCCTATCTATTTATTCTCCAAAAGCTTATAATTAGTTCTGTTTTTTTTAATTAGCATATATTAAGGCACATAAAACCCACGGATGAAACCAAAAGCAAAGGTACAAATAAGGCGTCGTTCATATACGCAAATATTAGTTCTAAACTGTTTATATGCAAACTAATCTTTTAATTCTAACAAATCAACAACTTATTTCTGCTCGTGAGCTTTTCTCAATTAGTTGGAACAATACATAAAATATGCAAGGTTCGGGGTTTAGACGGGCCACTACCTAAAAACAAATCAACAACTTATTTATTTTTGGATAATTTGAGACGAATTAAAGTTTGTTTCGCGGGAAGGGACGCATAACAAACTATCTTTTCCTTCCTTCCTTCCATAACTGAAAATCAAATCCCGCTTTTCTCTCTCTCTTCCATTTCTCAATTCAAAACTTCTCTCTCTTTCTCTCATCTCTCACAATGCTATGAAGAATCCCAATCCATGTCTTCCAACCCTCCCCCACCGGAAAATGATCCACCACCAGCGACATCGTCGCCGGTATCCGCTAAATCCAGAACTCTTCAGAAATTCCCTCCCATTGTAAACCGCCGCACAGCGACATTATCATCGAATAATGAAGACGACGAATGCGAAGAAGAGAATAATAAAAACAAGAATCATGATAATAAGGAGGAAAGTGAAGAAGAAGAAGACGACGTTCTTGTACCTGAACGTGAATTTGAACGTCCTGAATGTTCTTATTCTTCTTCCATTTTGCAAGCTTCGTCGTTAGGTCTTAATCAAATTCGAACGCGATTCTCTTCGCCTCTTCGTCATTCTTCTTCTGCTGGTGCTCCTTCTTTTCCTACACAAGATGTTGTCAACAATGTCGCTAAATTTAGATCTAGAGTTTCGCATCCAAAAGACCTAGGTATATATACACATTCTTTCTCTTTCCTTTATTGTTCGTGGTTTTAAATTGCAATTGCGGTTATGCTTCTGCGAAATTTTATATTGCAACAAAATGTTGCAGTTGCACACGAATCGGTGACACAGACACGATATTGACACGAGTAAATATTTGAAAAAAATGAATTATTTAAACATTATCACATGTGTCGTGTCTCTGTCTGTCAGGTGTCAGATACCAGACATGCCTTCAATTAAAAGTGTCGGCTCCAAAGATTGCAATGCCATTGCAAATGCCTCAAATCATTTATGTTGGGGCTGTAATTGAGGTTGCGGAATGCAATTTAAACCATGTTCTAGTTTTAGATTCTATAATAATATGAACCAAAAATGATTTTAGATTTTATTGTTAAATCTACGTCAGATGTATCTTTATTATAATTTAATTTTGGAATGAATTGGTTGGTGAATTATTTCATTGTTGTTCTTTATTAGGGGAAAAAATTCATTGGAATCAATCCAAATCGTTGAAAGCTCGTTCACAACTCCTCATACTGGAGGTGATATGTTAAACTTTTGTTTTTATATATAATATATAATATTCAGTAAATATTATGCATATAAGCTGTGTTCGTAATTGTTATTGTTGCCGACATGTCGTGTCTAATTGTTATCAAACACGGAGACATATGATTACATTCAATTGTGCCATATTTTCTAATTGTTATTGTTGCCGACATGTCGTGTCTAATTGTTATCGTTGCCGACATGTCGTGTTTGGTGTTCGAGAAGTGTCGGTGTCTGATACCAAAACGACACCAACACATGTGATTACATTCAATTATGACATATTTTCTATTTGTTATTGTTGTCGACGTGTCTGGCGTCCGTGTACACCAATGCTTCATAATCTTTATTCAATTTCAGTGAGTATGTGTGTTTAGTTTAGTAATATTTTGTGTGCGTGTGTGTGTTCAATAGTTGGAGAAATGTAGGTAGCTCAGGTTCATGGCGTGTGTTTTTGTACAGGGAAATCATGCAGCTTATGCCAAAGATTTTAAATCCCCACGTTATCAGGAAATTATGCGACTTACAAGTGGTAAGAAAAAGAGAAACCGGGCTGATATTAAAAGCTTTTCCCATGAACTTAACTCCAAAGGAGTTAGGCCTTTTCCAGTCTGGAAACATCGTGCCTTTGGGCAGGTACTCTTTTTGTTTCAATTTCTTTATTATCAATTTGAAACATAAACAACCTAAATAAGCGCTTACAGCATAACGAAGCGCTTATCATGTATGCGCTTATGTATACACTCAGCTGTGGAATCAATTTTTTTTAAGCTATAAGCTGTTTTCATAACCTATCCTGGAGAGCTTATGGAAATTAGCTAAAGCGTTCTCAAACAGTCTCAGAAGTACATGTCATTAGATAAGCTCAAATAAATCTGTTTTAAAACACTAAATTTGTTAAACTACCTTCTATGGTTTTTCAATGAGACGAATTGTTACAGGAAATCATGGTGGAGATTAGAGCTAAGTTTGAAAAACTAAAGGAAGAAGTTGATTCTGATTTGGGTGGTTTTGCTGGTGATTTGGTGGGTACTCTTGAAAAAATACCTGGGTCTCATCCTGAATGGAAAGAGGGGTTGGAAAATTTGTTGGTTGTTGCTCGACAATGTGCAAAGATGACAGCAGCTGAGTTTTGGATCAAATGTGAAACTATTGTTCAAAAACTAGATGATAAACGTCAAGAAATACCGGTAGGGATTCTCAAGCAAGCACATACGCGCCTGTTGTTTATTCTCTCTAGGTGCACTCGTCTAGTGCAATTCCAGAAGGAAAGTGTTAAAGAACAAGATCACATTCTTGGTCTTCACCAACTCAGCGATCTTGGAGTATATTCCGAGCAAATTATGAAGGCTGCAGAGAGTTGCAGTGTTCCACCTAGTGACCATGAGATGCCTGAGAAGCTGTTAAAAAAGTCACATGGGAAAGAGCAAGACAAACCGATTACATCACAAAGTCAAGCTGATCAACATGCAAGTGTTGTGATTGATAATGTGGAAGTTACTACGGCAAGTACTGAGTCGACTCCTGGAAGCAGCTATAAGATGGCTTCTTGGAGAAAGCTTCCATCTGCTGCGGAGAAAAATCGCGTAGGTCAAGATGCAGTAAAAGATGAAAATGCTGAAAACTGGGATACTTTGTCATGTCACCCTGATCAACATTCACAGCCGTCATCTAGAACGCGGAGGCCTTCTTGGGGATATTGGGGAGATCAACAAAATCTATTACATGATGATTCAATGATCTGCAGGATTTGTGAGGTTGAAATACCAATATTACATGTGGAGGAGCATTCTCGAATATGTACAATTGCTGATAAATGTGATTTGAAAGGCTTAACTGTAAATGAACGGCTTGAAAGAGTTGCCGAAACAATTGAAATGTTACTTGATTCCTTGACACCAACATCGAGTTTGCATGAAGAGTTCAATGAGTTATCTCTAGAAAGAAATAACATGTCATCTAGATGCTCTGAAGATATGCTTGACCTTGCTCCTGAACCTGACAATACTTTTGTTGCGGATAATCTAAACCTTTCACGGGAAATATCATGCGAGGCTCATATATGCTTAAAACCTGATCATGGCGCAAAGGTATCTTCTCCTGAAAACTTGACACCGCGATCACCGTTGATTACACCCAGAACAAGTCAGATAGAAATGTTACTAAGTGTAAGTGGAAGAAGACCAATATCTGAACTTGAGAGTTATGACCAGGTATACACTTCCATATGGTTATTCTTCGTATTAAATCATTACACGCACGAAAAAGTACACTACATGAAAGCATATATCATTAACTTATATATATTATAATCCATGAGATTCATCTCTAATATTTTTGTCTGAATTATTTTTCTGAATCTGAGACATGCTACTATACTAGTGATACACTCTTTTGAATACTCACTTGAACACATTCTTTGTGATTGGTCTTTTTTATAAAAAATTTAAGATGGTTTTCTCCTTAATTGATTACCTTTTAAAATGTGTTCACTTTTGAAAAAATGAATGCAAAAGTGGGTACAAAGAATGGGGGCTACCATTCCTCTCTGAATTTTTTATATTGATAATTAGACTGTCAAATGACAGATAAACAAGCTAGTTGAAATAGCTCGTGCTGTTGCAAATGCGAACAGCTGTGACGAAAGTGCTTTCCAGTATATGGTTGATTGCGTGGAAGACCTGAGATGCGTAATTCAGAACAGAAAAGAGGATGCACTTATTGTGGATACTTTTGGTCGACGACTAGAGAAACTTTTGCAGTAAGCATTTGTCACTTTTTCATCTGGTTTCAGGACAACCGTGTATTATGGTGATTTTTAGGATCGATAAGATTTTTCCAGATATTTTCTAAAACCACTAATGTCAGTATTAGACATAGGGTCAGCCCAAGGGTCAAGCGACCCAAGTCAGAGCTTTAGGCCTCAAAATTTTGGGCGAAAAAAATGGCTCAAAAAAATTTAATATAGTTATAAACATATAATATGGAAAACTAATTATAGATGTTTGTCTAGCTCAGTTAGGCAAGATCAGGGCCTCAAATCCTCTCGGTCAAACTTGATATTATTGTTCTTTTTATAAGCGTTGTGTTTATTTATTTAAATTTTAAAAGGCCTGATCATAAATTTGCTTTAGGCCTCTTAACACGTTGGACCGGCCCTGATTAAGCAGTATAAACAGAAAATTGTGTTCCCAATTTTTGAGATTTTTTTCTTTTACTGCTATCAAAATAATGCTTGAAATCTTCTGCACCATATAGAGAAAAATATTTAACTCTTTGTGAGCAAATACACGATGAAAGGGCAGAATCATCAAATAGCATGGCTGATGAAGAGAGTTCAGTGGACGATGATACAATCCGTAGCCTTCGTGCTAGCCCAATTAATGGTTTTTCTAAGGACAGAACCTCTATTGAAGATTTTGAAATAATAAAACCAATAAGCAGAGGTGCGTTTGGACGAGTTTTTCTTGCCCAAAAAAGATCGACTGGTGATTTATTTGCTATTAAGGTAAGCTTCCTTAAACCGAAATGAATCAAATAATTACTTTGCAGAAACAAAGCTAGATAGATTGATTTTGCGAACTATGTTATTAAACAGTGCGTACAAAAAGCATGTATCCATTCCTGAAGTTGTAAAATAAAACTAGTATTATCCAGCAATGGTTATAGGTTATAGAAACCATTAGAATAAAAAGTCTTGTCAAATTAACTAACTGAATAATTAGAAAACGTTTAAACTATTCTTTGATATTTTTGTAGGTTCTGAAAAAGGCAGATATGATTCGTAAAAATGCAGTTGAAGGTATTTTGGCTGAGCGAGACATTCTTATATCTGTTCGAAACCCTTTTGTGGTAAGCAGGCCATACCATGTCATTCATTACTTCATTTTTGAAGTTGACGTCGGTTGTTAGCAAATCTAATTTTCATGTATCTGTGACAAACAGGTCCGATTTTACTATTCTTTCACATGTAAAGAAAATCTGTATTTGGTTATGGAGTACTTAAATGGTGGAGATCTCTATTCTATGTTGAGAAACCTAGGTTGCTTAGATGAAGATATGGCTCGTGTATATATTGCAGAAGTTGTAAGCATATTGGCTTTTGTAGTTTGTTGGTTCAATTTTTTTTTTGTTTTGTTTATCGTAATGTTTTCATTTTTTGTCGCTCCATAGGTTCTTGCGTTGGAGTATTTGCATTCGCGAAGTATAGTTCACAGAGACTTAAAGCCAGATAACTTACTGATTGGACAAGATGGTCATATTAAGGTTAGTACCATGGATTAAATTCTTTTACATACCTGTCCTGTCCCTTCCTCGTCACTTTTTATAAATGTTTAATCCTTCTTATTACAGTTGACAGACTTTGGACTCTCAAAAGTTGGTCTCATCAACAGCACGGAGGATTTATCAGCACCCTCATCTTTCACTAATGGTTTTTTAGTCGATGATGAACCAAAACCTCGACATCTTTCAAAAAGGGAGGCACGTCAACAACAATCAATAGTTGGCACTCCAGATTATTTGGCACCCGAAATACTTTTGGGCATGGGACATGGTCTGTAGTACATCTTATCAAAAATAAATAACTAAATTTAGTTTTTCGTTCTAATTTCTTTTCATTTTCAATACATTCTTATATATGTTTGCACTTCTGTAGGTACAACTGCAGATTGGTGGTCTGTGGGTGTCATACTTTACGAGCTTCTTGTGGGTATTCCACCTTTTAATGCAGATCATCCTCAGGTAGGTGAATTTTTAGCCTTTATGTTTCTTCACTATTTCTTTTCCTTTACTCTTTTTTTACTGTTGACGGCAAACAAATTCGTTTAAATGCGAAAGCAATGTTTATTACAAACAAGTAGGGACAATCCCAATCCAAGTTGCAGAGTCAATTCAAACGGTTAACGTTGGTATTTTCAAGTGTGAGTAAGAATCTCACATTGGATGATAAAGTGGATGTTCAGCCACAAAGGCTCCACACACATTGTGTTTTCCAATAGTCCAAAACTTTTTTGGGGCTTTTTTTGAAACGTCTCTAGCGAAGACTTATGTTTAACAACATCCCACATGGAAAAGAGTCCACAGAGGCACCAAGAAGCAAGAACTACATATTTATGTTTTAAATCTAATCATGGTGGTTTGGCCTAGAGGTTCTCAAACTTGCAAAAACTTGTGTTCCTTTCAAAATAGTTCCTCTGACAAAAGTTGGTAGCTCAGGTTTGGGTCTCATTGCTAGAGGAGACAACATGACACGTGCCCGTGAAGGGAGGAAAATATCTTCCGAGGGTTAGGGAAACCTCATTAGATGATAGAAGTGCAACATAGGGGTTGTTGGATGTGGTTCAAAGTCCAGATCAGTGACAGTGGACTTGACCTGAACATAGGAAAAATTATTTTCCTATGGTGATTAATAGTACTCAACATAGGAAAATAATTTAAATTAATATAATTGGCTACGTTATGTCTTCTAAGTAAAATAAGATGCTAAATAATATGAAAAATAATGACAACTTTTCCACCTTTTTACCAATTCAACTGGTTCTCCACTGGTCAAACTGGTAGATCCAGTTTACAAAAACAATCTGCTACCTTTGTTTGGGGCACTATTGATACTTGATATATATCCACATTTTGCATTTTTACGTAGTTCTCTTTATATGGTTTATATTTGTTTAGAGTTTTAGTTTCGTTTGTTTAGAGTTTTAATTTCATTACAAGTACCTATGGATTTATTGGATCTTAAAGAGGTTAAGAATTTTATTTTGAAATTTTTGAAGAATATCACATCTAAATACTATTGCTCATTATTTTTTTGCTTGCAGCAAATTTTTGATAACATAATTAACAGAGACATACAATGGCCAAAGTATCCTGAGGAGATCAGCTTTGAAGCATACGATTTGATGAACAAGTAAGCATTATCAAAGTAGATATGTATTTTATGGATATTTAAAAGAGATTATGCTTTGTAACTGCAAAATTAATATGAACATTCTATTTGTATTTACCTCAGTAATTTTAACTCTAGGCATCAAAGTCCTGGTAAAAATTGATACGTAAATCCAGAGGGTTTGCTCAATATGTTTTGATAGGACTATAGGAGAGTATGCTGATGCTACTGGTAAAAATGGTGATAGATTAATTAAGAGCATAGTAAATGCTGTGTAGATTGATTGTTTTTCAGTGATATGATAGAATCTGGTAGATGTCTGAACCATTTTTTTCAAAGGGCTTTGTTGCATCCAGTATCTTGTTGAATATTTGTGACACGAACTCATCATATCCTCTACCAGTAAGAGAAGTCGCTGTAAAGACGTGGTTAGCAGTAGCCTACGATTGGACACTATTTGTTAGAACAAGCTAGACAAATATGAGAAAACATGCTTTTGTTAAATTGTATAAGCAACTTTTTCAAGTGTTATGCATTCCTATGATAGAACATGTTTTTGAGAAAACATGCTTTTGTTAAATTGTATAGAAACTTCTTCAATTTAGCAGTGGCTTACAATCCTCTTTTCACTTGATACATTATGTTTCTTGTCATGTTGATTATGGCTGACAGTAAAGTTCTCTTTCAGATTACTGATCGAAAATCCAGTCCAAAGATTAGGTGTAACAGGAGCTACAGAAGTGAGTTATTCAGTGCCTTTCAAAACGGAGCACTCACAAATTATGGTATTACATATACACAATCAAATAACATTATTTTGTGCAGGTTAAACGCCATGCTTTCTTCAAGGATGTTAATTGGGATACGCTAGCAAGGCAGAAGGTCATCATTTTAATTTTATTTGAGTTTAATTGGTTTGCGCCATATCTCTTGATTTCTCACACTTGGGATCCAACCAATTTCCTGCAGGCTATGTTCATACCATCGGCTGAAGCTCACGATACAAATTATTTTATGAGCCGCTACATTTGGAATGTAGAGGATGATGAACATTGTGCTGGAGGTAGTGATTTTTATGACCATTCTGAAACATCCAGCAGTGGTTCAGGAAGCGATTCATTAGATGAAGATGTAAGAATAATTTTAATTTGATTTTCTTGATTTTAAGTATATGATAATGTGTTTCAATTTGTCTGAACATAGATAAGCCGCAAACCTATATTTCACAAATGAAAAATTACTTCTGAAAGAATCAGTTGGCTTGTAACTTGTAATTCACAAGTGACAAGCCTATTCATATCATTGTGTTTATTTTTCTTCTCATTTTGAAATTATTTTTTTAATATAGTTTGAAAAAGAAGATTTCACCTCATGTCATTTTTCTGTCAGTCCTCTTTTACCATGATTTTTCTGACGATATTTGGTTAAGCAGAGTGATGAATGTGCTAGTTTAACAAAATTCAGTAATTCAGCTCTTGGCGTGCAGTACTCGTTTAGTAACTTCTCATTTAAGGTAATACCTATGATGCTTGTCCTCATATTTTGTAAATATAATCACATTAGGCCAATATTATTGTATTTTGATGTATCAAGTATCAACAACCATCAAGCAGCACTCATACAATACACTATAACTGGTCCTCATGTATTGTAGAACTGGAAGTTATCCTAAATTACTTTGTTTATTATTTGAAAGATTTGTCTCTGTTATCTTTCTTCATCCTCATGTTCTTTATAGTTATTTTCCTTTAATTTGTTTGTACTGTTCCACATGGATTGACAAAAAATACCTTATTACTTTTTTGCTTACAGAATATAAGTCAGCTAGTGTCTATCAATATGATGCATATCCCCAAAGAAACACCGGACGACTCCAACCCATCTGTGTCGTGATATAGCAGAAGAGGTTTGTAAATTTCTCCAAGCAGTGAGGTTCAATTTGGCGAACTTCTTATAGAAAATAGTATGAACATTTTCAGTACTACCACGGATGCTACATCCACGCAATTACTATAATATGGTACTGATATCATCGTAGCAGTAATGCGACGTGCCTCTGTAATTCATTTTTGTTTTCTGCTGCCTTTTAGTTTAGAATGACAATTATTTTTTATAGGATTCAATAGAGTGAAACAGACAGTGTAATGTCTTTCACCCTTTGCTGAAATTAGAGTCTTCCATGTAGAAAATGCATCTTGAAGGTTCTAGATTGATTTATTTCTTGTTCATGTACATACACACATATATTGCAGTAGAACAACGAATTGATGAAAGTGCATTATTGTTATTATTGGTGTTGTTTCACGTGCATTTTAATATACTATAGCCTAATATTTAATATATGAGAAAATGTGGTAGAAACAGAAACTTTGATAGTTTTGAAAGCTCATGAATTCAACCATCCAAATCAAGATGTGCCAGAAATAATTTTATTACAAGTATTTCACCAGTTCAATCCAACAATATTAAAATAGATATACTCAATAAAATGAAACTGTTTACAAAATACTATCTTTCTCCAATTATACATGATTTACTATTTCCCTTTAGGTTTATAACCAAACTTTAATTGATACAGTAAAATTGGAAAGCTACTTCAAAATTAGTATACATGTATTGTACACCCTTGTCTACCATTACACTTACAAATTAGATGCAAACTATAGAAAATATCGTATCATGTTAAAACACTCCTCAACCCCAGGTAACATAAACCACCAAAAAACTCTCCAACAACACCAATTAGAAATATCACTATTCAAGCCACCGAGATACTCATGTTTTCGTATCTGCAATGTTGACGACGTAAAAATTATTAATTGAATATGTACTTGATCAAAACTAATCTTTCAACCTGAATCAAAGAAACATCGCATTAAGACAGAAAATCAAAAACATATTGTACAAAGACGAAAAATCAGAATAAACAAGTCATGTTAGACAACGAAATCACAAAAACAAAACAAAAAATATGTAAAAATCACTTATTTAACTAAAAGAGAAAACAATTCGGATAAATGTTTGAGTCAAAATTGACCCTAAATCACCAATTTTAGTATATCAAGAAGAAAAAAAAAATTGTGATGGTTAGAGTTTGATAAACGGAATAGTGAGAGAGACACAATAAATGAATGAAAGTGGTTATAGCACTAGATCGATCCCACCACTTTTAATTTATTTTTTTTTGAATTTCTTTATGTCTTTCTCTTTTTAAATGAAAGAAGTGAAAATGCTAATAAATGAAAAGGATCTAACCCACACATATTACATATTTAAAACAAATCTGGACTAAATTATGATATTTATATATTTAATACAATTAATTTCTTCATACAATTGAATTATAAGTACCTTTTTTATATTTTAAAACTTTTTTTTTGAAGAATATATTTTAAAACATATAAATATGAGTATTTAAATTAATTTCATCATAGAATAATTATTGACTGAATTTTATTTATCTCATGATGGAATTACCAAAGTCTTTTCGTTAGAAACTAAAGAATTAACACACAAAAATAAAGAAAAAACATAAAATTTTGGATAAAAAATTATTGAACCCTATATTATATATTATTTTTTGCCATAACATCCTTATTTATTAATTTATTAATTTTGTTAGGTCTGCAGCAACATAACCTAATAATTTCCCTCTAAAATGCTGCATTAGGTTAGCAGCAATTTAACCTAACAAATTCCATCTAAAATGCAGCGCACCAATTTAACCTAACAAATTCCCTCTAAAATGCAGCAGCAATCCCTAATATTTCTCCTCACTTATGAGTTTTTCATTCCTATCTTGTTGTGTCATCGTTTGTATATATTTATTGTTTCTGTAGACTTTTTTTGGACAAGTTGTTATACACTTATTTAATACGTTTACAAATAGAATACCGTAATTTCCATGCAAACTCGGCTATATATAGCAAACCCTAAACAATATTTCTCTATAAAAAAAACCCTAAACAATAAAAAAAAACCAAATACTTTGAAGTGCATATATAATAAAATTTTAACCAAGTATTGCATTTATATTCGAGTCATTTGAGGTTTTCTACGGTGACCCGTAATGAGTTGAAGCGAGTTGTTCATGAACTTTAAACAATAAAAAAATTTAAGAATAATATTATTATTATTGTTTTTGCCAAAAAAAAAACACCTTTAAATTATGTGGTTTATGCTAACAGAATAAATCTAACGAGTCAAACTGAGTTGTTCGTGAACTTTAAACAAACTGAACTCGAGACAAAAAAAATGTTCATATTGAACATGAATATAGTTGAGCAATATCAATTCCTATTGAGTCGAGTCATGCTTAGAAGAGTTTGACTCATTGACTCATATTAATTTGATATAAATTTAATTGAGTGAATTTATCGAATACTATTTCAATTTAAAAAGTTTGTTTAGAAATGTCTTTGAAAGGCATAATACGACAATTTTAATTTTATTTTATTTTACAAGAATTTTAATCTTAATATCATCTCTATGTTTTTTTTTGGTACAAACTTAACATTATATCTCTATTAAGTTATTTTGTGTTTACTGTCCTATATTTAATGGTAATATATTTTTTTCTATGACTTATTTAAAATTAATAAAAATATATAATATAATTTATTGTTATCTATTACGGTCGATAGTACCTGTGCGTCGAACGGGTCAAAAATTTAGTTGTGACTTATAATTATTTATCAAAGATTAATTACACATGAATAGAATGTAAATTTTTAACCAAAGAGGATTGATTTAGGGTCAATTTTTGACCCAAAACCACCCCTCTAACTCGTTTATATCTTTCCCTTTTATTGAAATAAGTGATTTTCACATCTATTTCGTTCTTTATTTTGTAATTTTGTCGTCTTCGTGCGACGTTAGTTTGTGTTGTCGTCTTTGTGCGACCTTGTTTGTCTTTCTTGTTTTTCTCAGGTATTTGATCGGTTCAGATTGTTAGATCAGCTTTGATCCAGTGCAAATCCGATCAATGACTTTGGTGTCATCCACGTTGCAGATCCGGAGACATGGTTATTCCGGAGATTTGAATATAGTCATATGTGTAGGCATTTGTACTTTGCCGTGTTATGCTATTAACATGGATACTGTGAATCTGTTCACAGATTCATCCTTTTTGTTTTTAGCGAATTTGCACTATATCGATGTACTCTATCAATTTGAATGAATGAATATCATTTGTCTTTGTCAAAACAAAAAAAAAGAATAGAATGTAAGCGAACAACGTGCTACGCTACTAGGAAGTCTAAAGTATAAAAAAACAAATGATATAAAAACATGTTTATTGTCAGAACAAATTGTCAATGAATCTTGTTAAGAGTGCCCCGTACACTCTTTAAACATTCCAAATTAAGAAATTATTTTCTAAAAAATTAAAAACTTCAATTTCCTATATAATAAATAGACAAACTTTCATAAAAACGTTATCACTTTAGAGGCTCGGGACAATCTTTAACATTTCCTAATGTCAATTAAAATGAAGAAAAAAAAATTAATTTTTTATTTTTTTAAGAAAGAAAGATGAGGTGAGCTGAGCTGAGATTAAGAAGCGTTATCATCGTTTAAAAAAACGAAACTATGTGGTGAAGCTAAGCTCCAACTCCAACAAAAATGGCGCTACAAACACAATTCGTAACTTCCTTCACCACCAAACTACAACAACACTCATTCTCTCCCACCTTCACAATCAAATCCGAAAAACCATCTGAACCGTCCGATTCAATTCCCAACAAAACCGGTGTGGGTTTTGGTCCGTCGAATGGCAACAATACTAAACGGAAACAGAAGGGGCAAAGAGAAAGAGCTTCCATAATTCGGCGTAATCCAGTTGAAAAACCCGCTTTCGTTTCGGAACAATTACAACAACAACAACAAGAAATTCAAGAAGAGAGTGCTGTTGAAAAAGGTTTCATTCTTGCTTGGCTTGGTTTTGGTTCGGTTATTCTTGTTGAGGGTATTGCTCTTGCTGCTTCAGGTCAGTTTCTATTTTTTTTTTTTTTTTAATCCTAACTTTGAAAAGTCATTACATTTATTTAATTTTGTAGCATTGAAAAAAAATATGTTCTAGATAAGCCAATCTTGTGAGACTGTTAAGGAGAACTTGGCTTTATTTGGTAAAAATAGCGAATAACAGATGAACCAACTATTATAGAAGATGAGGTTATAGCAAATGATTGACGGCCCGTTTGGATTAGCTTATTTTAGAGCTTATATAAAACAGCTTATGCAAATAAATAAGTTTTTATGTATTATTTATAAGTTTTTTAAGTTGTTTATGAAAAAACAGTTTATGAAGATACGATTTTCGCTAGTGAGAGCTTATAAATTAAAATAAAAGCTTATTTATTTACATAAGCTATTTTTCATAAGCTCAAACCAAACGAGACCTGATAAGCTAACTAATACGACCCAATTCGAGTAGAGATCACACTTCAGAAATTAAGAGAGAAAACTGGTGATACAAGAAAGGAAATATGTTCTTTTTTATTGATTATAATCACGGAGCATACAATGCTTTTATAAGCTTGTGGATCCTCATTATAAGATAACTATAACGGCTACACGGTAGCGCTTCTTAGTAACTAACTAATAGAATATGCTTAAAAGATCCTTCTGGAAACTAGCCGAGTCATTATTCTTTTACTAGAATAAGATGAGTCACCCATGAACCTTTCTTCGGGCTTGTACGCTCTTTGTAACTTCTTATGATCGTATCACTAGTTTATAGCTGATAACGGATAAACTAGCTAATTGAATTGAATTAGTAATGTTTGGTAAAATTAGTTGTTTAACTTGCATATAAATATGAAATGACTAAAAAATGATATAGTTAATTAATATTTTTTTTTCAATTAAGGTTATTGGGGAAAATTAAGATAAATAATGATAAGGTAAAAATTTTAAGCTATTAGCTACTTGAATTAGTTTATTGAAAATCGCAATAAGCTTGTGAGAAAGTGACGGTTACTAAACAAGTCTTTTCTAGACAAATGAGCTTATAAGATAATAAGACATAACTATAAGCTATAAGCTCAAAAACAGGTCTTACAAAAAGACCCTTAAGAAAACAGCTTATTAGATGTTCATAAGTTGTTTTCAGCGTATTTCCATAAGCTTTCTAGGATAACTTGAGAAAATAGCTTAGTTTAAATCTTTTGTTTTGGAAATAGCTTATAATAATAAGTGTTTATCATATTATGTTAAGAGATTATGCTATAAGCGGCAAATACACGAACTAACAATTATTTAGAAGAAAAGCTTAGATATATCCCTAAAAGAAAGAGAAGTACGAATTTGCAATCAACATGGTGTGACATGGTTGACTTGAGAGATAATCAGGTCTCTTAAGCATGTGGTTTGGGATTTGATTAGCAGTGTGTATGGAAGTATATATGTTAGAATAGGTCAGCCTCTTTTATGGATTTCCGTACCTCGAGAGAAACTAGTCTCTGATTTTCTGGTTGGAGGATAACTTGGGCAACAAGAAAAATAGAGCCTGTAAATTTAGAGTAAAGATCGTAACCTATGATGCACAAACATGACATGAGTATTAGATGTATAAGATATGATGCGCATATTTGACACCGCAATACGTCACTTCTTAAAAGAGTTTAGGATATGATAAGTTTAGCATACCTATGTAAAAAATCACAAAATATGACAAATGTTCATTTGAAGTTTAGTGATGGTTAGTGTTGAAAGTTTGAATATGGCTGAAGAATTGGTGAAATGTTGATATAATCACATAAATTGCAACAAATATATTAGTGAGAAAATAACCCAAGTCCGGCCCACTCAGCAGAACCCAACGTCCGAAGGCCCACAGTCCCTGTTGTCCCAAACTGGTCATAGAAAGGACCCGGGTAATCTGATAATTTCTGTAATTTGATAAGCTTTGTAATCTGAGATCAAACATCTTAGACTATCAAACATAGAGAATTATTGTAATCTGATAAGCTCTGTTCACTTGTATTTGAATGCTATGTTTTGGGCTTAGGCCCCCTTTTCAGAGCATTAACACAACCAAGGATTACAATTTAGGATCTAAATGGGGAAAGTAGGGATGTAAATTGCATTTGTTGAAATTAATGATTGAGGTTTAACACTCGACAAAACCTATGTATATGTGACATGTGAAGAACCATGAAGACGAAGAGTTAGACGTATCTAGAGCCTATCGACAACACATCGAGAGTGTGTAAGGATTTATTTTTATTCTCACTGGAAAAATGTCTTTGATACTGCACTGACGCATAATGACAGGGTATTAGAGACTATCAAGTACAATATGGGAGGAAAATAAAGTATCGATGCATCATATAATACTTGAGAAAAAATACACCTGAAAATGAAAGTATCAATGTGTACTAAAAATTTCTAGTGTGTCAAATTTAATGCTATTTATTATTCAAGGACATTTCAGAATGATTATTCTGATGTTCATTTAAAAATTTTGAGGACCAAATTAATGTTTTTCATTTCTCAGACAACAAAAATGTATCTGCATTTTTTTCAAGATTGTTTTAGTATATAAACCTTTATTCTTTTCTTTTTTTTTTTGGATTACAAGAGGGCCGAAGCCCAAAGGAAAAAGACAACTACCACTTAACTAGCCGCGGTGTGGAAATACCAATAAAATCAGCTAACATTAACAAACTAATATGAACAGACAATGCTCGTATAAAATAAAGAAAAACCCCCCTTCACAAGCCATATTTGCCAATGCATCTGCAGAAGCATTTGCTTCTCTGTAGGAGTGCCGGATTCGGACCTCCCAATTCAAACCTAGCAGCTTCCTAATGTTTTGCAAAAGACTCCAAGCCTCAGCTGATCCCCCTTTTGTCGAAGTAATAGTAGAGACTACTGCCGAAGAGTCCACGTGAAGATCCAATTTTTGAATCCCACAAGAACTAGCGATTTTCAAACCTTCAAATACTCCCCATAATTCTGCAATATAAGCGCTGCAGCAACCCAAACCTTTCGAAAAACCAATTAAACCTTTATTCTGAAGAATAAGTTACCTGTGAGTTTGACTTTGACCCAAACCTAAGACAGTCTCCAAGCTATTGTATCTTAATCAGTTAGTTGACTTAGGTTCAAGCCTAGAACCTAAGAATTAGTGTCATTTTACATCGATACTGTGGTTAATACTTTGGTGTGTTATTGCAGGCTTTTTTCCAGAAGAGTGGGACAATTTCCTTGTCAAGTATCTCTATCCATCCTTTACCCCTACAGTGTTATCGTTTCTTGCTGGAGCAGTAGCATTTGGAGTGGTTAAATATAAACAGAATGAGAAACTCACGGAGCGAAAATAGTGCGTTTGATGTAATAATGTTAGAAATCTCTAGTGTTCGGAAAAAGTACTATGAGTTACAATGATTGCAATCCTATTCTGGCTTCAATTTATCAGAATGGAAGTTGCCAAAAGAATGATGTGTGAACAATTTCTGTTGGATCCTAAGCAGCAACAACCTCTTATTGCATCATATGGCCAAGTAACTGAGGTTTTTGAAAGGAATTCAATCCCATTTGTAATTAATTGGATACTTCTTTTTATTAAATTATGTACTGAGCCTCATCTAATCCTTTACACTTAAATTATTTCTGCCAATTGAAACTTCCTTGCAAGAATTCAGGTTCCAATTTTTGTTTTAGCAGAATGTAGTCAACTACTAATGATGGTGCATGGTAACTTCTAACTGTATTACTGGATGCAAATGTTTTGGAAAATTGTTTTTTCCACTTCAAACGAAGCTAAGAAACACCATGAAATGACAAGGTTAACCCCTACGGCGGTTAACTGCCGTTGAATTTTAACCGGCGGTAATTAACTACCGATGGAATTTGGGGTTAAACTTGACATTTCATGGTGTTTCTTAGCTTTGTGTGAAATGAGGAAAAGCAATTTTCAAAGTTGTGGATGGAAAAGTTTTTGCTGTGATCGAGTGTGGGTAGGGTGTAGTGCTTAAGGTGGCCAGCTAGGCTTTGAGAAGCTTGAGGCGTCCAATTATGGTGTTCCTTTTATAACATTGCAGTTGCCAAAGAATAGAAAAATTACTTGACTAAGAGATTGTTTAGATTTAGTTATTTGAACTTATCTATTAACATAATCACTTGAGAGTTTGTTTGGAGGAATTATTAAAATAGTCTATGACATGTCTATAAGTTGTTTTAAGTTTATTTTTATAGCTTACAACTTATTCCAAATCAATTTGACTTTATTTTATCCTATATAATAGATTATACATAAACACTTATATGATAAGTGTTGTATCAGGTATCGACTTCGATCTAGCGAAAAAGTTATTGAAGGACCGAACCTAAAACAGAAACACACAAACGAACACATATCCAACCAAACAACGCAACAATGACAACGTGGGCGGATTTAAAGGTTGCTGTGGCGGTGCGGACAACCAACAACCCCTTAAGGGTCGAAGGGTCGAAGGAAGAAGAAATTATTTAATATAAGTACTCCTATAAGAAAAGGGAATGTAGTGAGTTAGGACCATTGTTATTTTCATTTCGGGACATATATATGGACCCAATATTTTAAAACTCGGACCGGTGATCGACCTAGTCAAGGCACTGGGTCATTAGGTCATTGGTCGAACCAGTGGGTCACTGGTCGGATTGCGTGACTATTGACCCGGTCTATATAAAAATATTTATGACCAAAAATTACATTATGATTGATATTTTGATAAAAAAAAATCCTCATTTTTTTCCTATTTAAAGTTCGTACATTAAAAAAAATTATATTCATAGCTGTTTGCAAGTCAATTTCTTAACTGCAGCACAATTCAAACTAATTCCAATCCAAATTCAAATTAGCTTATACATTAAACAATAGTGCTGAATAAAAAACCTCACAAATAAGTTCTAATTCAGATTCCATCTTTAAAACATAGTATGTTCTAAACATTGTTAAAAATCAAAATATAAGACACTTACAAACCCAAGTAAGCTACATAGTCAACAAAAAACAAAAACTCAAATAAGTTATAACAATTCACTAATCAATAAATTATTTATACCCATGGAGTCAAATTGTCATAGTCTTGATATCCATATTCATCATCTTCGTCGGTTGAGATGGGAGAGGAGAACGGCGGTTGAAAATGGCATTTCGGTTGGGAATATGTGTTACTAGGATTTTTATCTTCATATATGTCGTGCCTTTTTATTAATAAATAAATAAATAAATGGAAAACGGGTCGGGTGGGCTAAAGTGGTTCAGCGGTCCGTCCACTGACCCCGTCGGGTCACATTGGGTTTCAGCAGGTTAATTCCGGTCATGTAGTCTGCCCGAACCGCTGCACCCTCTGGTTCGCGGGCAAACCGGTCCGACCAAACGGGTCGGTCCGGGTTTTAAAACACTGTATGGACCACTCAATCTTAAGTTGGTTTTAATAGCAGCTGGGTTAGATGTCTGAAATGCCAAATCCATTAAATATTGCGTGTATCTATTCATCAAAATTCTGTGAAGTTTCAGATGAATTGAACCACCCTCCCATCCCATATTCTAGTTATTGCATTTCTTCCTCACGCAAATAAATTTGCAATAACTCTATCTTCATGTCTCTAACTTTAGGTCAGTAATGATTTTTTTTTTGTTGACAAATTTAGGTCAGTAATGATATTTGCAATAACTATCTTCATGTTTCTAAATTTAGGTCGGTGATGATATTTTCAATAATATATCCATGTCCCACATTCTTTTAACCTCACCGGTAATATCTACCATTTCATAATGAATATTCAATAGAAGAATGAAATCATATCGTAGCATATGCCTTTTTTAAGTGTTTACAATCAAACATGTGTGATTTTAATAATTCGATGATTATGACTGATTAATAATGTAAACAATCTTTATACCGAGTTTTAAAATTCGGATCAATCATCGACTCGGTAAGGTTACTGGTCACTAGATCAATGGTCGAGTCACTGAGTTATTGGTTGAACAACGTGATTAAATCAGATTAAATTGAATAAGTCGGTCTTTATAACAAATTTGTATGGATATTAAACCAGACTGAACCAAAGGATAAATTCCACCTTGAATCTCTGATGCTTGACCCTTGTTCTGAACTATCAATGTTTGTGAATGAATAAAACAGTGTGCAAGGGTCTCTATTTAGTATTTATAGCATAAGGTTGCTTAGGGTTTAAGTTGAGAAAACTGGGCTTTTTCTGCCGATCCGGCTTAGAAAACATGCAAAAAGTTACTTTTGACCCGGTACCAGGTGCATGGCACACATGTACAGGCGCAGGGTGCCTGGGGAAACATTGCAATTTTTCCCCAGGCCACTCCCAGGCGCAGGGCGTCTGAGGCAGCCCCTCAGGTGAGATTTCTTGCGTTTTCTTCCCGTTTTTGATCGTTTTTCCGTCTGAAAACTCATAGGAACTTGAAATTAATTTTCTTCACTTTGTATTGTCTTCAACAACCTTCTAAGAACCCTTGATCTTCAACTATTCATCCTTGATCCTTCACATAATGTCTTGATTTGATGATTTACATGATTCCTCACTACAAAACACCTATAGAGTTGCATGATCTAGGATAAAACTGAATTACAACGACTCAAGTGAAAACAATACAATATGTTCCTAAAATCATTAGCAACTCCTCTAATTCTCTTCTTATTTGTCTTCAAATGCAAAGAAAAAGTACTAAAAACAGCCAAAATATCGTATGATGCTCTGTCATCAATACTTAAAAAGTTATTTTTTACTTATAAATCTGATCGGGGGAGTATATAGCTTATGATTTAGTGCAACAATAAAACATTGTATGTGGTTTGGCTATTCTAGCTGCTCGAAAGGTTCAATCAAGTTCCATGTCTTGGCTAGCAGTGGCGAAGCCAGAAAAAAATGTTTTGGTGGACCATAAAAATCAGCTATAATACATAAACATAAATTTTAAGTAGTAACAAGTGTATGTTCAAAAAAAAAAAGTTGTAATAAGCCTCAAACACTATCACTTTTTTAAAAGCTTAACGATTAAAATATACAAGTTATAGAACCTAATATGGCATGGTTATAAGATTCAGATTAGCTAAACTTATATGTAGCGACAGTATACTTTTTTTTTAGGAAAAATAAACTCATAGCATTTCATGTATGAAAAGAAAAATATATAGTACTTGAATCGAACACAAACTCTAAAGAATATGAATCCATAATTCGAATGTTGAATTAACTTAACTGCACAATAACGAGTTAAAAACAGAACATGGGTTCTAAAGTAGAAGATAAACGAACTCAAAAAAATTATCTACAATCCCTCAAAAAAAAAAGTATCTGCAAAACACTTTTTTTAAGTATTCTAAATTAAAATTTTTAAAATACATTAAATATACACAACTTTTATAAAAATTTGTTATTTAAAGTTCTTAAAAGAATTTTTTTAGAGGCATTATTGGCATTTTCCCTATGTACTACGTGAGAAGAAAGTCTTTCATGGACAAGAAAATCTTTCACGGACAAGATCCTACGTGAGAGTGTGAATAGACATGAATGTCAAACATCAAGATCAGGCGCCGCTACCACCACTTTTCGAATTGCCAATGCTGTTTTGTGCTGCTGATAAATCTCAATGATCTTCTTTAAAAAAGAAATCTCAATATTGAGTTGGTCCATTATATGAAGACAAAGAAGAGAGGTAATGAGAAAAGTATCGCGCTTAAGCTAGATATTTGTAAAGTATATGATAGGATTAGAGTCGTTTAAAACCGAACCAACCCAATAGAAAAACCGCAAACCAAACCAATTCAAACTGAAACCGCAAAAAACCGTACTTGATTCAGATGAATTCAGATGACTTTTGCACTGAACCGTGCGGTTTGGTTCGGTTTGCGGTTTGCATCTCAGCAACCGAACCAAACCAAACCTAACCGCAAGAATAATGAATATTACTTAAACATGTACTAGCTCAATTACATAGCCCAAGAATAATCTCTTTTGATTCGATTTTTCCATTGTTGCACCATCAGGTTCGATTCTAATTCCTTTCCATATCTTTTAATTCATTTCCAGTGATGAATTTGTTTCCTTTTCTTCCCTATAATTTGTTTCATGCTTATGTTTCTTCTTAATTTTATCTATTTTGATATAAGTTTTACCTAATATTTTATCATATAAATAACAAAATAAAATGCCCTATGTTTATTTTGTAACAAGTTGACAATATTATAGTTAATGTAATATCTTTTTTTATCTCACGATAAACCGCACAAACCGAACCAATTCAAGCCACATTGGTTTGGTTTGGACGATTTTTTAAAAACCAACCGAATCAAACCAAGCTGCATGCTTTTTTATCTCGCGGTTTAGATGATTTTTATGCTCAAAACCAAACCAAACCACACTGTGAACATCCTTAGATAGGATAGACTGATCTTATCTTATACAAACTCTCACGTTGAAAAGTGCCACACTTAAGCTAGATATTTGGGTAGAAAAATATTTGGATGGACTGATATTTCGCTTAAGCTAGACACGATTTAAGAAAAATATATTAGTGAAAGATTAAAGAAAAATTGTCTCACTTATTTTGGGATGGAACGAGTACCCCCTCCTGTCCTAAAAATAAGAGAAGAATCTTTTATTAGGTTTATTGAATTATTATTGTATCTAGGCTATAATATAAACTAAATACAATATTTATTTAATGACCAGAAAAAAAACTTCTCTTATATTTAAGATCAGAGGTCATCGTGAGTTTAATTCAGTTGGTAGGAACAATACATAATATATGCAAAGTTCGGGCTTCGAATCATGGACACATCCAAAAAAAAATATTCAAGATTAGAGTGAGTATTATTTATCTCATTTGAAATGTGTACACTTTTAAGAAAAATAATTACTTTGCTGAAAAATGATTTTTCTTATAAACTAGAAATTCATTTATAAAAAAGAAAAAAAATTGGACATAAATCAAACTCAGCTACGAAGATAAGAAAAATAAAAATAATATTTTTTTCATATTAAATAAAGATTTCATTCCTATAATTACTTATAAATTTGTTTAATAATAAATACTGGTTAAAACTAAAATATTATTATATTTTATTAATTGTTTGTCCACTAAGTATTGCAACTATTTTAATAAATAAAAATGACAGTAAAAAATAATAAATATGTTATTTATATTTTAAAATAACATGTAATATAAGAAAAAAAGTTCAAAACACTTGTTATACCGGTTGTAGCGGATGATGTTATTGTTATAAGTGTTGGTGCAAAAACTTTGTAATTTTTGGTCCCCTCCCTCTCCAACAAGCCGACCCTAGTTTTCTCTCTAGCTTTTCTCTTCCAGATTTTTCATTGAGGGGAGGTTTTGCGTCAATTCTTGACTTGAAATCACCCTTCTTCATCTTTTTCTCTATATTTCAATATAAATAAGTGATTTTCACATAAATCTAGGTTTTTTTTTTTGTGATTTCATCTTTCAAGTGTGGTGGTTTGTTGTTCGTCATGTTGTGCGGCGTTGTTTGATTTCCCGTCTTCTTGCGGTGTTCATTTGGTTCATATTGAAGATCGATTATCCAATCAAAGATTTGGGCGTCAAAGTTGCAGATTCGGAGGCCATGGATATTCCGGTCACTTTAATTTTATCATATATTTTTATAGGCATTATGACGTTGTATGCTATTAACTTGGATGTTGTGAGTTTGTTCGCAGATTCATCCTTTATGTTTTTAGCAGTGTTGAATGATGCAATCTCTCGATTTGAATGAATGAATATCATTTTGTTTTTGTCAAAAAAAACTGTAATTTTTACATTAATATAATGACTTAATTGCACTTTTGGTCATCGTATTTTGACCAGCTCACGAAAATAGTCATGCCTTTTTCAAATCGAACAAAACTGTCCCTAAATTATCACGTTTTCTACAGTTTTAGTCCTACTCCCTATTATCACCTCCAAAAGCACTGATGTGTCTAATTTTTTAATGATGTGTCCAAAAGAGCCTATAGATGGCACTGCATACATGGAAAATAACATTAACATGTCATCATATAAATAAAAAAATTGTAAGGACTCATTAAAAAACCATTTAATTTTTTTTTTAGAGAAAAAAAACACATTTAATAATAATTTAAGAATTACAGCTTTAACAAAATTGAAGATTAAAAAATATTATAAATGCATCCATCAAATTTGTAATATCAAATTAAAAAATTTGGGTTTTCAAATATAAATAAAAATCCTACAATATTCATCTTCTTCAATCTTCATCTTAAAACTCATGTTTCTTCTCTCTTATCTCCTTAATGGATGTCACTGGCGCGCTGGTTCAGGATCCTCCTCTTTCTGGTTTCACGATTGGAGTCATCGCTTGTCCCTGTTATTGACATTCATGATCTCCATCTTTCAGTTAAAGATGTGTTCACATTCAACAGGCAGCACACTCAGGCTCTCTATACCACTCTCCCTCCGACAATAGCGGATTCCATAAATAACACTCATATGAATTTCAATGATATGGTGGACGATGCTTTCATATGGAGCCACAACAAAAATGGCGTCTACACCACCAAAAGTGGGTACTCATGGCTTCTTCACAATTCGACTTCCTCCTCAATTACTCCTTCTCATTTATCTTGGTCTTGGATCTGGAGTTTGAAGATTCCTGAGAAATTCAAGCTGCTAGTTTGGCTTGCGTGTCACAATGCTATACCTACTTTATCTCTGCTGCATCACCTTAATATTGCTCCTGCTGCAACCTGCTCGAGGTGTGGAGAAAATGAGGAAACTGTTTTGCACTATATTCGGGACTATAGGTTCTCTTCCGTCATCTGGCAGAAACTCGGTTTCATAGATCAGGAGTTCTTCTCATAAAACTGTGCACATAATTGGTTAAAGAATAATGCAAATGGCATTCTACCCTCAACCTTCCTTGCCGACCTGTGGTGGATATGGAGACACCGTAATTTAATGTGTCTTAGCCATGAAAATTGGTCTCTCACTCAGCTGAGCTTTCTCATTCACGACACAGCTAGCTCCATAGATGCCAGCTTCCAAACCGTGTCTGCCAATCATGAAGACCGCACAGTTCGATGGAATAACGAAAATTTCAGCTGTCACGTGTTTAATGTTGACGGTAGTTGTTTAGGTGTGCCTATTCGAGCTGATTTTGGTGGGATTATTCGTAATTCTGTAGGTTTCTATCTCTCGGGATTCTCCGGATTCATCCCTATTTCAACTGATATCTTGTTTGCCGAGCTCACCGCAATTCAACGGGGCCTTCGTTTAGCTGTGGAAATGGGCATAGAAGAATTGGTGTGCTATTCAAATTCCATGCTCTCCATAAAACTCCTCACTGGTCATGTTTTGAATTATCATGTTTATGCTGTTTTAATCCAAGAAATAAAAGAACTCTTGTCCTCAAGAAACTTCACCGTTCATCATTGTCTCCGTGAAGGAAACCAGTGCGCTGACTACATGGCAAAGCTTGGGGCCAACTCCAATGAAGATCTTTCTCATGCTACTCCTCCGAGCGACCTCCTCCCTTTGAATAGAAGCGACGCCATGGAAACCATCTACTCAAGAGCTTAGGCTTTCTTTTTTCTGTCTTTTTGTTTCTTCTATTTCTGTTTTTGCATCTTTTCTTTAGCTTTGTAACCAAAAAAAAAAAAAAACCATCACCTTATTCACAAATTCAACCAGTAACCTACAATTGATGACCTTTAAGACTATGCACCTTATCACCGCTATTCAAGTCCCAAACCAACACAAGAGTATCCATGCCACCAGAAACAACACCACCGTGTGGCAAATCAGGGTTCGGTGGAATCCATGATATAAGTCCCACAAAGCTTGTGTGGCCTACAAGAAATTTGTTCAAGATGAATTTGCGATTAACTTGAGTCCATAACCTAACCGTTTTGTCACACGATGAGGTTGATATTCCACCGTTGTCGCTGCCGTAGATGGTTATTCCGCGAACGTCGTCTTTGTTATGAATGGAATGGAAGCCATGCCTATTTCTTTTCTGGGTTGGTGATGTTTGTTGTTTTGGGTTACGTTTTTTATTTTGAACCAGAGATGGTTATTCCGTTTGTTGTGGTCTTCAACTCTTTTGCTGAACTTTATGTTTCTCTGGCTTTCACAAAAATATTGAACCCTAATTTATCTCTACCCAAATTGATAATAACCAATATAAAAAAATCCCCTTCCCAAATTCATGGCATATTTCAAGCTGCAAAATCCGAAATTTTTTCCATTCGTCAATCCAAAATGAAGACTGATTCTCTCTTTCTCTCTCATTGATTTTTGCTGGATACGGTTATGCATTAAGGAACAATTTGAAGTGGTCTTGTGGAAAAAAACATGGGAGAACACATGGAATCCAAAACTGTAACTTCATATGTATTTTTTTTAGTTGGCTCTGGATTATAATGATCAAGGTTTTAAATAACGGTCGCGGTTTCGGTCACGGCCGCGTTAAGGTTGTCGTGATTTCGGCCGTTACAGATGTTGTGTTACAGATTACGGTTATCGCAGTGTAAATTAATCAAAACAATCCACAAATATTATTAAATCATTTATTCTATGATATAATGTATAATAACTTAATGAACTATTATTTTATATATTATAAGATGGTCAAAATAAATATAATAATTACAACATTACAACACGAAAATAGACGATGAAATGAATATGAGATATTATTGGCTCATCACAGTCTTCCATTATCTATTTTTCCTTATAAACGGTGTTGTGTTTTTCGCTTCCGTAATGATGTGTCACATTCATAACGGAGTTTTAAGGTTGTATCGGTTTTTTGTCATGGTCGTAACGAGTGTTTCGGTGTGATTTTTCATCTCATCCTGAAAACAGGTAAAAACGGTACCGGTGGCTACCTATACCTTTTTGTCGCTGCCGTTTTCGCGGTAACGGACCCATATTTAGAACCTTGATAATGATTAATGTTAAAATTGTTTAGATTTATGTTTATTTTTTTAATTTTTGGGTTTTATTAATGTGGTTAATTTATGAATTTGAATGTAAATGATGAAGATGGTTGAAACACTTGTGTGAGAATAGAGAAGAAAGAGATGGTTGAAGGAGTGAGTGAGAGAGATGCATTGATGTAGCAATTAAAAAAATTCTGAAATGTTTTAATGAATTTTCAATTAAAAAAATTGATTTGATTACATGTTAATGAGTGCCACATATGAGAATTCATTGTGGCACTCATTAATGATGTGCATTTGAATTCTCATTAATGATGTGCCACGCTGATGTTCATGCATGGGTAAAGACATATTATTTGAGTACAAAATCTAAAAGAAGCATGCTCTAATTTCGGTTGGAATTCTTACCTCACAATGAGAACATAAAATCTCCTTAATTCAAGGGTCACTCGTGTATTTTTATTTAGGCTTTGTCCTACTGTCAGAGACTCTTTCACCTACTAGACTAGTACTCTATTATACTCTTATTCTATTCGTATACCCTTTCTTGTTCATGTTGTTTTCAGCTTGAGAGTTGAGACCAATCACCATAGTGAAATCCAGCTGTGCTTCCGGAAATTGCGTTACTTGATGACCAAACAAACAATGGTCTCATAATTTGTTGAATTTTGCTCTTTCTTTTGAGTCAACCTGGATATTTAATGCATTGATATCCTGCTCAGTCCCATCCTTTTTTTCTTAGACTAATCAACTCAAAAGTAACCTAGCTATGTTTGTATTGTTTATTTACTAATCTTAACAGTTACAATGAAATTTGAACTTGTGCTCTAAACTCAATTAGATATGAGTTTATTTCTTCTTATTAATCGAACCAAGTATATATTAATAAAAAAAGTTCAAAGTATATTGGATTTTCAAGGAACACTTGTCAATTTATGTTTGTTATTTAGTGTTTTAAGAGTATTAGATAAAGAATCTATTTAACGAAAGTTTTTATTGAGAATACAAGGCATCTACAATATCGTATCAATATATCAAAATATCTTGTCCAACATCTTAATAGAACACTTGTTTTAACAAAATGAGCGCATCAAATTTTTCAAGCACATATTCTAAACCGACCAATATTTAACAAGATAAATATATAGGGAAAAGCATTTGCAATCCTTGAGTATGCTGCAAAATGCAAAGGCAAATCCTCATCCCATGGATCAAGATCATGGTGTAAAAACAAAGAGTAATCGGTTCCTCTTTTCGTTTTCTGGTTGGGTTTCTAAGGAGCAAATGGGTGCTTTTTTAGTGCCTAGTACAGAACAAAACATGCCCCACTTTTAAGAAAAAAAGAGACTACAAAACATTTTCAAGATTTTTTAAAAAATACAGTAAAAAGAAGTACTACTATCATAAACATCACCTCACAAATCCCAATAAATTTAAAATTTTGAAAAAGGAGCAAAGTAAGGACCCGACAGTGGGACCCCAACTCACGCCTCATATTTGTTTGGATTTATTCTGGCTTTTCAAGCACGCATTCATCTATTCTCCGATTTTCACTTAGGAACATACTCAAGATTTTAACTAGTTAAAGTACCTAATTCGCTATTATAAGTTGGATGTATTATTTTCTCGATGAGACTTTAGTCCACTCTAAGTGTATTTAATGAATTGGTGAGTGATTGTTGTTGGAACATGTTTAAATTCACTTCATAAATGATTATACATGATTGTATGTTGTTGGGGCTTGAATTGGTGTGGTTTTTTGTGAAGTTTGAATGACAATGAGAAAATATGAACTTTTGGTGAAAAATGAACTAGGCGATGATTTTTGTGAGAATTGATGTTATGATTCCATGTTTGTAAGTGTTTTGATTGTCTTTTGTATGTTAACTAATAAACAAGTTTGGGGGACGAATTTGGGTCAAAGAGGATCAAAAGCGGGGTTTTTGGTGTAAATTGGAGTGAGTTCCCGAGAGGAACCCAAATCTGGGTTCCCCTGTTCTGGTGAACTCGCTGAGCGAGTGATTACTTGTTGTGGCGAGTTGCTCAGGACAGTCACCCATATTTTGGGTGTTCTGGGTACTCGGGGGTCGATTCGTACTTTCCTAAATGATTCTTTTGATGTATATTATTGTTGTTATGCTTTCTAAACCTTTGGAAACATCAAATGAATTGGAATGAGAGTGGTTTAGTGAATCGAATGGAAATCATTTGAAAAATGTTCCAAAACATGAAATTTTCCAAAACTCGTTTTTCTCAAGGGAAAAGGGTGGGGTTAAGGTTGTTTACAATAGAAATGATTTTTAAAATGGTTTTGAATGATATACATGAGCTATAACTTGGTCTTACTTTGAAAAATGGTTTTCTTTTGAAAAATGGTAAAATGAGACGAACTTAGTGAAATTTTGGAATTAATCGAAATTGACTAGTAAAGTGGATATGTATATGCTACTGTGGTTATATGTGATATGTGGATATGTTTTGTTGAGGTGTTTGAACATGTGTGCTTTGTTTTGTTGAATTACTTAGAAAATGATGAAAGTTGTGAAAATAGACGAACTTTGTAAAAATAATGTTTTATGCTCGGATAACTTGTAATTGACTTTGTATTCATGATGATATGATAGAATAAGAATGAATCAATGATGATTGGATGTTTAATTTGGTGAATGTTATGATGTGGATAGTTGTCCGTCTTTTGTGCATAATGTGATTTTGAAACTTTGTTGTTTCTTTGAGGTCGTAGTTGTTGATGTGATTATGTTGATGATTTTAATGATGATGATTTATTAATGATGGTGAATTCTTGCATGCAAAAATGACAATGATTTGATGGTGATCGCATGTATGAAAAATGGCGGTGTTTATGTTGGTGATATGTTGTATGAACGTATGCATTATTGAGTCATATGTTCATGCATTCACAAGTAGAATATTTATATCCAACAACGGTGATTAGGATACTTTGTATCCAACGACAGTGATTAGGATACTTTGTATTCAACGACGGTGATTATGATACAGTTGTATCAAGTGAAGGTGACTGGTACCATATGCATATAAAGTCAGGTCTAGGTGCATTGCATACATTGATGGATTTGTTAAATGTGACATATTTTATTATGTGCTTGGTGAACCTTGGTGATTTATGTGCATTGATGAACTTGGTGAATTATGTGCTTGATGAAATTTGGTGAATATGTGAAGATTTGAAAGTGTACTTGTATGATTATTATGCTTGTATGCTTGGTGTTTAATAATGATGTTGGGTTGTTGTGAATAATTTAATGATGTATTATTTAATCATTTTAAATTAATTATGTCGTTTTACTTTCATTTGGTTATACTTTAATTGTGGAATGTTTTTTAGCCCCAAGTGGTCGTTTGGTGGACCGCCTACCTTATTCATATGGATGGGTAGAGGGCGTGCATGATTAGTTTCTTTGCTTGGTTGTGAGTATGCTTGAGGCTAGCTTTGGACCTACCTCGTCTTTTGTGTTTAGAGTCTTAGTGTGTCGGGCTCTGATTAGGATGCCTGTCTGTCGATGTTATCTTTTATGACTTTACGAGATTTATCACTCAGTTTGTTGAGATTTGGAGATTTATTTTGGTGATGTATTATGATATATGTGGCATGGCTACTTGAAGATTTTATTTAGCTTTTGATGAGATGATATGATATTATTCCGCTGCGATGTTTTGAAAAATTATTTATGCATGTTCGGACTTATAGAAGAAGTAGCATTTAAATCCTTTGTATGATTTGTATTATTTGTGTGATTTATCGCTTTAAGAGTTTAGGGTGTTTCAATGTGTGACCTCAGATCTAGCGCAAATATGATGTCACTATCACTATTAAATAAGATTGGAGGATTGGAGTTGACTCCTTACGAAATATGAAAAGGACTTGTTGATGGCTCTCTCAAGAATGTTGAAGGTATAATAGAGATTGTGGATATCGACATTGATGGATTCATTTTGCCTTTTAAGGTAGTAGTTATGGAAATGAGGGGATTAGATATAGTTCAAATGATCATAGAGAGACATTTTCTCGCCACTACCTGGGCTATAATAAATCTAAATCAAGGGGAAATTATAATCATATCAGAAGAAGATCACATCACCTACAAAGTTTCGGGACAGTACTGTTACCCTAATCATGATAGTGTGCCTAAGAAATAACCCAACCTGAAGGTTGAGGAGGAAGATGAGATCAAGGAGCCTGAAGGACAGGGGCTCCCAAGCACAAGTTAGACATATTCGTCAAGCTCGGGACGCTAAACAAGCTCTGAATAGGAGGCAACCTATTTCGTCAAGCTAATGACTCAAAAGAAGCGCTGGATAGGAGGCAACCTATTGACCGTCGGGACTCAGACGTTAAATAGGCACTGAATGGGAGGAAACCTATTACCTTTATTTTTCTTCATTTTTATTTTTTTGGTAAGCTGAGATGATATGACTAATCAATTTCTTTTCTTTTTCTGTTGTTAATCCTTCAATTGTTATCTACTAACATTTTATTTATTTTGCATTTACATATACAACATTTCCTATATGCTTAAATTTGTTTTAGTCTTATGTATTAATTTCAAACCGTTTATGGCGGAGGCTAGTTTACCCTTACATTCAAGAGCACAATACTTTTTGGGGCTTGCCAGTGAAGGTACTTATAGGATCACCATCTCTTTTACGAATAGCATAGCTAGTGATATTCAGAGCCAAATATTTCCATATCTATTATAGGTTGTTAGATACTTAAATATTTCCAATTAAGAGTGTTCCATATGAATGCTATTTTTGCTTGAATTTGCGACTGTTCTTTACGGACGAACGATTAGGTTATATTATTACACATGAGACAATTTTTCTTTGGTACCTTGAGCCTTTCAAGCCACCCTTTTATATTCTTATCCTTTGTGAAACCACTTTGAGCCTCCAGATGAAAAATTCTTTCATGTTACTTAATGACGAATCATGTCACAGTCCTGAACTTTAAATGCACGATGTTTGATTTCACTTGGATTTAGATAGGTATTGTTATGATTGCACATGTTTTGAAACTAAATTTCGGGTTGCTCTTTGGAATTAGAAACATCTTAAGTTTGGGGGGGG